>Ga0180429_10001773_pt1 | contig 18179 bp, 16 predicted proteins | sample SS_ome_FD_132428 | JGI IMG/M metagenome (GOLD analysis project Ga0180429, IMG submission 132428) | Hypersaline lake sediment archaeal communities from the Salton Sea, California, USA - SS_1_S_1 metaG | ecosystem: Environmental > Aquatic > Non-marine Saline and Alkaline > Hypersaline > Sediment ...
GCCATCGTCGCCCACATGCAGGCTGACGAAGACAACTGGCAGCCGGTGCCGAGCAACGCCGCGGTCTTCGTGGCCAAGCTCGACGCCAGCTGGGGCGTGGAGACGAGCGACGACTGGGAGGAGGACGTGGTGCTCAAGGGCAGCCACTGGGTGATGTACCTCGTCGTCGACGCGGCGGACGACAACCGCGTCGTCAAGGGCTACATGGCCCACCACCTGCCCAACATCTCGGGTCTGCCCTACACCCAGAGCTCGTCCTTGCCCGACTACTTCGCCCACCCGCGTCATGACGCGGTGGACGCCTGCCTCAAGGAGGCGCCGCTGTCCTACGTGGACGGCGGCTTCGACGGCAAGGTCTACCGCTTCTACGTGGGCACGGTCCTGCCCTACGGCGTGCCCGACACCATCCGGCAAGCCTTCGAGGAGGCCTTCTTCGGCCAAAGCTACGCCTCCGTCGAGGAGCTACGACAACGCTTCCCCGGCGTGGCCAACGCCTACCGTCCCGATCAGTGGGCGAGCATCTTCGAGCCCAAGCTCGGGCCCGGAACCGGCTTCGGCGCGGTGTGGGGCCAGGGGAGCTGACCGGCCCCGCTCGAGCTACGCGCCAGGTTGCATGGCAGGAGACGGGGTGGTAATACCTACTTCAAAGTAGATTGATTGATCGCCTTTGGCCTGCGGGCAGGTTGAGCACCCACCGCTGGCGACAGCTTGCTGAACACCCCGAGCTCTGCGGAGCGCAGCCACGACGAGGACAACCCCACATGAACACCACCCAGTCTCTTGGTCTTGCCCTCGGGCTTTGCCTTGCGCAGTCGGCCTGTGGCTCTGGCGACGATGTCTTCGGCCAACCAGGCGACACCTCGAGTACCGGCACGTCCACCAGCTCGTCGGGCAGCAGCGCGACGTCCACCAGCTCGTCGAGCACCGGCTCGTCCGGTGGTGGCTTCGGTGGCGGTGACGTGGGTGGCGGAGGCGCCGTGGGCGGGGGCACGGAAGGGGGCGGCGGCTCGGGCGGAGACTCGACGGGTCCGGCGGTGAGCGGCAAGGCCGTGCGCAGCGGCAATCTGGACTTCACCGGCGACGGGATCGGGACGCTCTGTGTGGCGGTCACCGACGGTTGTCCGTCGATGTCCAACAACAATCCCACGTCCTTTGTGGGCGCCCAGGTGGACCAGGCCGATCTGTCGACCTCCCAGTCCGAGGTCCCCTTCACCATCCCGGTGTCCGGTTTGGCGGATGGCGCGTACGTCGTGACCGGCTTCTTGCAGGAGGCGGGCGGCGCCTGCAGCACGTCGCCCACCAAGGGCGATCCGGTGGCCTTCGACTTCGAGATGGGTAGCAGCCCCTGTCCAACCTTCCAGGTCGCCGGCGGCAGTCCGGTCAACGGCACCGGCCTGGTGCTCGACTTCAACTTCACCATGCCGTTCTGACACCTTGGTGTTGCCGCGCTCCCGCCGTGCTCGCTGCCTACAGGGTAGGCAGTGATGGGGTACGATGGACCCATGCGGATGGTGCACACCGCCCGCCATGGGCTCGTCCTGCTGGTCGGGCTGGCGCACGCTGCGGGCTGTGGCTCGAGCGAGGAGAGCCCCGCCGGCACGACCACCAGCCAAGGCGGCGGCGGTGCAACGATCGACGCCGGCGCCGAGCTGCCCTGTCCGCCGGGGGAGCTCGAGCTCGATGACGGCAGCTGCCAGCCGCCCGGCATTCCGTCCAACGGCTGCGGGGAGGGCTTCGAACACGACGGCGAGTACGGTTGCGAGCCCATCTTGCCGGCCGAGCGGTGCCCTCCGGGCCAGCTGGCCGTGCCCGGCGACAGCGCGTGCCGCCCGGTGAGCGAATGCGGGAGCGGAACCTGGGGCGACATTCCCGTCGATGGGACCACGGTCTACGTGGACGGATCCTACCAGGGCGTGTCGACCGGCTCGGCGAGTCAGCCCTTCACGACCATAGGCGAGGGCGTGGGCGCGGCAGCGCCCGGGGCGATCGTGGCCATTGCTGCGGGCGCCTACCCCGAATCGGTGACCATCGCGCAATCGGTGGTGCTCTGGGGCGTCTGCCCTTCCCAGGTGACCATCACGGCCTCGAGCGGCGCCGCCATCGAGGTAGCGAGCAGCGCCGCCAGCGTCACCGTGCGTGATCTCGCGTGCACCGGTGGGGCGCGGGGTGTGCGCTCTCAAGGGGCGCCGGAGGTGAACCTCGAGCGGCTGTGGATCCACGACACCGCCAGCGTCGGGATCCGAGCGGTGGGCGGCACCGAGGTATCGGTCGTGACCCTCCGAGACAGCCTCGTCGAGGGAACCTCGTTTCGGTCCGCATCGGTGGAGGGGGCGGCGCTCGTGGTGGAACGAAGCCTGCTCCGCAGTGCGAGCTACTCGAACGGGGAGGGGGCGGGCATCCACGGCAAGCCGTCGGGCGCCGCGCCGGCATGGATCGAAGTCCGGGGATCGGTCGTCGAGGACAGCCCCGGCGTGGGCATCGAGGTGTCCGGATCCGACCTCGTGGCGGAGGATTCGGTGATCCGCGCCCAGCGTCCTTACGAGGACCAGAGCCGCGGCGTGGGCATCTGGAGCGGCCACTCGGACGGCGCGTTCGCCAGCGTGACGGTGCGTGGCTCGCTGGTGGAGCAAAGCACCTTCTGCGGAATCTGCGCCAGCTACGCCGAGCTGGTGGTCGAGCGAACCGTGGTGCGTGACATCGAGTCGGCGCTGGACGACGACGGTGGTGGCTACGGCATCCGCATCGCCAGCTTTGCGCCCGAGCTCGCTCAGCGGCCACAGGGCCGCATCACCCGGTCGCTGATCGAGCGTTGCCAGCACTCGGGCCTGCGCGTGGCGGGCGCGGACGCCGAGATCGAGGGCCTGGTGGTGCGGGACGTGACCTCCCATGGCTACGACGGCCAGAAAGGTCGCGGCATCAACGTCCAGTACACCGGGAACGAGCAGCGGGCCGCCGTGGCCATCCGCGGCTGCCGCGTCGAGCGCACCCAGGAGGTGGGGATCCTGATCGAGAGCTCGGACGGCCTCATCGACTCGTGCCTCGTCCGCGACATCCGCCCCCGCGATTCGGACGGCCTGCTTGGCGTCGGCGTGGCCTACTTTCCCGCCGCCGACGCCATCGAGGAGCGGACTCAGGGAACGCTGTCACGGTCGGTGGTGCAGCATGCTCATGGCGCAGGCATTGGCGTGGTCGCCGCCAAGGTGACGCTCGTCGACGCCATCGTCGAGGGGAGCTTGCCCCAGGACACCTTCGACGATTTTGGCGATGGGATCGTCGCGTCGGCGACCACGCTCTCGGCGCCAGGCCACCACCCGACCGAGCTCGAGATCATTCGGGCTACCGTCAGCCACAGCGCCCGGGCCGGGCTGGCGGCCTTTGCCGTCCCAGTCACCGTCCAGGACAGCTGGTTTCACTGCAACACGATCCATCTGAACGGCGAGGCACTCGACGACACGCCGTTCAACGTCGCCGATCTCGGCGGCAACCTGTGCGGCTGTGGCGACCAGAGCCAGACCTGTCAGGTGCTGTCGAGCGGGCTGCAACCGCCGCCAGGGCTCTGAGGGGAGCCGGCACGAGTCCCTCGAACACGACGGGGCGATCCGGCTCGCCCGAGGCGGGCAGGACGATGCGCTCCAGGTCCACCCCTTCGCGAACGACCACCTTGTCCCCGGACGCGGCCTCGTCGGCGGCACGCTGAATGGTGGCGAAGGGTGCCGTCGCCGTACCGGCAGCGCCATCGTCGCCGGCCGGGTCGACGCAAAGCACCGTCCCCGCCGGCTCGGGCGGCGGCGTTCCAGCGACTCCGGCGCAGAACGTCGCCGGCACCAAGGGGCCAGGCGGTGGCGTGGCCAGCTGGGGCGGGGGTGCCGAGCGAGGGGGCTCGCTCGTGTCCCTGGAGGAGCAGGCCACACCCGCGACGAGGGCGCTGGCAGCGAGGCACCCACTTGGCCACCGCCGCGGGCGGCAGCGGGCCCAACGTGGCAGGTCCCATCGGCACGTGCCCCCGGTCGTCAGTCTTCCAGGCTACCGTCTCGGCGTGGCTCTGTGGCGGGTCCCACGGTTCGGGTCGGACGGCAGCGATCGCCCACCGACCGTCACCTCACAGGCTGCCCACGAAGTCCCAGGCAAAGCCGCCGCACCCCTCCCGCACCCAGGGCGCGGGGACCTGGCCATCGGGCAGGTATTCCCAGACCGCGTGGACCTGATTGTCGGGGTGGTAGTAGCGGCACATCTCGCTGGCGCTCAGCCCGGCGGCCGGCCAGGCGCTCGTCGCGACGAAACCGAGGCTCACCGTCTCCTGGTCGTAGCTCGGGCTGCCCTCGTTGGGATCGACGGTCACCATGTGGTCGGTGCCGTTGAAGCGCTGGAATAGCTCCACCGTGCCGGGCACCTGGGCGTCGTAGATGTAGAAGTGGACGTTGGGCGCGATGTCGTAGTCGGGGTCAGGCGCAGTCGAGTCGACCTTCACCATGACGTCGCCGGTGGTGGCGTTGCTGAACATGTAGACGATGCCAAGGCAGGCCAGCTCGTCGATGAGCCCGTTGCAGCTGTCGTCGGCCGCGTTGCAGGCCTCGGTCTGGGGCACGATCTCGCCGGCGCAGGTCGTCGACCATTGCCCGTCGGCGCAGGTCTGCTGCCCCCCCTGGCAGGGGCCCACCCCCGCGCTGCCCGGCGGCCCCGAGTAACAGTCCTGGCTGGTGCCATCCACGCAGCTACAGCCCTCGTCCACCACGCCGTCGCAGCTGTTGTCCACCGAGTCACAGGCCTCGTCGACGGGCAGGACCTCGCCGTCGCAGTCTTCCGACCAGAGGCCATCCACGCAGCGCTGGTCGCCCGGCTGGCACAGGCCGATGTTGCTCGTCGCCGGTGGGCCCGAGTAGCACGGCCGGCTGTCGCCCTCGCTGCAGCTGCAGCCATCGTCGAGGTTGCCGTTGCAGTTGTTGTCCAGCCCGTCGTCGCAGACCTCGGCCTCGGGGAGCTGGTAGCCGATGCAGGGACTCCAGGCTCCGTCGAGGCACTGGCGCACCCCGTCCTCGCAGATCCCCAGACCGCGGTTGGCCGGATTGCCGGGGTAGCAGTCCTCCACCGCCCCTTCCTCGCTGCAGGGCTCGCCGCTGCCCGCAACCGGCTCGTCGTCGGAGCCGCACGAGACCCCGGCGACCGCCAAGCCGATGAGCGAGGCGCCCAGGGTGGGTAGCGCAGCGCGAGAGCGAATCGAAGGCAGCATGGTCGTGGCGTGGCCGCAGAGCCAACCGCTCCCAGTATGGCCGATGGCAGTGTGGGGCGTCGAGCGGTACAGCGCTGTTCACTTCGCCGGTTCGTCCCCAGGCGGACAATCGGAGGACTCGGGCTTGGCCCAACCGAGACGATGATCCCTCCGCTCCTCGATTCCCGGTAGGGGCAGCTCGCTGCTACGCTTCGAGCCCGATGATCGATTGCCACGCCCACCTGGCCGCCTCCGACTTCGACGACGATCGGGCTGCGGTGCTCGAGCGCGCCAAGCGGGTCGGGGTCGATCGGGTTTTCGTGGTGGCCGAGGACGGTGCCGAGGCGTCCCGGGTGCTCGCCGTTTGCGCTGACCACCCCGACATGCTGCGTCCCTGCGTGGGCATTCATCCCGATCGTTTTGCCGAGGAGCTGCCCCTGCCCACCGACACCGAGCTCGAGGCCATCGAGGCCCTCGCCCGCGCCCACCGGGCGGAGCTGGTGGCCATCGGGGAGGTGGGCCTGGACTACTGGCGCGTCAAGACGGACGAGCGCCGGGCGGCCCAGCGGGCCTGTCTCGAGCGCATGGCAGCCCTGGCCGCCGAGCTCGAGCTGCCGCTGAACGTTCATTCCCGCTCGGCGGGCCACCACACCCTGGATCTGCTGGCGAGCTGTGGCGCCCGGCGGGTGTTGATGCATGCCTTCGATGGACGGGCGAGCTACGCCAAGCGCGCCGTGGAGGCGCAGGGCTATGTCTTCTCCGTTCCTCCCTCCATCGTTCGCTCCCGACAGAAGCAGAAGCTCGTACGGAGCCTCCCGCTCGAGGCGCTGGCCCTCGAGTCGGATAGCCCGGTGCTCGGGCCCGAGCCCGGAGAGCGCAACGAGCCGGCCAATCTGGTGCGGGCGGTGGCCTGTATTGCCGAGATCAAGGGCGTCGGCGAGGACCAGGTGCGGGAGACGACCACCGCCACGGCGCGGCGGCTGTTCGACCTGTAGGCCTGCGGCCCTGCAGGCTCAGCGCTGCGCGAGCCGCCGGGCGACGAGCTGGTGGACGGTCACGTAGGTCGCGCCGCCCACCACCACCACCAGGGTGAATTCGGTGAAGAGGGACAGGTCAGCGGCCACCCAGCGGTGCACGACCACGACGGCCAGCGCCGTGGCGACCAGGGGCAGCAGCCGGAGCGCCTTGGTCCTCATCAGAGCCATCGCATCGCGCGGAAGATGACCAGCTCGAGCCCCAAGAGACCAACCAGCGCCGCGGTGATGATCACGAAGCCCAGGGGGTGGTCCTGCAGGGGGATCCCGCCGACGTTCACCCCCCACAGGGCCGTGACCATGCCGAGGGGGAGGAAGACCGCGGCCACCACGGACAGGACGTAGAGCCGCTTGTTGGTCAGCTCGGTCAGCTGATTGGTCACCTCCTCCTGGGTGATGGCGGCCTGGTCACGGGCGGCGTCGAGATCCTCGAGGATGCGGGTCAGGCGGTTGGCTTGCTCCCGCAGCTGGAGCCGATCGATCTGGGTCAGCCAGCTGGCCGGCTCGCCGTCCAGGCGGGACAGCACGTCCCGCTGGGGGGCGATGTAGCGCTTCAGCGCGATGGCGCGCCGGCGCCAGTGGGCCAGGCTGCGCCCGAGATCGCACTCCTCCGGGGCCAGCACCTGGTCCTCCAGCTTGGCCACGGCGTCGTCGAGCTCGTCACTCACCAGGGCCAGGTCGTCGAGGATGGCGTCGATCAGCGCCACGACACATTGCCCCACCCGCTTGGGGCCCCGCGCCCGAGCCAGTCGGTCCCTCACCGTCTTGGCGGCCTTGATCTGCCGGTGGCGCAGCGAGAGGACTCGGTGCGCCTCGACCCAGATGCGAATGGACACCATGTCCTCGGGCTCGGCCCCCTCGTTGTGGTTCACCCCACCCAGGATGAGCTGCAGCCCCGTGTCGGAGCACACCGCACGGGGTCGCGGGTCCCGCTCGAGCAGGCCTTCCAGCGCGATCTCGTCCAGTCCGCTGTCCTCGGCCAGCCAGTGCTGACTGTCGGCGCGGGCGTAGTCCAGGTGCAGCCACAGCGCCCCCTTGCCTGGCTTCCATGCCTGCACGTCATCCCACCCGAGCTGCTTGCCGCCGCCCTTGCCGTCGAGACGGTACGCAAAGACCAAACCGGACTGCCGCTCGGTGTCGGTCATGGTGGCCTCACCGCTCCTGCAGCCCCAGCCGCCGGCGGCGACCGCCGGCTCCGGGCAGCACGGCCTCCCAGGTGTTGTTGAAGCGGTTGGTGAAGGTGAACAGATCGGTGACGGCCTGTATCTCGCGCTGCTCGGCAGGGGTGAACTCGCGCTCGAAGGCGGCGACCACCTCGGGGCACTGGGCCTCCTGGTCGGTGGTGCGCACCTCGGCGTAACGGAGCGCTGCCCGGGTCCGGGCGTCCAGGTCCGCGTCTCGAGCCGGCAAGGCGGCCTGGAGGATGTCGTCGGCGCTCAGCCCCTCGAGCCGGGCGATGACCTGGTGCATGGCCGAGCAGACGGCGCAGCTGTTGAGTGCCGACACCCGCAGGGTGACCCGTTCCCGCAGGGCACCGCCGATGCCACGGCCCAACAGGGCGGAGGGCTTGGCCAGGGCGCGAGCCAGGCTGCGCAGGGCGTGGCGCGAGAGCTTGGGGGCGGTCATGGCGGCATCATAGCGCCGCCGCCGGGTCCTGGGGCGCTCCAAGGGCGCGAGGGTTGCTCAGTTCTCGATTACCGTCCGGAACAGGTCAGCCATGGCGGCGTGCCCCGTCGGGTTGGGATGGATGCAGGTGAAATCGAACCAGAGCTCGGCGTCCGGACCCTCGTAGCAGGCGTTGATCGTGTCGCGCATGAACCCGTGACCGCAGAAGGCCTCGAGGGCGAAGACCAGGTCGGTGCCCGTCTCCACGGCCACGCGCATGTATTGCTCCTGGAGGTGGGCCACGGCGGCCGCGCCTTCCATGTAGTTACCGCTCAGGCCGATGACCGCGGCACCGGGACAGGAGCCGAGCTCGGCCGTGCCGTCGGTGAACTCGTAGGGGTTGGCAAAGACGACGAAGACCCCGGCGGGGAACTTGTTCGGGTCGTCGTAGAACCATTCGAGGGCGGCCTGGAGATCGGCGGCAATCTCGTCGGCCTCCACCATGGCCTGCTCGTAGGGCAGGTGGCCCTCGGCCCAGGCCCTGATGTCGTTGCCGCCCATGGTCATGACCACCAGGGTGCGCTTGGGCTCGGGGCCGGGAAAGCAGCTGGGGATCTGCTGGCTGCCGCCGAGCAGATCGCGGACCCGGGCACCCCACTCGGCGCACTCGGTGACCTCGAGGCCCGGATAGACCTGGCTGAGGTGGTCGGCCAGCAGGGTGCGATAGTACTGCGCCACCGGTGTGGGCGGCGTGCCCTCGGTGACCGAGTCGCCCAGGAAGACCAGCTTCTCGATGCCCTCGATGGTCTGGTGGTCGGTGCCCTGGCAGTGGTCGGCGATGACCGGACCGAACTGGGCGTAGTCGGGCGCCACCGGCCAGTGATGGTCGGTGAAGCAATCTGGCCCGGTCGAGCCGCCCGAGCCGCCCCCGCTCGAGCTGCCGCCGGTGCCGCTCGAGCTACCGCCCGTGCCGCTCGAGCTGGCCCCGCCGCTGCCGCCGGCGCCACTCGAGGTTTGCGGCAAGGTGTTCACATCGTCGCCGCAGCCGGTGACCAAGACGGTCACCAGCGCAGCGCCCAACAGGCTGGCCAGGACGCGCATCGTTACTCTCCGCAGGCTAAGCACAGTGTAGCGCAGCCTCGGGACGACGTCGGCTTGTCTCGGGGTTGACGTCCTCGTCCAGCGCGCGGAGGCGCGTCGTTCAGAAGGAGCCCGTCAGCGCCAGACCGCTGCCGTGCTGGCCCACCAGGGGGGTGACCTCCACGTTCACGGCGCCCTCGTGCACCCGTCGGATCACGGGCTTCTTGAGGGTGAGCCCGAGGATGAGCATGGTCAGACCGCCGACCTGGCCGATGCCGTCGAGCATCAAAAAGGCGGTGGCCGAGGCATCCGCGTCGTAGGTGGCGATGGAGATGAACGGGCCCGCCAGGGGGATGAACAGCATGGCCGCGTCGGTGGGGGTCATGCCGTCCTCGTCGTACATCCCGATGGGCACGCCATTGCTGTCGTAGCGGATGGTCTCCTCCTGGTTCTCCTGCACCTCGACGGCAATCGCCGCGACCATGACGGAGACGAGCCACAGCCCACCGAAGACGCCGGCTCCGGCGCCGACCAGGCCCTTGCGGATCTGGGTGTCTTCCTTGTAGCCGGGCGGCACGGGGTCACCCTCTTCCCAGTCGTCGGGGTCGAAGTCGTCCTCCGGCGGCCCGTAGCCCGGCGGGGTGCCGTAGCCCGGCGGGGGACCGTAGCCCGGCGGGGGGCCGTAGCCCGGGGGCGGAGCGTAGCCCGGCGGGGGCTGTGCCGGCTGAGCAGCGGGCGGTGCGCTGGTCGGAGGAACGCACCGACCCGCTTCGCAGACGTCTGGTGCGGGGCAGTCCCGGTCGGTGCGGCAGGTTCCCGCTGCCGGGGGCGGCTGGGCGGGCGGCGCCGCGGCTGGCGGCGCAGCCGTGGCCGGTGGTGCGGCTGGTGGCGGTGGGGCGGTTGGTGGCGGCTGGGCGGCGACGGGTGTCGCCAGCATCGCCAGCACGGCAGCCGCCGTGATGGTCGCCACGCCCTTGTGCACGAGGTCCCGCAAACCGGTGCGTCGAATCGTAGTCCCCTGGGACATGAGCCCTCCTCCTGAAAAGCAAGTCGTAGCCTAAGCCTAACCGCGATTGCTGCATAGGGCACGCGGCACGGCCGGCCGGAGGATTCACCGCCGAGAGGAAGAAAAAAACACGCCCCGCCAGAAGGTCGGGGCGTGTTGGGTGTGGGAAGCGCGTTTTGGGTTAGGGAGGGCTACGGCGTATCCGCATCCTCGCACTTGAAGAATTCGAAGCTGGCGCAGACGCAGCCGGGCTCGCCGCCGGTGCACTCGCAGTCAGGACCGCAGCTGCAGTCCACGCCGGCGTAGACCGGCTCGCAGCCACCGAAGTCGATGCACTCGGTCTCGGTCTGCTGATCGGCGCAGGTGGGCGGCGGCGGCTCGTAGGGGACGCAGGTGCTCTGCTCGACATCGCAGACGTAGCCCTCGTCACAGTCCTCGTCGACGGTGCAGACGCCGGTGGGCACGCACTCGCTCGCGTCCTCGTCGCAGGTGAAGCCGTCGCCGCAATCGTCGTCGGTCGTGCAGGGCTGGGGCGTGCACGGCGCGGGGACGCACTCGCCGGCTTGCTCGTCGCAGGTCAGGCCTTCATCGCAGTCCGAGTCGACCACGCAGCTGTCGCCCCAGTCGCCGCCGCCGGAAGTGCCGCCGCCGCAGATGCCGCCGCCATCGTCCCAGTCGTCGTCCCATTCGTCATCCCAGCCGGAGCCGCCCTCCGAGATGTTCATGTGACAGCCGCCGAGAGCAAGCAGTCCGCCCAGGGTCAAGGTCGCGAGAAAAGTAAGCTTGTGCATGGATACCTCCAGGGGTGGTGGGTGCGGGTTGGGGGACGCCTGGGGTAGAGCAGCCTTCGTGCCAAGGGGTATCGGGCAGCGGCGCTGCGCAGAATTCATGTCTGTTTTCGGTCACCTGGAGGTAGCGCAGCCCCGTCGCAGCAGGCCCGTCGGCGGCACGCGTTGTCACCCGAGGGTCACAACGCGTCGGCCGCGGTGTTACCCGCGCTTCGCCATAATCCTGCGGCGGCTCCCGGCGCTCACCGCCGACGCGTCTCGCTCGCGCGGCGGGCGTGGGCCGTGATGGCATCGATGACGGGACGCCAGACCCCTTCGGGAAGCTCGTGGCCCATGCCGGCGATGAGCTCGAACCGGGCCCCGGGGATGGCCCGGGCGGTCGCACGTCCGCCGGCGGGTCGAATCAAGGGATCGTCCGAGCCGTGGACCACCAGCGACGGCACGGCCACGTGGCGTAGGGCCGCCGTGCGGGACCCGCTGGCCAGGATGGCGCCCATGTGGCGGGCGAAGCCCGGCGGGTAGAAGCACCGGTCGAAGGCCCGCGCGCTCCGCGTCCGCACCATGTCCACGTCGAGGGGGAAGCGCTTGCCGTTCACCGCGCGATAAAACGCCTCGGCCCGGTCCGCCGCTTCCTCCCGGGTGCGGGGTGGCTTGCCCAGCAGGACGCGGAGCGCCTTGGGCTGGCCGACCATGAACCGTCGATCGCCGGGATGGGACATGATGGACGTCAGGGAAAGCAGGCGGTCCGGGTGCCGTATGGCCACGGTCTGCGCGATCATGCCGCCCATGGATACGCCGACCACGTGGGCCCGCTCGTGGCCCAAGGCGGTGACCAGACCGGCCGTGTCGTCGGCCATGTCGGCGAGCGTGTAGGGCACGTCGAGGGGTAGCCCCAGAAGAGCACCCGCGACCATCTTGGGCAGGGGCGGCACCTTTGCCCCGCCGCACTTGCCGCTCAGCCCCACGTCCCGATTGTCGAACCGCACGACCTCGAAGCCGCGGTCGGCCAGCTGCTCGCAAAAGCCGTCGGGCCAGTAGAGCAGCTGCGCCCCGACCCCCATGACGAGCACCAGCGGCTCGCCCTGGCCCAGGGCCTCGTAGTACAGCTCCATCCCATTGGCGGCCACCCGGGGCATGGACGCATCATGGCTCGCCTCGCCCTGGCAAGCAACGGGCGCCAGTCCACCGGCTGCGCCGGCCTTCCAACCCGGGTCCGAAGATGAGAGCCCGGCGCGTCGGTCATGCTAGATTGAGGCTGGGTTGATGACTGCGGCCGAGGCACCGATAGCCGACGCACAGTCTCCTGGGTGTGAGCCATGTCGCAAGGGCAACCAGGCTGGGATGATGCGCTGGCGGGAATCGCACGGCCCGGCGAGGTGCTGCTCGGCAAGTACCGCATCGAGCGCATCATCGGCTATGGCGGCATGGGCGTGGTGGTCGAGGCCTGGCACATCGACCTCGAGGAGCAGGTCGCCATCAAGTTCCTGCTGCCCAGTCTGGGCGCCAATTCAGAGGCCATCGCCCGATTCAAGCGGGAGGGCCGGCTGCTCTTCAAGCTCAAGAGCGACCACGTCTGCCGCGTCCTCGACGTTGGCGAGCTGCCCGGTGGCGTGCCCTTCATGACCATGGAGTTTCTGGCGGGCCGCGACCTCGGCACCATGCTCGAATCCCGTGAGCCCTTCCCCGTCGACGTGGCCGTCGACTACGGGCTGCAGACCTGTCAGGCCCTGGCCGAAGCCCACGTGCGGGGCATCGTCCATCGCGACCTGAAGCCCGAGAACCTGTTCGCCAGCGCCCGACCTGACGGCTCGACCTGCATCAAGCTGCTCGACTTCGGCCTGTCCAAGCTGACCACCGAGCCCGACGACGGCAAGCGCGAGCGCAACCTGACATCCGACGCCCAGGCCATGGGCACCCCCAACTACATGTCCCCCGAACAGTGGATGTCGGTGCGTGACGTGGGACCGGCCTCGGACCAGTGGGCGGTCGGCGCCATCCTGTTCGAGCTGCTGACCGGGCAGGCGCCCTTCGACGCCCCGCAGATCGGCCAGATCTGTCAGAAGGTGCTCAACGCCCCGCCCCCACCGCTGCTCGACCTGCGGCCCGACGCGCCCCCGGGCCTGGCCACGGTGGTGCAGAAGTGCCTGGAAAAGAACCCGGCCCAGCGGTACGCCAACGTGGGTGCGCTGGCGGTGGCGCTGTCGCCCTTTGCCCCCCCGGGCACGACTCAGGCCGCCGAGCGCACGCTGAAGATGCTCAGCGGGGCGCAAGCCGCGGAACGGCGCAGCCTGGATCCGCGGTTTGAGCCTCTCGGCTCCGACCCGGGGGTCCGGGCGCCCTCGGACATGCAGACCACCTCGCCGACGCCCCTGCAGACCGGCGATCTGGGCCCCTCGGCCGCCTTTCCGCCCCGCCGCTCGGACACGGCCCAGAGCTGGCATCAGGCGGCCACGGGCTTCTCCTCGGGCGGCAAGAACAAGCTGGCCATCTGGGGCGCCGGCGCCACGCTCGTGGCCATGGCCATTCTCGCCATGGTCCTGGTCGCGGCACCGGGCGACGAGCCGGAGAGCACCAACACCGCGCCGGCAGTGCCGGTGCCCCCCGAGGAGGCGACCCAGGTCATCGAGCCGGAAGTCGAGCCCGACGATCCGACGGAGTCGGCTGCGGCCAGCGCGACGGCCACGGCGGCCGCCTCGGCGTCGGCCTCGGCCCCCTCGCCCAAGGCCGGGGGCAAGCCGCCAGCGACCGGCAAGTCCAAGCCCACGGTGACCAAGACCAAACGGCCCCCCCACAAGCCCAAGGACGGCGACGATCCGCTCTTCGAGCACCGCTGAGCCGCCCGCCGCGGGCGACGCCGCCCTGCTTGGGGGTTTCGCAGCGCCACCAAGCCAGATACCTTTTTCCTGAGCGGCCTTGTCTGCCCCTCGCCAGCGTCGGACCCGCCCGGCCTGGCCCGTCTGCTTGGATGCCAACCGAAAGCCTCCCCATGCGCCACCAGGGTCTGGTTCGACGGAGCTTCACGTCCTTTCTGACGCTCCTGTTGTGGGCCACGCCGATCACCGCGCTCGCCCAGCCCGGCGAGCCCGCCGAGCCGCCCGCCGAGCCCGCCGACGGGGCGGCCACTCCCGACGCCACCGAGGCGACCGACGACGGGTCGGCCGAGGCCACCGACGAGACGGGTGCCGACGAGGAAGGACGTGATCCGGCGGCTGCCGGTGGCAGCGACACGGCCGCCGCCCAGTCGCTGCACCAGCTGGGTCAGGCCCTCATGCGGATGGGCGATCTGGAGGAGGCCTGCCCCAAGCTCGAGCAGAGCCTGGCCGCCGAGGTCTCACCCGAAACGGCCCTGCTGCTGGCGCTCTGCGACGACAAGCAGGGCAAGCTTGCCTCGGCCTGGGCGGGCTTCCGTCACGCCGCCGTGATGTTGAAGGCGGCGGGCCGTGAGGCCGAGGCGCGCCAGGCGGCCGAGCGCGCGCTCGACCTCGAGCGCCAGGTACCCAAGCTGACCATCGTGCCCGCCCAGAAGGTCCCCGGCATGGAAGTCTGGCGGGACGGCGTCAAGTTCGGCGGCGAGCTGTTCGGCGTGCCGGTGGCCATCAACCCGGGCAAGCACATCGTCGAGATCCGGGCGGAGGGCTATGAGCCCTGGTCGACCGAGGTCGAGGTGGGCGCCGCGGGTGACCGGCCCGTGGTGGCCGTGCCGCCGCTACAGCCGGCAGAGGACGCGCCCGTCGAGCCGCAGGCCGTGCCCGACTCGGGACGGCGCTGGCTGTTCACCGCTGGCGTGATCACCGCTGGGGCCGGAGTGGCGAGCATCGGCGTGGGAACCATTCTCGGTCTGGTGGCTGCCCGGGACATTCACACCGCCGAATCGGATGAGCTGCTCTGTGGCAGCGATCGGCAGTGCACCGACGAGGGCTATGCCCTGGTCGAGCGGGCCGACCGGGAGGCGCTGGGATCGACCATCGCCATCGCCGCCGGATCGGTGGCCGTGGTGACGGGCTTCGTGCTGGTGGTGATCGACCCCCACGTGGCCGGCGAGGAGGGGGATGCACCCCCCGGGGCAGAAGCTCGGGTGACGCCGTGGATCGGCCCGACCTTTCAGGGCATCGGCGTGTCGGGACGGTTTTAGGCACGACAACGAGGAAGCCAATGGACAAGACGCTGCAATGGGGACTGGTCGTGCTCGGGGCGGTCGGGCTGATCGCGAGCGGCTGCCGCGGCGTGCTGGCCATCGATGACTTCGGTCGCGAGCAGACCGGTGGCAACGATGGCGATCCGACCGAGGGGGGTGGCGGCGCCGTGGGGGGCGCCGCCCCGAGCGCCGAGTTCGCCTGGGCCTACAGCTTCGGCAGTGACGGCCTCGATCGGGGTACGGCCATCGGCACCGACGCCAGCGACCACGTGGTGATCGCCGCGGTCATCAGCGGCGCCATCAACTTCGGGGGAGGCACCCTGGGCGCCGAGGACACCGAGCGCCTGGCCGTGGTCAAGCTCGACGACAGGGGAGACCACGTCGCCAGCTTCGTCACCGAGGGCCCGGGCATGGCCGAGCCGGCGGCGCTGGCCATCGGCAGCGACGGGAGCGTGCACATCGCGGGGGTGGTCCACGGCGGTGCCGTCCAGTTCGGTGGCGACGAGCTGGCCGAGCCGGTCGGCGAGGATCTGTTCGTGGCCAAGCTCGGCGCCGACTTGAGCCCCCAATACGCCCTTGCCTTCACCGACGATGGCAGCCCCGCCGGCGAGGAGGCGCAGCGGGCCACGGCGCTGGTCGTCGATGAAAGCGACGGTGGCGTCGTGGTCGGCGGCAGCATGGCCGGCGTGATTCAGGTCGGCGGCGAGACGCTGACCGGCGCGGGGGGCGCCGATGTCTTCCTCATCAAGCTCGACGCTCAGGGAACGCCGGTGTGGTCCCAGCGCTACGGCGACGCCGACGACCAACGGCTGGCCGCCCTCGCCATGGACGGCAACGGCAACCTGGCGGTGGCCGGTAGCTTCGCCGGATCCCTCGACCTGGGCGGTGACGCGCTGGTCGCCACCGGCGCGCGGGACGGCTTCGTGGCCAAGCTCACCGGCGCTGGCGCCCATCAGGTCAGCCAGAGCTTCGGCTCGCCCAAGGGTGAAACCGTCGCGACGGCCATTGCCCTCACCGACGCCGGGGGCATCGTCGTCGCCGGCCAGTACGTCGAGGAGGTGAGCTTCGGCAGCGTGTCCCTCGAGGGACTGGACGGCGAGGACATCTACGTCGCCTCCCTCGACGATGGTGGCAAGCTCGACTGGGCGGTGGGTGTCGCCGGCACGGGTCCGGACCGGGCCCACGCCGTGGCGCTCGGCAGCGGCGGCAGCGTCCACGTGGCCGGTAGCTACAGCGGCATTCTCGTGCTCCCCTCCGACACGGCACAGAGCAGCGCTGGAGGCCAGGACGCCCTGGTCTTCAAGCTGACCGCGGCAGGCGACCTGCTCTGGGCCTTCGACTTCGGCCGCAACGATGACGACCAAGCCTTCGACATGGCCCTCGATTCGACCGACGGGGTGCTGCTGACCGGGGGCTACCACACCGGCTTCGTCGTGAACGGTGATGCCCTGCACTCGGCCGGCGCCGAGGACATCTTCGTCACCAAGCTCGCCAACTGACCGCCGGCGGCCCTAGAGCCAACCCGAAGCCCCGTTCCCCGTTTCTAGTCCCTAGTTCCGTTCCCCATTCCCGGAACCGGCCGTCCCCGAACAAGTCGAGTAGAATGGCAGGGTGAACCCCATGCACATTCTGGCATCCCGACTTGCCACGACGACGGCGGCCTTCTGCGCCATCCTGGCCCTGGTCTCGGGCTGCGGCACCACTCCGGACCTCTTCGGTGACAAGACCACCACGACCGGCGGGGCGGGAGGTGCGGGCGGCGGCGGGGCCGGCGGCGGTATCGGCGGCGAAGCGGGTGGCAGCTCGGACGCCCTGCGCGTGGCCATCATCGAAGGCCCCACCGCCACCGACGCCCTACGGGACTACCTCGACGCCCGGCCCGACATCGAAGCCGACATGCTCAACGCCTGCTTGCTCGGTGACCTGATGGCCTATGACGTCGCGGTGGTGCACGGCCAGATGGTGTGCTTCGAGAACGACGATTTCAATACCTTCGTCGTCAATGGCGGGGGGCTCGTCGGCGTGGCCTGGGTGCACGACAACGGTGAGGTGATCGCCTTGCCGGTGACGCCGGAGCTCGTGAACAAGGAGACCAACGCGTCCCTCGAGGTCTTCCCGGTCGTGCCCGACGATCCCCTGCTCGCGGACGTGGCGTTCGAGGAGGGCGACATCGTGGGCTACGAGCGAGGTGCCCTGCCGCCGCGCCCCGAGGCGGCCGTGGTCGCCCGCTGGGGTGACGGCTCCAACACCTCGGCCGTGGCGCGCTGGGCCAAGGGCGAGGGGCGCGCCGTCTACCTGAACTTCCTCTACGTCCACAACTGCTGCCCCAGCGCGGTCGACTACGGCTGGGGGCAGCAGCTGGTCGAAAACGCCGTGCGCTGGGCCGCCGGCGACTGAACGTCCCCGCTACGAGGCGACGGCCACGATGGAATGGCGGACCGACGACGGCGAGCCGCCGGTCCGCGTCGAGCCCGCAAAGGGCCGGCGGCTAGAGGCAGGCGCCGACGACCCCGCCACCCACGTCCTGGAACACCGTCGTGTCGCAGCTGAGGCTGGGGCCGCAGTCCTCGGCGGTGCAGCAGTACTTGGTGCACTGGCCGCCCAGGCAGGTGCTGCCAGGCTGGCACCAGGGGCCGGCGCCATTGTCGCAGGGCATGCACAGGGCCTCGGTGTTGCCCGAGGGGAAGCAGGTCCAGTGGTCACCGTCGGCCAGGTCGCAGGCCTCGCCGGCGTTGCCATTGCAGCCACCGTTGCCCACCGGGTTGCACTCGTAGGCCGGATCGGTCACCACGCCGCCACCGCCGCCACCGCCGCCGCCGGCACCGCCGCCACCGCCGCCGCCGGGCGACCAGGGCACGCAGTCGCCGTTGCTCGGCGGATCCGCCGGCACGTCGTCACAGCCCGGTCCGGTGGCGCCGGTACCGCTACTGGAGCTGGAGCTGGAGCTGGAGCTGGAGCTGGAGCTGGAGCTGGAGCCGGAACCGGTGCTGGTACCCGTGCTCGAGCCCGTCGAGCTCGTGGAGCTGCTGGTGTCGTCGTCGCCCTCATCTTCGGAGGTACAGCCAACCCACACCAAACCCGCAACCCAGCCGACCAGCAGCAAGTGCGTCATCGTCCGATTCATTTTCTTCGCACCTTCGAGTAGCAAATCGCCAAGCAACACGCGCGGGCCCGATGCTACGCGCGCGGGATTACACCTAAAGTTGTAGCTTCAAATGGGCCGTTAGTCACGCGGCCTGTGGTGACCCCGCGGGGCGAGCACAATCACGGCACCTGCAACGATTTGCAGCAACGAAACCCGAGGTGGTAGTTGCGGTGGCTGCCC
>Ga0180429_10001774_pt1 | contig 18178 bp, 14 predicted proteins | sample SS_ome_FD_132428 | JGI IMG/M metagenome (GOLD analysis project Ga0180429, IMG submission 132428) | Hypersaline lake sediment archaeal communities from the Salton Sea, California, USA - SS_1_S_1 metaG | ecosystem: Environmental > Aquatic > Non-marine Saline and Alkaline > Hypersaline > Sediment ...
CCGCGGGCGAATTCGTCCAGACGCCCGATATGCCTCCGCACCCGGCCAGAACAACTCTCAGCTTTCCCGTGCGGCTCATCCGTAACCTCCCGGTTTTGTCTTCCAATGCCGCCGCTCTTCAGTACGTCATGTGTTCGCGATAAGTGTCGATGGCGCACTTGTACTTGTCGTAGTCCGTATTGGTCGAGATGGAATGGTCCGAACCGAACATGAAGCGCGCCCCGCGGTCCTTCATCCCTTTCATGAATTCGCTCACCTCGCGCCGGATGTCATCGAAGCTGCCCGACTCCATGATGCGCTTGTCGAAACCGCCGATGAATACGAGCTTGTCCCCGTAATCCTCGACCGCTTTGAAGATGTCGTTGCCGGCCGCAACCTCGAGCGGGTGCAGGCCGTCGAAGCCGGCGTCAACAATCAGCGGCAGGGCGTCCATCGTGAATCCGCAGCTATGCAGGATAACCTTCATGCCGTACGAGTGAAAGAAGTCCACGACTTCGGCATAGTAGGGGAAGATCAGTTCCTTGAGCGTCTGGGGCGAACAGAACAGCCGCTCCTTGAAGCCCAGGTCCTCGTAAAGCCACATGCCGTCGGGCACCCCCGCCTCATCGATCAGAATCTTGTAGTGGTTGATCAGGTGGTCCGTGTAGACGCGGTTGAAATCGTGAATCCAGTCCGGATCCAGCACGAGGCTTTCGTACATGCACAGGTCGCCCATGCTTTGCCGCATGTGTTCCCAGATGAACAAGGTGCCGTAGTGGGTCCACTTGCCGCTGCCGGCCTTCTCTTCGATTATCTTCCTGGATTCATCGACTTTAACCCTTGTGCGATCGACGTCGAGCAGGTGGGGCTTGTACTTCTCTTCCCACACCGCGCGCGAGGTCATATCGAAGGCGACGTGTTCAGGCGTGCCGTCCTTGTCCTTCCACCACTTCAGCGAGGCGCCCATGCCGTTGCGGATGATGCGCCATTCGTCGGTCTCCTTAACGATTTCTCTTACGCCGCGCAGCGCCATCATGTCGTACCAGCCGCCGACGCCGACCATGTCGAAACCGAAATGCTCGTGCGGCGGCACCGGCTCGTCGATTTCTTTTTCAACCTCCTTTTCCACTTCCTTGCCGCCCTGCGTTGCCTTTTCGGTGACCGTCTTCTTGACCTTGCGCGTGGGATAGCCCTGCGTGACCCACTTACGAAGGGTCGCCCCCCAGGGCGCATCGTTCAGGCCGGCGCGCTCCGGGCCGTCCGCGTTCAAGAGCCGTTGCGTGTTTTCTTTCGGTGTCATGAAATCAAACCCCTTTCCAATGCCGGAATGCGCTGCCGCCGGTTATACTCTCCACCGGGAAGTGATCACAAACGCCGGAATGTATGCGATAGTTCGGCACAACTCAAGCAGGCATTCGGATTAGGCGTGCCAGCAACCCGCTTGAAATAGACGCGCCACTTCTATAATTTGGCATCCATGGAAGAAGGCGCAAGATCTTCAGGGGAACGGGCGCCCAGGGCGCCGCGCTTCTCGCCGTCCGACTGGGAGAACCGGTCCGACGACGAGCTTCTCGCGATCCGCATCCGCGACCTGGGACTTGACCTCGCCGCTTCGCCCTTGCAGGCGCACGTGCGGCAGTTGAACTCCGAACTCGAAAGCCGCGGCATCGCCTTCCGCCCGCCGTGCTACCTGGCGGACGAGTGGCTCTGCCCCGACCGCGAACCCATAATCGGCATTCCCCTGTTTCTGGCCCATCCTCGGCTGCTGCGCATCGAGAAGCAGATGATGTTCGAGGCCGAAGGCGAAACCGCGGCCCAATTCATGAAGCTGCTGCGCCACGAATGCGGCCATGCCCTGAACTACGCCTATCGTCTTTATACGCGCAGCCGCTGGCGGGAGCTTTTCGGCCCGTTCACCGCCCCCTACCTGAATTCCTACTACTACCAGCCTTATTCCCGCCGCTACGTCGTGCATCTGCCGTACTCCTACGCGCAGGCGCATCCCGACGAAGACTTCGCCGAAACTTTCGCCGTATGGCTGACTCCCGGCGAGAACTGGCGCGAAAAGTATCGCGACTGGCCGGCGCTGGCAAAACTCGAATACGTCGACCATGTGGTGGAAAAGCTTTCCGAGCGGCCGCCCGCGGTCGCGGCGAAGTCCACCCCGTGGTCCGCCGGGCGCATGACCTCGACTCTGGGCCAGTGGTACGAGCGCCGGCGCCGTTACCTGGGACCCGAATTCGCCGGCTACTACGACGGCGCCCTGCGGAAAATCTTCGCGCAGCGCCCGCCCGAAAACGCGCCGGCCGTGCACGCTTCCAGGATGCTGCGCCGCTACCGCCGGCGCATCATGGACTCGGTAGCCGCCTGCAGCGGTCTGCGCAAGTACGACGTCCACGAGCTGCTGAACAGGCTGATCCGGCGTTGCGATACCCTCGGGTTGTACACCGACGGACCGGAGACCGACGCGCTCATCCGTGTCACCTCGCTGGTATCCGCCGCCGCGGTCAGATCCTTCAAGGTCGACGAAAAGGAGGTCAGGCGCCCGTGAGCCGCAGGAAAAGCATCACGGTCCTGGTAGACCGCTACACGGTTCCCGCCGAGGATCCCGAGTTCCGCAGCCCGGAACCCACCACGCAGACAGAGTACCACGTCATCGAGGCCTTGCGCGGGCTGGGCTACGCCGTGGAAGTGCTGCCTTTGGGAGAATCCGTTTCGGATCTGGTCGCGCGGCTCGAAAGAGCGCGGCCTCGGCTGGTCTTCAATCTTACCGAGGAATTCTACGGCGACCGCTGCCACGACCGCAACGTAGCGGCCCTGCTGGAACTGATGCGGATTCCCTTTACCGGAACGGGCGCCGGAGGACTGACGCTGTGCCGCGACAAGGGGTTGTGTAAACGCCTGCTCAACGCGCATCGCGTGCGTGTTCCCGAGTTCCTCACGTGCGTGCCGGGGTATCCCGTCAAGGTCTCCATGTCTTTCCCGTTCCCTGCCGTGGTAAAACCGCTGTTCGGGGACGGATCCGACGGCATATCGAATGCTTCGGTGGTCGAGAACGCCGAGCGACTTGTGCAGCGCGTGCAGTTCGTGCACGGGCGCATCGGGCAGCCCGCGATCGTCGAAGAGTACATCGAGGGGCGCGAGATCTACGTCACCGTCCTGGGAAACCGCCGGCTGCGGGTTCTGCCGCCGCGCGAGCTGCGGTTCAATCGCAAGGACGGCAACGCCCCGCTGCTTTCGACTTACTACGTGAAGTTCAACGACGAGTACCGGCGGAAGTGGCAGATCGAATTCGGCGACGCCGAGCTGGACGCGGCAATCGCGCAAAACATTGCGCGCACCTGCAAACGTGTCTATCGTGCTCTACAGATCCGTGACTACGGCCGCATAGACCTGCGCCTGACGCCGCAAGGCAAGGCCGTCGTGCTGGAGGCCAATCCCAACCCCGACCTGGCTTACGGCGAAGAGGTTGCCGAAGCCGCCGAAAAGGCGGGGATCGCTTACGACAATCTCATAGAACGAATCGTCCGCGCCGGTCTTGACCGGCGGCCGTAGATCGGCCGGGTCACGCGGCGCGCAGCCGGAAACAGGACGCAGGCAGGGAATGGAGGAACCATGAGCAAGACAAAAGACCGCGACACGGTCCGGGCGCTGGCCGGACGGCTTGCCGAACTGGCGGCGCTGCCGGTGCAGCAGGAGAGAATCGAGGGATGGAAGCGAATCAACGGACTGCAGCCGCACCGGCCGATGATCTGGATCACCGAGATCCCCTTCGGGGAGTTCGAGAACGACGTCGATGAACTGCGCCCCGTCTGCGAGGACAAGCGCCTGCGCTCGGTGGAAGCGCAGCTGCGGCGGCGGATCTTCCACGAACTTTACCTGCAGACCGACGAGGTAGTCACCGACTGTCTGGACGTGCCCAAGCGTATTCTCGGAGCGGACTTCGGCGTCAAGGCTGACGAGCGCACGATCAAGCAGGGCGGAACCTACATCGTCTCCCACGAGTATCACGCGGTTATACGCGACTTTCCGGACATCGAAAAGATCCGGATGCCCGAAGTGTCTTATGACGAAGAGGCCACGCTGGAGGCTGTGGAATACCTGAGGGATCTGCTGGGGGATATTCTGAAAGTGCGCGCGGCGGGGGTGCGGCAACATTTCTTTACGGGTTGGGACGTGCTTGTCACCCTGACCGGCGTGACCCGGGCGCTGGTCGACCTGGTCGAGCGGCCCGACTTCATCCACGCGATCATGCGGCGCATGACGGACGCCACGCTCGCGCGCATGACGCAGCTCGAGGAGCAGGGGCTGCTCGACGATTCCAACCCGCTGCGTCGCGTCGGTTCCGGCGGGGCCGGCTGGACGGACGGGCTGCCGCAGGCGGACGCCGAAGCGGGCCGTTTGCGCCTGATCGATCAGTGGGGCGGCGCCACGCCCCAGATTTTCAGCGAAGTCTCGCCGCAGATGCACGAGGAGTTCGCGCTGGCCTACGAGAACGAGATCATGCAGCGCTGCGGGCTCAACTACTACGGTTGCTGCGAGCCGTTGCACAACAAGATGCACCTGATGGCCAAAGTCCCGCGCCTGCGGAAGATCTCCATCAGTCCCTGGTGCGACGTGCAGAAAGCCGGGGAGCGCGCGGCACAGCCTTACGTTTTCAGCCACAAACCGAGCCCGGCGATCCTGGCCGAGGACAAATTCGATCCCGTCCGCGCGGAAGCCGACCTGCGCGCCCGTCTCGAGCATTCGGCCGGCATGCCCTGCGAGATCATCATGAAGGACATCAGCACCGTGCGCGGCGACGTCCGGCGCCTGATCGACTGGTGCCGGATTGCGCGCAAGGTAGCGCGCGCAGCCTGACTCAGAAAGGCAGTGCGTCCTGCACGTTGCGCAGCATTATCATGGCCGTGATGCTGACGCAGTTGAAGATGGCGTGCATCACAATAGGCACCATCAGGGAACCGGTGCGCAGATAGGCCAGCGAGAATGACATGGCGATCACGAAGAGCGGCACGATCGAGGGAATATGAAAATGCATGACCGCGAAGAGCAGCGACACCAGGCAGGCCGCCGGCATGGGGCGCAGATGCCTGGCCGCGGCCGGCAGGGCGATTCCCCGGAAGAAGATTTCCTCGACCACCGGCGCCGCCACAACCGCCATCACGACCAGGTGCGCCCTTATCCAGATGGGCTGGTTTGAGTCTATCAGGAACCGCACGACATCCTGCCTGAAGACCGGGAACCGCAGGAACTGCAGCACTTTGAGATACATCATCGAATAAAAGGCCATCACCGGCATGGTAGCCAGGTAGAGGAAGCCGGCGAGCAGCACGTCGCGCGACACCGTGGAACCGCGCAACCCCAGTGTGTCCCTCCAGGAACGTCCGTACAACCGGATCAGAACCAGGATTACCACAACCACCACCGACGGCAACAGGAGGCTCTGCACAAAGACAGCCGTCGAAGTCAGCGTCCGCTCTTCGAGAACCCCGAACCATCCCAGCAGGCTGAATCCCAGTAGAATACAGCCGTGCAGCGCCACGAGCGCCAGAATCACCGTGCCCGCCGCGCGCCAGTCCCAGGGCAACGCCCGCATACGGGCCGCCATCTTGTCTTGATCGAGAGGCTTTATCCTGAGGTAAACCAGCAGCAGCGTGTCAGCCAGCAGTCCGGCTATGATCACGAGCCCCAGAATAAAGGCGGCAATCAGGATGGGCAGGTTTTCCGGTTTGAGAAGATTCTGAATATCGGGCGTCAGCGCGCTTTGCAGGTCCATGGGCCCATCAAGCCGGGGATTCGGCCGTCTCCTTGATGACGTAGATCGGCTTGCTCTGGGATTCGTGATAGGTGCGGATCTGGATCTCCGCCAGCAATCCCATGCTGATAAACTGCATGCAGAACAGGATCAGCATGAAGGAGGTAATGACCCAGAACGGCCTCTTCACGAGTTCCGCGCCGAATTCGGTCCCGAAGATCAGGAAACTCAGATGCGCCAGGAACATGAAAGCAAGCAAAAGCGCGCCCGGCACACCAAAGAACATGCCGATTTTGCCGAAGATTTGTATGGGGTGCGTGCTGTAACGCAGCAGGAATTTCACCGTCATCAGGTCCAGAAGGACCCGCATCGTGCGGGAGATGCCGTACTTGGAGTTTCCGTATCTGCGCGGATGGTGCTTGACCGGTATTTCCGCCAGGGCGCAACCCACCCAGCTCGCCAGCGCCGGAATGAAGCGGTGCATTTCGCCGTAGAGATGCAGGTTATCCACGACCTCGCGCCGGTAGGCCTTGAGCGTGCATCCGTAATCGTGCAGCGCGACGCCCGTAATCTTGCTGATGAGCGTGTTGGCCAGCATGGAAGGCAGCCGCCGGCTGAGGAAGGGGTCTTTCCTATGCGTGCGCCAGCCGCTGACGACGTCGAAGCCTTCATCGACCTTTTCGAGCAGCTTCGGAATATCGTCCGGATCGTTCTGCAGGTCCGCGTCGAGCGTAACCAGTACCTTGCCGCGCGCCGAGTGGAAGCCGGCGCTCATGGCGGCGGTCTGCCCGAAGTTGCGCCGCAGGCGCACGAGGCGCAGACAGGGATACCTGTTCGCGCATTCCCTGAGTTTGTCCCAGGTGCCGTCGCTGCTGCCGTCGTCGACCAGGACAATCTCGTAAGAGCGATTCTGCCGCGACAGCACCTCGTGCAGCCTTTCGCATAGCGGCGGCACGCTCTCGATCTCGTTGTATACGGGAACGACGACCGATATGTCTGTCATGGAACTCTTACCCCATACCGCAACCGAATCCGTTTGCGTCGAATTGCGCGAAGAGCCTATACTACGCCCTTCGTCAAAGCCAGCCAAAAGGGAAGAGCACCTTGAACGCGCAAAAAAAACTCGAGGTTCTCGAGGGAATCGTCAAGAATACGGGCGGCATGGCAATCGCGTTTTCCGGAGGCGTGGACAGCAGCTTCCTGGCCGCGGTGGCGCAACGCGTTCTGGGCGGGCGCGCCCTGGCGGTTACCGCCCTGTCGCCGACCTACTCGGCGCGCGAACAGGAGGAGGCCGCGCGGGTCGCACGGAAGATCGGCATCCGTCACGAAACCGTTGTATCCAACGAACTGGAAATACCGTGTTTTGCCGACAACCCGCCCGACCGCTGCTATCACTGCAAGAAGGAGCTTTTTGACGTCGTCAGGGGCGTAGCCGCCAAACACGGCATCGCTGCGATCGCCCACGGGGCGAACGCGGACGACCGTAGCGATTATCGTCCCGGCCAACTCGCGGCCGAACAGGGCGGCGCGTTGAGCCCGCTCATGGACGTCGGGCTGGGCAAGGAAGAAATCCGCGCACTGTCCCGCGAAATGGGTCTGCCGACGGCCGACAAGCCCGCCATGGCCTGCCTGGCCTCGCGCTTCCCTTACGGTTCCCGCATAACCCGGGAGGCCCTCGAGGCCGTGGACAAGGTCGAAGAGGCCCTTAAGAAGTGTGGCTTCAGACAGGTGCGCGTGCGCCACCACGGCGACATCGCGCGCATCGAAGTCCCCGCCGAAGAAATCGCCGAATGCCTGGACGAGACGCTGCGCGAAAAGATAGTGCGCGCCGCGCGCGAAGCGGGCTTTCTCTACGTCACGCTCGATCTGCAGGGCTACCGTACCGGCAGCATGAACGAGCCCCTGAACCGGAGGACGTCGGCATGATACGCGCGGCGGCATGTGCTCTTCTTCTGGCTGCGTCACTCAGCGGGGTCGCGGCGGAGGCGGGCGATGAAGACGGGGCAACCGTTTATTCGCTGGAAGACTGCATCCGTATCGGATTAGAGCGCAGCGCCGCGGCGGCCAACGCCGCTCGGGACCGCGAAATCGCCGACACGCGCATCACGCAGGCCCGTTCGGAAGCGGTCCCCGGCATCGCGCTGAGCGCCGGCTACACGCGCCTGGACGAACTGCAGGAGATCGACCTGGGCGACGAAGTCACCGAGCTCGGTTCGCTCAACAACTACGAGCTGACTGCCGAGGTGAACCAGCTCCTGTACTCGGGCGGACGGGTCAAGGCGGCACTCAAGGCGGCGGGCCAATCGCGCGAGTACGCCGACTGGTCCAAGGCTGAAACTGAAGCCGCGCTCGTGCGCGATGTCCGCGTCGGATTCTACGACATTCTCTTCGCCGCGGCCGCCGTAGAGGTGCGGAGGGAATCGGTCGCCCAGTTAACCGCGCTGCTGCAGCAGAGCAGGGACAAGTTCGGGAAGGGAACCGCTTCCGAGTTCGAAGCCTTGACTTCGGAGGTGGGCCTGGCCAACGAGAAACCAAGGCTGATTCGCGCCGTGAACACGCACGAGCTGGCGGTGGAGTCGTTCCGGAAGCTGATCAACCTGGATGAGGCGAATGCCGAATTTTCAGGAGAACTTGTTTTCGAGCCGTTTCAAGCCGACGAGGAAAGCGTGCTGGCCGAAGCCCTGGCAAACCGCGCCGCGCTGCGCGCCGCGGAGGCGGTGGTGCGCCTGCGCCGGGAGGACCTGACGGCGGCGAGATCCGGGATGCTTCCTGATCTGAGGGCGTATTTCCTGTACAGCGGGGCCAATTCCTATCGCTTTGTCTCTTTCGACGACCAATGGGAATGGCACTGGAACGCCGGGCTGGTTTTCAACTGGCCGCTCTGGGACGGCGGGCTGACTGTCGGCAAGGTGCGCGAGAAGCGTCTGCAGGTCGAGAAGAGCCGCACGAATCTCGAGGATCTCGAGCGGGCGGTTCGGCTCGAGGTACGGCGGGCGCTTCTCGATCTGCGCTACGCCGAACAGGCGGCGGCGTCCGGACGCGACAACGTCGCGCTGGCCGAGAAAGCTATGGCCATCGCAAAGACGCGTTACGATGCCGGACTTGCCACGCGCCTGGACGTCTCAGACGCCAACCTGGCGCTGAATACCGCCAGGCTCAATTGGCGCCTGGCGTTGCGCGACCATATGGCGGCGCGGGCCGAGCTGGATTACGCCCGCGGCCGCGGTGTTGAACCGCCTCAACCGGGGGAAGACGAGGAATGAAAGAAAATAGCCGCAGACCGGGAGCAGCCGGGATGGCGCTGTGGGGACTGCTCGCCTTGAGCATAGCCGCGATTATCGTGCTCGTGCTGGTTAAGAAGGCGCCGGAAACAAGCGAGGCAACCGGGCAGAAGCCGGTTTCCGTGAGGGTTCTGACGGTCTCGCCGCGCGAGCTGCCCGACACGGTGTCTCTGCCCGGCAGGATCGAAGCCTTCGTGCAGGCCGAGCTGGCGGCTGAGAAGGCCGGGCGTGTCGAAAGCATCGCCGTGGAAAAGGGCGACTCCGTCGAGAAAGGGCAGCTCCTGATGCAGGTCGACGACAGCATCTGGCGGACGGGATTGAAGCGCGCGGAGGTCGAGCAGCGCGAAGCCGCACGGGACCTCGGACGGTGGGAGGCGCTGAAAGAGTCCGGCGCCGTCTCGGACAGCGAGCTTGACGGAGCCCGCACGCGCATGGACCTGGCCGAAGCGGCCCTGGAGGAATACCGCACCCACGTTGCGAAATGCCGTATCGAGAGCCCCATGCGCGGCATCGTCAACGACCGCTTCGTCGACGAGGGAGAATACATCGGCGAAGGCGCCGCCGCCCTGCAGGTCGTGGATATCGACACGGTCAAACTCATGGTCAACATCCCCGAGAAGGACATACTCTCCGTCAGCGAAGACGATCGCATCGAATTCCGGGTAAACTCCCTGGCGGACCGCGTCTTCACCGGCCGGGTGGCGTTCGTTTCGCTGCTGGCCGATCCGCAAGCAAATGTTTTTGAGATCGAAATCCGCGCCGACAATCCCGGTCACGATCTCAGGCCGGGGATGATCGCCGAAGTTTCCCTGGCGCGGGCAACCTACCGTGACGCTATTGCGGTACCGCTGTCGGCCGTGATACCCCGCAAGGGCGAGCACGTCGTGTTTCTCGCCGAAGGCGGCCACGCCGTTCTGCGCGTCGTGCGGTTGCACAGCATCGTCGGCCGGGATGCCGTCCTGACCGGCGGACTGAGCGCCGGCGACCGGCTGATAGTGGAAGGACACCGTGTGCTGGAAGACGGTGCGGTAATAGATATTGCGCCATGATTCTCTCGGATTACGCCATCAAGTTCAGGACGGCCGTTTTCGTGTTCATCGTCGTCCTGGTGATCATCGGGGGCGCCGCCTACATGCGGCTGCCGCGGGAGGGAGCCCCCGACATCACTATTCCCTATGTCTTTGTCACGGCCCTGTACGAGGGCACGGCGCCCGAGGAGATCGAAAAACTCATTACCGTGCCGCTGGAGAAGGAGATCAACGACGTCGAGAACGTCAAGGAGATCAGATCCACTTCCGCCGAAAACGTCTGTTCCATAACCGTGGAGTTCGTCGCGGGGGAGAATATCGATCTCGCCCTGCAGCGGGTCAAGGACAAGGTCGATCTGGCCAAGCCGGACCTGCCCGACGATCTGGACGAGCCGATTGTCCAGGCTTTCAACTTCAGTTCGGATTTTCCGGTATTTGTTTTCGCGCTCTCGGGCGACGTCGAGCCCCTGCGATTGAAGAAAATCGTCGAGGCCCTGCAGGACCAGATCGAGCAGGTGGCGGGTGTCAAGGAAGCGGTTGTTTCCGGGACGCGCGAGCGCGAAATCAGGGTCGAAATCGACCTCCCGCGCCTGATAGCCTACGGCATCCCCCTGCCGCAGGTAATGCAGCGCGTGGCCCAGGAAAACTCAACGGTCTCGGCCGGCAACCTGGAGATGCGCGGCAACAAGTTCCAGGTCCGTGTTCCGGGCGAGTTCGCGCTTGCTTCCGAAATCGAAAACATCCTGCTGGCGGAGATAAACGGACGGCCGGTCTACCTGTCCGACGTGGCGACCGTCCGCGACACCTTCAAGGATGTTGAATCGATTTCGCGCATCAACGGCCGCCCGAGCGTTTCGCTCAGCGTAAAGAAACGTTCGGGCGAGAATACGGTCGCGTTGATTTCCCGTATCAAGGCCGTGCTGGACGACTTCAACCTGGCGCCGGACATTCGTATGAGCGTCGTGCTGGACGAGTCCGATTACATCTACATGATGCTGCACGAGCTCGAGAACAACATTGTTACGGGGTTTCTTCTCGTCATCGCCGTTCTGCTCGTCTTCATGGGCGGGCGCAACAGTCTTTTCGTGGCGCTGGCGATTCCTTTTTCGATGCTCACGGCTTTTACACTGCTGGCAATGCACGGTTCCACGCTGAACATGATAGTGCTGTTCGGTTTGGTGCTCGCCGTCGGCATGCTCGTCGACAACGCTATCGTCATAGTCGAGAACATCTACCGGCACAGGACGATGGGTTTGTCGAGGATCGATGCGGCCAGGGAGGGGGCCTCCGAGGTGGCCTGGCCGGTTGTGACCTCGACATTGACGACCCTGGCGGCGTTCTCGCCGCTGCTGTTCTGGCCCGATATCATCGGGCAGTTCATGTCCTACCTGCCGCGCACGCTGATCACGGTCTTGTCGGCGTCGCTGTTCGTGGCGCTGGTAATTAACCCGGCGGTCTGTTCCGCCCTGATTACGGCCGGGAACAGGAAGAGCCCGGGGGGCAGGGCCAGGCCGCACAGGTTCGTCGAGGGCTACGAGCGGCTGCTGAGGGGCGCCCTGCGCCACCGCGTGCCGATTCTGCTGCTCGGGTTCGCCGTGCTGGTCCTGACGGTGCAGATCTACGGGCGTTTCGGCAAGGGTTTCGAACTCTTTCCGGAAGTGGAACCGCGCAACGCGACGATCCAGATCAAGTTCCCGCAGGGCACCGGCATCGAACGCACGGATGCGGCCCTGCGCCCGATCGAGCAGAAACTCCTCAAGTACCGCGACATCGAGTTCTTCCTCACCACTGTCGGGGCCGGCAGCGGCCTCGACTGGTCGGGCGGTCAGAGCGGCACCCACTATGGCCAGATTCTCGTGGAGTTCCTGGATTTCAACAAGAGAGAGACCCCGTCGGGCGAACTCGTCGACCGCATCCGCAAAGACGTGGGATCGATTCCCGGCGCCGAAGTCAAGGTCGAGAAACAGCGCGAGGGGCCTCCGGTCGGGGCGCCCGTGAGCATCGAGGTCTCCGGTGAGGATTTCGAAACTCTAGCCCGGCTGTCCTCCGAAATCGTCAGGACGATCGAAACGGTGCCGGGCCTGGTCGACCTGGAAGACGACCTGGAGCAGGCCCTCCCGGAAATCCAGTTTGCGGTGGACCGTCATCGGGCCGCGATGCTGGGACTGGACACCGACACCATCGGTCTCTTTCTAAGGACCGCCATTTACGGCCTGGAAACCAGCAAGTTCAGGGCCGACGAGGACGAATGGGATATCACGCTGCGTCTGCCCCCGGAGCAGCGCGACAGCATGAAACTGCTGGACCAGATATACATCCCGGTCGCCGGCGGCGCGCGCGTGCCGCTTTCTTCGGTCGGCAAGGTCGTTTACACCGGCGGCAGGGGCTCCATCAACCGCAAGAACCAGAAGCGCGTCATCACCATATCCGGCAACAACCAGGGCAGGGGAGTCGATAAGATCATCGAAGACGACATCCGCCCCCGCCTGTCGAAGATGAATCTGCCGCGCGGCTACGCCATCGACTATGCCGGCGATACCAAGGAGATGCGCGAGTCGGGCGCCTTCCTCGGGCGGGCGTTCGCCATAGCCATCGCGCTGATCCTGGTGATCCTGGTAATCCAGTTCAACTCGGCGCTGCTGCCGCTGATTATCATATGTTCGGTGTTGCTGTCGCTGGTGGGCGTGATGTGGGGGCTGCTGATCTGTCGCATGCGTTTCGGGGTAATAATGACCGGGGTGGGCGTAATCAGCCTGGCGGGTATCGTGGTGAACAACGCCATAGTCCTGGTCGACTGCATCCGGCAGCGCGAAAAACAGGGCATGAGCATCCGGGAGGCCGTAATCGACGGAGGGCGGACCCGCCTGCGGCCCGTGCTGCTCACCGCCGTGACGACGATACTGGGGCTTATTCCGATGGCCGTCGGCTACAGCCTGCAGATTCACGACTGGCCGCCGCGGCTGGAGGCCGGCGCGGAATCGAGCCAGTGGTGGGCGCCGATGGCGGTGGCCGTAATTTTCGGACTGGGCGTGGCTACGGTCCTGACGCTGGTGCTCGTTCCCGTGATGTACGACCTCGCCGAGTCGGTCGCCGCCTGGTTCCGCCGCTTTGCGCCGCGGGATAAGACGCCCGCCTGAGGGTGATCGCGGCGCATGAAAGCCGCGCCTATACCTCAATCCACTTCTCGGCCGCGCCCGAGCTCTTGACCGCCGCTTCCACGAAGGCCACGCCCTCCAGTCCGAACCGCACCGTGGGATAATCCACGCCGCTTTCGTCGATGCCCTTGCCTTCGACGGCCTTGCACAGGGCATCGGTAAAGCTGTTGTAGATGTTGGCCAGGGCCTCGATATACCCCTCGGGCCGTCCGCAGGAGAGGCGCACGCTGTCCGTGGTTTCCTTGTAAAGATAAGACCCCGCGGTGTTCCTCACTTCCGCCGGCTTGTTGATCCGGCGCACGATCAGCGTGCCGGGATCGTCCTGGCGCCACGCGAGCGAGCCCTTCTCGCCGTAGACGCGAATGCTCAGGCCGTTTTCTTCTCCCGCCGCCACCTGGCTGGCCCAAAGCATGCCCTTCGCCCCGTTCTCGAAGCGCAGCAGCGCCCCGGCGTCGTCGTCGAGAGGCCGTCCGGCGACAAACGTCGTCAGCTCGGCGCAGACTTCCTTCACCTTCAGCCCGGTTACATAAGCCGCCAGGCGCTCGGCGATCGAGCCGCAGCTTCCCATGCAGCAACTTGCTCCCGACCGGCGCGGGTCGGTGCGCCAGGCCGCCTGCTTGCTGCCGGACGTTTCCAGGCGTGTCGCCAGCCAGCCCTGCGGGTACTCGACCACGACGCGCCGGACATCGCCCAGCTTGCCGCGCTGAACGAGCTGCCGGGCCTCCTTGACCATGGGGTAGCCCGTGGAGTGCTGCGCCAGGCAGAACAACCGGCCGGTCTGCTTGATTTTGCGCTCGAGATTCTCGGCCTCATCGAGCGTCAGAGTCATCGGTTCTTCGCAAAAGATGTGGAACCCGGCGTCCAGCGCCGCCATCGAAACCGGGTAATGCATGTTGTTCGGGGTCACTATGCAGACAAAATCCGGACGCTCTTCTTCGGGAAGCCGGGACTCTCTCCTGAGCATTTCCCGGTACGATCCGTAGACCCTGTCGCGCGGCAACATCAGTTCCGAGCCGCTTTCCATCGACTTGCGCTTCGTGCTGCTGAAAGCGCCGCAGACCAGTTCCACTTTGCCTTCCATCAGCGCGGCCCGGCGATGGATCGGGCCGATGAAGGAATCTTTGCCTCCGCCGACCATACCCATCCGCAGTTTCCTGTCCATTCGAACTTTCCTTTCCACGTGGCACGCTTATTACCCTGTGCCCGACGTTAACCGCGCAAGCTTACATTCTTGGCAGAAACATAGCAAAGCTTTTTTGATCCCTTTTTTGTGTGCATTTCCCCGATCTTTGCGGCATTCTGGCGCTCGTTCAAATTACCGGAAGGGCCAATCCATGAACGAAACCGCCGTCAGGGACGACAACGAATACCGCCGCCAGCGCCTGGCCAACCTCGCGGAACTGCGCTCGCTGGGTATCGAGCCGCTCCGCGGCGCGTGGCCGCGCACGGGAACCCTGGCCGAAGTGCGGGCCGCCTTCAGCGACGGGGCCCGCGCCGTAATCGCCGGACGGCTGACCACCATACGCGACATGGGCAAATCCATCTTTGCCGATCTGCGCGACGGCTCCGACCGTTTCCAGATCTACGTTCAGAAACAGGCCCTCGGCGACGAGGCCTTCGCCGCCTTCAAGCTGCTGGACACCGGCGACCATATCGGCGCCGAGGGATCGCTCTTCACGACGCGGACGGGCGAACAGACTCTCAAGGCCGAAAAGTGGACGCTGCTTTCCAAGGCCGTCAGGCCGCTGCCCGAAAAGTGGCACGGCCTGAAGGACGTCGAGGCGCGCTACCGCCGCCGCTATCTCGACCTCGTGGCCAACCCCGCCGTGCGCGAGCTTTTCAACAAGCGCATTCGCGCCGTGCAGGTTATCAGGCAGTATCTTGCCGACCGCGGGTTCCAGGAAGTGGAGACGCCGATGATGCAGCCGCTGGCCGGCGGCGCGGCGGCGCGTCCCTTCAATACCCGCTACGAGGCGCTCGGCGCCGACATGTTCCTGCGTATCGCGCCCGAACTCTACCTAAAGCGCCTGCTTGTTGGCGGCTTCGACAAGGTGTTCGAACTGAACCGCAATTTCAGAAACGAAGGGCTCTCCCGCACGCACAACCCCGAATTCACCATGCTGGAGATATACGAGGCCTACAGCGACGTCAACGGCATGCGCGACCTGATCACCGGCCTGATCACGCACGTAGCGAGCGAAGTCTTCGGGACTCTGAGCGTGGGCAGCGAGGAACAGCCGATCGATCTCACGCCGCCGTGGCGAGAAGCCGCCTACGCCGACCTCGTGCGCGAGAAGATGGGCGACGACTGGCCCGGAATCCCCGTCGACGAGGCCCGCCGGAGAGCCGAAGCCCTCGGGCTCGCCGTCGAGCCGGACTGGGACCTGCTGCTGATCGGCCACGAGGTCTACGAAAAGCTCGTCGAGAAGACTCTGATGCAGCCGACGTTCGTGCGCCGCCTGCCCGCGGCGCTTATCCCGCTGGCGCGGGCCTGCGAGGACGATCCCGACTGTGCCGACGTCTTCGAGCTGGTGATCGGAGGGCAGGAGATTGCGCCGGCGTACACCGAGCTTAACGATCCGCTCGAACAGCGCGAAAGGTTGCTGGCGCAAGTCGGCGGCGACGCCGGCGGCCTGGACGAGGATTTTCTGACGGCCCTGGAACACGGAATGCCGCCGGCGGGGGGCATGGGCGTCGGTATCGACCGCCTGATGATGATCCTGACCGGCGCCGAGGCGATCAGGGATGTGATTCTTTTCCCGCAACTCAGACCGCGAGGGTGATGTTGCGCACCGGGAACAGCGTGTGCGAATCAGGCGTGTCATCCCGAGCTTGTCGAGGGATCACCATACCATGAAATGTGCCGGATATTCCTCGACTTTGCTCGGCATGACGCCGGTACCGCGTGGTCGGGATCGAGGTCGTCGTAGCGGTAAGTGGGGCCGTTGAACATGCTTCCTTTTTCTCTTTTTCTTGCCCTGAAGTACCTTCGCCCGAAGCGTACTTTCATCTCCGTTGTGACGGTCATTTCCGTCACGGGCGTCCTGCTGGGGGTGGCCATCCTGGTGATCGTACTTTCCGTCATGACCGGTTTCGACAACATGTGGCGCGACAAGATCCTGAGCTTCAAGCCGCACCTGATGGTGATGAGCCGCTACGGGCGCATCGATAATCCGGAAGAAGTCTGCCGCACAATCGACACGGTGCCCCACGTGGTCGGGGCCGCGCCCAGCATCGAGGCGCGGGTGCTTATCCAGTGCTCCGGCCGAACGGCCGCGCCGGTTGCCGTGGGCATGGATCCCCGGCGCGCCGGCGCCATAAGCCGCATCCCCGAGCATATCGAGCAAGGAGTCTTCAGCGTGGAGGACGACAGGACCGTCATAGGCGCCGATCTGGCCGAGCGCATCGGCGCCGGCGTCGGCAGCCGCATACTGGTCTATTCGCCGCTCAACGTCATCCGGAAGGACGAGCTCTACCTGCCTGAAGAACTGGTCGTCAGCGGCATTTTCAACATGGGCATGCGCGATTTCGACTCGTCCTTTATTCTGATCTCGTTGCGGGTTGCGCGCGAGCTGGTGGGGCTCGACGACGGGGCGCACTCGATCTACGTGATGACCGACGACGCCTTCCGCTTCGAGGAATTCGCCGGCCGCGTCTCCGAAGCCGTCGGCCCGGCCTACGAGGTCCGGACCTGGAAGGAGGTGGACCGCCTGATGTTCGAGGCGCTCAGCCACGAGAAAACCATGATGTTCCTGCTGCTGGTCTTCATCACGATCGTGGCGATCTTCTGCGTTACCAATACGCTGATCGTCATCACGGTGCAGAAGACCAATGAAATCGGCCTGTTGAAGGCGCTGGGTTTTCCCTCCGGCAAGATCATGGCGGCTTTCGTGTGGCACGGCTGGATTCAATGCCTGGTGGGCACGGCCGCGGGCATCGGGGCCGGGCTGCTGGTCCTGAACAACCTCAAGCGTATCGTGAGCTGGCTGACGGCCTTCAATGTCGAGGTCTTTCCCAAGGAGATTTACGGCTTGAGCGAGATTCCGTGGAGTACGTCTCCCGGCGAGCTGCTGCGCATTGCCGTTTTCGTGATGGTCTTCTGCACGTTGTCCAGTTTTCTGCCGGCCTACCGCGCCGCGCGGCTGGACCCGGTGGAGGCGTTGCGCCATGAGTGAGGCGGCCGAAAGAATGCTGATTAGAGCGGAAGGTTTGCGTAAGGCTTACGCAATGCCGGCAAAGACTATTCAAGTGCTGAACGGGGTGTCGTTGCGGGTCGCCGATGGAGAGACCGTGGCGGTTGTCGGCGCCAGCGGGGCGGGCAAGAGTACGCTGCTGCATATCCTGGGCGGCCTGGACCGTCCCGACGGGGGACGCGTAATGGTGGAGGACGCCGACCTGTACGGGCTGTCCGCGCGGCGGCGGACGCGAGTGCGCTGCGAGAAGATCGGCTTTGTCTTCCAGTCCTATCACCTGCTCCCGGAAATGGACGTGCTGGAAAACGTCATGCTGCCGGCCATGGCGCGCCGGAGGCGCGGCGAAACCGCGGCGGCGATGCGGTGCCGCGCCCTGGAGCTGCTGGAAGCGGCGGGCCTGGCCGACCGCGCCGGCCACACGCCGCTGGAGCTGTCCGGCGGCGAACAGCAGCGCGTCGCATTGGCCAGGGCGCTGATGAACGAACCCGACCTCGTCCTTGCCGACGAGCCGACCGGAAACCTGGACGAGCGCACCGGCGACAAGGTCCTGGAACTGCTCTTTTCCCTGACCCGTTCGCGGGGACACGCCCTCGTGCTGGTCACGCACAACGAACGCATCGCCTCCTCGTGCGACAGAACACTGAGATTGGCGGGTGGAGTGGTGGGGTGAGCCTGGAGAGGGAGCGGGGAGTGGAGTGTTGGAGTGATGGAGTGAGAGCATGAACCGCGGGGCAGGGGCGGGATGCGGGGGGACGGGGAGAGGGTTGACGATTACGGTTACGATTAC
>Ga0180429_10001775_pt1 | contig 18166 bp, 12 predicted proteins | sample SS_ome_FD_132428 | JGI IMG/M metagenome (GOLD analysis project Ga0180429, IMG submission 132428) | Hypersaline lake sediment archaeal communities from the Salton Sea, California, USA - SS_1_S_1 metaG | ecosystem: Environmental > Aquatic > Non-marine Saline and Alkaline > Hypersaline > Sediment ...
GCGGAGGGTCCGCCCGGCGTGCGACGCGACGGCCACCGCGTCGTAGCGGTCGTCGATCAGCGGCTTGAACACCTGCACCGGCTGCCGCGCGATCATCGCGCGGGTCACGCGCCGGATGAGTTCCTCGGACTTGCCGCTGAACATCGGCCCCGCGACGACCTCGATCCAACCTCCACCGAACTCGAATGGCATGGCGACATGCTAACCAGGTCGGACCGCCCCGTGGGCGGATCGGCGCCGTCGGGCCCCCGGGGGGTCCGCGTTCGTCCGCTCAGGCCCACGTCGGTCGAGAGCGCGCGCCAGCCCGCGCTCACAGCGGCCACACCCACAGCAGCATGGGTACCCCCACGGCGACCACGAGCAGCTCCAGCGGCAGCCCCAGGCGCCAGTAGTCACCGAAGCGGAACCCGCCCGGCCCCAGGATCAGCGTGTTGTTCTGGTGCCCGATCGGCGTGAGGAAGGCGCACGATCCCCCGACCGCCACGGCCATCAGGAACGCGTCGGGGTGGGCGCCCAGCTGGGCGGCCGCGCCGATGGCGACCGGGCACATGACCGCGGCGGTCGCCGCGTTGTTCATGAAGTCCGACAGCGTCATCGTGACGACGAGCAACAGCGCCAGCGTCAGCACCGGGCGACCCTGCGCGACGCCGTCGAGCAGGAGGCCGGCGAGCACGTCGGCGGTGCCCGTGGTCGCCATCGCACCGGCCACCGGTAGCAGCCCGGCCAACAGCACCACCACGGGCCAATCGATCGCTCGGTACACGTCGCGCGGCGGCACCACCCGCAGCAGCATGAACGCCACCACGCCGGCGGCGAAGGCGATCGCGGCCGGGACCAGGCCTAGGGCCGCCACGCCCACGGCGAGCAGCATGCCGGCGCCGGCCAGCCAGGCGCGACGCGCGTCGGGGACCACGATCTCGCGCTCGGCCAGGGGTACGGCACCATACTCGAGGGCGAAACCCGCCAACGCCTGGCGCGCGCCCTGCAGCAGCAGCACGTCGCCGGCACGCACGCGCGTCGCGCGCAGCCGACGGATCGAGCGCTGGCCCTGGCGCGAGATCGCCAGCAGGTTGATGCCGTGACGCGTCCGGAGCTGGAGATCGGCCGCGGAGCGCCCGATCAGTTGCGCTTGCGGCATGACCACGTACTCCTGGAGAGCGACGTCACGCTCGTCGCGTTCCTCCCGCTCATCGGCGCCCACCTTGCCGCCCTCGTCGTCCTGCACGCCGGCGGCGACCTCGGCATCGGTCGGCGCCCGCTCCTTGCCCCCCGCGGCGACCGCCTCCTCCTCGGTGGCGACGGCCTCCACCGCCTCGTCCGCGACGTCCGCCTCCACCGCCTCGTCCGCGACGTCCGCCTCCTCGAGCCGCAGGCCCAGGTTCGACAGGACGGTGCCCAGGGCCTCCGGCTCCGCCTCGAGCACCAGGACGTCGCCCTCGCGCACCACCCGGCCCGGGTTCGGCGGGGTGAGGCGCGTCTCGTGCCGCACGAGGCCGACCACCTGAGCGTCGTCCTCGTCGATCTCGTCGTCGACGGCGCCCAGCCGCATGCCCACCACGCGGCTGTCGGCGTCGACCCGCACCTCGGTGAGGTAGCGCCCCGTGTCGAACGCCTCGTCGATGGCGCCGCGGCGCACCGGCACCAGCCGCCAGCCGACGAGCCCGATGAACGCGAGCCCCGCGAGCGCCACGGCCGCACCCACGGGCGTGAAGTCGAACATGGCGAAGCTGCCGGCGCCGGTCTCGGCTCGGAAGCCGGCGACGATGAGGTTCGGTGGCGTGCCGATCATCGTCGTCATGCCGCCGAGGATGGTGCCGAACGCCAGGGGCATGAGCACCCGCCCGGGCGGCAGATCGTGCTTGCGGGCCAAGTGCACGGCCACCGGCATGAGCAGCGCCAGCGCCCCCACGTTGTTCATGAACGCGGACAGTGCCGCGCCAAGGCCGGTGAGCGCCGCGACACCGAGCAGGGCGCCGCCCGCGCCCGGCATCAGCCGCCGCGTCAGCGCGTCGACGGCGCCGCTCGTGCGCAGGCCATGGCTCATCACCAGCACGCAGGCCACGGTCACGACCGCGGGGTGGCCGAAGCCGGCGAACGCATGCGAAGCGGGGACCAGCCCGGCCGCCACGCACGCGAGCAGCGAGAGCAGGGCCACCACGTCGTGGCGCCAGCGTCCCCACAGGAACAGGGCGACGGTGGCGGCCAGGACCGCAAGCAGGACGGCCTGGTCCTGCGTCACGTTGGCGAGGACGGCGGATCGTGCCGCCGCTCCAGGTGGACGCTGGTCATCACCCCATCTTCGCAGCGCGGGCGCCATCGCGGTCCGGATCCGGCCCGCCACCGGACACCGCGCGTCCGTGCCCGGCGCGCGCGACCCCGTCCGATCGCTCCCGACCGTGCACGGAGGCGCGCGACCGGGAGGAGGCGGGGCCGCTGATAGGCTAGCGCCGTGAGCCATCGAATGCACGGCACCACCATCGTCGCCGTCCACCGCGACGGCGTGACCGCCCTGGCGGGCGACGGCCAAGTCACCCTGGGCGACACGATCGTCAAACGCGGCGCCATCAAGGTCCGCACGCTGGCGGACGGTGCGGCCATCGCCGGCTTCGCCGGCGCCGTCTCCGACGCCTTCACCCTGATCGAGAAGTTCGAGGGATACCTCGAAACGCACAAGGGGCACCTGCTGCGCGCCGCCATCGAGACCGTCAAGGAGTGGCGCACCGACCGCATGCTGCGCCACCTGGAGGCGATGCTCATCGTCGCCGACGAGGAGCAGATTCTGACCCTGTCGGGTTCCGGCGACGTCGTGCGCCCCGACGACCCGGTCGCCGCCGTCGGCTCCGGCGGCCCCTACGCGCAGGCCGCGGCATTGGCGCTGCTGCGCCACAGCGACCTCGATGCCGCCACGATCGCCCGCACCGCGCTGCTGATCGCCGCCGAGATCGACCTCTACACCAGCGGCACGGCCACCGTCCTGACGCTCGGCGGACCGGACGACGACGGCAAGGGCGGGGTCGCGGACGACGCCGAGCATGGCGCCTCGAGCCACGAGGCGGAGGCGAACCGATGAGCGAAGCCAAGGGCCTGGCCGCCTTCGACATGACGCCGCTCGAGGTGGTCGAGGCGCTCGACCGCCACATCATCGGCCAGCACAAGGCCAAGCGCGCCGTGGCGGTCGCGTTGCGCAACCACCTGCGCCGGCGGCGGCTGCCCGAGGAGCTGCAGGCCGAGGTCAGCCCCAAGAACATCCTCATGATCGGCGCCACCGGCGTCGGCAAGACGGAGATCGCGCGCCGCCTCGCGAAGCTCGCGCGCGCACCGTTCCTCAAGGTGGAGGCGACGAAGTTCACCGAGGTCGGCTACGTCGGCCGCGACGTCGACTCGATCGTGCGCGACCTCGTCGGCGCCGCCGTCACGATGGTCGAAGAGGAGCGCAAGGCCGGCGTCGCCGAGCAGGCCAAGCGCGCGGCCGAGGTGCGCTTGCTCGAGGCGCTGCTGCCCGGCGGCAGCGAGGAGGGGCGCGCGTCGATGCGTACGCTGCTCGAGGGCGGCAAGCTCGAGGAGCGGATGGTCGAGATCGAGGTCGAGGAGGCGACGGCCTCCCCGATGATGGGCCTGCCCGGCATGGAGCAGATGGGCCAGCAGCTGCAGGACGCCTTCTCGCAGTTCATGCCCAAGAAGCGTGCCCGGCGCAAGCTGAGCGTGCGGGAGGCGCGCCGCGTTCTCGCCGCCGAGGAGGCGGACCGGCTCATCGACCACGACGAGGTGCAGCGCGAGGCGGTGTGGCGCGCCGAGAACGCCGGCATCGTCTTCCTCGACGAGCTCGACAAGATCGCCGGGGGCGGCCACACGCAGGGGCCCGACGTTTCGGGCGAGGGCGTGCAGCGCGACCTGCTGCCGATCGTCGAGGGAACGACCGTCCAGACCCGCTGGGGTCCGGTGTCGACCGACCACGTGCTGTTCATCGCGGCGGGCGCCTTCTCGGTAGCCAAGCCGTCCGATCTGATCCCCGAGCTGCAGGGTCGCTTCCCGGTACGTGTCGAGCTCGAGGACCTCACGGCCGTCGACCTGCAGCGCATCCTGACCCAGCCAGAGCACGCGCTGACGAAGCAGTATCAGGCGCTCCTGGCGGTAGACGGGACCCGGATCGAGTTCACGGAGGGGGGCGTCGAGGCGCTCGCCCGCGCCGCCGAGCGCGTCAACCGCGAAATCGAAGACATCGGCGCCCGCCGGCTCCACACGATCCTCGAGACGGTGCTCGAGGACGTGGCCTTCGGCACCGGACTCGGCGCCGTGCGCATCGACGAGGTCTACGTCGAGCGCAAGCTCGGCGACCTGGTCGAGGACGAGGACCTGAGCCGCTACGTGCTCTAAGGGAGCACGCGTGCTCTAACGAAGCAAGCGTGCTCTAACGGAGCACGCTTGCTCTAGCGGAGCACGCTTGCTCCGAGAGAAGGCGCAGGCGCGCGGCGGTGCGCGCGTGCCCCGCCGCGCGCACCGCCGCCGCCCCGCGCACCGCCCGGCGCGCTACCCTGGCCGCATGGCCACACCCGAACTCCTCAACCTCGTCGGCGGCGAATGGCGCCGCCCCGAGGGCGCCGAGCGCGCGCCCGTCACCAACCCCGCCACCACGGAGACGCTCGCGTGGGTGCCGCTGTCACCCGCCGCCGAGGTCGACCTGACGGTGCGCGCCGCGGCCGCGGCCTTCCCGGGCTGGCGCGCCACCCCCGTCGGCGACCGCGTCCAGCCGCTCTTCCGCCTCAAGTCGCTGATGGAGCGCGACATCGTGGAGCTTTCGCGCACGATCACCCTCGAGTGCGGGAAGACGTACGCGGAGTCCGAGGCCGAGTTGCGCCGCGGCATCGAGAACGTCGAGGTCGCCAGCGGCATGCCCAGCCTCATCCAGGGCTACAACAACGAGGACGTCGCGCGCGGCATCGACGAACACCTCTTCCACCAGCCGCTCGGCGTCGTCGCCGGCATCACCCCGTTCAACTTCCCCGGCATGATCCCCCTGTGGTTCATGCCCTACGCCCTGGCGGCCGGCAACTGCTTCGTCCTCAAGCCCTCGGAGCGCGTGCCGATGACGACCCAGCACCTCATGCGGCTGTGCCAGGAGGCCGGCTTCCCCGACGGCGTCGTCAGCCTCGTCAACGGCGGCAAGGAGACGGTCGACGCGCTGCTCGACCACCCGCAGGTGCGGGCGGTCTCCTTCGTCGGCAGCACGCCGGTCGCGAAATACATCTACGCCCGCGCCACGGCCAACGGCAAACGCGCCCAGTGCCAGGGCGGCGCCAAGAACCCGGCCATCGTCCTCCCCGACGCCGACATGGACATGAGCACGCGCATCCTGGCCGACAGCGCCTTCGGTTGTGCGGGCCAGCGCTGCCTGGCGACCTCGGTGGTGATCACCGTCGGCGAGGCGCGCGAGGCGTTCACCGAGCGGATCGTCGAGGACGCCCACACCCGCCGCGTCGGCTTCGGTCTCGACGACGGCGTGCAGATGGGCCCGGTGATCAGCGAGGCCAGCCGCGAACGCATCCGCGGCCTGCTGCAGACCGGGTTGCAGGAGGGTGGCACGCTGCTGACCGACGGCCGTGACGGCAGCGTCGACGGCTTCGCCGACGGCTACTTCCTCCACCCGACCGTGGTGGCCGGCGTCGACCCCCACGGCGCCTTCGCGCACACCGAGATCTTCGGGCCGGTGCTCACGATGCTCCACGCCGACTCGCTCGACGACGCCATCGCGCTCGCCAACGCCCGCGCCTTCGGCAACCAGGCCTGCCTGTTCACGACCTCGGGCGCCGCCGCCCGCGCCTTCCGCCACGAGGTGAGGGCCGGCAACGTCGGCATCAACCTCGGCGTCGCGGCGCCGATGGCGTACTACCCCTTCAGCGGCTGGGGGGACTCCTTCTTCGGCGACCTGCACGGGCAGGGGCGCCACGCGGTCGAGTTCTTCACCGAAACCAAGGTCGTCATCGAGCGCTGGCCGAGCGCCTGGTCACGGCGGTTCTAGCGCGGTCCCCGTGGGCCCGGCCCGCGCCAGCGCGGGTGTGGCGGCACGACCGTCGGGGAGAAGGGTGCGCCGGGCCCCGGTCGCCCCCGCACCTCCTCCCGCATCGGGCCGAGGACGATGCGCGTACCCGCGCCCGCGTCGCCCGCCGCCAGGCGATGCGCGGCGATGGAGACGGCGTGCGATCGAGCGGGCGCGCAAGCATCTCGCTCAGTTCGGCGCGGGGTCGCCGGCGGGCCGCGGCGCCCGACCGGCGGCCACCGCCCGCGCCGTCCGGGCCAACCGCCGGGCCTCCCGCAGGGGGGTCGGCGTCCGTGTGGCACCCGCGAACCCGCGAACCACCGCCCACGCGGTAGCGGCATCCGTGCGCCACGCCGCGTGCGCGACCAGCGGCCGGGCGCCCACCCGCAGCCTCGCGAGGTAGGCGACGACCTCACCTCCGACCGCGAGCGGCTGCCGATCGACCCCAGGCAGATCCGGCGAGTCGCCGACGGCGACCGCGACGAGCGGCCGGTGCGTGACGCCCACGGTCGGCAGGTCGAGCACCGCTCCGAGGTGCAGCGCGAGACCGGCGCGGCGCGGATGATCGCGGCCGGTCGCGTCGACGAGCAGCACGTCCGGTCGCACCGCCAGGCCCGCGACCGCCCGCTCGAGGAGCGGCCCGGCGCGCAGCGCGAGGAGGCCCGGAGCATAGCCGGCCGCGGTCGTCCCGGCGACCACGTGCGCCGCGACGCGCCGGCCGCCCTCGAAGGCCGCGGCCGCCGCCCACGCCGGCTCGGCGCCGGCCGCGAGCGCGTCGGCGTCTTCCGAGAAGCACACGAAACAGGCGCCCACGAGCGCGGCGGTCGCGGCCCGAAACGGCGGGGGAGCCAGGGCCGCCAGCCGCCGCTGCCGTGCCTCGAGGCCGTCGACGTCGCTGGGCCAGGACACGCACACGGCCGACCGCCGATCGTCAGCCTTCGCCGGCGTCGATCCCGTGGCGGGCGAACAGCAGCGACCGCACCCGGCGCAGCATGCCGTCGATCTCGATGTCGACCGCGCTGCGGCGGCCCGCGTCCGATAGCAGCGTGCGGTCGCGCAAACCGCCGGTCCACTCGGTGGTCTCGAGGAGCACGCCGCCCATGCCGAAGCTCATGGCGTCGTGGTGCTCCTGGTCGCCGCACAGAACGCTCCAGGCCAGGGCCCAGCCACGCACCGTGTTGTCGACGTGGTAGCCGCCGCCGCCCGTCGCCAGGATCGGCTTGCCGAGCCCGCGCACGCGTTCGAGCACGTCGGCGTAGGCGTTGTTGCTCAGGTGCAGGTGCGCGAGCGGATCGCCCGCCAGCGCATCCATGCCGATCTCGACGACGATGACGTCCGGGTCGAAGGCGCGCATGATCGGCAGCGCCCCCTCCTCGAAGACCTTCACCCAGGCGTCGTCGTACGTGCCGACCGGCAACGGGAAGTTGACGCTGTACCCGCGCCCCTCGCCATGCCCGATCTCCTCCTCGAAGCCGGTGCCCGGGAAGAGCGTCCGACCGCTCTCGTGCAGCGACACCGTCATGACGTCCTTGCGGTCGTAGAAGGCGTCCTGAACGCCGTCACAGTGGTGGGCGTCGACGTCGAGGAAGAGCACCCGCTTGCCGGCCCCCGCCAGGGTCTCGCACGCCATCACGACGTCGTTGACGTAGCAGAAACCCGAGGCCCGCGTCGGGTGCGCGTGGTGGAAGCCGCCCGAGGGGTTGAAGGCGAGGTCGGCCTTGCCGGCGAGGATGAGCTCCGCCGCGGTCACCGAGCCGCCGGCCGCCAGGCTGACGTAGTCGAGCATGTTCGGGAAGATGGGGCAGTCGGGCGTCCCGAGGCCCATCGACAGGGCCTCGAGGTCGTGTTCGCCCAACCCACCGCGGTGCAGGGCGTCCAGATAGCCGGGGTCGTGGAAGCGCTCGAGCTCCGCGCGCGAGAGCTTGCGCGGCGGCACGAGCTGCCGGTCACCACCATGCATCAGCCCCATGGCGTCGACGGTGCGGTACGTCAGGCCCGCACGCCGCGTGTCGAACGGGCAGGCGGGCGGGTACCCGCCCTCATCGAGTTCGTCGGTGAAGATGAACGCCTTCATGCGCGCCGCCGCCTTCCTAGCCCGCCGCGCGCGGGGCGCGGCCACGATGCCGGAGGACCCGCCGCAGCCCGCGGCTCGCCACCCCGTCGACCACGCCTCGGCCCGGCGCGATCACGTCAGGATACCGTGCGCGGCCGGCGCGCCGGTCGCCCCCTCGGCGCCACGGGCGCGGGCCGCACCGCGGGCCCACGGCGGACACGACCGCGCGGGCCGACCCGCGGCCCGGCCCCCTTCGGGTACGATGTCCACGCCGCCCCCACCGGGGCGGCATGGAGGCTCCACCCCATGCTCAGCTCCCTGCTCTACCCCGCATCCGTCGCCGTCTTCGGGGCATCCCGTACCCCGGGCAAGGTGGGCTACGAGGTCGTCGCCAACCTCAAGGAGGCCGGCTTCGGCGGCGCGATCGTGCCAGTCAACCCAACGGCCGACGAGATCCTCGGCCTCCCCTGCTACCCCAACCTCAAGGCGTACGGCCAACCGGTCGAGCTCGGCGTGATCGCGGTGCCCACCAAGATGGTTCGCTCGGCCGTCGAGGACGCCATCCACGGGGGCGCGAAGGCGATCGTCGTCATCACTGCCGGCTTCAAGGAAGTCGACGCCGAGGGCGCCGAGATGGAACTCGAGATCGAGCGCCTGTGCACCTCGCGCGGCGTCAAGCTCGTGGGACCGAACTGCCTCGGCGTGATCAACACCGACCACGCGATGAACGCCTCGTTCGCCAGCCACATGCCGCGGGCCGGCAACATCTCCGTGATCTCGCAGTCGGGCGCGCTGCTCACCGCGATCCTCGACCTCGCGGCCGCCCGCGACCTCGGCCTCGGAAAGCTCGTCAGCATGGGCAACAAGGCACAACTGGACGAAACCGATTTCCTGACGGCGCTGGCGGCGGACGATCAGACCAAGGTCATCGTCGGCTACCTGGAGAGCATCGCCTCGGGCGACGAGTTCATCCGCGCCGCCCAGCAGGCGACGACGCACAAGCCGGTCATCGTATTCAAGGCCGGCACGACCACGGCCGGCGTCAAGGCCGCCTCGTCCCACACGGGCAGCCTGGCGGGCGCCGACGTCGCCTACGGCGCGGCCTTCGTGCGCTCCGGGGTCATCCGCGCGGACACCTTCGAGTCGATGTTCGACTACGCGACCGCCTTCGCGATGCAACCGCTGCCCAAGGGCGACCGCGTCGCGATCATCACCAACGCCGGCGGTCCGGGCATCATGGCGGCGGATGCGGTCGAGAACGCCGGGATGAAGGTCAGCCCGCTGGGCGGCGGGGCGGCCACCGCGCTCGCATCCAAGCTGCCTGCGGCAGCCAGCGTCGGCAACCCGATCGACGTTCTGGGCGACGCCGACCCCGAGCGCTACGTCATGGCGGTCGATGCCGCCCAGGATGACCCGGAAATCGACGCGATCGTGGTCATCCTGACCCCCCAAGCGATGACGCGCCCGGCCGAGACGGCCCGCGCGATCGCGGCCGCCAGCCGCGGCGAGAAACCGGTCCTGGCCTCCTTCATGGGCGGCGCCGACGTCATGCCCGGCCGCGCCGAGCTGACCGCCGCCAACCTGCCCGACTACCCCTCGCCCGAGCGTGCCGTCGCGGCCCTGCGGGCGATGGTCGACTACGCCAAGTGGCTCGATCGGCCGCCCCGGATCATCACCCGCTTCGGCGTCAACCGGCGCCGCGTGGAGCGCATCATCCGCCGCCACCTCAAGGTGGGCCAACTGCAGGTGGGCGAGGCGCAGGCCAAGGCGATCCTCGACGCGTACGACTTCAACGTGCCGCCGGGCCAGCTGGCGATGAGCGCCGACGAGGCCGTCGACGTCTCCGAACGGATCGGCTACCCGGTCGCGATGAAGATCGCCTCGCCCGACGTCATCCACAAGTCGGACCTCGGGGGCGTCAAGCTCAACCTCGGGTCGCCCGACGCCGTGCGCGACGCGTTCGACCTCATGATGATGCGCATCCCGCAGCGCGTGCCCACGGCGCGCATCGAGGGCGTGTACCTGGAGTCGATGGTGGGCCGCGGCCGGGAGATCATCCTGGGCATGACGCGCGACCCGCAGTTCGGCCCGATGCTCATGTTCGGCCTGGGCGGCATCTTCGTCGAGGTGATGAAGGACGTGACCTTCCACATCGCACCGATCACCAAGGAGGAGTCGCTGCAGATGCTGCGCTCGACCAAGTCGTTCGCCCTGCTCAAGGGCGTCCGCGGGCAGGCGTCGGTCGATCTCGACGCCATCGCCGAGGCGCTGCAGCGGATCAGCCAGCTGGTCACCGACTTCCCGCAAATCGTCGAGATGGACATCAACCCCTTCATCGTGGGCACGGTGGGCAGCGAGTCGATTGCCGCCGACGCCCGCATCACGCTCCAGGAACCCGAGGCTTGAGGCATGGCTGCGATGCGTCTGAACTGGGTCGACCCCGACTGGCAGGAGACCTACGCCGAGCAGATCGAAACGCCGGAGAAGGCGGTCCGGCGGATCCGGCCCGGCGATCGCGTGTTCATCGGCACCGGTTGCGGGCAGCCGCTGCGGCTGGTGCGCGCCCTGGTCGGGCGGGCCGACGACCTGGCCGACGTGGAGATCGTCCACCTGCTGACCTTCGGTGACGCCCCCTACGCCACCAAGGAGATGTCGTCGACCTTCCGGATCAACAGCTTCTTCATCGGTGAGAACGTCCGCGACCTCATCCAGCAGGGCATCGGTGCCTACACGCCGATCTTCCTGTCCGACGTGCCGCGCCTGTTCACCAGCGGCCGCCTACCCCTCGACGCGGTGCTCATCCAGGTCACCCCGCCGGACGCCAACGGCTACTGCAGCCTCGGCATCTCGGTCGACATCGTCAAGTCGGCGGCCGAGAACGCCTCGCTGGTCATCGCGCAGGTCAACCCGCGCATGCCGCGCACGCTGGGCAACGCGAGGATCCACGTGCACGACATCGACGTGCTGGTACCCGTCGAGGAGGAACTCGTCGAGTACGCGACCCCGCCGCAGAACGAGACCACCGACCGCATCGGCAGCTTCGTCGCCAGCCTGGTGGACGACGGGTCGACCGTCGAGTTCGGTATCGGCAAGATCCCGCAGGCGGTCGTGACGCACCTCAAGGACAAGCGCGACCTGGGCATCCACACCGAGATGGTCAGCGACTCGGTGATCGATCTCATCGAGTCGGGCGTCGTGACCGGCCGCCGCAAGTCGGTGGACCGCGGCAAGGTGGTCGCCACGTTCTGCGTCGGCTCGCGCCGGCTGTACGACTTCGTCGACAACAACGACGTCTTCGCCTTCCACCCCACCGAGTACGTCAACGACCCCTTCGTCATCGGGCGACAGAACCGCCCGGTGGCCATCAACACCGCTCTCGAGGTCGACCTGACGGGGCAAGTCGGAGCCGACTCGCTCGCGGGCGCCTTCTACTCGGGCATCGGCGGTCAGGTCGACTTCAACCGCGGCGCCGCCCACGCCGACGACGGCAAGGCGATCATCGCGCTGCCCTCGACGGCCAAGGACGGCGAGGTGTCACGCATCGTGACGCGCCTCTCGGCCGGCGCCGGCGTCGTGACCACGCGCGGCGACGTGCACTACGTGGTGACCGAGTACGGCGTGGCCTACCTGCACGGGAAGAGCGTGGAGGAGCGCGCCATCGCCCTCATCGCCATCGCCCACCCGGACTTCCGTGCGCGGCTGCTCAAGGAAGCGGTCGACGCGCGCTACCTGCACCCCGAGTTCGCCCGCGTGGAGGGCAAGCTGGTGGTCGGCCCCACCGAGCTGCGGACGACGCGCCTGCTGGGCGACGGCACCCAGGTGACCTTCCGACCGATCCACCCGACCGACGAACCGCGCATCACCGACCTGTTCTACGCGCTGTCGCAGGAGACGATCTACTACCGCTACATGTCGCGCTCGAAGACGGTGCCGCGCAGCGAGATCCAGGACTTCGTGTTCATCGACCACCGCAGCGAGCTCGCCATCGTCTGCACGGTGCCCGAGGCCCACGGCGAGGACATCATCGCCGTCGGCCGCTACTACCTGGACGAGAAGTCGAACATGGCCGAGGTGGCGTTCGTGGTGCGCGACGACTGGCAGAACAAGGGCATCGGCACGGAGCTGCTGCGCTACTTGACGCAGATCGCCATCCGCAACGGCATCCGCGGCTTCACGGCCGAGGTCCTGCGCGCGAACCGCGCCATGCAGCGGGTCTTCCACAAGGTCGACTACAAGGTGACGAGCCAACCGCAGGACGACGTCTACAGCTTCGTCATCGAGTTCCAGTGAGCGCCTAGGGCCGAGCACCGGCCGGGCGCGCCCGGCCGGGCCGCCACCGCGGTGACCGGCGGACCGCTAGGGCCGCGTCGTGGAGGCGCTCTCCGGCATGGCGGACGAGTGGTGCTCGACGATCCACCAGCGCCCGTCGATCCGCCGGTACACGAAGGTGAAGCGGGCGCGTGCCTCGCGCTCGGGACCGGCACCGAAGACGAACGCGTAGATCCCCGAGTGCACGGCGACGTCGCCGAACGCTCGCGCATGCCCCTCCACGATCCGGGCACGGGGGCGCCGCAGCAGGAAGCCGGCGAAGTAGTCGCGGCGCCCTTCCTCCGTGGTCCGGACCGTGTCGGAGAAGGTCGGCAGCAGGACGGCGTCGAGCGCGTAGAGCGCGACGACGGCATCCGGATCGCCGCTGCTCAGGGCGGCGTCCCAGGCATCGAACCGTCGAGCGATCTCGTCGGGCGTCGGCACGGACCCCATGCTAGTGGGCCGCGGGGGGCCCGTCGCGGGCTGGGCGTCCCGCGCCGGCCGCCGACGCATCCCGACGCCGGCGCCAGCGCCACGGCGCGAGCGCGGCCACGCCCCCCACCACGGCCACGGTGATGTTGACGGCCGCGCCGAGCCGGCGCCGCCAGCGCTGCCCCAGCGGCAGGCGCCGGATGCTGCGCTCGCGCAGGTGAATGACCCGCGTCTCCCGCAGCAGCAGCGCCCGGTGGCCGAAGCGCCGGAGCTTGAGGAAGAGGTCGGGCTCCTCCCCGTAGAGGAAGAAGCGTTCGTCGAAGCCGCCGACCTCCTCGAAGGCCGAGCGCCGCAGGAGCAGGCAGCCCGCGTTGAGGAAGGCCGTCGGCAGGGGCGCCCGCGCGCCACGCGCGAGGCCGAGCGAGCGCGCGACGAAGAAGACGAACGCCCGCGGCGACCAGTACGACCAGGTGTGGTTGAGGTGCTCGCGACCGCGCCAGAGCTGGAACTGCAGTGGCCCCACGGCGGCGACGCGCGGGTCGGCGCGGATGGCGGCCAGCATGACGCCGTGGAACGCCGGGTCGGGCAGCCGAATGTCGGGGTTGAGCAGGAAGACGAACTCGGCGCCGCAGGCGGCGATGCCCTGGTTCGCCGCCCGCGCGTAGCCCAGGTTCTCGCGGTTGACGACCAGCGTCGCCTCCGGGTGGCGCGCCCGGACGATCCCGGCGGTAGCGTCGGCGGAGGCGTTGTCGACCACGACGATCCGGTGCGCCGGCGCCGAGCGGCGCAGGTCCTCGAGCAGGTCGCCGATCTCGCGCTCGCTCTGGTAGCTGACGATGACGGTGTCGAAGCCCGCTTGGGCCGGCATGACGGTCCACCGGTTCCCGTGGCGCGCGGTCCGGACCACACGTCCGGACCGCGCGCCACGAAAGGGTCGCGCCTCAGGCGACGAAGCCGTCGATCAGCGCGTTGAGCGTCGCGCTCGGCCGCATCGCCGCCGCCGCGAGCGCGTCGTCGGGGCGGTAGTAGCCGCCGATGTCGAGCGGCCTGCCCTGCGCGGCAAGCAGTTCGCTGGCGATCGTCGCCTCGTTCTCGGTGAGCGCCCGGGCCAACTCCGCGAAGCGCCCGGCGAGCTCCGGGTCGTCGGCCTGCGAGGCCAGCTCCTGCGCCCAGTACAGCGTCAGGTAGAAGTGGCTGCCGCGGTTGTCGATCTCGTTCACCTTGCGCGAGGGCGACTTGTTGCTCTCCAGGAAGCGGGCGTTGGCGCGGTCCAGCGCGTCGGCCAGCACCTGGGCGCGGGCGTTGCCGGTGCGCGTCGCGAGGTGCTCGAGCGAGGCCGCCAGCGCCAGGAACTCACCGAGCGAGTCCCAGCGCAGGTGCCCCTCGGCGACGAACTGCTGCACGTGCTTGGGCGCGGAGCCGCCCGCGCCCGTCTCGAACAGGCCGCCGCCGTTCATCAGCGGCACGATCGACAGCATCTTGGCGCTGGTGCCGACCTCGAGGATCGGGAACAGGTCCGTGAGGTAGTCCCGCAGGACGTTGCCGGTGACGGAGATCGTGTCCTCGCCGCGGCGCAGGCGCCCGCACGAGAAGCGCGTCGCCTCGACCGGCGCCATGACGTGCAGGTGCAACCCGGCGGTGTCGTGGTCGTTGAGGTAGCGGCGCACCTTGCCGATGAGCTGCACGTCGTGCGGGCGGTCCTCATCGAGCCAGAACACCGCGTGCGCGCCGCTCGCCCGCGCGCGGGTGACGGCGAGCTTGACCCAGTCGCGCACGGCGGCGTCGGTGACGCGGCACATGCGCCAGACGTCGCCCGGCTCCACGTCGTGCTCCAGCAGCGTCACGTCCGCGGCCGTCACCACCCGCACGCGTCCGGCGGCGCCGATCTCGAAGGTCTTGTCGTGCGAGCCGTACTCCTCGGCCTTCTGGGCCATGAGCCCGACGTTGGGCACGCTGCCCATCGTGCGCGGGTCGAAGGCGCCTTGCGCCTTGCAGTCGTCGATGACCGCCTGGTACACGCCGGCGTAGCTGCCGTCCGGGATGACGAACTTCGTGTCGTGCTCCTGGCCGTCGGGCCCCCACATGTGGCCGGAGGCGCGGATGGCGGCGGGCATCGAGGCATCGATGATGACGTCGGAGGGGACGTGCAGGTTGGTGATGCCCTTGTCCGAGTTGACCATCGCCAGCGCCGGGCGGCGATCGTAGGTCGCGGCGAGGTCGGACTCGATCGCGACCCGCTCGCTCTCCGGCAGCGTCTGCAGCTTGGCGTGGAGGTCGGCGAGCCCGTCGTTGGGGTTGACGCCGAGGCGCGCGAAGGTCGCGGCGTGCTTCTCGAACACGTCCGCGAAGAACACCGAAACGGCGTGTCCGAAGAAGATCGGGTCGGAGACCTTCATCATGGTCGCCTTGAGATGCAGCGAGAAGAGGACGTCCCGGTCCTTCGCGTCGTCGATCTGCTCGGCGAGGAAGGCACGCAGGGCGCGGCGGCTCATGAAGCTGCCGTCGATGACGTCGCCCTCCTGCAGCGGGACCCGGGCCTTGAGCAGCGTGACGCGGCCCTCGCCGTCGACGTGCTCGATGCGGGCTTCGCCGGCCTCGGCCTCGGCGACGGTGTGTGACGCCTCGTTGCTGCGCAGGTCGCCGGCGGTCATGTGCGCCACGTGCGACTTCGAGTCGGCGCTCCACGCCCCCATCGGATGCGGGTGCTTGCGGGCGTACGCCTTGACCGACGCGGGCGCGCGCCGGTCGGAGTTCCCCTCGCGCAGCACCGGGTTGACGGCGCTGCCCTTCACCCGGTCGTAGCGTTCGCGCACGTCGCGCTCGGCGTCGCCGACGGGCTCGTCCGGGTAGTCGGGCAGCGGGTAGCCCCTCGCCTGCAGCTCGCGGACCGCGGCCTTGAGCTGCGGCACCGACGCGCTGATGTTGGGGAGCTTGATGATGTTCGCCTCCGGCGTCTTCGCGAGCTGGCCGAGGTAGGCGAGATCGTCCTCCACGCGCCGCTCCCCGAGGAGGTCGGGGAACTGGGCGAGGATGCGGCCGGCCAGCGAGATGTCGCGCCGCTCGACGGCGACGCCGGCCACGCCGGCGAAGGCCTCGACCACGGGCAGCAGCGAGTAGGTCGCCAGCGCGGGGGCCTCGTCGACCTGCGTGTAGACGATCTTGGGGCTCGTGGGTCGCTCCATGGGCAGCGCTCCTTCAGTCGAGCATGTAGGCGATGTCGTCCCACGGGTGCCGGTAGAGGCCCTGCTTGAGACGCTTCTGGTCGAGGTGGTGGCCGATGAGGCCGATCGTTCGGCCGAGGACGAACAGCCCGTTGAGCGCGCCGAGGGCGACGTACTGGTCCGCCTCCTCGCGCGGCATCTCCGAGCGGAGCATGTCGGCGAAGGCGATCCCGATGGCGCCGTCGACGTTGAGGATGAGGTTGTTGCGTTTGGCGGTGGTGATCTTCTCCACCTCGAGGGCGTACGTCAGGAGCGCGGATGACCCGAAGTGCTCGAGGGCGTAGGCCTTGATGATGCTGACGCGCAGATCGGGGTTGTGCACGCTCTTCACGCGGTGGCCGATGCCCTGGATGTTGACGCCCTTGCGCTTCATCTCGTCGACGAACTGCTGCGGCGTGAGGCCGCGGTCGTAGGCGTCGGAGAACATCTGGGCGGCGCCGTCGACCGCGCCGCCGAAGCGCGGACCGATGGTGAGCATGCCGCTGACGATCGACGACACCAGGTCCTTGCCCGCGCGGGTGGCGACGATCGTGTTGTGGGCGCCGGACACGGCCGGACCGTGATCGGCGGTGACCATCAGCGCCATCTCGATGAACTTCGTGGCGTAGGCGGGCAGCAGCCGCTTGAACCACAGCACGCTCAGGACGCCACCGACGCCGATCTCGCGCTCGAAGACCTGCGTGATCGGCAGGTCGCCGTACATGAGCTCCTCGCCGCGATCGTCCGAGATCGTGCTGATGAAGCTGGCGGGCTTGCGGATGGCGCCTTCCTTGACGGCCTTGGCGAAGTCGAGCGGGATCGTCGGCGCGTCGGGCTCCGGCGCGGGCGTGATGACGCCGTCGTCCACGAGCCGCTCGTAGGTCTCGCGGATCTTGTCGCCGTAATCGTCGTAGGAGTCCGGCACGATCGCACCGGCGGCGCGCAGGGCGGCGTTCTTGGCGTCGGCGCTCTCGCGGTCGCCGCTGACCTTGGCGCCGGCGTGGCCGAACTGCACCTCGGTCTTGAAGGCCTTGGCGCAGGTCCCCGTCACCCACATGACCAGCGGCTTGCGGATGCGGCCCTGCTCGATGGCCTCCACGACGTCGTACTCACCGGCGCCGCCCAGCTCGCCGAGGCAGACGAGCATCTTGATTTCGGGGATCCGTTCGAAGCGCAGCAGGTGGTCGAGCAGTGTCGAGCCGGCGAAGGCGTCGCCGCCGATGGCGATGCCCTCGTACAGCCCGTCCGTGTTCATCGCGATCGTGTAGTACGCCTCGTTGCTCAGACCGCCCGACTTGGAGACGAAGCCGACGGAGCCGGGACGATGCAGCTTCGACTCGACGATGTTCTCGATCGTCCCGCCGGTGTTGCCGATCTTGAAGCACCCGGCCTTGATGCCGCCGACGGTGGCGGGGCCGATGATCGTCTTGCCGAGCGCCCGCGCCTTCGCGGCCATGAGCTTCGAGCGCCGCTCCGGGATGCCCTCGGCGATGACCGCCACGGTGCGGATCTGCGGCAGGTCGAGCGCCTCCATCGTCGACGCGGCGGCCGAGCGGAACGACGCAAAGTTGATCATGACGTCGACGCCCGGGTGCTGCTGCGCGGCGCGCTCCAGCTCCCGGTAGACGGGGATCAGCACCTCACGGCGTCCGAAGAAGACCTTGGCGAAGCCGTCGCTGCCCGTCGGGTTGATGATCGCGGCGACCGACGGCGTGCTGCGCCCCGACACGTAGTCGAAGTCGAGCATGCGCTGCGTGGCCACCGTCTGGTTGTTGTAGATGAACGCCTGGGTCGTGGCGTCGAACAGCTCGTTCGGGTTCTCCTTCACCAGCGCCATCGCTTACCCCGCCTTCAACGCGATCGAGACGATCTTGGTCATGTGGGTCTCGGGGCCGTAGACCTCGATCGGCACGCCGAGTTCCTCGCCGAGTTGGCGCATCATCCGCAGGCCCTCCCGGTAGTTGGGGCCGCCGCGGCGCACGAAGACGCGCACGCCGTACTCCTGGAGGCGCGATCGGTACTCGCGCAGCGCGCGGATGATGCCCTTGAAGGTCTTGGCGACGTCGGTGAAGTTGGCGATCCCGCCACCGATCAGCAGGATCTTGCCGTCCGGGTGCTGCGTGCGGGTCATGAGGCCGA
>Ga0180429_10001782_pt1 | contig 18140 bp, 13 predicted proteins | sample SS_ome_FD_132428 | JGI IMG/M metagenome (GOLD analysis project Ga0180429, IMG submission 132428) | Hypersaline lake sediment archaeal communities from the Salton Sea, California, USA - SS_1_S_1 metaG | ecosystem: Environmental > Aquatic > Non-marine Saline and Alkaline > Hypersaline > Sediment ...
CGAACGACCGCACCCGATCCCCGAGGCGCACGTCGACCGCGTACTCGGCATGGCGCCGTAGCGTGAGCTCGACGGGCGTGAAGCCCGCCGAGACGCCGTCCACGAAGACCTCCGCGCGTTCGGAGCGCGAGGCAACCGGAACCAGCTGGGTGGTTCCGTTGAAGAGCGTCGCGCACGATGCAAGTGGTACCAGCATCGCCAGCGTCGCCAGAAGGATCGCGCGATGGTGGGGCGCCCCACCCGTTACCGCCTGCAGAACCGGCATCGGCCTCGCGATCTCCCCCACCTCGCCGGTCACGGCGTGCCCGTGTTCGCCACCGTCCGCCGCGACGCGGACGCCGAGCGACTCGACCCGCTGATCCCGCTCGATGAGGTCATCGACGCCGCGAAGGCGGTCGCCGAGCGCATGCCGCGGGAGCACCGCTGCACCTCGCTCGGCGGGATGGCCGAGACACCGACGTCGCTGCGGATCGAACGGCGCTTGGCGGCGGCCAGGGGGGCGGTGGGTGCGTGGGGTGCAGTTGCAGGTCATGGTCCACGGCCCGAATGTGCCCCGTGAACGTGGCAGGGCCGTCCAGCGGACTACACTCCGACATGAAGCCCGAGTCCGTACGGCTCTTCGGCCGTCCGGAACTGATCGACGAAGGACGCCGCACGTACCTGGGCGCGAACCAGTTGCACCGGTTCCTGTCCTACCTGGCGGCGCATGGCGATTGGGTGCCCCGCGACGAGGCGGTCTTCCTCTTCTGGCCCGACCGCGTCGACGGCGTCGGCCGCCGCAACCTGCGCAAGCTGCTCCATCGTGCGCGCCACCTCGTTGCCGGCGTCGAGGTGGAGGACGACCGGATCCGCTGGCACGTGGCCTCGGACCTGGAGGCTTGGCGCCACGCGCTGGACGCTGGCGACGCCGCCGACGCGTTGGCGCTGGCCCGCGGAGCGTTCCTCGAAGGGCTCGAGGCCGGGGCGCCGAGCGAGTTCGCGCGCTGGCTCGACGGCGAGCGTGAGCGGCTCCGGACGCAGCTGGTCGACGGCGTCATCGCCCGCTGCACGGAACTCGTTCGGTCCGATCCCGAGGCGGCCGCCGAGCTGTCGTCGAAGCTCTTGCGCACCGACCCATTGGACGAACGCGCCGTCGCGTGCGGTCTGCGGAGCCTCGCGGCCGCCGGACGCGTCGACGCGGTCGAGCGGCTGTACGCGACCTACGCGCGCGAGCTCGATGCGGAGCTGGGCGTCGAACCCGAGGGCTCCGTCCGGGCGCTCCACCAGGCGCTCGTCGAGGCCGCCGACGCGATGCCCGACCGCCCCCGTTCGGCCACACCGCCGCGCGTCGCGCGCAGCACCCCCGTTCCCTGGGGCACCACGTCCTTCGTCGGTCGCCGCAGCGAGCTCGCGTCCCTCGACGAGCACCTGGCGTCTGCACTCGCCGGCGCAGGCGGCGTCGTGGTGGTCGAGGGCGAAGCCGGCGTCGGCAAGACGCGCCTCGTCGAGACCTTCCTGGCCGAACTGCCCGATGGGGTCCGGGCGTTCGCCGGGCGCTGCTACGAGCGCGACCTCAGCGCCCCTTTGGAGCCCGTTCGAACGGCGCTGGGCGTCCTCGGGGCCGCGACGATCGCGCCCGTTCCGGATCTCGCTCGATTCGCCGCCACCGAGCCCAGGGATCGAGGCAGCGTGCATCGCGCGCTGACCGCACGGCTCACGCAGGCGGCCGCCGCGGGGCGGGGCGCGGTGCTGTTCGTCGACGACCTGCAGTGGTCCGACGCGGCCACGCTCGAGTTCATCGCGTACGCGGCCCACCGCATCCGCGACGAGCGCGTCCTGATCGTGGTCAGCCACCGCCGCGAGGACCGCACCGCCCTCGAGCGCTGGAAAGCGCAGTTGTCGGAACGGCGGGCGATCCGGAACCTCCCTCTGGGCCGCTTCGACGTCGGCCACACCCGCCACCTCGTCGCCGAGGTGCTTGGCGGCGAGGGCGCCGACCTGGATCGCTTCGCGGCCTTCGTCCACGACGAGTCCGAGGGGAACCCGTTCTACGTCCTCGAGTACCTGCGCTGGCTGCGCGACACGCGCCAACTCGAACCGGACGCCGACCAGCGGGTCGCCGCGCCCGGCCGGGACCACCTCGCGACGGCCGGCGTGCCTGAGTCGATCCGATCCCTGATCTGGGCTCGGTACCGGGGGTTCGACGAAGGGGCCCGCTCCGTGCTGGACGCCGCGGCCGTGATCGGTCGCTCCTTCGCATTCGACGTGCTCGAGCGCGTGGTCGACGATGCCGCGGCATCGGTGTGGGCGACGCTCGAGCCGCTCATCGCGGCCGGGCTCATCGTGGCGAGCGCGGACGGCTCGTACGCCTTCTCCCACGACAAGCTGCGGCAGACGGTCTACGAGAGCCTCGGCCCTCCGGGCCGGCGGGCGTTGCACGCTCGCGTCCTGCAGGCGCTCGAGGCCGACGGCGCAGGCGACGCTGAACTGGCCCATCACGCGCTCCGGGCCGAACGGTGGTCCCAGGCGTACGAGCACCTGCTCGTCGCCGCGCGGTACGCCGAGGCGGACAGCGCCTGGGAGGTCGCGCGCGAGGCGTACGCCCGCATGCTGGCGATCGCGCCGCAGTTGGACGATCCGGACCGGAAACGCTTCGACGCCCTGCAGGCCATCGAGCGGCAACTCGAGTTCATGGGCCGACGCCCGGAGTGGATCGACACGATCGAGCGACTGGCGGTCCTCGCCGACCGGGTCGGCGACGCGGCCATGCGGGCGGAGGCCGCCCTGAAGCTCATGGCGATGCGGTCGGTGCAGGGCGACCAAGCCGGTGCGACCGAGGCCTTCCAGCGGGCCGACGCCCTGTTCGAGGGGCTGGGCGACGTGCGCTCCCGAGCGCGCGGCTACCGCGAGGTGGCCTACCTCGCATGGATGCGCGGCGACTACCAGGAGGTCATCACCTCCAGCTTCGCGGCGATGGCGATCGATCGCGAACTCGGGCATCGGCGGGCGCTCGCGGCCACCGCCGAGAACGTCTCGCACGCGTACCGCTGGTTGGACGACGACGCGGAGGCGGAGCGCTGGGCGGAGCAGGCCGCGGCGACCTACGAGGAACTCGGCGACCGCCTCGGCGCGTACGTGCGCCTCGACATGCGCGCCTGGATGCACCTGCGCCGTGGCGACGAGGCCGCCGCCGCCGCGGTGCTGGAGCTCTTGCTGCCCATCTGCGTGCAGCTCGAGGACAAGCACCTCGTGGTCGAGAAGCACATGAACCTGGGCAAGATCCACCTCGGCGCCGGACGCTACCAGCACGCGCTCGACAGCTTCGAGGCCGCGGCGCGCGAGGGCGCCGCAACCGGCGATCTGCGCCACGAGGGGTACCCGCGGATCAGCGCCGGGGTGGCCCTCGAAGGGCTGGGCGCCTTCGAGGACGCGGCCCGCAGCTACCGTACGGCCGCTCGGCTCCTGGAGGCCTCGTACGCGTTGACCCACACGGCGGAGGACGAGATCGGGCAGGGCGACGCGCTGGTCCTGCACGGTGGCGTGGCACGGCGCCGGCTGGGACGCCTCGACGACGCCAGATCCAGCCTCGGGCAGGCGCAGGCGATCTTCGGACGCTCCGGCGACCCGCACCGCCTGGGCCTCGTGCAGATGGAGCTCGGCGCCCTCCATTGGGGCGCGGGCGACCTCGAGGCCGCCGAGGCGGCGTACCAGGACGCGTTCCACACGGCGAACCTCGCCGGGATGCCCGAGCGGGCGGTGGCCGCCCGCGCGAGCCTCGGTGTGGTGTACCGCGACCTGGGGCGGCTCGCCGAGAGCATCGCGATGGGGCGCGAATCGGTCGAACGAGCGCGGGCGGGCGAGGACCCCCTCGGCGAAGCGTTCCTGCTGACCAGCCTCGCCTCGAGCTACCAGCGAGCCGGGCGCACCGCCGAGGCGCGGACCAGCCTCGAGCGGTCGTTGCGGTTGCGGCGCGCGTGCGGCGACGACGATGGCGCGGCTTCGACGGCCGCGGCGCTCGCGGCGCTCGCCGAAGCCGCGACCGGCCCAAAGGCGCGCGATCTGGCCTAGACTGCGACCCCACCTCGTTCTTCGCGAGCAAAGGAGCCTCCCGATGCCGAAGTACCTGATCCACCGATCCGTCGGTTCGCTGTCCGATGAGCAGATCCAAGCGGCGGGGGACGAAGCCAACGCCGCCCTCGCCCAGATGTCCGGGATCCGCTGGATCCGCTCCTACTACTCGGCGGAGGAGGGCAAGATCTACTGCGAGTACGAGGCGCTCAACCTCGAGCTCCTGCTCGACCACGCCCGTCGCGCCGGCCTCCCGTTCGACAGCGCCTCGGTGGTGCGCGAGCTCGACCCGACCATGTTCCGCTGAGGCCCGCCCACCCCACCGACGTCGCCCGCCCCGGACCCGTTCCGGGGCGTTCCCATGCCGGCAACGCGCAGGGAACGCAACGTCCTCTAGGGTCTCCGCTCAAGGGAGCTAGCCAGCCCCTCGACGCGAGAGGAGACCCATGACGACCCCCCGGTCCACGCCCACCCCCGAAGCCATCGACGCATTCGCGGCCGCCCTGCGCGGCGACCTCGTCCGAGCGGGCGACGACGCCTACGACGATGCCCGCAAGCTCTACAACGCCATGATCGACAAGCGCCCCGCGCTCATCGCGCGCTGCGCCGACGTGGCCGACGTGATCGCCGCCGTCGCCTTCGCCCGCGACGCCGAGCTGCCCCTGGCGATCCGCGGCGGCGGCCACAACGGCGGCGGCCTCGGCAGCGTCGACGACGGCCTCGTGATCGACATGGCCGCCATGAACGGGGTGCGGGTCGACCCCCAGGCGCGCACGGTGCGCGTCGAGGGCGGCGCCACGTGGGGCAAGGTCGACCATGCGGCCCACGCCTTCGAGCTCGCGGTCCCGAGCGGCATCATCTCGACCACCGGCGTCGGCGGCCTCACGCTGGGGGGCGGACTGGGCCATCTCACGCGACGCCACGGCCTCACGATCGACAACCTGATCGAGGTCGACGTCGTCCTCGCCGACGGCCGCTTGGTCACGGCCCACGCGCACGAGCATCAGGACCTGTTCTGGGCGGTGCGCGGCGGCGGCGGGAACTTCGGGGTGGTCACGTCCTTCCTGTTCCGAGCCCACCCCGTCGGCACGATCGTCGGTGGCCCGACGCTGTGGAGCCTCGATGACGCCGCGGAGGTCATGCGCTGGTACCGCGACTTCATCCGCGAGGCGCCGCGCGACCTGACCGGCTTCTTCGCGTTCCTGACGATCCCGCCCGGCCCGCCGTTCCCCGAACACCTCCACCACCAGAAGGTCTGCGGCGTCGTGTGGTGCTACGCAGGCCCGCCCGAGCGCGCGGACGAGGTCTTCGCACCCGTCGCGGCCTTTGGCACCCCGATCCTGCATGGGGTCCACGAGATGCCCTTCCCCGCCCTCCAGGGTGCGTTCGACGGCCTCTACCCGCCGGGGCACCAGTGGTACTGGCGCGCCGACTTCTTCGACGAACTGTCCGACGCGGCGATCGCCGCCCACGTGGCGCACGCCGCCCAGATGCCGACGATGCAGTCCTCGATGCACCTCTACCCGATCGACGGCGCCGCCCACGACGTGGCCGACGACGCGACGCCCTGGAGCTACCGCGACGCGACCTGGGCGCAGGTCATCGTCGGCGTCGATCCGGACCCGGCCAAGGCCGAGACGCTCGCCGCCTGGACGAAAGCCTACTGGGCCGCGCTCCACCCGTACTCCTCGGGCGGCGCCTACGTGAACTTCATGATGGACGAAGGCCAAGAACGCGTGCGCGCGACGTACCGCGACAACTACCCGCGCTTGGCACGGGTCAAGGCTGCCTACGATCCCGAGAACCTTTTCCGGGTGAACCAGAACGTCGAGCCTCAGGGCTGACCGACGTCGCCGAACCACGCCCGGGGCCCGCGTGCGCCCCGGGCGAGCCCCTCACGTCCTGGAGGACCCCCCATGCGCTTCGTTCCCCCCATCCCCCGCTCGCTGCTCGCGGTGCTCCTGATCGGGCTGGCGCTCGCGGCCTGCGCCGGCCCGGGCCCGACCCCGCCCACGCAGGCCGCCGTCGTCCTGACCGTCGACCCCTCGATCGATCCCCCCGTGACGACGCTCCCGGCGCTCGGCGGCAGCCCGCGACCGGTCGCCGTCCTCGAGAACGACGACGGGACGCGCGCCGCCTTCGTCGCCGACGAGCTCTGGCTCTCGACCGACGACCGCGCCGCGGTCGACGCGCTCCTCGCCCGCTGGAACGGGACCGTGTTGCTGGAGCTCGATCCCGCGAGCTCCGGCGTGGGCGGGTTGCCACGCCAGTACCTCGTCCGCATCGACCCGACGCTCGCGGACGTGGCCAGGCTGGCGGCCGATCTCGCGACCCTCGACGCGGACGCGACCGGTAACGGCGCCGTGTCGAGCGCCGCCGGCCTCGGCCTCCTGGCGGCCAGCGCCCGCGAGGCGGTCGCGGGGCAAGACGTCGGCGTCAACTGGATCGGCGAGGGCGCCGACGTCGGCGCCGCGTCGATCGCCGACAAGTCGCTGGCCGAAGCACCGACCGGCGGCGGCCCTCTGGGCGGCGTCGCGTACACCCCCAACCCGTACGCCTGGCCCACGCACGACGTCGGAAGCGCGCAGGACATCGGCGTCGCCGAGGCCTGGCGCGCGCTGGACGCGGCGGGTCGGCTGCTCCCCGGCAGCCAGGGCGTGGCGATCCTCGACATGGGGTTCGAACCCGACGCGGACATGCCGAGCGGGTTCGTCGCCATGTCCAACGTGCCGTTCATCGAACCGCTCGGCACCGAGAACCTGTTGGGCTGCGGCGGCGGTCCCTGCCCCTGGCACGGTGCGAACGTGGCGAGCGCGGCGTTCGCCGTGCCCGGCAACGGCTTCGGTAGCGCCGGCCCCGCTGGTCCCGTGGCCGATCCGGTGCTGGTGTTCACCTCCTACGACTTCTTCACCAGCATCGCGGCGCTGCTCGAAGCGCGGGCGCTGGGCGCGACGATCGCGAACATGAGTTACTCGGCGCCGGTGCCGTACTACGCGGCGATCACGGTGCTGCCCTTCGAGGCCGCCACCGTCGCCCTTCGCGCTTCGGGGATGCTCTTGTTCGCCGCCGCCGGCAACGACGGCAAGAACGTCGACGCCGAGAAGACGGCGTTCGGGGTCGGTCTCGGGTTCGAGAAGACCTGGCACACGCCGTGCGAGAACGCCGGCGTGCTCTGCGTCGGCGGCCTGGCCTCGAACTCGCTGTCGCGCGCCGGCAGTTCCAACTTCGGTGCCGAGCAGGTCGACCTCTTCGCGCCGTTCACGCTGTGGCTCGGCCCCGATCCCGACGCGCCGGCCAACGAGGTGCGCGCGAAGAGCGGCACGAGTTTCTCGTCCCCGTTCGCCGCGGGCGTCGCCGCCCTGGTGTGGGCGGCCGATCCTGGCCAGAGCGCCAGCGACGTCGAGGACGTCCTCCTCGCCACCGCCAAGACGAGCCCCGACGCCGAGGTCGGCCGCGTCGTCGACGCCTTGGGCGCGGTGCGGGCCGTTCTCGGGAACGTGCCCCCGACGATCGACGTCGTGCGACCCAGCCCAGGCGACGTCCTCGACCTCAACGCGACCGTCTTCTTCGATGCGTTCGTCTCCGACTTCGAGGAGGGCGGCGCCTGCTGCGACGTGACCTGGACCTCGAACGTCGACGGGCTGCTGGGCACGGGGCGCGCGACCTCCAGCACCTTCTCGACGGTCGGGCCGCGGACGATCACGATCACCGCCGTCGACAACCAGGGCGCCCAAGCGATCGCCAACGTCCCGGTCACGGTCGTGAACACGCCGCCGACCGTGGACGTCACCAAGCCCGTCCCGGAAGACGACGTCTTCCAGGGCGTGTCCACCGTGCTGCGCGGCACGTCGTTCGACCGCAACGAACCCGGCGCGGAGCTGGCCTGCAGCGCCCTCACCTGGACGAGCAGCGACCCGGGCGACGGCGACTTCCCGGTCGTGGGTTGCGAGGTCCAGGTGGTCTTCGGCACCCTCGGCACCCGCACCCTGACGCTCACCGGTACCGATCCGCAAGGCGCCTCGGCGACCGATACGGTGGCCGTCACGGTCCTCGACCCGCCGCCCGACCTGCCGCCGTCCGTGCTCATCACCAGTCCGACGAACTTCCAGAGCGTCGGGATCAACGAGGAGATCACGCTCACCGGCCTCGTGACCGACCCGGAAGGCGCCACGCCACTGACGTTGGTGTGGACCGTGAGCACGAACGGCAGCCCACCCGAACAGGTCGGCACCGGCAACGGGGTGCTCTGGACGCCGAGCGACACGATCGACTTCAGCGGCGAGGACCGCTACGACGTCACGATCCGCCTCACGGCGACGGATGCAGGTGGGAACAGCGCGAACGACTTCGTGCAGCTTAGGTTCATCGTCATCAACTGACCCGCCACGCGGCCGGCGGCGGGCACCGAGCGGGACCACCGTAGGCTCCTCCACGCCTCGGCCCGTGTCCGTCACCGGCTGCTGCAGCCGCATCGGCCTCGCCACCCCTCACCCACGCGTGGTTCGCCGTGCCGCCCACCGGGCGCCCGCTCACGCTCGCCGGCATGTTCGTCGACCAGGTCGAGGGTGGGGCGCTTGACGGAGCGCTCGGTGGTGCTCGACGGCCACGGTAGCGCCGAGCGGCTGCGGGCGGCTCCTTTGGCCGTCCGACGCCGTAGGACGCTACGTGCGCGGTTCGGGCGCCATCAGGTAGTCCTCGCCCGGGTTGACGAACGCGTTGCCCTCCCACGCGTTCTGGCGGTCGTGGAGCTCGCGGTAGCGGCCGCCGCGCGCGTACAGCTGGGCGTGCGTGCCGCGTTCGACGATCTGGCCTCCCTCCAGGACGAGGATCTGGTCGGCGCGGCGGATCGTGGAAAGGCGGTGGGCGATGACGAACGAGGTGCGCCCGTGGCGCAGTCGCTCCAGGCCCGCCTGGATGAGGCCCTCGCTCTCGCTGTCGAGGCTGCTGGTCGCCTCGTCCAGGATCAGGATGCGCGGGTCGGCGAGCAGGGCACGGGCGATCGCGATCCGCTGCCGCTGACCGCCCGAGAGCTTGATCCCGCGCTCGCCCACCACCGTGTCGTAGCCATCGGCGAAGGCGCCGATGAAGTCGTGCGCGTGGGCGAGGCGCCCCACGGCCTCGACCTCGGTGAGCGTCGCGTCCGGCCGCGCGAAGCGGATGTTCTCGGCGATCGTGCCGTCGAACAGGAAGTTCTCCTGCAGCACCACGCCGAGCTGCCGGCGGTAGTCGCCGAGCTTGACGCGCGCCAGGTCGTGGCCATCCACCGTGACGCGACCCTCGTCGGGCCGATTGAACGCCATGATCAGGCTCACCAACGTGCTCTTCCCCGACCCAGACGAACCGACCAGCGCGGTCGTCGTCCCGGCGGGCGCCCGCAACGAGACCCCCTTCAGCACGGGTGCGCCCGGCTCGTACGCGAAGCGCACGCCCTCGACCTCCACGTCGCCGCGGACGCGCGCCAGCGGCGCCCGGTCGGCGTCGTCGTCGTCCTCGGTCGGCTCGCCGAGCAGGCCACGGATGCGGTCGAGCCCGGCGAAGGCCTCGCTCACCTGCGTTCCGATCGCCGCGATCTGCACGACGGGGGCGGCGAGGATGCCGACGAAGGCCGCGTACATGACGAGGTCGCCCAGCGTCATCGCGCCCGAGAGGATGGCGCGCCCACCAACGAGGATCATCAAGACGCCGACCGCACCGACGATCGCGGTCGCAAGCGCCGTGGTGGCGGACGTGCCGGTGATCGACTTCTTGACGTTCGCGAAGAGCCGCTCGACGCCCTCGGAGAACACCCGTTGCTCGCGCTCCTCCATCCGGTACGCCTTGACGACGCGGATCCCACCGAGGGTCTCGGCGAGCCGACCGGTCACCTGGGCGTTGATCTCGCCACGTTCGCGGAAGATGGGGCGCAGGCGCGAGAAGGCGACGGTCATCACGGCGCCGAACACGATGAGGAAGCCGAGGATCGACACGGTGAGCAGCCAGTTCAGGTAGAACAGCACGCCGAGCGCCAACCCGGCCGTCAGCACGCCGCCGACGAGCTGGATGATGCCGGTGCCGACGAGGTTGCGGATGCCCTCGGCGTCGGTCATGATCCGCGAGATCAGGACCCCGGATCGGGTGCCGTCGAAGAAGCGGATCGGCAAGCGCGTGACGCGCTCCTGGACGCGCCGACGCATGTCCATGATCGCGCCCTGCGCCGCCACGCTCACCACCTGGGCGAGCGCGTAGGTCGACACCGCCTGCAGCAGCGTCGCGCCGCCGACGGCAACCGCGAGCGGTACGAGCAGCTCGTCCCGCCCGGCCCCCACGACGTCGTCGATGAGAAACTTGGTGCTGCCCGGGAGCACGAAGCCGGCCAGGCGGTTCACGACCATCAACGCGAAGCCGATCGCGAGCCCGCGTCGGTACCGCCAAAGGAGTTGCTTCGCCTCGCGCCACGCGCCGGCAGGGGGGAGCTTCATGGTGCCTCGTTTCGAAGCGGTCGCCGCCTCGCAGCCCGTACGGCGACGGCCGGCCAAGCCGTCGCTGGGCCGCGACGCGGCGTGCGTCCCCACAGGTTCGCACGGTCGGGCGCATCGCGCGGTCGCCGGTCAACCCACGTCAGCGCACGTCTCTCGTCTTGCGCCGTCGCCCACGAGCGTTCCTGCCCCTTGGCCAGGATCCGTGGGCCAGGCGGGGACCGACCTGTGTCGGAGCGCCCATGTCCCAACCCGTGCTCGTCACCGGCTGCAGTTCCGGCATCGGCCTCGCGATCGCCACCCACCTCGCCGCTCACGGGGTGCCCGTGTTCGCCACCGTCCGCCGCGACGCGGACGCCGAGCGCCTGGCCGCGATCGACGGCGTCGAACCACTGATCTGCGACGTGACCGACGACGCGCCTGTGGCGCGCCCGCGCGCGGCGATCGACGCGCGGGGCGGTGGCCTGTGGGGGATCGTGCACAACGCGGGCATCGCCCACCTCGGCCACCTGACCACGACGTCGCTCGACGACCTGCGGGCGGTGTTCGAGGTCAACGTGTTCGGCGTGCACCGCGTCACCAACGCGCTCGCCGACCTGATCGTCGCGAGCCGCGGCCGCATCGTCACGATCTCGAGCATCTCGGGCACCCTGTCGCCGGTGGCGTTGGGCGCGTACAGCATGTCCACGCACGCCCTCGAGGCGTACACGGACTCCCTGGCGAAGCAGCTGGCGCCGCTCGGCGTCCACGTGAGCGCCGTCGCGGCGGCTTGCCACGCCGCGCTCTTCGACGAGGCCCCGCTGGAGCGCTACCTGGTGGTACCGAACGCCGACGAGGCGGACGTCACCCTGGAGCAGGCGGCGCACGAGTGGACGCGACTCAACGCGTCGACGCCGCACCGGTGGTCGAGCGAACGGCTCGCTGCCGAGGTCGACGCCCGCGATGGCAGCCCGGCACCGCGCGAAGGGCGCTGATGGAACTCAGGGTGGTGCTCGGCGGCCCGGGGAGCACCGAGCGGCTACGCGCGTCGGGGCGCGGCTGGACCGGCTACCGCCCCAAGCCCTTCCCCGCCCGCTCCGCCGCCAGCTTCCCGGTGAGGAACGCCATGGGCACGCCGCCGGGGCTGTAGGCCCACTGCCCGGCCTGCAGGACGCCGGGGATGGGCGTGAGGACCGAGCGGGCGACCCGCTGCATCTGGTGGACCGCCGGCATGCGTGGGCCGTCGAAGGCCCAGCCGATGATGGCGCCGTCGGCGTTCCCCGTGTAGGCCTCCAGGGTGACGGGCGTCGTCATGAAGCGGGAGAGGACCTTCGCGCCCAGCCCCGGGTAGAGCCGCCGCGCGATCGCAGCCGTCATGGCGTCGGCGGCGTGCTCCCGGAACGCGTCGTACCCGCCGGCCTCCCGGATGCGGCGGGTGAGCGTGTAGTCGAACAACGTGGAGACGATGAGGCCGGTCTTCCCCGGGGGCGCGAGGGAGGGGTCCTTGAGCACCGGGATGGAGACCTCGTAGGTCGTGCGGGCGAAGTAGGCGTCGAGGTACGCCCGAACCGGCTCCTCGGGCAGTGCCTCGGCCGCGTAGCGCGCCAACAGCTGCTCCAGCCCCCGCGTGTGCAGGTCGCCCAGGCCGCGGGCGTCCGGCGAGTAGAAGAGGTGCCCCTCGGAGATGGCCGCGAACGTCTCAGGAGGCTCGTCCACCGAGAGGAAGAGCGAGAGCACCGAATCGCTACCCGAGGCCGTCTCCAGCTCGTCGCGTCGTGCCGTGACGGCCGCGGCCAGGCGCGGATCGGTGATGGCCGCCCCGTCGACGGCGCGGTAGAGCGTCTTGAGGTCCGCGCACCAGATCAGGCGCCGGTAGCCGTGAACGCCGCCATCGCGGTCGGTGACCGTGCGCGCCTCGGGGTCGATGCCCACGATCGGTCGCTCCGTCCGGACGTCCACGCCGCGCTCGCGGACGTAACCCTCCAGCAGCCCCATGAGGGAAGCCGTGCCGCCGCGCGGATAGAGGTAGTCCAGGTACACGCTGAAGTAGCTCATCGCGAAGAAGGCCGGTGTCCCCTTGAAGAAGTGCTGCCCGATGATGCTCTTCAGCCCGTCGTCGTCGGTCAGCTCGTCGAGCAGCGCCTCGACCGGCCCCGACATGCGGTTGATGCGCCCGATGGTGACCACGAAGCGGAGCATCCAGGGCACCAGCGTCCCGAAGAGGTAGCGCCGGTCGGCCATGAGGTCCTTGAACAGGGGGTTGTCGATGCCGTACAGGACGTCCATGTCGCGCATGATGCGGCGGATCAGGGCCATGATCCGGTCGACGTCGGCGGCGCTGTCGGGGTAGGTCCGCACCAGCAGGTCGCGGTAGTCGGCCAGCGACGCCTCGGAACCGACGCGGATGAGGTCCTCCTCGATCCCGATCGACACCGGGCTGCGCACGTAGTCCAGCCGCAGGCCGAGCTCGTCGAGCATGGGCAGGACGATGCCCGCGTTCTCGATCGCCCGCAGCCCCATGTCGAAGACGAAGCCGTCGCGCTCGACCGACTGCACCAGCCCACCGAGCCGGGCCTGCCGCTCGAAGAGCGCCACCGAGCGGCCGGCACGGGCAGCGTAGGCGGCGGCCGTCAGCCCCGCGGCCCCACCGCCCACCACCAGGACGTCAGCCGTCATCGTTCGACCCAGTCAGTTCCATCGTCGTCTCCCAGAGCCGCCGGCCCACGTCCCGGTCCAGCGCGTGCGGCGCGGGCTTCTCGAGGTGGGTGCGGTTGAAGTACCGCCCGCTGACGCCCTCGAGTTCGGGCGCCGCGGCGAGGAAGTGCAGCGACTCGCCGGACGTGCGGGCGTCGCCAAGGAACCTGTCCAGCACGCGCTGCTGGTACCAGCGGTAGATCGGACCGTTGTTGAGCCCGATCCCCGAGCGGACCTCCCCCGGGTGCATCGCGACGACGGTCACGCCGCTCCCCGCCAACCGCTCGGCCAGCTCCCACACCGACAGCAGTTGGGCCGTCTTCGCGGCACCATACGCCCGCAGGCCGAGGTACCACCGCCGGCGCCACGCCAGGTCACGCAGGTCCAGGCCGCCGAAGCGATGGCCCTGCGAGTTGACCTGGATGATGCGCGCCGCACCCGCTGCCCGCAGCTTCGGGAGCAGTCGCTGCGTCAGCACGAAGGGCGCCAGGTAGTTGACGCAGAACACCAGCTCGTGCCCCTCGGCCGTCTCCTGCCGGCGCGTGCAGTGCACCCCCGCGCTGTTGATCAGCACGTCGATGCGCGGGGTGCCGTCGAGCAGCTCCTGGGCCACGCGGCGGACCTCCGACAGGCGCGCGAAGTCGGCGAGGTAGAGCGACACCTCCGCCCCGAAGTCCCGCTCGAGCTCGGCGCGCACCGCCCGCCCCTTCGCCTCGCTGCGCGCCAGCAGCACGAGGCGCCCGCCGAAGCGTGCGACCTCGCGGGCGGCGGCGAGTCCGACGCCGGAGGTGGCGCCCGCGATCACGACCGTCTGGCCGGCGAGCGAGGCCGTCGTCCGGCGGTGGGGCGTCCGCTGGTTCCGCAGCATGTCCCGCATGTCGGCCATGTCGTACTGCTTCAGGTACCTGAACACGGCCTACCCGAACTTCCGGTGCATGAACCTGCGGTACGCCTTGCCGAAGCGGGGAATGTTGTCGAAGATGTCGCCCCACAGGTCGTAGTAGTCGCGCTGGCGGGCGATCAGGCCCTCGTCGTCGAGGGTCAGCTTGGTGCAGCCGTAGAGCGTCGAGCTGGGGTAGCGCTGGAACATGAGCGTCATCTCCCACTCGAGGAAGATGACGCGGCCCGTCTGCGACACGTCGAGGATGTCCATCCGCAGTTCGCGGCAGCGTTTCGCGAGCCGGTTGCACAGGGCCTCGAAGGCCTCCCGGCCCTCGACCCGCTGGATGGCGTCCTGGAAGACGATGTCGTCGCGGTAGTAGGGGAAGATGTGCGACCAGTCCGGCTTCCCGTGCGTGTTGTAGGTACGCGACCAGACGTCCCGCACGGTGTCCGGGTTCAGCCCCGTCCGCGGCGGCTCGCGCACCGCATCGGTCGTCGGCGTCATCCGCGGGCGTACCCCACGAGGACCACGACGACCGCGACGGTGAACACGACCACGAACGAGGCGATCATGATCGCCAGGGTTCTCGAGTAACCCCGCGGCTCGATCTGACCCGCCCGGTCCATCTGCGTGATGGCCGGGTAGAGGCGCGAGTAGAAAGTCAGGATCGAGAAGATGAGGGCGATGGCGCTGAACACCTTGGTCTCGGGCGGGCCCGTGATGACGATGCCGATGAGGAGCACGATGAAGATGAGCTTGGTGCCGGCCACCCAGTCGATGAGGTAGCGCACGAGCGCGTGGACCTCGGGATCCAGCTTCGAGCGCTCGTACGCCCGGAACACGCCCAGAGCGTTGCCACGGCGCGACCCGGGCGCCAGGTAGAGCGTCAGGACGTTGAGGAGCTCCAGCGCGCCGAAGGCGATGATCGCGATGGTGAGCACGTCCATGGAGGGCCTCCTCGCGGCGCCGCCACGGCCACTGGGCGTTCCTCCGCACGGCGGCCCGCGAGGGTGCGGTCCTTCGCGTCGGCGACGGTGAATCCTACCACCCGGTCCCGGTTGGCGGGTACGGGGCGGGGTAGCATGACCTCCGAGGCGGGGCACCTTGGACGAGGCAACCTCCAGCACGTGGCTACGGACCGCGCTCGCGGCGCTGGCCGCCTTCGGCAGCGGCTCGCTGCCGTTCGCGCTATGGGTCGGACGCAGGTGGCTGCGCCGCGACGTGCGCGAGGTCGGTGACGGCAACCCGGGCGCGACGAACGTGTACCGCGCGGGTGGCCCGGCCCTGGGCGCCACCGTGCTGCTGCTGGACGTCACCAAGGGCGTGCTGCCGATCGTCCTCGCAAGGGACGTGCTCGACCTGAGCGGTGCGGCGCTGGCGCTGGTGGCCGCGTTACCGGTCGCCGGGGCCGCGTTCTCGCCGTTCCTCGGTTTTCGCGGCGGCAAGGCGTTGGCGGTCCTCCTGGGCACCTGGATCGGCCTGACCGTCTGGACGATCCCGCTGGTGGCCGTCGCGTCGATCGTGGTCGCCACGCTACTGGTCGCGCCTAGCGCCTGGGCGGTGGCGGCGGCGCTCGCGGCAATGGCCGTCGGGGTGCTCTTGTGGGTGCCGGGTGGCTGGCCGCTCGCCGCGCTCGCAATCCAATCGGCGATCATCCTGTGGAAGCACCGCGTCGAGCTCGCGCAGCCGCCACGTCGCCGCCGCCGCCCTGGAACCTCGTCGTGGTGATCGACGGGGCGCTTCAGTGGCTGGCCAGCGACGGCCTCGCAGGCATCCTCGCCTTCCAGGTCGTCGTGCTCCTCGTCGTCTTCAGCAACGCCGCCGTGCTCGTGCGGCCGCGGCGCCCCGATGCCGCCGGCACCGACGACGACACCGCGCGGCCGCTCGTGTCCCTCCTCGTACCCGCGCGCAACGAGTCCGCGAACGTCGGCACCTGCGTCCGCTCGCTGCTGGCGCAGACCTACCCGCGCCTCGAGATCGTGGTCCTCGACGACCGCTCGGAGGACGACACCCGGGCGATCCTCGAGCGCGAACGCGCCCGCGACGGGCGCTTCGTCCTGCTGGCAGGCGAGGAACCGCCGGGCGGCTGGACGGGCAAGAACTGGGCGTGCCACCAGCTCTCGCTCGCCGCCAGCGGGGAGGTGCTCCTGTTCGCGGACGCCGACACGGTCTTCGGTCCACCGGACGCGGCCGACCGAATCGTGGGCGCCCTCCGGGCGAGCCGTGCGGATCTGCTCTCCGGCCTGCCGCGGCAGACCCTGGGGACCCCGGGCGAGGCCCTGCTCGTCCCACTCTTCTACTGGGCATTCCTCGCGTTCACGCCGCTGGCCGCTCACCTCGTGTGGCGCAGAGCGCCGGTCGCGCGTGCCGTCGGTCAGCTCATGGCCTTCCGCCGCGAGGCGTACGACGCCATCGGCGGACACGCGGCCGTCCGCTCCAGCGTCGTCGACGATCTCGACCTCGCCAGGGCGGTCGCGCGCGCGGGCCTGAGCTGCCGCATCCTGGACGCGACCGGCATCGTCGCCTGCCGCATGTACCGCAACGGCCGCGAAGCGGCCGCCGGGTTCGCCAAGAACCTCTTCGCGGCGTTCGGCTACGCCATCCTCCCCTACGCCTTCGTGTGGGGCTGGCTGGCGTACGCGTACCTGGCGCCGATCGCGCTGCTAACGCTCTTCGTCGCGCTGCCGTCGCACGTGCCCGTGCAACCAACGCTGCTCGGGGCCACGATCTCGCTCGCGCTGGTCCAATGGACGTTCACCTACGCCCGGTTGCGGTTCCCGAGCTGGCCGGCGCTCATCTACCCCGTCACGCTCGTCGCCTTCCTCGCCGTGGCCACCCGCTCGTTCGTCTCCGGCGGGCGGCGGCGCGCGACATGGAAGGGGCGGGCCGTGGAGCGGCCGCCGACGCGGTGGATCTAGGGCCGCGCCTGACCGCCAAGGGCGGAAGATTCCGCCTCGGGTCCTCAACCCGACACGACCTGGCCGCTCGAACGGCTTCCCACCCGTCGCGAACCGGCACCACGAAGCGTCGCTCGCGCGGACGACCGCCGGCGCGCCGACGTCGGTGTCGCGCAGCAGCGCCTCGAGCCACGCTGCGCTGCAAGCCGACGGGGCTCAGGTCGGCGAAGCGACGGACCCGATCACCCTGGGATGTCGGCGTCACGCACCGCCCCAGGCACCCTCGAACGCCACCTCTTCGAGCGGCCGACGCGTGCGCTGGCTCAGCCGCTCAGCCGCCGCCTCCTCGTACGATGCCGCGTCGGGCCACGCCAGCGGCGTGAGGACGACGACGCGCACTTCGTCCGGGATGCGGAGCACGCGCTTGACCGCCGCTTCGTCGAAGCTGGCGATCAGGTGCGTCGCCAGGCCGCGGTCGGTCGCGGCGAGCAGCAGGTTCTGCACCGCCGAACCGACGTCGTACAGGTGGTAGGACCGATCGTCAAGCGTGACACCGTCGCTCGGTCGCGCGCAGGCGACCACGATGACGGGCGCCCGCCGGATCACCGCGCTCGCTTCGGGCAGCGCCGCGTCGGCCAGCGCGTCGATCGCCGCCCGCCCGCGCACCACCACGAAGCGCCACGGCTGCGTGTTGCGCGCCGACGGCGCCAGGCAGGCCGCGTGCAGGACCGCCTCGACGGCGTCGGTCGGCACCTCACGGTCCGTGAGCTTGGTCTTCAGGCTGCAACGCAGGCGGATGGCATCGAGGGTCTCCATGGCAGGGCCTCCAGCCGCGGGGTCCGCCGTTTCGGGCGGCCGCACTCCATGCTACGCCCCGTCAGGTCCGCACGGTCGGGTCCAGGACATCCCTAAGCCCGTCGCCGAGCAGGTTGAAGCCGAGCACGGCGAGCGTGATCGCGATCCCGGGCGAGAAGGCCATCAAGGGCTGCACCGACAGGTACAGCTGGGCGTCGCTGAGCATGCCCCCCCACTCGGGCGCGGGCGGTTGGACGCCGAGACCGAGGAAGGAGAGGCCCGAGGCCACGAGCAGGGTCGAGCCGCTGCGCAGGGTGGCGAACACGATGACCGGGGCGATGACCGACGGCAGCAGGTGGCGCAGCATGATGCGGCCGCCGCCCGCGCCGA
>Ga0180429_10001783_pt1 | contig 18137 bp, 14 predicted proteins | sample SS_ome_FD_132428 | JGI IMG/M metagenome (GOLD analysis project Ga0180429, IMG submission 132428) | Hypersaline lake sediment archaeal communities from the Salton Sea, California, USA - SS_1_S_1 metaG | ecosystem: Environmental > Aquatic > Non-marine Saline and Alkaline > Hypersaline > Sediment ...
TCCAGTGGTTTATGGGTGAGATCGATGAACTCTATGGCCAGTGGTCTAACCTGAACCATCCTTATATCGAGGTGGAGGATACGGCCAATGCCATCTTAAAATTCAGAAATGGTGCCATGGCCAATATCATTGTATCCAATTCCCAGAAACCAGGGATTTTTGGGAAAGTACATGTACATGGGGAAAATGGTGCTTCCGTGGGGGTCCAAACCGATGGAGGGGCCATGTTTGTGGCCGGGATGTCAAGCATCCTGGAACCGCCGGTTAATGATCTGTGGACCGTTCCGGGTGAGGAACAGATGCTGCAGCAGTGGGTGAAGGAGGATAGTGACTTTTTTAATAATCTGCCCAGGCAGATGGACTATTTTCATGAGCGCAATATTGAAGATTTTCTTCAAGCCACGCTGGAGGGCAGGAAACCCATGATTACCGGTGAGGGAGGTCGTGTAACTGTGGAGATTTTCACCGCCATCTACCGTTCCGCCAGGGATGGAAAACCTGTGAAGTGGCCACTGAAGCCTGAATATGGGAGTGATTATGATGGCCGTAACTGATTTTAACATAGCAGTATGTACCATTCTTCCTAAAGAATATGGTAATTCCATAAAAGTGCCTTAACTTGCAAAAACACTCCTCTCAAATTCTGAATCAGCCATGGACAGATCATTTCTCAGGGTATTGTTATGCACCGGATTTTTAGTGCCGGCCGTTTTTTTCTCGTGCTCAAAGGAAGAGCCAGTCATCTCGAATGAACCTGAATTAAGCCTTTGGTACAATGAACCTGCTGAGAACTGGAATGAAGCCCTCCCCATCGGAAACGGCAGGCTGGGGGCCATGGTTTTCGGGAGAACGGATGTGGAGCGCATTCAGCTCAATGAGGAGTCGGTGTGGACCAGGAAGGGTTCCTACGAGGACAGTGATGGGAGTGTGGCAATCCCGGCAGTCCGGGAACTGCTCTTTGATGGGAAGTACAGGGAGGCCCAGGAGCTGGTGGTGGACCAATTGATGCAGGAGAGACTCCCCTCCGGAACCAATACCTATCAGACCCTCGGGGATATCAGCATTACATATGAGGATAGCACGGAAGTTTCGGATTATAGAAGAGCTCTCAAGCTGGATAGTGCGATGGTTCGGGTGGAGTATACAAGGGGTGGAGTTGCCTATCAGCGTCAGGTATTTTCTTCGGCTGCAGATAATGTAATTGTATTTAAAGAAAAAGCCGCTAAGGGAGGGAAAATCGATTGTACCATCACACTTTCCCGGCCGGGGGAAGGGGAGGTACTTATGCACAAGGACGATATGATCGTCATGAAACAATATGTGGATACTGTTGGTGGTGTACTTTACGAAACAAGGTTGAAGGTGTTGCTCAAGGATGGTCATATCCACTCCGATGGATTTGGACTGCAGGTGCATGGTGCGAGTGATCTTGAAATCAGGGTATTTGCGGCAACAGATTATTTTGGAGAAGCACAATGGGTGGAATGCGAGAAATGCATGCAGCGAACCATGCAATGCAACTACAACCGGGTTTTGACCCAGCATGTGGAGGAGTATCAGGGACTGTTCAACAGGGTTTCCCTGGATCTGGGCTCCTCACGAGCTTCAGAGCTGCCTACAAATGAACGACTGGACCGGGTTTCGAAGGGAAAGAAAGATCCTGGACTGGCTGAGCTTTACTTTAATTACGGCCGTTACCTCCTCATCAGCAGTTCCAGGCCGGGAGATCTGCATATGAATCTGCCTGCCAATCTCCAGGGAATCTGGAACGAACACCTCGAGCCGCCCTGGAATTCAGATTACCATATCAATATCAACCTGCAGATGAACTACTGGCCGGCAGAGCTTACCAATTTGTCGGAGTGCCATCTTCCCTATCTTAAGTTTATAGGAGACCTCAGAGAGAGTGGGCGTGAGACAGCCAGAAAAACCTATAATAGCCGTGGCTTTGTGGCTCACCACACCACAGATGCATGGCACCAGACCCAGCTCTTTGGATCTCCCAACTGGGGTATGTGGCCCATGGGAGCTGCCTGGTCAGCCACGCATATCTGGGAGCATTTTCTTTTCACGGGCGATTACACCTTTCTGAGCGATTACGGCTACGATGTGATGCGGGAGGCAGCCCTGTTTTTGTCCGATTTCCTGGTGGAACATCCCAGAACCGGTAAGCTGGTAACCGGGCCCTCCATATCACCGGAAAACCGCTTTGTCACTCCTGCGGGAGATACGGCTGCCATTAACATGGGTCCTGCCATGGACCTTCAGATTGTATGGCATCTTTTTACCTCGGTAATCGAGGCCGGTAAAGTACTTAATAAAGATATTGAATTCAGGACCCTGCTGGAGGACCAGCTGGCTCAACTGGCACCGGTGGAGATTGGAAGTGATGGAAGAATCCTGGAATGGTCCGAAGAAGGACTTATAGAGGTAGAGCCCGGACACCGGCATATGTCGCATCTCTATGGGCTCTATCCTTCACCCCAGTACAACTGGACCGATAGCCCGGAGTATATGAAGGCTGCCGAAAAAGTGCTTGATTACCGCCTGGATCACGGAGGGGGACATACCGGATGGAGCAGGGCCTGGATGATTAACTTTTATGCCCGCCTGAAGGATGCCGAACAGGCGCACCATCATATTCAGAAGCTCTTTGAACTTTCCACCCTTCCCAATCTCTTTGACAACCATCCGCCCTTCCAGATTGACGGGAACTTCGGGGGGACGGCCGGTATTGCCGAGATGCTTATACAATCCCATGCGGGTTATGTGGAACTGCTGCCCGCCCTTCCGGAAGAGTGGAAGAATGGCCGGGTAAGCGGATTAATGGCAAGGGGTGGCTTCCAGGTGGATATGGAATGGATGGATGGAGAGCTGACGGACCTTCAAATAGTGTCAAAGTTAGGCAATCCCCTGGAGCTGAAGTTTGCTTCCAGTGAGGCTTACCTGGAGACCTACATGGACCAGCTCATCACCATGGAGGATGTACTCAGGGTGCTGTAGTTAATCCAGCTGCTTTACCCGGTCGATAAGCTCAATATACTCTTCCCGGAATCCGAAGGGATCGTAGGACCGGGCATTGATGGCCCACTCTTTCACCTGGTCATAGCTTACATCTCCACGATATTCAGAGTTTTTTAGGAGCATTCCGAATCCGGCCAGGGAAGCAGCGAAACGCATGTTCTCTGAGCTGGCCAGGAATTCATCCCTGTTATTATTCAGATTGTGTGAAAGCATCCTGCTCTGCTCCTGACCGGGATATTTATACCTGAGCTCCAGCTTTCCAAAGCTGCCCGATGGTCTGCTTCCGGGAACTATCTGGTAAAGTGCGGTGATGGTCTGGGAGGCTCCAATCTCACCGGCATCAACCGTGTCATTCTCGAACTCCGCATCCTCAAGGGCCCTGTTTTCGTATCCGATAAGGTGGTAGGAATCCACAAAGAGGGGATCGAATGTAAGCTGGACCTTGGCATCTTTGGCCACGGTAAAGAACTTGTCATATTCCTGTACAAACACTTTGTAGATCTGATCCCCGTTGTCAATGTATTCATAGCTGCCGTCTCCTTTGTTGGCCACCTGCTCCATCATGGATTCATTCAGGTTTCCGTGTCCCACCCCGCAGATGGTCAGGAAGACCCCCAGTTCACGAAAATCCTGTACCATCTCTATAAGGGCGTCGGTGGAGGAGACCCCCACATTGAAGTCCCCATCGGTTCCCAGTACAATCCGGTTATTGCCGCCTTCAATGTAGTTATCCGTAGCAATTTCATAGGCCATTTCCATGGCAGCACCTCCTGCTGTGCTCCCTCCTGCAGTAAGTCGATCAATCGCTGTTTTGATCTGTTCTGTTTCTGATCCGCTCACAGCTTCCAGGGCCACGCGAACACTTCCTGAGTAAGTTACAATGGCTACCCGGTCGTTTTCGGTAAGCTGTTCGGCCAGTCTCTTAAAACCCGATTTAAGCACGCCGATTTTATCTTCGCCGGACATGGAGCCCGATACATCAATAAGGAAAACAAAATTGGCGGGGGGGCGGTCCCCGTTCAGGTCCTTGCCTTTGAGCCCGATCCGCAGGAGGTAGTGCTCCGTGTTCCAGGGACATACTGCAGTTTCACTGTTAATGGACACATGCTCTGAGGAGGGGTTTGGATAGTCAAAGTTGAAGTAATTGATAAATTCTTCCACCCGGACGGCCTCCGGGGGGATCCTGTAGCCGTCACTCTCGTACCCTCTCATATTGGCATAGGAGGCCCCATCCGCATCAACGCCGAAGGTTGAAACCGGATTCTCACTTGCACTTATAAATGGGTTTTCACCAAAATCGGTGTACTGGTCGCCTTCGCCTCCCTTGTAACCGGTACTATTTAATCCGTACAGGCCGTTGGCTTGTGCGTTGAGCCCATCGCTCATCACTAATTCAGGCTCGGAGCAGGAGAAAGCTGAAAGTGCCATGACCGTCAGCACAATCCATAGATTTTTCATGTCAGGAGTTTTAAGAATTGATACTGCCCTTATGATGCATCTGGCGGAAGATGGGTTGCGTAAAGCATCATCCGAAAACTGAGCCCTGTATGTATTATTCTGGCTTGTAGCTTGGGTGTCTTGGCCCCATGCCCAGGTAGGTGACCGTGTCAAAGTCATCACCTCCTCCTGTGGCCCTCGGGTCTCCGGTGGCCAGCAGTTGTTCCATTAACAAAGCCGAGAATTTCTCTTTGATCCCGGCATAGGCCGGATCACCGGCCAGGTTTACCACTTGCTCCGGATCCTTACGGCAGTCGTATAATTCTTCAGAAGGACGCTTGCCAAAGGCCAGTTCATAGAGCTCACGGTGTTTCTCATCCAGATCCTTGTTCTCAACCATATAGCTCTTGGTGGGGCCATTGTCACAATCCCCCAGCCAGCAATAGGGGATTGCTGCCTCCAGGTAGTTGGGTGTTCCCGAGGGCCAGCGCTCCTCCTTGAAGTTCCGGATATAGAGATAGTCGTGGGTGCGAATGGCCCGTACCGGGTAGCCTCCCATATCTTCTTCCTGTCCGGGAACATGCCGCTCCTTTCCATGCAAGACATAGTCGCGCTTTCCCCGATCCACAAATCCTTCTTTCGAACTACGCAAGAGTTTCACAAAGCTTTTACCGGTCATCACCTTCGGAATTTCAAGACCTGCGAGTTCCAGGAAGGTAGGCGCCAGGTCGGTGGTGCTGACAAAATCATCCAGCACGCGGCCTGGTAAGGCAATGCCCGAACCCCATCGAACAGCAAAGGGGATCCTGGCCCCTGAATCATAGTTATTGGATTTGCAGCGGGGGAAGGGCATTCCATGGTCCCCGGTCATCACAATAATTGTATTTTCAAGCTCGCCGTATTCTTCCAGGATCCTGATTGCATCGGCTACCAGGGTGTCGAAGCGCTGCACCTCATAGTAGTAGTCAGCTACATCACTTCGTATAATATCAGTATCAGGGAAGCATTCAAAAAGTCGGATTTTATCCGGATCCATTCCACTCTGAACTCCGGTTCCCTGCTCGTAGGGCCGGTGAGGATCTGAGGTGCCCAGCCAGAAGCAGAAGGGCTGATCAGGCTGGCTATCGCTTCGTTCAGCCATAAATGCTTCAAAACCCTTATCTGTATAGTCGTGACCTGCCGGATGGCGTTTCCAGTTGCTGATATCGCCCGGACCCCAGCTTTTCCGGAAGCGACCAATTTTGTAGCCGGCATCCTCCAGAAGCAGGGGATAGACGGGTGTCGCCGGATCCAGGGTGCTCCATAGATTGGCGCCGGGCCCCAGTCTCCAGTGGAATTGCCCGGTAAGAACGGCATTCCTGGACGGGGTGCAGGAGGGAGAGGAGATGTAGGCATGATTAAAGAGGACTCCCTCACTGGCCAGCCGGTCAAAGGCCGGGGTCTGCACGACCGGGTCTCCATAGGCACCGGCATGGGGCCATCCCCAGTCATCGGCAATGGCAAAAAGGATATTGGGTCCTTGGACCGCTTCTTCTTTGCATCCGGTGGCAAGCAGGATCAGTGCTCCCAGGCAAAGAAGGGATGCTCTTCTGAAATGTTGGGCTATTTTCATAGCCTGAAAATAGTGAATCTTTCGATTATTTAAGTGAAGCGCTACGGCTATTCTTCCATGCGATCAAGCTCGGCCTGGACCAGATCTTCACCCCAGGCTGGCCAGAAAGCTAGGTCATTCTTATAAGTCTTGTATTTTTCAAGGGCTTTCCGGAACAGAGGTAGGGCAGCTTCCGGACCACCTCCCATGAAATCCGGCGAATTAAGGGTCCACATGGCACTTATATAATAGGCCCTGGGATTCTCCGGATTCAGCTCAATCCCTTTTTGAATGGCATCTATGGCATCCATATAGTAGACCGGTCCCCTCGTTTCCGGATCGATGCTGATCAATCCAATGTAGTACAGGGCTTTAAGTACTTCCACTTCCGATTCTTCAGGCGCCATTGCTCTGGCCTGGTCCAGGTTAATCCCAGCCCGTTCCAGTATTAGATCCCGCTTGTCGGCATCGGTCCCTTCAAAACTGTTTGTCACAAAGATTCTGGAGGCATGGTAGGATGGAAGCCACTGGTCCGGGTAATTCTTTGAAATCTCTTCAAAACTTGCAGCTGCCTCCAGACTTTCGGCCGGATTGCTGGCTTGTTCCATCTGATCCATGGCAGACTTCATGGCTTTTTCGTACTTATTTCCCTGGGACAGGACCGGGATGGTCAGAAGGATCAGGCCGAGAATGGAAAGTGTGTTTTTCATGATCATAGGTTTTTATGTTTAACTCTCAGACATAAAAGTAGTACGGGACATGATAGGGGAGAAATATTTTTCGCCGGGCTGTCGAATAATCAGGATGAACTGTTTTTTTTTGCATGTGAACCGGGAAGGCTAGCTGTCGAGCCATTCCTTAAAACTTGTCACACGCTCTCTGCTGATGTAGATCTCATCATCGTCCGAATGCAACAGCTTTACCTTAAGCTTGCTTGAAGACAGGGTGAGCACGTCCTGGATGGCTCCATGTGTAACCAGGTATTTCCGGTTGATGCGGTGAAAGCGTTTTGGATCGAGTATTTCTTCCAATGCGCCCAGGGTGTAATCAAGCACGTAGTTGCGGTTCTCCGATGAGAGGAGATAAGTCCCTTTCTGCAGGCTGTAGAAATAGAGAATGTTTCCCACATCCACCGATTTGATATGTTCGCCAACCCGGACCATAAAACGCGATTTATAGGGCCGGCTGATCATATCCCTTATATTCTTCAGCAGATCCCCGCCAATGGCAGGAATCTCCAGTTCCTGGTTGAAGTAGCGATTGTATTTGGCAAGTGCGGCCCGAAGGGCCTCCTCCGATACCGGTTTCAAGAGATAATCCACACTGTTTACTTTGAAGGCCTTGATGGCATACTCCTGGAAGGCAGTAATAAAGATGACCGGGACCTCAATACTTACCAGATCGAAAATATCGAAGGAGAGCCCGTCGGCCAGCTGGATATCCATAAATACCAGGTCGGGTGCTTCATTGGATTGAAACCATTCCACCGACCGCTTCACCGAATCGATGACGGCCTTGATTTTGATCTGTGGATCGATCTGCCTGAGCAGGGTGCCGATCCGTTCTGCCGTCAGATGTTCATCTTCAATTAGTACAACATTCATTTTACGCCATTTTTACCAACAACAGTAGGTATTCTTACGATGAAGGCATCTGTTTCTTCAAGTACCAGAAGGGAATCATTTGAAAAATAGCTTATCTGCTTTTTCAGATTTTCCAGTCCGGTCCCCAGGGAAGATTCAGAGACTTCCCTTCTTTGCAGCTTATTCTTTACAATCACGTGTCCTTCTCCTGTGGAGGTGATGGAGATAAGCAGCGGATGATCTTTGGAAATTTCGTTGTGCTTGATGGCATTCTCCACCAGCATCTGGAGGGAGAGGGGGATGACCAGCCTGTTCAGGTCCAGCTCCAGTTTGGTTTCCACCTGCAGCTTGTCACCGAACCTGATCTTTTGCAGGAATATATAGTCCTCCATAAATTTCAGGTCATGCTTCAGGGGAACCAGTTCGTTTTCGCGCTGCTCCAGCACATAGCGATACACATCCGACAGCTTGTGCACAAACTCGGTAGCTTTCTTGCTGTCCGTATTGATCAGCGTAGCCAGTGAACTGAGACTGTTAAAGAGGAAGTGGGGCCTCACCTGGTCCTTCAGACTCTGGTATTGCAATGCAAGATGAGCCCTTTTCAGTTCTTCCTGCTTAAGGGTGGCTGTTTTCCAGTTTTTAAAAAAGAGAACCGTATTTCCTGCCAGCAATGAGAGGAACATAAAGGTGAAGGCCACCTTCAGGCTTGGAGCCGCCTCGGACATAATCAAGTCAAAGCTGATGTCCTGGTCCAGTTTTGCCCAGAGGAAAAAACCAAAAAATATGAGCAGAATAAAAAATATGGTCAGAGACACAACCTGGTAAATCATCCGTTTGATGGGTGCCTTCAACCAGGGGATCCTTCGCTCAAGAAGCAGGGTGATGCCCACCATCCCTTTCCACGCGGGATAACCGATTGCCACAGAGAACATGCAGTTACGCAAAATGGTTTCCACCGACCACAACTCCCTGTCGATGGTGAATGCGTTGAGTATGTTTCCTATGAGAACCAGGATCAGCAGGTCTCTGAGCAGGATAAGAATAAATCTCCGGGCTTTTCTCCAGTTCATATGACTGTAATCTAGAGCTACACAAGATACTTAATACATCTGATATTATTGAAGTTTTTCCAGTTCAGTCCGGGTAGCTTCTTCGCCCCATCCGGGCCAGAGCGGATCTTCGTTTGTGAATGCTTTGAATTTGATCAGAGCTTCCTCCAGAATTGGTTTGGCAACATCGGCTCCTCCGCCGAAAGAAGGGGGGAGGTTCAGCTTGTTGACCCCTTCCAGGAAATAGGCCCTTGGATTGTCCGGATTCAGCTCTTTGGCAGTCTCCAGGCTAACTAACATCTTCTCTATTAATTCCATGCCCCTTCCCATGGGATCCACCATAATGCGGGAGGGGTAGAGAAAGGCCTGAAGGGTATAAAGTTCAGATTCCCCTGCTTCCAGTTCCATGGCCTTATCGAGAAGTTCCTGGGCCCGATCCAGGATCTGATCCTTCTTATTCCCGTCGTTCTCATCGAAACTCATGGAAATTAGGCTGTATGAGGCATAGTAGTAGGGCATCCAACGGTTCTTCTCTGCAGTGGCAATGCGTTCAAACCGGTTTGCACTTTCCATCAGATCGGTGGGGTCAGATGCCTGCTCCATCTTCTCAATGGCTCCCAGCATGGCAGTGATGTAGCGGTCTTCCTGTCCATGTGTACTCAGGGTACATGTGAGTATGAGGATCAGAATGAAGGTCAAAAATCTTGGATTGGTTTTCATAGTAATGGTATTTATAGTGAAATCATAATCATTAATACGGCCATGGTACCTGTTGTCGGAACAATGGCCTGGGAGGCATAGGTCCCGTTCTCGTCGGGGGTTCCGGCATAAGAGTAACCAAATACATTTTCAAAGCCCAGCAGATTGGTGATGTTCAGGTGGATGATGCAATCCTTGCTGAATAAGGTAGTCAGATAGGTGAGATTCAGGCTGATATCGTTGTAGGCCTTGGTTCGTCCATCCATAAAAACGGGACTGTTGGGATCATTATAGGGCCTGCCGCTGGCGAAGGAGTAGGTGATGCCTCCCAGGATTTTCAGGCGTTCAAAGAAGCGTTTGTAAACCACTGAAAGGTTGTGGGCCGAAGCAAAGGAGGGGACGACGCTTTCTGGATAATCCTGGTAGTCCCTGGAAGTGTTCAGAAAACTATAGGAGATCCAGTAATCGGAGCCACGAAGACTCTCGCTGTCACGCCAGAAGAGATCGATGCCCTGTGCGCTTCCATGGCCATCGTTGTTGTAGTCTGTAGCAAGGGGACTGTAAGGGGAGGAAAACTTTACCAGCTTGTCATAGTATTTGAGGTAGCCTTCCACCCTGAAGGTCCTCCGGTGTTTCCGGTACTGGAAATTGAGTATGTAATGATCTGCCTTTTCAGGAGAAAGCTGTGGTGCGAACCGGAGGTATTCATTTTCTGGTTTTTGCCGGTAAAGCCCCCAGGCAAAGGAGAACTGGCTGTAGGTTCCGCTTTTATATGCTGCAGATATTCGTGGCAGTAAGGCAGATTCGTTGAGAAGTGAGGAGTACTCAGCCCTGATCCCGGTGCGAAGTGCCAGTTTTTTTGAAATCTTCCATTCTGTCTCTACGAAAAGTGAGGGCAGTTTATCTGCCATTTCCATAAGGAAAGTGCTGTCGCTGGTGATGGTTTGACTGTACCAGAACCGGTTAAAATCTCCTCCGAACCGGGTTTTGAAGTTTTCGGATGTCAGGTTTGTGAAAGTTAGTTTTACGGAGGCTCCGGTATTCACTGTGGTCACCGGAGTACCCACATAGTTGATCTTCTCGCTGTCACGACTGTAAGCCACTCCTGTACGGATCAGCCACTTCTCAGCCAGCTGATCGCTATAAGTGGTATTGGTATAAAAGTTCAGATTGTCCAGCTTCATGTCATCCATGGTTCCACCTTCAAAATTGTCATAATTCATTCCCATGCTCATGGAGTTGAAGGAGGCAAAGGATTTTAGCAAACCGTTCTCTCCGACCTGCTGCCTGAACATGAGCATCCCGTCTCCGAGAACAGGAGCTTTGGTCCAGTCCACATTTTGCTTAAATATAAGGTGGCTGAGTGTACTGTTGGCATACAAGCCTGTCACAGCCAGCGAGCTCTTCTCCCAGCGTTTGGCCCAGGAAGCATTGGCGCCTACAGTCATCAGGGCCACACTGGCTTTGTCCTCCGTTTCCAGTCCGTTCGTGCTCAGATCCACAATGGAAGAGAGGGCGTGACCGTACTCGGCCGAGTAGCCCCCTGTGCTGAAGAGGGTTTCGGAGAAGAGCAGGGGCGAAAAGCGCCCCCGGGTGGGAACATCGGGCATGCTTGAAAAGTAGGGCGACTGAACAAGCATTCCATCCATATATGTAAGGGTCTCATAGCTTTCACCACCTCTCACAAAAAGCATTCCTTCCTCGCCTACCTTCTGGGAGCCCGGCATGGTGGCATAAGCGCCATAGATATCTCCCATCGCGCTGGCTGTGCTGGCTATGTCGTAGGAGCTTAATGTGGCCGATTTTTTCTCATCGCTGGCACTGAATACCCCGGCCGTGATCGTCACTTCGTTTAATTCGCTGACCGCTTCATTTAAGGTGATAGCAAGAGGCCGGCGAAGCGTATCCAGGTCCACTTCCATCATCCCTGTTTCAAAGCCGATAAAACTGGCAAGCACCACCTGCTTCCCGGTGAGGGTGGTGGAGAGGGTGAAGGCTCCGGTGGTGTCGGTGGTGCACCCCTCATAGGATCCATCCAGATAGACATTGGCAAAGGCAACCGGATTGCCTTTCCTGTCCGTAATGCTTCCTGAGATACGCTGCTGTGCCCCGGCACTCAGGCTTATCAGTATCAGAAATATGCTGCTCAGGTATCTCATGTTCCGAGGATTGATTCTGAAGTAAAATTACGGAGAGGACAAGGCTCATGAAAAAAAAGGATGCTGAAGCTGCAGAACCAGAGGATGAATGGTAGAATGGGAGGATAAATGGAAAAGTTCTATCTTGCTTTCATGAAAATTTTCCTCAACATCCTTGTAATAACCGGCTTTGCCCTGGCACTTTTTATTGTAGGGAAAACCTTTGAAATTCCTCACCAGGAGTACCAGGATGATCACTCCCTGTTTCTCTACGGTGAGGGGAATGCCTCTCCTGAAGTTCGTTTGGAGATCCTGAAGCAGCTGGAGTTGTTTCAGAAAGGCTATACTGAAAGGGATACCTCCATCCTGGATAGCTATATGGAACAGCTGTTTTCCAGGGAAAACATGCTGATCCTGGGGACCATGCCCGGGGAGATCTATTCCGGGTATGAGGAGGCAGCCGACCTGGTAAGCTCTGACTGGCTGTACTGGGGCGATGTAAGCATGCACACTGCCAGCTCAAATATATCTGTCAGCGACAGCGTGGCCTGGTTTTCAATGATCGGACACGTGGTCTTTGATATGAGCAGTTTACTGGATCTGCCCCTCAGGGTATCCGGGGTGATGACACAGGAAGATCAGGGCTGGAAATTCCAGCAGCTCCAGTTTCAGTTTGACCTGAACATGAGCCGGGTCCTCTATGTGATCATCCTGCTCTCCCTGCTCCTTTTGGTGAGCGTGATCAGACTGGTTTTTGTCCTGATCCGCAGCTCCCGGAAGTGATTCAGAATCAGTGAGGCGGAGCAGGCTGGCTCAGTGGTAGGTAACCACGTCCACTTTCTTCCATGCCCCTCTGGTAAAGTCCGGCATTTTTACGGGCATTCCCTGGTTGGCAATGGATTTTTCCGACAGCTCTGTGATGCACGACCATTCGGCGGCGTCATACACATCCTGGTCCAGGGGCAAGCCGTTTCTCAGACAATGGATCAGGCGGTAGTCCATTGTAAAATCCATTCCACCATGCCCCCCTACTTTCCGGGCCAGCTCGCCCACTTCTTTGGTGATGGGGTGCTCGTAATCGCTAAGGACCTGTTGCATTTCTTCTTCACCCATAAAGTTGTGTGCAAAGGGTTCCAGGGCAATTCCCTGTATGGGCCATTTCTGAACGAAGCCCTTGGTACCGCTTAAAAGGTGGATCCTGCTGTAGGGGCGTGGACTGGTCACATCGTGCTGGATCATGATGCTTTTGCCCTTTGCCGTTTTTATCAGGGTGGTATTCATATCGCCCCTGGCATACTCCCTTTTGGCATAATCCGAATCTTCGCCGAATTTCTTTTTTGCATATTCAGTCATGCCAAACTGGTCGCTTGCCACGGAGACCAGGTATTCCATTTTGTCTCCCCTGTGGATATTCAGGGCATGGCAAATGGGGCCGAAACCATGGGTGGGGTAGAGGTTGGCATCGCGTTTCTGGTTGTGACGAAGCCGCCACATGTCCCAGTACCCGTTCTCTTCATTGAAATTGGAAGCCCTCAGGTCATGGATATAGGCCCCTTCAGCATGTACGATCTCTCCCAGCAAACCCTGCCTGACCATATTCAGGGTGGCCAGCTCGAAAAAGTCATAGTTGCAGTTCTCCAGCTGCATGCAGTGACGCCTGGTCTTTTCTGCTGTGTTCACCAGCTGCCAGCACTCATCAATGCTGATGGCTATCGGTACCTCCGAGGCCACGTGCTTGCCCTGCTCCATGGCGTATACGGCAATGGGGGTATGGAGGTCCCAGTGGGTGCAGACATACACCAGGTCCACATCCTCCCGTTCACACACCTTCTTCCAATCCTCGGGTCCGGAATATACATCTGCCCTGGGGAGACCGGCTCCTTCCAGGATTTCCTGGGACTTGTCCAGGTTTTCCTGGACCAGGTCACACAGGGCCACAATTTCCACTCCTTCAAGAAAGGTGTAGCGGCGTACGGCTCCTTTGCCACGACCTCCCAGTCCCACAAAGGCTACACGTACCGTTTCAATGGGATCGCAGCGCAGCTCAATCACATCGCTTTGCCCTTCGGGTCTTGGAGGTTCAGGGAAGAGCTCTGCGGCCTTAAATGTGATTTCTTCGCTTTGTCTTTCCGGGGCCACACAGGCTCCCATTGCCAGCATAAGGCTAAGCACTGTCAGTGACAGGATGTTTAATTTCAGGCGAGTTTTCATGTTGGTTTGTTTTATAGTGGCTTATAGTGTAATTAAACTGATTTCAGAGGCTGGACTGTCCAGTGTCAGCTCAATAACGGTGGCTATTTTATCAGGAAGTTGTTTTGGCAGGATGATGGTAATTCCTTCATCATCCGGGATAAGCTCCAGGGAGGTATTGTCCTGCAGGAAGGAAGCGCTCTTTACCGTGACGCCCTTGTCCATGGGCAGTTTTAGTTTTTTGCCCGGAGTCTTCAGTAAGTGCAGATAGATCTTATTCCCTTTATGTGTGCTGACCAGCTGTTCGCTTGGCAGATAGGGTCCACCCCGTGTTCCATATACCGCCTCCCCGTTAATTGAAAGCCACTGTCCCATTTGAGTAAGGATGTCCACCTGTCTCTGTTCGATGCGGCCATCGGGCATGGGACCCACATTGAACAGGAGGTTCCCGTCTCCTCCAACCGTTTGCAGGAGGGTATGGATGCACTCTTTTGTGGATTTGAGTTCATCATTCGGCTTCCAGGCCCACTGCTTACCGATGGTCATACAGGTTTCCCAGGCAAACTTGTTATCAAAGGCTCCTATCTGTTGTTCCGGGGTGGCGAAATCGCCGGCAAAACGGGCCGTCCTGTTTTTATCCTCCATGCCTATTCTTCCCTTGTCCACCCGGTTATTGATCAGCAGCTCATCGTTCAGTCCCCGCAGGTAGGCATACAGGTCCGTTCCCATCTCATGGGTCCAGGCCCATTCCCATTCCCCGTCGAACCAGAGTAAAAAGGTATTGTAATCCTCAACAAGTTCCTTGAGCTGATTCTTCATAAAGGTGATATAATGATCCATCCGGGCCAGGGTAGCCGCATCCATTTCCTTTGGTTCATGAAAAGTGTAATCGTCTGAGGGATATACCACTGGATAGTCTTCCCGGTACCAGTCGCAGATGGAGTAATAGGTCCCGAATTTGATGCCCTGTTTCTTACACTCTTCAGCCAGTTCTTTCAGAATCCCTTTGCCATAGGGAGTGGCAGCCATATCGTAATCTGTAAAATCGCTGTCCCAGAGGCTGAACCCATCGTGGTGACGGCTGGTGATTATCAGGTATTTCATCCCGGCTGCTCTGGCAGCACCCACCCATTCTTTTGCAGAGAATAATTCAGGATTGAATTCCAGATAGAGCCTGTCGTATATATCCTTGGGGATCTCCCGACCTCTTGACCAGGAGATTTCCTCGCCTTTCAGCGCCACCGGCCCCCAGTGAATAAACATACCAAAGCGCATGTCCAAAAAGTCCTTCAGGGCTTCCTGGTTGGTAAGCAGATCAGGATTCAAATCTCCGCCGCCTGAATACTGTGCCTGTCCGCTGAAGGATACCAGTACCAGAAGAAGTGTCCAATAGAAATGTTTCATAAATCAGATTTGGGAATTGTTTAGGTCGTCATGCAATTTAGTATGAAAAAGCATAACTTTAAACCTTCCATGAACTAAATTAATCTTATGCTTTCTATTTTACTACAAATCTGGCTACTCATCTTCCCGCTGTGGCAAACGGCGGAGGCAGGCAATGCACCTGCAGAGATTTATATTCGCATAAACCAGGTGGGTTACCAGACCGGGGAACACAAGTCGGCCCTCCTGTTTTCTTCTGAGGCCATCCGGGAAAAGCTTGCCCTGATCCAGGTGGAGACTGGAAAGGAAATCCTTAGCCTGAAACCGGTAAAGAGTGAGCGGGCAAACTGGGGAGCATTTGACTATTATTATACCTGCGATTTCAGTCAGGTGAAGGAAGCAGGAAACTATCTGCTGGAAGGGAAGCGTTCGGGAGTCAGGAGCTCCGTTTTTAAGATTTCTGACCATGCCTATGATCATCTGCAGGAAGAGTTGCTTGTTTTTATGCGCCAGCAGCGATGCGGGTACAATCCCACCCTGGACATGGTCTGTCACCAGCGGGATGGCCGCTCCTTTTACGGTCCCATGCCTGATTCCACATACGTGGATGCAAGCGGCGGATGGCACGATGCGGGGGACCAGTTGAAGTACCTGATTACCGGCTCTTATGCCACGGCCCATATGCTGCTGAGCTATTCCTTGTATCCCGACCGTTTTGAAGACCGGTGCAATGCCCTGGGTCAGCCAGGAGCCAATGGGATCCCCGATGTGCTGGATGAGGCAAAGTGGGGCCTGGACTGGATCCATAAACTGCATCCTGCACCGGATCAGCTGATACACCAGGTGGCCGATGACCGGGACCATATTGGATGGAAGATTCCCGATCAGGATCAGTCCGATTATGGCTGGGGCCCAAACAGCTACAGGGCCGCCTATTTTGCTACCGGGGAGCCCCAGGGCCTGAATAAATACATGAGTAAGGCCACCGGAGTTTCCAACCTGGCGGGTCGTTCTGCAGCAGCCATGGCACGTGCTGCACGCATCTGGAAAGAAGAGGATATGGATCCCCATTTTGCAGCTCAGTGCCAGGAAGCGGCCATCAGCCTCTACACAATGGGAAAGGAAAAGGAGGGATTTCAGCAGGGAAATTCGTATGGTGCGCCCTATCGCTACGGGGAAGAAACCTGGGCCGATGATATGGAATGGGGGGCCGCAGAGCTTTATAAAACAACAGGCCAGGAGAAATACCTGGAGGATGCTAAGAAGTATGCCCGGATGGCAGGGACCGTCTCCTGGATGCCTTACGACACAGCCTTGCACTACCAGTACTATCCCTTTATAAATATGGGGCACTATGCGTTATATGAAGAGGTGGATGCTTCCTTCAAGGACACCCTGGCGACCTACTACCGGGCGGGGATCGAGAGCTGCATGGCCAGGGCAGAGAAGAATCCCTACGGAATCGGGATTCCCTTTATCTGGTGTTCCAATAACCTGCTTACCAGCCTGATTGCACAGATCATTCTATATGAGGAGATGACCGGAGATGAGCGATATTCCGGCTTCCTGGTAGAGCAACGCGACTGGTTGTTTGGCCGGAATCCCTGGGGAACCACCATGTTTACGGGGATCCCCGAAGGGGGTGAGTATCCGGTGGATGTGCATACCAGCGTATACGGTATGACCGGGATGGAAGTGCCGGGAGGATTAATTGATGGGCCTGTTTATGGAAGTATTTTCAGGAACCTGCAGGGACTGCTGATGAATGATCCGGATGAATTCGCCACCGTGCAGAATCCCTTTGTGGTCTACCACGACGATATGGGGGATTTCTCCACCAATGAACCCACCATGGACGGAACTGCCGGAGCCATCCTGATGATGGCCCATTTTGCAGCGCAATAAGTCCGGTAAACACCGAAACCCCGTAATCCATGCATGTGCAGAGGGACAAGAATGCTTATTTACCCTTTTTCTGCAAGAGGATCTCCGTGGGCTCTATGGTGACCAGGCAGCCCTTTGGCATCTTAAGAAGGTCCTGCTCGATCTCAGTGTAAAAAAGCTCAAGTTTCTCGGTCAGGTCCACAAATTCGATGACCACAGGTAGTTTTTCGGTCAGCTCCCAGAACCTGGAAGAATGGATGGCATTGCTGGAACCAAAGCCCATGATGCCCCTGAAAACAGTGGCCCCGGCGATTCCCTTAGCATGTGCCAGTTCCACCAGGTACTGGTAGAGCAGTACGGAGCCTATCTTGTCCGTGGTGCTGGCTTTGATCTTAAGCCTGCTGTAGCTGGAAGCCTGTTTTTTTTGTGCCATGCTTATCCCATTAATTTGGTGGAAATATAACCCAGGTATACTGCAATGAACCCAAGGAATATGCTTAAAGCCGTGTAAAGAAGCAGGGGGAGGATCTGGCCGTTTTTCATCAATACCAGGTTCTCGCCTGTGAAAGAGGAGAAGGTGGTGAACCCTCCGGAGAGCCCCACCATCAGGAACATCCTCCATTCTACAGTGAGGACGGGACTCTTCTCGGAGATCCCGATCAAAAATCCGATGAGCAGGCTCCCTACCACATTGACCGTCAGTGTCCCGATGGGGATGGCGAACCATTCAACCCGGGTGTTGAGCCTGGATACCAGGAAGCGGGCCACGCTCCCGATAAATCCGCCTGCTCCAACCAGCAATAGTTGTTTCAGCATAGGCTTTAATCTTTGAGCCACTGATCCAGCCAGCTCTTGAATTCCCGTTGCCACAGGATGCCATTCTGGGGACGCAGTACAAAGTGGGTTTCGGAGGGGAAGAAAACCATACGGCTGGGGATGCCCAGCATCTGGGCGGCATTAAAGCCGGCCATGCCCTGGGTATAAGGAATCCGGTAGTCGTGTTCCCCCTGCATAAACATAATGGGGGTGTCCCAGTTTCTGACAAAGTGGTGGGGCGATCCGGCATAGGAATTTACTGCTACAGGATTGTCTTTTTCCCAGGGCGCTCCTCCTGTTTCCCAGTGCTGGAAAAACATCTCCTCGGTGGTATAGTACATCA
>Ga0180429_10001786_pt1 | contig 18109 bp, 9 predicted proteins | sample SS_ome_FD_132428 | JGI IMG/M metagenome (GOLD analysis project Ga0180429, IMG submission 132428) | Hypersaline lake sediment archaeal communities from the Salton Sea, California, USA - SS_1_S_1 metaG | ecosystem: Environmental > Aquatic > Non-marine Saline and Alkaline > Hypersaline > Sediment ...
AACTCCGCCGTGCCTTCCATGTACCATGGCGGTCCGCAACTGCCCAAGATCGTGTTCATCAGTCCGTGCGTACCTTCGTGCAGCAGCAAATGTCGCCGATAGTAGTCGCTCGGCTGGTCGTACAGCCAGAACTCGTAGTTTCGGGCGTAACCGTGCTGGAACGGCGGCAAGTCTTTGGGCAACAAGCCGGTCCGGACGAAGAGGCCCTTCTCGTTCATCAAGAAGCCGGTCATGTTCCAGTCGGCGTGTTCCGACGCGTCGATGTTGAAGTACTCGCACCACTGCGGGAAGGCCTGGTCGAACAACTCGGGAAGCTGGTCGATCTCCTTCGACGACGGCATATCGGTGTAGAGCGTCAGCCGCTTGCCCGTCAGCTTGCGGATGCCTTCCGCGGCCATCTTGGCGTCGTCGATCTTCATTCGCTGCAGGTTGGCGATGAATGTCGACTCGGAATCGGGCTGTTGCTGAAGCAGATCACCCAACAAAGGCCGCCCGGCGCCGGGTATCCGCGGTCGCGGCAGCGTACCGGGCGGGCTTTGCGCCGGGGCCAACGACAAGCCGCCCCCGGCAATAATCAAAAAAAACACCATCAGCCGGCCGATCGGACTCGCTGTAGGGTGGGTGCTTGCACCCACGCGGCCCTTGTCGTTATCGTGGTTGTCGATGATATGCATCTCAAACTGCAAAGACGGGAGTCCGAAAACGGGGACTGGCTCCGTCGAGAGCCTGGTTTTGAAGTGGTTGGGGCGTTTGCCGACGGTGCCTGCCCCCTTTTTCGGACTCGATGATTTCACCTGTTTCGGGCTCGGAGCCAGTCCCCCTTTTTCACTCATGCGAGCTTGGTTGCCACCTCGCCACATTACTTTATTGTACGTCGCCGCGCACGTCCTGTGCACCCCGGCAGGCCCTTGAACTCGGCCCACATTTGTAGTACAGTCATCCACAATTGGGAAGGGAGCCATGGCGGTTTCACGCCGAGGGAAGATCGAACTGGTCGCTCTGGCGACGATCTGCCTGGCCTCGGACGGTTGTTGGTCGTCGGCCGGGCCGGAGGTGATCGTATACACCGCGCTCGACTCGGAGTTCGCTGAACCGATTTTCGAGGATTTTGTCGCCGAGACGGGCGTTGCCGTGCGGCCCAAGTTCGATATCGAGTCGACCAAGACGGTTGGGCTAACTGAAGCCATTATCGAGGAAGCCGCTCGGCCGCGGTGCGACCTGTTCTGGAACAACGAGATCCTCAACACGCTACGGCTGAAGCAACGCGGATTGCTCGACGTATACCATCCACCGATCGCGCGGGAGTATCCGGCGGCGGTTCGCTCCCCCAAGGGGCTCTGGCACGGGTTTGCCGCCCGGGCACGCGTGCTGATCGTAAACACGCAACTGCTGCCCGAGGGCGGCCGGCCGACGTCGATCCACGACATGAACGATCCGAAGTGGCGCGGCCGTTGCGGGATCGCCAAGCCGCTGTTCGGCACCACGGCCACGCATGCCGCCTGCTTGTTCTCCTGTTGGGGAGACGAGCGGGCGAAGCGGTTCTTTCGGGAGATGAAGCGGAACGACGTCAGTATCGAGTCGGGCAACAAGCAAGTGGCGTTGTCGGTCGCGGCCGGGCGACTGGCGTTCGGATTGACCGACACCGACGACGCGATCATCGAGTTGGAAAAGGGCCTGCCGGTCGAGATCGTCTATCCCGACCAGGGTGAAGGCGAGATCGGCACGCTGTTCATTCCCAACACGTTGGCGATCATCCGCGGCGGCCCGAACGGCGAATCGGCCCGGCGACTGGTCGATTATCTCCTTTCGCCGAAGGTCGAGGCCGAACTAGCGGCCGGGCGCAGCGCCCAGATACCGTTGAACCCGCAATGCACAGCGGAGGTTCGCGTGGCCACGCCGCGGACGATCCGGCCGATGCGGATCGACTTCGACGCCGCGGCCGAGAAGTGGGACGCGGCCGCCGAGTTTCTGCTCGGCGAGTTCACCGGCGACCGATAGCCACCCACCCTACTTTTCGTCAAAACGAACAGGTTGTCTTTCCGCCGGTCTACAGAGACAACACAAACTCGACCAGGTCGTCGATCTGCTCGTCGGTCAGCCGTGCCTTCTTCAGGCCGTGCTTACCCTTGGTGAACAGATCTTTCATCGTGACGAACTGCCCGTCGTGCATGTAGGGTGCCGTCCGCCAGCATTCGATCAGCGTCGGGGTGTCGAAGGTGTCGCGGCGGTCGTACTGGCCCCGGCTGCCGACGTCGTGCAACAACCCGTCGGCGTACAACGGGGTGGGATGGCATTTGGCGCAGCCCACGTTGGCGTCGAAGAACACCTTCTTGCCGCGTTCGGCGGCCGGGCTCAGCTTTCCGTCGACCAGTTTGGGGCTGGGAACCGGCTGCATCGATTTGAGGTACTCGTCGATCGCCACGGCCTCTTCCTCGGGCCGGACGGCAAACTGAATGTGCGTGATACCTTTCCGCACGCCCGTTTCGGCATCGGCCCGAACGCCCGAGGCCATCGCCGGCGGCGTTTTGTGGGCAAGCAACATGCTCCTGACGTTCTTGGGGTTACCCAGCCCGTCGTTCATCAGGTCCCAGTTCAGCCCGTCGACGCGGGAATCGGGATGACAACTTGCGCAACACTGCCAGTGCTGGAAGCAGAGTTCGGCGTTGTTGAAGAGCATTTGACCGCGTCGTTGCGCGGTGAGTTTCGGCTCGGGACCCAAAGCAATCGTCGAGACGATCTTACCCGGCTTGTCTTCCAGATTGACCACGGCCAGGGTGTCGGTGAAGTAGGCGGCGACGTACGCCGTCGAACCGGTGACCGCCACACCTCGCGGGCCGTTGACCTTGGCGTTGTCGTCGGCGAACCGTCCCCAAGGACCGCCGCCATAGAGCCGAATCCTCCGCCGTATCCCGACCAGGAAGGCCAGGTCGTTGGGTACGTCGGCAGCCGTCGACGAAGCGTAGACGCCCCGATCATCGCTACCGCTTCCGGTGGTTGCATCTCCCGGCGCGGCCATGGCCAAGAGCTTCTCGAGCAGGGCCGGGGCGTCGATGATACTCAACTCGTGCGTACCGGCGTGGGCCACGCAGATCGTGTTGCCGTCGGCCGTGGTCGCCACACCCCAGGGATTGGCACCACCCAGGTCTACATCGTCGAGCAATACCGTGTTGATGAGCTTCTTCTCCGCGGCGTCGATGATGCTCAGCGCGTTGGTGTTCATCCACCCCCGCTCGAGTTGCGTGGTGGGCATCTGGTATCGAGCAAGGATGTGAGTGGCATAGATGTACTTGCCGTCGGGCGAAACACAAATGCCTCGCATACCGGAACTGCCGTTGGGCAGGCGGATCGTCGAAGTCTGGTTGGTTTCCGTATCGATCGTGATGACCGACGAAGCAACGTCGTAAGCGTCGGCCCGATCGTTGGGAAGGTGGTTGATCACGAAGACCGTCTTTCCGTCGGGAGTAATCACGGTACCGACGGGCTCGCGGATGGCCGCCACCCGGGCCGTTTCCTTCTTGGCCGCCAGGTCGATTACCGAGACGTCGTTGTTGAACCGGTTGCAGACGTAGAGCGTCTTGCCGTCGGGACTTACGGCGGGACCAATCGCCGAATGGCCCGCCGCGATCGAACCGTTCACCTTGCCCGACTTCACGTCGATCGCGCACACCGTACTCTTCGGCGCGCTGCAAGTGACGTAAAGAGTGTTTCCGTCGGGGCTCAATACCATGCCGGTCGGCTCGGCCGGCACGGCTATCGATCGGGCAACCTTGCGGCTACCGGTATCAACCACCGCTATCTGATTCGCGTCGCTGTTGGCAACGTACAGCGTCTTGCCGTCGGACGATGCAAGCACCGCGGTCGGTCCGAGGTAGGCGGCCTCGGCCACTAGCGGCGCGGCGGCCAACAGGCTGGCAGCCGTCAACAGTACGACGATGAATAAACGGTTCCCATTCATGTGGCAACTCCTTGTACCAGGTGTGGATAGAACTCTCCTTGCGATCTCGTGGGTGTGGCAATCCGAGCCGCAAGACGTTCGAGGTGAGTACGATACTTTACCCATATGCTACAAGCCGCAGTTTCAGTATACAAGCACAAAAACCTGCTGTCTACGATCAATCGTCAAAATCGGAAATAACCGTCCGGCCCAACACCCCCAGGTCGCGGGGTATTGAAAGCGAGTTCTATTCGGACACAAGCACTCGTGCAGTCCGTCCGGGAGATGCCTTGGTTCTCGTGCAGTGCGAGGAGGCACATTGCAGTGACGCGCCGAGTATTTAGTGAGCAAGTCACTTCCCGGCAACGCTTTAGGCTTCACAACAAGCAAGATCCGTAGGGACCGCATTCATGCGGTCTGGCGAGGGATTCCGCCGCGTCGCCCCGATGAATCGGGGCACTACGAACGGTTTGAACGAACCAGCCGCTTTTCAAGCTCCCGGGAGGTGTCGGTTATCGATAGCCCACCCAATGCCGTGCAACGCAGTTCGCGTGGCAAGCTGCGTCCGACGAGGTCGGCCGCCGCGATCACTTCGTCGAGTGGAACGACGGGGTCGTAGTCGGCCAGCGTCATGTTCGCACAAACCAAGGCGTTGGCGGCCGCGATGGCGTTGTTTCCCAGGCAAGGAACTTCGACACGGTTGGCCACCGGGGTGCAAACCAACCCGAGTGAACTCTGCAGAGCCATCGAAGCGGCCGCCACCGCCCGGGGCGTGCCGCCGTCGACAAGCGTCACCAGTCCGGCGGCGGTCATGCACGCTGCCGCGCCGCACTCGCCCTGGCATCCGGCCACTTCCGCGGCGAACGTCGAATGCGTGGCGATAAACGCGCCGATCAATCCAGCGGCCAGCATGGCCTTGACGGCGGATTGCTCGGGCAGATTCAATTCGTCGGCCACGGCCACGATCGCCCCGGGCAACGCGGCGCAAGCTCCGGCCGTCGGCGCCGCGACAATCACGCCCATCGAACTCTTCACCTCCATCAGTGCCGTCACGTAGAGTACGATCCGGTTCAGCGCGGCGCCCGGCAATAGCTGTCCCGCTTCCATCCGTGACTTGAACACTCCGCATTGATGTCCCAGCAGACGATCGGCATACTGCGTGCCGTCGATCCCTTGCTCGATCGACCGCCGTACGATCTGAACGATCTCGGTCATGCGCGCGATGACGTCATCCTCGCTCAGGCCACCGCGGATACTCTCATACTCGACGGCCAGTTTCCAAAGCGGAGAATCCTTGCCGGCATCGTGGCGCAGCATCTCCGCGCAGGTGGAAAACGGCACCCTGACGTCCTTTCGTGACGTCACGGGCAACACGGGCTCCAATCGCTTAACGAATCGGATTGCATCCTCCGACAGCAGGCCGGCAATCGCCGCATCGGGAACGAACTGTTGAGCCTTGACCTCGACCAGTTGTTCGTCGCCGGATTCGAGCAGAAGGATTTCATCGGCATCGAAAAGCTCGGCAAGCCGCGTTACCAACTGGCGCCCGTCGCAGTCGCATCGGATGAGTGTTTCTCGATAGTCGCCGGCGATAGAGATGGAGAACCCGTCGATCTCAATGACCTCGATCGCGCCGCCGCCGGTGGAAATCGCCGTCAAGGAATGTTGCCCGCCCGCGTTGCGCAGCGTCAGACGGTAAGTATTGGGATGCGGCTCTTCGGAGTCGATCAGGTCGATACGAACGCGCACGTCCGCATCGCGAATCGCTTGCCGCGACTCGGGCAATCTCTCGTCGTCGGTCGCCCATCCCAGCAGACCACCGAACAATCCCATGTCCGACCCCTGGCTTTCGTGTGTCGTGGCCAGGGACCCGCCGCGGTCGAACTCGACCAGAACCTCCCGCGGGTCGCCGTCCATCAGGTCACGGGCAAGCCGCCCGACGCGCAGGGCGGCGGCACAATGCGAACTGGACGGCCCACGCATGACCGGACCGATCACGTCGTTGAAAATGCTAATCACCGTCCAATCGCCTCCAAAATGCCGACCATCGAGCAGAGTATCACAAACGCGCCAAGATTCTATCCGCCGCTCGATAATCAGACAAGACGACCAGCCCCACTTTCTGAGTATTCGTTCAATCCATTCGTAGTGCCACGATTCATCGGGGCCGTGCGATACTGCCGCCGTCCTCTTTGCGCAGGTTTGAATATGATAGAAGCGGGTTGGCAGTGGTGTGCCTGGCTGCTAAACTCCTCTAGGATGGCAGGCCCCTGACGGTCAGACAAATCCCGACATCGGAGCGACAATATGCAGTTGAAATCCCTGGAAGTTTGGTTCGTCACCGGCAGCCAACACCTCTATGGCGACGAGGCACTCGGGCAGGTGGCGACAAACAGTCGGCAGATGGTCGACGGGCTCAACGGTTCGAGCCAACTGCCGATCCGCGTGGTCTTCAAGCCGGTGGTAACGACGCCCGATTCGATCACCCAGTTGTGCCGCGAGGCCAACGCGACGGCGAACTGCATCGGGTTGGTTTGCTGGATGCACACCTTCTCGCCGGCCAAGATGTGGATCGCCGGACTGCTCGCCCTGGACAAGCCCCTGGCCCATCTCCACACGCAGTTCAACCGCGATTTGCCGTGGGCTACGATTGACATGGATTTCATGAACCTCAACCAGTCGGCGCACGGCGGACGCGAGTTCGGCTATATCTGCGCGAGAATATCGCAGCCGCGCAAGGTAATCGTCGGCCATTGGCGGGATGCCGAGGCGCAAGAGCGGCTGGCGGCCTGGATGCGTGCCGCGGTCGCATTGCACGACATGCGGAGCCTGAAGGTTGCCCGTTTCGGCGATAACATGCGACAAGTGGCCGTCACCGAGGGTGACAAGGTCGAGGCCCAAATTCGGCTCGGCGTGGAGGTCAGCGGCTACGGCGTCGGCGATCTGGTCCGCCAGATGCAAGACATCGGCGACGCGGATCTCGACCGTCTGCTTTCAGAGTACGATGCGCTGTACACGATGGCCGACTCGCTGAAGCCGGGCGGCGACCATCGCGAGTCGTTGCGGTACGCGGCCCGGGCCGAATTGGGCCTGCGGGCCTTTCTCGATAGCGTCGGGGCCGGCGCCTTCACCGATACCTTCGAGGATCTGCACGGCCTGGAGCAATTGCCCGGCATCGCGGTCCAGCGGCTCATGGCCGACGGATATGGTTTCGGTGCCGAGGGCGACTGGAAGACCGCCGCCCTGGTACGCGTGATGAAGACGATGGCGACGGGCATGCAGGGCGGGACGTCTTTCATGGAGGACTACACGTACCATCTCCACGGCGAGGGTCTCAACGGCGAGGGGCCCAAAGTGCTCGGCGCGCACATGCTCGAAATCTGTCCGTCTTTGGCCGCCGACAAGCCTTCTTGCGAGATCCACCCGTTGGGAATCGGCGGCAAGGACGCCCCGGTGCGCCTGGTCTTCACCGCGCCGGCCGGCCCGGCGATCAATGTTGCCATGCTCGACCTGGGCGACCGTTTTCGGATGTTGGTCAACGAGGTAGACGCCGTGGACGCGGAGCCGCTGCCGAAGCTGCCCGTGGCCCGTGCCCTTTGGTCGCCCCGACCCGACCTGAAAACCTCCGCGGCGGCGTGGATTTACGCCGGCGGTCCGCACCACACCGTCTTCAGCCAGGCCGCCACCAGCGAGCACGTCGAGGATCTTGCGGAAATGGTCGGGATCGAATGCCTCTTCATCGACCGGCAGACGCGGTTGAGAGAGTTCAAGCAACAACTCCGTTGGAGTCAGGCCTATTACTGCGGGGAAAGTCCACCGTGAATAGAATCGCAATCTCAACTTCAGGCGCGCTGGGAATCTCCTGGTGCATGTTCTTCATCATGGCTGCAATTGCGGCCGAACCGATCGACGAGGGCAACGCGCTGGCCGCGATACCTCTGCCGCTGTCGGCCGTGCGGCTGACCGGCGGTCCGCTGCGACACGCCCAGCAACTGGATGCGAAGTACCTGCTCGAACTCGAGCCGGATCGGATGCTCTCGTACTACCGCCAGCGCGCCGGCCTGAAGCCGAAGGCGGAGCCCTACGGCGGTTGGGACGGCGGTGGAAGGAATCTTACCGGCCACGTCGCCGGTCATTATCTCTCGGCAGTCAGTCTGATGTGGGCCGCGACCGGCGACGCACGCTTCAAGCAACGGGCCGACTACATCGTCAAGGAACTGAAGGAAGTGCAAGACAAGCACGGCGACGGGTACCTCAGTGCCCTGGAGGGCGGACGCGCGTGCTTCGACGCGGTAGCAAAGGGAGACATCCGCTCGGGCGGCTTCGATCTCAACGGCCTCTGGGCACCGTGGTACGTCCTGCACAAGACCTACGCCGGGCTGCGCGACGCCTATCGATACGCGGACAACCGCACGGCACTGGAACTCGAGGTCAAGTTCGCCGAGTGGGCCGAGGGGATTCTCTCAAAACTTACCGACGCCCAGACACAGCAGATGTTGAACACCGAGTTCGGCGGTATGAACGAAGTGTTGGCCGATCTGTACGCCGACACGGGCGACCGGCGATGGCTCGACCTTTCCTACTGCTTCGAGCATCGTTCGTTCGTCGAGCCGCTCAAACGCCACCAGGACGTGCTGCCCGGCAAGCATGCCAACACACAGGTACCCAAGCTCGTCGGTTCCGCCGACCGCTACGTCTACGCGGGTGAAGCGGGCGACGTCATCGCGGCCAGCTTCTTCTGGGACCGGGTCGTCCAGCACCACAGCTTCGCCACCGGCGGCCACGGCCGCAACGAGTACTTCGCTCAGCCGGACGCGCTCAGCGATCGTGTGGACGGCCGAACCGCCGAGACGTGCAACGTCTACAACATGCTCAAACTCACGCGCCGGCTGTTCGCAATTCGCCCCGATGCGCATTACGCCGAGTTTCACGAGCGGGCGTTGCTGAACCACATTCTCGCCTCGATGGACCCCATGGACGGCCGGACCTGTTACATGGTGCCGGTCGGCCGGGGCGTGCGGCACGAATACTCTAACATGCTCCACAACTTTACCTGCTGTGTGGGAACGGGTATGGAAAGCCACGCACTTCACGGCGACGGAATATACTACGAAGCACCCGACCGACTGTGGGTGAATCTGTATGTACCTTCCACCGCCCAATGGAAGTCGGCCGGCGTGAACCTGACGATGGAGACCGATCTACCCGAAGGCGAATCGGCGACGCTGAAACTCGAGTTTCAGACGCCCAAGCAGTTCATCCTGGCCTTGCGGCGACCATCCTGGGCCGGCGAGGGTTTTGACGTCGCGGTCAACGGCAAGGCCGTGGATAACTTGCCCGGGCCGGGTTCGTACGTTGAACTCGAACGGACCTGGAGTAGCGGCGACGAGGTGACGCTGGTTCTGCCCAAGACGCTGCGATTGGAGCCCGTGCCCGACAACCCGCGCCGGGCGGCCATCATGTGGGGCCCGCTGGTGCTGGCCGGCGACCTGGGCGCCGAGGATCAGAAAGACATCCAAAGAGACTCCCTCTCCGGACAACTGAAGGTGCCCGTGTTCATCGCGGCCGAGCGGCCGGTGGCGGAGTGGCTCAAGCCGGTCGCCGACAAAGCGGGCCAATTTCGCACCGCCGGCGTAGGCCGCGATCGTGACGTGGACTTCGTGCCGTTCTATCGCCTGCATCGCCGCACCTACGGCGTCTATTGGGACCTGTTCACTCCGGCGGAATGGGACCAGAAGAAGGCGGAATACGCCGCCGTGCAGGAGCGTCATCGCAAGCTCGAAGCCGCCACGGTGGGCTTCGCACAGCCCGGCGAAATGCAACCCGAGCGGGATTTCAACTACCAGGCCGCGGACGACGCAAGGGTTGTGCGGGTGCTGGGGCGTCCCGGCCGCCGCGCAAAGAGTTGGTTCTCCTTCGATCTGCCCGTGGATCCGGCCCATCCCATGGCGTTGGTAGTGACCTACAACAGTGATGAATGGCGGCGGCGGACCTTCGAGATCCTGGTGGACGGCCGGCGGCTGAAAGAGCAAACGGTCGCGAAACGCGGGCCGATGCGTTTCTTCGACGTCGAGTGTGCCGTTCCGGCGGAGTTGGTCAAGGGCAAGCAGAAAGTGACCGTGCGCTTCCAATCGACCGGCGGAAACGAAATCGCGGCCGTGTACGGCATCCGCATGATCCGTGCCGACGCGGAACGTTAGGCAAGCAGGTCAGGCAAGCCCCGACCTACAGAACTGTACAACCCTTCCTTCACAGACAAAGGACACTCCGATGAACCGCCTCACCGTGACACTCGTCAGCACCCTTGCCGTTACCTTGGTCTGCAACGCCGCGACTGCTTCCGGCGTCAATCTTGCAGCCGTCGGGGAACCGTCCAGTTCCAACGTTTCCGGAGATACTTCGCTTGCGGCGCTCAATGACGGTAATCAGCCGAAGGACTCTCGCTCGCGCGGCCCCGGATCATACGGCAACTGGCCCAGCAAGGGCACGCAGTGGGTGCAGTACGACTGGAGTCGGCCCATCAGCACGAAAAAGATCGACGTCTACTGGTGGGATGATCACCGCGGCGTCCGTCTGCCGAAAACATGCCGGCTGCTCTACTGGGACGGCAAGCGTTTCGTTCCGGTCGCCAAACCGTCGGGCCTGGGCGTGGCGGGAGATCAATTCAACACAACGACCTTCGATGAAGTACGCACGTCCAAACTCCGACTCGAGATCGACGCCTCCGGCAGTTACTCGACCGGTATTCTCGAATGGCGGGTCTACGATTCGGGCAAATCGCCCGACTTCCCGCCTTCGGTCTCCGCGGGCATGGATCGCGTGGTCGTGCTGGGAGGAAAGACTTACCTGTCCGGAGAGCTAAGGACTCTGGGCAACAAGGGTACGCCGACGACCGTCACTTGGAGCAAGGCATCCGGTCCCGGTGTGGTCACTTTCGCCGACGCCGCCGAGTCGACCACCACGGCGACGTTTTCTGAAGTGGGCGACTACGTGCTGAAACTGACGGCCGCCAAGGGTCCGTTGGATGCCTCCTCCACGTTGGCGGTCAAGGTGGTTGCGGCGCCGCCGGCGACCCACCTCGAACTGATCGACACCAAGCCTTACAAGATCAACAGTCCGCTGTGGAACAGCCGAGCGAAGGCCCTGATCGTCAACTGGATCCCTCACTGCATCGAGAAGATATCCGACCCCGACGTGCCGCAGGGCGGCATCAACAACTTCATCGACGCCGCAAACAAGCTGGCCGGCAAGCCCCACGGAAAACATCGAGGATACGTATTCTCCAATGCCTGGGTCTACAACACGATCGAGTCGATCTCGATTGCGCTGATGATCGATCCGCGGGGCGACCAGCAGATCATCGAGGCCCAAACGTCCATGCGGGCGACGCTCGCCGACTGGATCCCCAAGATCCTGGCCGCCCAGGAGGCCGACGGCTACATCCAGACGTTCTTCACGCTCAGCGATCGAGAGCATTGGTCGCCCGAACACCGCGGCGCTCACGAGGGTTACGTGGCCGGGTATTTTCTCGAAGCGGCCATCGCCCACTACCTGATGACGAACAAGACCGACGCCACGCTTTACAACGCGGCCAAGAAGCTCGGCGATTGCTGGTGCGACAACATCGGACCGCCACCCAAGCGGGAATGGTACGACGGCCATCAGGCCATGGAAATCGCCCTGGTCCGTTTCGGCCGCTTCGTCGGCGACGTGGAAGGAGAAGGCAAGGGCGATAAGTACATTGAACTGGCGAAGTTCTTGTTGGACTGCCGCAAGGAAGGGCACAAGTACGACCAGAGCCACGTGCCGGTCGTCCGGCAGTACGAGGCCGTGGGGCATGCCGTGCGGGCGTCTTACTCCTACGCGGGCATGGCCGACGTCGCCATGGAAACCGGCGACGTCGACTACCAAAGCGCCGTCATCTCGCTGTGGGATAACATCGTCAACCGCAAATACTACGTTACCGGCGGCGTCGGCAGCGGCGAAACTTCCGAAGGATTCGGCCCCGACTACTCGCTGCGTCACAACGCCTACTGCGAATCTTGTTCGAGTTGCGGCGAGATCTTCTTCCAGCACAAGCTCAGCCTGACCTACCACGACGCCAGGTACGCCGACCTGTATGAAGAGACGCTCTACAACGCCCTGCTGGGCTCCATCGATTTGGAAGGAAAGAACTTCTACTACCAGAACCCGTTGGTCTCGAACCGCCCGCGATACGACTGGCACGGCTGCCCGTGCTGCGTGGGCAACATCCCCCGAACCTTGCTGATGCTGCCCACCTGGACGTACAGCAAGGACCCGGACGGCCTTTACGTCAACCTCTTTGTCGGCAGTACGATAACGGTCGAGGACGTCGCCGGCACCGACGTAGAGATGGTGCAACGAACCGACTATCCTTTCAGCGGCAAGGTCTCGATCACCGTCAATCCCGCGGCGCGGAAGGACTTCAGCCTCAGGATTCGCGTGCCCGATCGCAGCGTCAGCGAACTGTACGCGAGCACACCGCAGTCGGACGGCATTGCTTCGATTTCGGTCAACGGTTCGGCCGTCACGCCGCCGTTGAATAACGGCTACGCAGTGATCACTCGCGCCTGGAAGGCCGGCGACAAGATCGATCTGGTGTTGCCCATGAAGATCCAAAGGATCAAGGGCATCGACGCCGTTGCCGCGACTCGCGGTCAGGTGGCCCTGCGCTATGGACCGCTGATCTACTGTGCCGAGAGCATCGAACAGGATCTCGACAAGGTTCTGCGTCCCCAGGCCGTTCTGAGCACCGAGTGGCGCGCCGATTTTCTGGGTGGAGTGATGGTCATCAAGGGCACCTGGGCCGACGGTTCCCCGTTGACCGCGATCCCGTATTACGTGCGGAACAATCGCATTCCGGTTGTGCCCGATGGCGCCGCCGAAGCCGCTCGACGTGCCGTTAGTTCATCCGTCTGGCTGAAGGATGAGTAACCGAGGGCATACTCGTTGTTCGCTCCGCGAACAAACGCTGGTTCGTCGTCTCCTTGGATTCGTTGGAGTGGTACAAGTCTATTGCCGTGCCGTCGATATGACATCCGAAATGGCCCAACGGCACAGAGAGAATCCGTGGTCGTCCTGAATCCGTGGGGGAATCCTCCGAGATTGGTTTCCCCACGGATTCAGGGCGCCCACGGATTACGGTTACTTGCCCGATAAACCCAATTCTTGACAATCGGGCGGCGGATCGTTAGCATGGGATCATGCCATGAACCCCCTTCCAGCGCATCTTTGCAGAATAAGGATTGAGACATGAAGAATGTTCAACTTGCCTTGGTGTCGTTACTAACCGTATTCCTTGTTCAAACCGGCCAGTATTCCATGGCGGCGCAACGCGAATCGGCGTCGCCCAACAATCGCCTCTGGTACAAGGCTCCTGCCCAGAACTGGGAAAAAGAGGCCCTGCCGATCGGCAACGGGCGGTTGGGAGGCATGGTTTTTGGTGGAGTCGACCGGGAGCAGATCCAATTCAACGAAGACAGTCTGTGGATCGGCGACGAGCACGATACCGGTTCCTACCAGGCCTTCGGCGACGTGTTCATCGAGACGGGCCACCAGGCTGCGACCGACTACCGCCGAGAGTTGGATATCGGCCGGGGCGTTCACACGATCACCTACCAAAGCGGCACCGTGAAGTACACGCGGCAGTATTTCTCGAGTAATCCCGCCGGCGTCATGGTGCTGTATCTGACGGCCGACAAAAAAGCGTCGTACTCGGGCAAGATCTCTCTGGCCGACGCGCACAAGGCGAAGATCGCCGTTGAAGGCAACACGATTACGTCGTCCGGGTCGCTGGCCGGCTACGTCTATTCGGGCGGCAGCACCCGTGGAAGGTCGGATGCCTACGATATCACCTTGCAGTACGAAGCACAACTCCTCGTCCGCGGCGAGGGCGGCACGCTCGAACCCGCCGAGGATGGTATTTCTTTCAAAGACTGCGACAGCCTGATGCTCCTGCTCGCCGCGGGCACCGACTATTTGAACCAGCGCGACAAGGGCTGGAAGGGAGAACACCCCCATCAGCGCATTTCGGCGCAACTGGCTGCTGCTTCGAGCAAGTCTTTCGAGTCGCTGCTGGCCGAGCACGTTGAAGATTTTCAGGGCCTCTTCAGCCGGTGCGCCATCGATCTGGGCAAAAGCTCGCAGCCGACGCTCGAATTGCCCACGGATCAGCGGCTTGAAGCCTACAGAAATGGCGGCAAAGACCCCGACCTGGAAGAGTTGGTCTTCCAGTACGCACGCTACATGATGATAAGCTGTTCGCGGCCCGGCAGTCTGCCGGCGAACCTGCAAGGGATGTGGAACAAGAGCAACCGTCCACCGTGGCGAAGCGACTACCACACGGATGTGAACATTCAGATGAACTACTGGTTCGTGGACGCGGCCAATTTGCCCGAGTGTTTCGGCCCGCTTGCCGAATGGGTTTACTCGATACGCGGTGTCCGTCGCGACGAAACGGCCGCGGCATTCAAGACGCGAGGCTGGATTTCACACGCGGAAAACGGCGTCTTCGGCGGGTCCACCTGGAAATGGTCGAAGGGCGACGCGGCCTGGGTTGCTCAGAATTTGTGGGACCATTTCGCCTTCACGCGCGACAAGGAATACTTGCGCCAGCGTGCCTATCCCATTATCAAGGAACTGTGCGAGTTCTGGGAGGACCATCTCAAGGAACTTCCGGACGGCACACTCGTATCTCCCGATGGGTTCTCGCCCGAACACGGCCCCCAGGAAGACGGCGTTTCCTTCGACCAACAACTCGTGTGGGATCTCTTCACTAACTTCATCGAAGCGTCGGAGGCCTTGGACGCCGACGAGGAGTTCCGCCGCAAGGTCGCATTCATGCGCGGGCGCCTGCTGGGCCCCAAAATCGGCAAATGGGGACAATTGCAGGAATGGATGGTCGATCGCGACGACCCCAAGGACCGGCATCGCCATCTCTCCCACATGATCGCGCTGCACCCGGGACGACAGATCTCGCCGCTGACCACGCCGGAACTCGCCGAGGCCGTCCGGGTGTCGATGAACGCACGAGGCGACGCCAGCACCGGTTGGAGCCGGGCCTGGAAGATCAGCATTTGGGCCCGACTGCACGACGGAAACCGAACCTACAGCATCCTCAACGGCATGCTGCAGAACATGATCCACAACAATCTCTTCAACACCCACCCGCCGTTCCAAATTGACGGCAACTTCGGCTACGCCGCCGGAGTGTGCGAGATGCTCGTGCAGTCGCACACCGGCGAGATTCACCTGCTGCCCGCCCTGCCCGACGCATGGGCCGACGGCAGCCTGCGCGGCATGCGCGCCCGCGGCGGACTCGAGATCGACATGCAGTGGCGCGGCGGCCGGGCGACGACGGCCGTTTTGCAGGCCGGCAGCGACGGCAAGTTCACGCTCCGCGCACCGGGCGGTCAACAAATCGACGGCCCCGTGACGGTCGAACTGAAGGCCGGGCAGGCCTACGAAGTGAAATTCAAGTGAGCCATGTACACGATGCACGTGGTCAGAGCGCCCTTTGTCACTAAGCCGTTGAATAGTCGTGGTTTGCTCCGCGAACCGGCGTTTTGTTCGCGGAGCGAACAACGACTAGGGGTCGACACGGAGGCGGTTATGGGTGACCCCCTTTTGTGCCCATCTGTTCAATACCAGAGCTGACACGACCAAGACACGGGATTGATCCGATTGGTGAATCTGCTGAATGACCACTTCCTTCGCACAAATGGGGAAATCCGAGTCCATCATGCCGTTGGCTTCCATCCGCGTCTGCCCCGGCAGCTTGTACGCGTCCTTGGGATCTTTGATCTTATGGTGGAGCATAATCTCGCAGGACGTTCTCCGGCACGAGGCGACCGTACTCTGGCCGATGTTGTACACCCTGGGAACCTCATACATACTCACGTGACTTCCCCGCCTCTTCAATTATCGCGGCGGCAACGGCCGAGTTGCGTCAAGAATGACGAAAAGAAGAATCTGTTCGCAGTTCCTTCCAGCCGCTCGACTCTTGCAGTTCCGCCTTTCCATCCGGTGCCCGTACGATCAATGCCGCACAGCCGGGCGTGGCTTCTATCAGCAGGAGCCCTTGCCGCGGGCCCAACACGCTGACGGCCGAGGCCAGACTGTCGGCGGTGATGCCGTTGGGAGCGACAACGGTCACGCTGCTGTGATCGGTCAACGCCCGGCCTGTTCGCGGATCGACGATGTGTGAATAGCGACGCCCATCAATCTCGACGAACTGCCAGGTATCGCCCGAGGTGGCCACCGCACAGTTCGACAGCAGCAACACCCGACTGGGCGGGCCGTCGGCTTCCAAACGAGCGATGCCGACCCGCCAGCCGGATTGACCGGGCGGGGGGTCGCCCAACACGATGTCGCCGCCGGCATCGATCAGTGCCCGATTAATGCCGATTTTTTTTAACACCCCTAATGCCTCATCCGCGGCGTAGCCCTTGGCGATTCCGCCCATGTCGAGCCGCATGTCCGGCTTGAGCAGTCTCACCGACTGGTCTTCGTCGTTGAGCTCAACGAGCCGATATCCGACCCGTTCACGAGCGGCTGCGAGTCTTTCGGGCGACGGAAGTTCCCGTTGTCGTCGGGTCCTCCGCCAGAGGCGGACTATCGGTCCGACCGTCACGTCGAACGCCCCTTCGCTGCGCCGCGATATGACTTCGGCATAGTTGAGGACCCTCCAGAGGTCATCGCCGACCGGCACGGCGTTCCCCTCCGAAGTGGCACGCTCGAAGCGTCGCAACTCGCTTTGCGGGTCATAGTCGCTGAGGACCGAGTTGAGGTGGCCGATTCTCTTGAAAGCGGCTTCGGCGGCTCCTGTTGCGGTGGTGGCGTCTGCGCAATAGAATACGAGTCGTACTGGCACAGCCATTTCCAATTGGGTAAACTGGAAACGGTGGGCCTTTGGTCCGTCGGGCTCGGTGGCTGATACTCCCCCCCAGGTTGCGGCTACGCCCGCAACCAACAAACCAGTTGCAAACACGCGTGCAAACTTCACGTGCGTTTCAGCGCAACACTCCAAGACGTGTGCAATCGATTGCCTTCCCATTTGCTTGTTGATTTCGTTTCCCGTTTCCGTGTGTTTTGAAAGGGCTTCGTATATGACTAGCGTAACTCGGCAGCAGTGCGTTGTGCAAGCCTGTTGTTTGTGGATGTTTGTTTTTGTGGTGATGGCGGCAGCATTGACAGGCTGCGCCCCCCGCACTATTGAGGAAATTGCATCGGCGACAACCGTTGCGCCGGAACCCGCTCCCGCGGAGACGCCCGCACCGGAGGAATCGCCGGCCGAGGAAGACCCCGTACCGGCTGAAGACCCCGTACCGGCCGAAGACCCCGCACCGGCCGAAGACCCCGTACCGGCCGAAGACCCCGTCCAGACGCCGTCGCCGGAGGAACCGGTGGAAGATAAGCCGGTCGAGGATACACCGGCTGAGGAAAGGCCCGCCGATGAACCCGCGGAGGAGGAAGAGTTCAATCCGACCTACGCGGTCACCGTGGAGTGGCTGCCGGAGCCGATAGAGGTTGCCGACGCGAACGCCGCGGAAGAGGCCGACATGAAGCCCTACAGCGAAGTGATTCCGGACACCGACGTCACGTTCGAGATGGTGCCGATCCCCGGCGGCAAGTTCATGATGGGCAGCCCGGAAACGGAACCGCACCGTTGGCTTAAGGACGAAGAGAATCAGGAAATCCGAGACAAGGACGGTAACCTCGTCAGCGACGAAGGTCCCCAGCACGAAGTGGCCGTCGAGCCTTTTTGGATGGGCAAGTACGAAGTCACCTGGGACGAGTACGAACAATACGGCCTGGGCATCGACGCGCAGCGCCGGGCATTGATGCACAAGCGCGACGGCACCAAACCGAGCGAGCGAGAGTTGCTGGTCGACGCCATCACGCAGCCCACCAAGCCATACACCGACATGACCTTCGGCATGGGTAAGTCGGGCTACCCGGCACTCTGCATGAGTCAACTCGCCGCACGGGTCTATTGCAAGTGGCTTTCGGCCAAGACCGGACGCTTCTACCGGCTGCCGACCGAAGCCGAATGGGAATATGCCTGCCGTGCCGGGACCACTACGGCCTACTCTTTCGGCGACGATCCGGACGAGATCGACGATTACGGCTGGTACTTTGATAACAGCGAAGACA
>Ga0180429_10001788_pt1 | contig 18087 bp, 19 predicted proteins | sample SS_ome_FD_132428 | JGI IMG/M metagenome (GOLD analysis project Ga0180429, IMG submission 132428) | Hypersaline lake sediment archaeal communities from the Salton Sea, California, USA - SS_1_S_1 metaG | ecosystem: Environmental > Aquatic > Non-marine Saline and Alkaline > Hypersaline > Sediment ...
AGATCCACCAGGTGGATCCACTGCGCACCGTCGCGCTGCCAGGTGAGCGCGGCCTCCAGGGCTGAGCCGTATTCGGTCTCGCTGCCGGCCTTACCCTGCACCAGTCGCACGGCGCGGCCGTCGACGACATCGACCGCGGGTAGCAGAATCAGTGGATTCACAGTCCCTCAACCCAATTCGCGAGCAGCGCCGCACCGGCGTCACCGCTCTTCTCCGGATGAAATTGCGTCGCCGCCAGCGGCCCGTCCTCAACCGCCGCCAGAAACCGTACGTGATGGGAACCCCAGGTCAGCAGGGCATCAGGCCTACCTTCCCAGGTCTGGGCGGCGTAGGAATGCACAAAGTAGAACCGCGTCTGCTGGCCGATACCCTTGAACAGCCTGCTGCCACCAGGCGGATCGACGAGATTCCAACCCATGTGCGGGACGATCGGCGCATCCAGCCGGGTGACCGAACCTGGCCATTGACCGCAACCACGACTTGCCAGGCCGAACTCGACGCCGCGAGCGAATAGGATCTGCATTCCCACGCAGACGCCGAGGACCGGCCGCCCCGCCGAGACCCGCGCGTCGATGATCTCCTCACCGCCGATGGAGCTCAGCCCGCTCATACAGGCTTGAAAAGCTCCCACACCTGGAACCACCAGTCCATCGGCCTGCCGTGCCCGCCGCGGGTCCGCGGTCACCTCGACATCGGCACCGACCCGCTCCAGCGCCCGCTGAGCGGAACGCAGGTTGCCCGAGCCGTAGTCCAGGACGACGACGGACTTCCGAGTGGATCGTGCTGTCACAGAACACCTTTGGTGGACGGTACGCCAGCAGCTCTCGGGTCACTCTCGACGGCGGCGCGTAACGCCCGCGCGACCGCTTTGTACTGCGCCTCGGTGATGTGGTGCGGGTCGCGGCCGTAGATGGTTCGAACATGCAGGGCGATACGCGCGTTGGCGGCCAGCGACTCGAAGACGTGCCGGTTGATGACGGTGTGGTAGGGCACGCCGGATCCGGCGATGGTGAAATCCACCAGATACTCGGGTTCGCCGGTGTGTACGAAATACGGCCGGCCGGAGACATCCACCGCGGCATGCGCCAGCGTCTCGTCCATCGGGATGAAGGCGTCGCCGAACCGTCGAATGCCCTTCTTATCCCCGAGCGCCTGCCCGAGCGCGGTGCCCAGCACGATCGCGGTGTCCTCGACGGTGTGATGACCCTCTATCTCCACATCCCCGCGCGCGGTGACCGTCAGATCGAAGCTCGCGTGGCTACCCAGGGCAGTCAGCATGTGGTCGAAGAACGGCACCCCGGTGTCTATCGCGACCCGGCCGGTCCCGTCGAGGTCGAGTTCGACGACGATGTCGGACTCCCTGGTCGTGCGCTGCACCCGGGCACGCCGGGCGTTGCTGTTAGTCATGGCGCTCCTCGTGGGCTGTGCACTGAAGAAGACTCGGGTCGCTCGCCGCCAGGCGTTCGCTGGCCGCCAGAAAAGCATCATTCTCGCCGCTGAGCCCGATCGTGACGCGCAGGAATCGCGGGATCCCGACATCCCGGATCAACACGCCGGCCTCAAGGTAGCGCTGCCATGCGACCGTGGCGTCGACGAACTCGCCGAACAGCACGAAATTGGCATCACTGGGGATGACCCGGAATCCCATGGCACCCAGGGCGGCACCGACCCGTGCCCGCTCCGCGACGAGCTCCGCCACCGACTCCAGCGTGTCATCGGCATGGCGCAGCGCCGCGCGCGCGGCCGCCTGGGTAATGACCGACAGATGGTAGGGCAGTCGCACCAGCAGGACCGCTTCGATCACCGCCGGGGCTGCGACCAGGTAGCCGAGCCGGCCACCGGCGAAGGCGAACGCCTTGCTCATGGTCCGGCAGACAATGAGCCGGTCCGGAAACTCCTCAAGCAGGGCGATCGCACTGGGCACCGCCGAGAACTCGCCGTAGGCCTCGTCGACGACGAGGACACCGTGCGCTATCGACTCCAACAACCGGCGCAGGTCTGCGGTACGCACGCTTTGGCCGGTCGGGTTGTTCGGGCTGGTGAGGAAGACGATATCGGGCTCGTAGGTGCGGACGGCCCCGACTGCGGCATCCGGGTCGAGACTGAAATCCGCGGACCGGACCGCCTCGACCCACTCCGTCTGGGTGCCGGCGGCGATGATCGGATGCATGGAATAGGACGGGGTGAAACCGAGCGCGGTCCTTCCGGGACCACCGAAAGCCTGCAGCAACTGCTGCAGCACCTCGTTGGATCCGTTCGCCGGCCAGATGTTGTCGACGCCGAGCTGGACGCCGGTCCGGCTCGTCAGATAGCCGGCCAGGTCGCGGCGCAGTGCGAGGGCGTCGCGGTCCGGGTAGCGGTGCAGGTGGGCGGCCGCGACGCGCACCGAATCGGCGACCTCGTCCACCAGGGCGGACGTGGGCGGGTGCGGGTTCTCGTTGGTGTTCAGCCGGACCGGGGTATCAAGCTGCGGAGCTCCGTAGGGGGACCGGCCGCGCAGGTTCTCCCGCAGCGGAAGGTCGGCCAGCGTGACCCTGCTGCCGACGCTCACCGCTCGAACCTCCGGCGCACCGCTTCGCCGTGCGCCGGCAGGTCCTCGGCGTTGGCCAGTGTGATCACATGCCCGGAGACGTCTTTGAGGGCGGCCTCGGTGTAGTCCACGATGTGGATACCGCGCAGGAAGGTCTGCACCGACAGGCCACTGGAGTGTCGCGCGCAGCCCGCGGTCGGGAGCACGTGGTTGGAGCCGGCGCAGTAGTCGCCCAAACTGACAGGTGACCATGGGCCGACGAAAATCGCTCCCGCGGAGCGGATCCGCCGAGCCACGGCGGCGGCATCGGCGGTCTGAATCTCCAGGTGCTCGGCGGCGTAGGCGTTGACCACTCGCACCCCGGCGTCCATATCGTCGACCAGGACGATCCCGGATTGTGACCCGCTCAGCGCCTCGGTGACCCGGTCCCGGTGCACTGTGGCCCGCAATTGCTCCGCCAGTTCGGCATCGGTGGCCTCGGCCAGTTCCGCGCTGTCGGTCACCAGCACACTGGCCGCCATCACATCGTGCTCGGCCTGGCTGATCAGATCCGCGGCCACATGCGCGGGGTCGGCGGTGTGGTCGGCCAGGATCGCGATCTCGGTGGGACCGGCCTCGGAGTCGATACCCACCTGGGAACGGCAGATCCGTTTCGCCGCAGTCACATAGATGTTGCCCGGCCCGGTGATCATGTCGACCGGCGCCAGTTCGGCACCATCGGTATCGGCGCCGCCGTGGGCCAGCAGTGCCACCGCCTGCGCCCCGCCGACCGCCCACACCTCCTCGACACCGAGCAGTCGGGCAGCGGCCAGGATGGTCGGGTGCGGCAGGCCCCCGAACGCCCGCTGCGGGGGGCTCGCCACCACCAGCGACTCGACACCGGCGGCCTGGCCGGCACGACGTTCATCACCACGCTGGACGGATACACCGCGGTTCCGCCCGGTACGTAGAGGCCGACACGGTCAACCGGGACCCACCGCTCGGTTACCGACGCGCCGGGCGCGAGAACCGTGGTGGATTCGGTGCGGCGCTGTTCAGCGTGCACGGCGCGAGTACGCAGAATGGCGACCTCCAGGGCCACGCGAACATCGGGGGCCAGCATGTCGAGGGCAGCGTCGAGATCGGCGGCGACAACCCGGACGGCGGCGGGTCGCACCCGGTCAAACTTCTCGCCGTACTCCAGTGCCGCGACGGCGCCGCGGGCGGCCACATCGTCGACGATCGGCCGGACGGTGGGCACCACCGAATCGACGTCGACCCCGCCGCGGGGCAGCGCTGATCGCAACTGCGCCGCCGTGAGGGCGCGACCGCGCAGGTCGATACGGGACATGGCGAAGCTGGTCATTTCCGCAATTGTCCCCGATCGGTGCGTGGATACGAAAATCAAGGACCCGGCCGGCCCGGGACTGCGGTAACCGGCCCGGGAGCATGATGGAGCCCATGCCCGCCGGAGACAACAGGAAGAACCACCCCAACAACCACCCCGGGGTCCCGATGAAGTTCCCCGTGTGGCTGGAGGATTTCCAGATCAAACACATCAACCCGTGGGCGATTGCGACTGCCCGCTTTGTCCCGGGGGTCACCGTCATCACCCACCGCGGCCGTAAGTCCGGACGCACCCTGCGGACGGCGGTGTCGGCCTATCGACGGGGCGACACCGTGGCAATCATGCTGGCCCACGGCAAGACCAACTGGGTTAAGAACATCCTGGCCGCCGGGGAGGCCGATATTCGGATCGGCCGCCGCGACCGGCACCTGGTGAACCCGCGGATCGTCGTGGCGGGCACCGAGGACTCGTCGCTGCCCCGGATCGCCCGGGCCGCGGCGCGCCGGGGCATCGGGGTGTTCGTGGCTGACATCGCGCCGTGAAGATTCCGCTGTCGACCCAGGCCCCTACAGATCCACGTCCCTAAAGATCCAAGCCGATATCGAGAACCCGAACCGAGTGCGTGAGCGCCCCGACCGCCAGATAGTCCACACCGGTTCCGGCGTATTCGGCGGCGGTGTCCAGCGATAGCCCGCCGGAGGACTCCAGCGCGACACCGGGCGCGCGAGCGTCACGGCGCTGGACGGCGATCTGGGTCTGCCACACGGGGAAGTTGTCCAGCAGAATCAGCTCCACGTCCTCGCAGAGCACTTCGTCGAGTTGATCGAGGCTGTCGACCTCGACCTCACACAGCAACCCCGGGGCTGCGGACCGGACCGAGCGCAGCGCGGCAAGCACCGAACCGGCCGCCGCGACATGATTGTCCTTGATCAGCGCGGCATCACCGAGTCCCATGCGATGGTTGACCCCGCCGCCGATCCGGACCGCGTACTTCTGCAGGGCGCGCAGGCCGGGCAGCGTCTTGCGGGTGTCGCGGATCCTGGCCCCGGTGCCGTCGACGGCCGCGACCCAGGCTGCGGTGGTGGTGGCGATACCGGAGAGGTGGCAGACCAGATTCAGCAGGGTCCGCTCGGCGGTGAGCAGACCCCGGGTACCGGCCCGTACCCGAAGTAGCGACTGCCCGGATTCGATCCGCCCGCCCTCGGAGACCCGATCCAACACCCGGTAGCCGGTTCGACCGAGGACTTCGTCGAGCACCAGCAGCGCCACATCCACCCCGGCGACCACCCCGGGCTCCCGGGCGATCAACGCAGCGGTGGCGGTCGCCTCGGCGGGCACCGTGGCAAGCGTGGTGATATCCGGCCCGAAGCGCAGATCCTCCTCGAGTCCGCGGCGGATCGTCTCGAGTGCCTGCGTCCTTTCCCCGTCGCTGAGCGTCACAGCAGTTGTGCCACCGCGGCGCGGGGCATCGCGTCGACGGTGCCGGAGCGGGTGTGGGCCGGATCGGTGGCCGGAAAGTCGCTGCGGTGGTGGCACCCGCGCGACTCGGTGCGCGCCAGCGCCGCGGCGGTGACCGCACGGGCGGTTGCCGTCAGCGCGATGTCCTCGAAATCCGCCCGCGTCGAGATCCGCCGGGTCGGTGCCTCGCGCAGGGCCGCCGTCAGGTCCCGCAGGCCCGGTCCGTCCCGGATTACCGACGCATAACGTGTCATCAGCCGCTGCAGCGTTGGGCGGTCAAGCGCATGATGGTCGACCGGTTCGAGCTGTGCCATCGGTGCGTTCACCGACCGCGCGTACGCGGCGGCATCGCGACCGGCCCGGCCACCGACGACCAACCCCTCCAACAAGCTGTTCGACGCCAGCCGGTTGGCACCGTGCATACCGGTGCGGGCCACTTCGCCGGCCGCCAGCAGACCGGGCAGCGCTGTCCGACCGTGCACATCGGTGCTGATTCCACCGCAGCTGTAGTGCGCACCGGGGACCACCGGTATGGGCTCGCGAGTCGGATCGATACCGGCGCGTCGGCAGGCGGTGGTCACTGTCGGGAAGCGCGTCTCGAGGTGGGTGATACCGCGCGCGTCGAGATAGACACATTCGTCGCCCGTCGCCCGCAGTCGGGTGTCGATCGCTGCGGCCACCACATCGCGCGGGGCGAGGTCACCCATCGGGTGGGCGACGGTCACCGAGTCGCCGCGGGCGTCCCGCAGGACCGCCCCCTCGCCACGCAGCGCCTCGGTGATCAGCGGGCGGCGGCCGCGGCCGCGCGGATCGAACAGCATGGTCGGGTGGAACTGGATGAACTCGAGGTCAGCCACACCCATACCGACGTCGAGTGCCAGCGCGATTCCGTCGCCGGTGGAACCTTCGGGATTGGTGGTGGCGCGATACAGGTGGCCCAGCCCGCCGGTCGCCAGAACCACCGCCGGAGCGTGAACCAGCCCCAGACCATCGGCATTGCGCACCAGCACCCCGGTGACGGCATATCCATCGTGCAGGATCTGTAAGGCGATGTGGTTACAACGGATGTCGAGGTTCGCTGCGGCATCGCCCAGTGCCCGCAGAACCTCCGCTCCGGTGGCATCCCCACCCGCATGCATGATGCGCCGCCGGGAGTGTCCGCCCTCCCGCGTCAGCGCCCACTGCCCGGGACCACGTTCGTCGAACCGGGCCCCGTGGGAGATCAGGTCGATCACCGCCGGGTAGCCGTCGGCGACGATCGAGCGCACCGCGCCGGGGTCGCACAAGCCGGCCCCGGCGGCCAGCGTGTCCTGTACGTGCGAATCGACGGTGTCGTCGGTGGCCGGCAGCACCACGGCAATACCGCCCTGGGCGTAGCAGGTCGCCGTCGAACTCGCCACGTCCGCGGCCTTGCTCAGTATGACGGTGCGCGAACCCGCACGGTGCGCGGCGAGGCCGGCTGCCAGCCCTGCCACCCCGGTGCCGATCACCACGACATCGGCCCGTTGCTGCCAGTCGTACCCCGATCTCATGCCGCAACCTTGCGGCCGGCTCATTCCCCGCCGCCCGGCCGGCCGATCCGGATCATGCGCTGCACGCTGGCCCGGGCTCGCCGGGCCGTATCGGCGTCGACATCGACCTCGTCGGCACCCTCGACGAGGCAGCGCAGCAGCGCGGCCGGGGTGATCATCTTCATGTAGCGGCAGGACGCGCGGTCGTTTACCGGCTGGAAGTCGATACCCGGGGCGGCCCGTCGCAACTGGTGCAGCATCCCGACCTCGGTGGCCACCAGTACCTGCCCGGCGTGGGACGTCCGGGCCGCGTCGAGCATGCCGCCGGTGGACAGGATCTTCACCCGGTCGGCCGGGAAAGCGCCCTCGCCGGCCAGATACAGCGCCGAGGTGGCGCATCCGCATTCGGGGTGGACGTAGAGTTCGGCATCCGGGTGGCTGCGCGCCTGATCAGCCAGCTCATCGCCGTTGATCCCGGCATGCACATGGCACTCCCCGGCCCAGATGTGCATATTCTCCCGCCCGGTCAGGCGTCGGACATGGGCACCCAGAAACTGGTCCGGGCAGAACAGCACCTCCCGGTCGGCCGGAATCGAGTCGACGACATCGACGGCGTTCGATGATGTGCAGCAGATATCGGTGAGCGCCTTCACCGCGGCGGTGGTGTTGACATAGGACACCACCACCGCACCGGGGTGGTCGTCCCGCCAGGCCTGTAATTCCTGCGCGGTAATCGAATCAGCCAGTGAGCAGCCGGCCCTGCGGTCCGGAATCAGGACCGTTTTGCCGGGGCTGAGAATCTTGGCGGTCTCAGCCATGAAGTGCACCCCGCAGAACACGATGGTGCCCTCGGCCACCTCGGCCGCGATCCGGGACAGCGCCAGCGAGTCGCCGACATGGTCGGCGATGTCCTGGATCTCCGGCACCTGGTATGCGCCAAGATGGTCGCGTTACGCAGAGCGGCCAGCCGCCGGATCTCGGCGGCCCACTGTGCGTCGCCGGCAATACCGGTGTAGCCGCCGGGCCCATCAACGATGCGGTCGGCCAGGCCACCGACCCCGGTGGCGATCGGATCCACGACTGTCATCGCGGCCTCCTGTCTTTCCAGGGTTTTCGACTTACAATCGAAAACTATGGTCCATATTAACACCCGGCATGAAGCACTCGCCGTCGTATTTCAGGTGCGTGCACCGACCTCCGGGAAACCCGAACTCAACGTGCTGGTCTGGCAGCGGGCCATGGCGCCCGAACGAGGAAAATGGTCCCTGCCCGGCGGCCGACTCGGTCACGACGAAGATCTCAGCACGTCGGTGCGCCGCCAGCTCGCCGAGAAGGTCGACCTGCGCGAGGTGGCCCACCTCGAACAACTTGCCGTCTTCTCCGACCCGGCCCGGATGCCCGGGGCCCGCATGATCGCCTCCACTTTTCTGGGTTTGGTGCCCTCCCCTGCGACACCGGCGCTCCCCCCGGACACCCACTGGCACCCGGTCGACGATCTGCCCCCGATGGCATTCGACCATGCTCCGATGGTGGCCTACGCCCATTCGAGGCTGGCCGCGAAATTGTCCTATACCAACATCGGATTCGGTCTGGCGCCAAGGGATTTCGCGGTCTCGACGCTGCGCGACATCTATGGCGCTGCTCTGGGGTATCAGGTGGACGCCACCAATCTTCAGCGGGTGCTGACCCGCCGGGGCGTGATCGTCCCGACCGGAACCACAGCACATCCCGGCCGCAGTGGCGGCCGGCCCGCCGCCCTGTACCGCTTCACCGAATCCCGGTTGCGGGTGACCGACGAGTTCGCGGCGCTGAAGCCACCGGAGTGCACCGCACCGGCAACACCGGCCCCACCCACTGGATTCTTAGACCACTCTTAAGGTACAAATGAGGTGATGACAAGTGCAGACGGGGCGGTCAGTCCCGAGTGGATCGGTCGGCCACCGCATGATGAGGTGCGGCGTGGAACCCGGCCGGTACTGCCGTCGGAGGACCCGTTCTACGAACCGCCGGCCGGCTTCCGCCACGCCGCACCCGGCACGGTGCTGAGGTCGCGCGATGTCGAGATGGGCTTCCTCGGACTGGTTCCACAGAAGGTGCGCGCCACCCAACTGCTCTACCGGACCACCAATCGGAAGGGCGAGCCGGAGGCGTGTGTCACCACCGTGCTGACGCCCGCGGGACACACTCCGGACCAGCCCCGCCACGTGGTGTCCTATCAGTGTGCGATCGACGCGGTTACGTCACGCTGCTTCCCGTCCTACGCGCTGCGCCGCCGGGCCCGGGCGGTTGGGGCGCTTTCGCAGTTCGAGTATCTGCTCATGGCCGCAGCGGTTGCTGAGGGTTGGGTGGTCTCGGTACCCGACCATGAGGGTCGCGAGGGCATGTGGGGCACACCGCATGAGCCGGGTTACCGGGTGCTCGACGGGCTGCGGGCCACCCTGAACTTCGAGCGGCTCGGTCTTGCCGCCGACAGCAGGGTCGGGCTGTGGGGATATTCCGGCGGCGGGCTGGCCAGCGCGTGGGCCGCGGAGGTACACGATGACTACGCCCCCGAGCTCAATATCGTCGGCGCCGTGCTCGGGTCGCCGGTAGGCAACCTCGGCAACACCTTCCGCCGGCTCAACGGGACCAAGTTCGCCGCACTGCCCGCACTGGTGGTGGCGGCGCTGGCCAAGACCTACCCTGACCTGAACCGGGTCATCGAGGAGAACGCGACCGACTCCGGTCGGGCACTGCTGCGACGCCTGGAGCACCTGACCACCGGCGAGGCACTGATCAGGCATTTTCGGCATGATATGGACCGTTGGGTGCACCCCCCGCTGGAGGACGTGCTGGCGATGCCGGAGGTGCAGGAAGTCTTTGAGGCGATCCGACTGGGCGGCACCGTGCCGAGCCCCCCGGTGCTCATCGTGCAGGCCGTACACGACTCGGTGATCGCCGTCGACGATATCGACGAGTTGGCCCACCTCTACTCCTCCGGTGGTGCCAGACTGACGTATCACCGGGACCGGTTCAGCGAACACATGCTGCTACATCCCATGTCGGCGCCGATGACGCTGCGCTGGCTCACCGACCGGTTCGCCGGACGGCCATTGGATGCCCACCTGGTCCGGACCGCGTGGCCGACGTTGCTGAACCCGATCACCTACGCCGGTATGTGGCGACTCGGTGGAATCGTGACGCGGGTCATGTTCGGTGGGCGAGTGCCATTCCGACCGCTCTAGGGCAGGAGTAGCCATTGCGGCCGAAATCCCTCGGCGCCAGGATGTACTGCTCGATGACCACGACGATGAGCAAGCCCGCGCTGCGCCGCGTGATGCGAACCTTCAGCGGAGTGCACGCGGCGATGTACCGGCTGACCAAGGGTGCGGCGAGCAATCCCCACTGGCCCATGCTGGTGCTGACGGTGACTGGCCGAAAGTCCGGCAAAAGCCGCGACGTACCCCTCGTCTACGTCAGGGACGGCGACAGCTACGTCGTCGCGGCCGCGTACGGAGGCAGTGCTGTCGATCCGGCGTGGTGGCTGAACCTCAAGGCGAGGCCCAGGGCCGAAGTCCTGACGGACGGAACCCGATTGACGGTCGAGGCCGCACCGGCCACCGAACGACAACGGGCCGACCTCTGGCCGCGACTGGTCGATATGTATCCCTACTTCGCCGAGTACCAGCGCAGGACCGCCCGTCAGATCCCCGTCGTGGTCCTGACACCGGTGTGATGACCAGCTGCAAACCCGGCAGGCCCCTCGGGAGGCCAGGCGTCGAGATCGTCCTGCGGCGTGGCCACCGCCATCACGGCGTAGGTCAGGGCCGCCAACGCAGCCGGCAACAGCAGGGTGAGGGCAATCTGGAACGGGCTGTGGCCGAGGAAGACCGGGGGCGCCTCAGTGAAGTAGTGCACCCGATTCTCCGGGCTCAGCGGCACACCCTGATGATCGGCTGTGCCGTACCGCCAATGCGCCAGTGCCGCACCGACACCGGCCGCGGCGGCACCGGCGAATACCTGCCCGACCCACAGTGCGGTGACCAGCAGCGGCCCGCGGTGTGGCCGCCACTGCCAGACAAGCACCGCCGAGACGATCGCCAGCATTGACAGCAGGCCGATCAGCGTCGCCGCGGCGACGAACAGGTTGTCGGATTCGGTGCCCAGGAATGCGTCCACCCGATCACCGCGTCGGGTCAGCACGGTAACGGTGTGAATCGACGGCGCCATCCACGACCACAGCGCACCCAGGGCTACACCGCACAAGGCGAGTGACACGACAACGGTCAGCGCGGCTGCACGTCGTGATCGACGCGGCGGTGCTGTCATCTCTCGGTCTCCAGCTCTGTCGAGTCCACCCTGCCGTGCCGGGAGCATGCGGCCCACCATCCGTCCGGCCGCACCTGTACCACCAGCCGCCGACCACACCGGGAGCAGAATCGGGGGGGCTCCAGGCCCAGCCTCGCCGCGGCCGGGATGTCACCACCGCAGGAAGCCCCGGCATCGGCGCCCGCTTCAACTCCGGTGGAGCCCCCGGTGTGGACGCCGGTATAGACGTTGTAGCTGCCCGCCCCCACCGGCTCGGGACCACCCGGCGGTTCAAGAGGTTGATCCACCATCGCTAGAGGCTGGCGTTGAGGGCCTTGATCGGCATCTGGAGGTCCTCGAGCAGTTCCAGGTCGGACTCGGCGGGCCGGCCGAGCGTCGTCAGGTAGTTGCCGACGATCACCGCATTGACCCCGCCGAGGATGCCCTGTTTGGCACCGAGGTCACCGAGAGTGATCTCCCGCCCGCCGGCGAAACGCAGCATGGTCCGTGGCAGCGCCAGCCGGAAGGCCGCCACCGCCTTGAGCGCCTCGGTTGCCGGCATCACCGCGAGATCGCCGAAGGGTGTCCCGGGACGCGGATTGAGGAAGTTCAGCGGCACTTCATGCGGGTTCAGTTCGGCGAGCTCCGCGGCGAATTCGGCCCGTTGCTCCAACGTCTCCCCCATCCCGAGGATGCCGCCGCAACACACCTGCATACCGGCGTCGCGAACCATTTGCAGGGTTCCCCAGCGCTCCTCCCAGGTGTGGGTGGTGACCACATTGGGGAAGAAGGATTTCGCGGTTTCCAGATTGTGGTTGTAGCGGTGCACACCCATCGCGGCGAGCCGCTGCACCTGTTCACCGCTGAGCATGCCCAGCGAACAGGCGATATGGATGTCGACCTCATTGCGGATGGCCTCGATACCGGCCGCCACCTGAGCCAGCAGCCGCTCATCGGGCCCACGGACCGCGGCGACGATGCAGAACTCGGTGGCGCCGGTCTTCGCGGTTTGTTTGGCGGCCTCCACCAGGCTGGGGATGTCCAGCCAGGCGCTGCGCACCGGTGAGGCGAACAGACCGGACTGAGAGCAGAAATGGCAATCCTCCGGGCAGCCGCCGGTCTTGAGGCTGATGATGCCCTCCACCTCGACCTCCGGGCCGCACCAGCGCATCCGTACCTCGTGGGCCAGGGCCAACAGCTCCTCGAGCCGGCCGTCGGGCAGTTCCAGCACGTCGAGCACCTGCTGGCGGGACAGTCCCTCACCACCCTCGAGCACCTGCTCGCGGGCCTGGGACAGGACATCAAGGGCTGCCTGGGTCACGCAGGTCAGGCTAGTCCACCGATGGTTGGGCGACGCAGCCCGCCTGCGGCAGATCGAGCCGCCCTAGCGCACCAGTCCGGCGACCCAGTCGGGGTCGAACGCCCGACTGCTCATCGCCGCAAACCCGGCCGGGTTCAGCACACCGGACCCGGCGGGGAGCACCGCACGCACCGGCGCCAGCCGGGCCAGCGCGCCACGGTTGTAGACCTCCGCCGCACCCGGGCTGACCGGCCACGCCCCGATCACCAGCCCGGTACACGAAAGGCCCTTGCGCTCAACCGCTTCCAATGTCAGCGCGGTGTGGTTGAGGGTGCCCAGCCCGGCCTCGCACACCACCAGAACCGCGGCGCCGAGTTCGGTCGCGAAATCGCGCAGGGTGGCTCCAGATGCGGCGATCTCCACCAGCAGTCCGCCGGCTCCTTCGACCAGGGTCAATCGGCCGGGTCGGTCAGCCGAACGGATCGCGGCCAGGATTTCACCCGCGGACGGCAGCCGCCGACCGGCCGCCTCGGCCGCGGCGGCCGGGGCCAGCGGGTCGGGATAGCGGGCGACCGACACCAGTTGAGCCACCCCCGAAAGCCGGGCCACCTCGGCTAGGTCGTCGTCACCCTGCCCGCTCGGGCCGGATCCGGTCTGGACCGGCTTGCACACCGCCACGTCCAGACCGGCGCTGCGGGCACAGCACGCCAGCGCCGCGGTGGCGACGGTCTTGCCGACCCCGGTCCCGGTACCGGTGACCACGATGACGGTCACCGGGCCTCGGGTTCAAGAACCGTCGTGAGGACCCGGCGGGCATGCTCCATCTCTTCGTCGGTGAGCGAGGCCCGGGCGGTCAGCCGCAACCGCGACGTGCCGGGCGGAACGCTCGGAGGCCGGAAGCAGGCCACCCGAACCCCGGAGGCCTGGCAGGCGGCCGCCGCGGCCAGCGCCGTTTCCGGGTCGCCGAGGATCACCGAGACCACCGCTGACTGCGGCTGACCGGATACTCCGCAGATCGTGGCGAGGGTGCGAGCCCGGCCGAGCACGGCCCCGGCGCGACCTGGCTCGTCAGCGAGGATCCGCAGCGCCGCAGCGGCGGCACCGACCGCAGCAGGTGCCAAGCCGGTGTCGAAGATGAACGGCCGCGCGGAGTCGACCAGGTGATCCCGGACGGCGTGCGATCCCAGCACCGCCCCACCCTGGCTGCCCAGCGCCTTGGATAACGTCGTGGTCACCACGACCTCGGGGCTGCCGGAAAGGCCCACCTCGTGTACCAGCCCGCGGCCTCCGAGACCACGCACACCAAGCCCGTGCGCCTCGTCGACGAGCAGCAGCGCCCGGTGCGAACGGCAGACGGCATGCAGGTCGCGCAGCGGCGCCAGCGCGCCATCGGTGCTGAACACCGAATCGGTGACCACCAGTGCCCGTTCCTCGTCGCGACCCGCCAATGCGGCCTCGACCGCGGCCAGATCGCGGTGCGGGGTCACCACCACCCGGGCCCGGGACAACCGGCAGCCGTCGACCAGCGAGGCATGCGCGGCCGCGTCGGACACCACCAGCGATCCCGGCCCGGACAGGCTCACCACCGCGCCGAGGTTTGCGGTATAGCCGGAGGAGAACACGAGTGCGGCCGGGACCCCGAGGAAACCGGCAAGTGCCGTCTCGAACTCCTCATGTAACTCGGTGTTTCCGGTCACCAGTCGGGAGCCGGTCGAACCGGCTCCCCAGGTGCGCAGGGCCCGTGCCGCACCGTCGATGACCGCTGGATGCTGCGCCAGGCCCAGGTAGTCGTTGGAGGCCAGATCGACCTCGGTGCCTGTTGCGGCCCGGGTCCGCAGCGTTCGGCGCAGCCCGGCCTTCCGGCGCTGGCTCTCAACATTGCCCAGCCAGGCCAATGGCGGGATATCGGTGTGCGGGGTCATCTGGTCACTACCCTAGGGCGCGGGCGACCGCGACCATCCCGGCGGTGATCTGACCAATCTCCTCCGGTGTGCAGATGAACGGTGGCATCGCGTACACCAGGTTGCGGAACGGCCGAAGCCACACGCCATGGTCCAACGCAACCGGGGTGGCTGCCCTGAGATCGACCGGATGGTGTGTCTCGATGACTCCGACCGCGCCGATGACCCGGACATCAGCCACTGTGGTCAGGGCCCGCGCCGGCTCCAGCCCGCTTGCCAGACCGGCACCGATCTCAGCGACCCGGGTCTTCCAGTTCTGGCTCAGCAGCAGTTCCACCGAGGCCACCGCCACGGCGCACGCCAGCGCATTCGCCATGTAAGTAGGTCCGTGCATGAGCGCGCCGGGCTCCCCCCGACTGATCGCCGCGGCGATCCGGCGGCTGCACAATGTCGCCGCCAGGGTGATGTAGCCGCCGGTCAGCGCTTTGCCGACACACATGATGTCCGGCGCCACCCCGGCGTGGTCGGCGGCGAACAGTTCCCCGGTGCGGCCGAAACCGGTGGCGATCTCGTCGAAGATCAGCAGCACGTCATGGCGATCGCAGATCGCCCGCAGATCGGCCAGATACCGCGGATCGTGAAACCGCATACCGCCGGCACCCTGAACCACCGGTTCGACAATCACGGCGGCCACATCGTCGGCGTTCGCCCGCAACTGCTTTTCGAAAGTATCGGTGTAGCCGGGGTCGTAGTCGGTCGGCACCGGCGGCGCGAACAACTGATCGGCCAGCACATCGGACCACAGCGCATGCATCCCGCCGTCGGGGTCGCAGACGCTCATCGGGGTGAAGGTGTCGCCGTGGTAACCACCACGCCATGTCATCAGGCGGTGTTTACCGACCCGGTTCCGGCTGCGCCAGTACTGCAGCGCCATCTTGATCGCGACCTCAACGCCCACCGAGCCGGAGTCGGAGAAGAACACCGTGTCCAGACCCGCCGGCGTGATGTCCACGAGTAATTGAGCCAACCGGGCCGCCGGTTCATGGGTGAGCCCGCCGAACATGACGTGATTCATTACCTGCAACTGCCGGGTGAGAGCTGCGTCGAGGACCGGATGGCCGTGGCCGTGGACCGCCGTCCACCATGAGGCCATCGCATCGAGCACTCGGATCTCGGCGCCGTCGCGGATCACCGTCAGCCAGGCACCATCGGCTCCCACCGCAACCACCGGCGGAATCGCCTCCGCGCCGACAGTGCTGTACGGGTGCCAGATATGCCCGGCGTCGATGGCGCTGATCTGCTGCGGAGACAACGCCGACACGGTGAGCAGCCTATCCGGACGCCGTTCCACCGACGATCAACCACCGTTCCAGGTTGGTAGATTGGCGGTCGATCATGGCCACCCTCACCCTGACCCGGCCGTCGGCTCCACCGGCCCCGGGCCCCCCTGTGCGCGCCCCCGGCACCGCCGACCGGGGCGCGTCGTACCGGCATGACCTGGACGGTCTGCGCGGGGTGGCCATCGCGCTGGTGGCAATCTTCCACGTCTGGTTCGGCCGGGTGTCCGGTGGCGTGGATGTGTTTCTCGCGCTGTCCGGCTTCTTCTTCGGCAGTTCGCTGCTGCGCTCCGCCCTCCGCCCGGATGCGTCCCTCTCGCCGTGGCCGCATATCAAACGGCTGGCCCGACGGCTACTGCCCGCACTGATCGTGGTGCTGGCCGCCGCTGCGGTGCTCACGGTACTGATTCAGCCGCAGACCCGCTGGGAGACGTTCGCCAACCAGACCCTGGCAAGCCTGGGGTACTACCAGAACTGGGAACTGGCTGCTACGGCCTCGAACTATCTGAGTGCCGGCGAAACGGTGTCACCGCTTCAGCACATCTGGTCGATGTCGGTGCAGGGCCAGTTCTACATCGCCTTCTTGATCCTGGTCCTTGGGTTCGCGGCGCTATGCGGCCGGGCGGGCGGGAAGCGGCTGAGGACCGCATTCGTCGTGGTGCTGAGCCTGCTCACGGCGTCATCCTTCATCTACGCGGTGATCGCCCACCACCAGGATCAGATCACCGCCTACTACAACAGCTTCGCCCGAGCGTGGGAGCTGCTGCTCGGCGTCCTTGTCGGGGCGGTCATCCCGCATGTCAGCTGGCCGATGTGGCTGCGCAATCTGCTGGCCGGATTCGGCCTGGCAGCCATCCTCACCTGCGGTGCGCTGATCGACGGGGTGAACGAGTTTCCCGGGCCCTGGGCGCTGGTGCCGGTCGGTGCGACGATGCTGCTGATTCTCGCCGGCGCGAACCGGGGCAGCCGGGCGTCGACCCGCGACCGCCTGCCGCTACCCAACCGGCTGCTGGCCGCCGCGCCGCTGGTCACGCTGGGCTCAATGGCCTACTCGCTGTACCTGTGGCACTGGCCGTTGTTGATCTTCTGGCTGGCCTACACCGGCGGCGCACACGCCGGGTTCGCCGACGGGCTGGTGATTCTGCTGATCTCGGGAATCCTGGCCTATCTCACGATGCGCTTCATCGAGGAACCGCTGCGCTCCCGGCGTCGGCCGGGCACCTCACGCGCGCCGTCGACGGACCTGAACTGGCGGCAGCGGCTCGGCCGGCCGGCCGTCGTCGGCGGCACCACGGTCGCGCTGCTCGGTGTCGCATTGACAGCCACCTCATTCACCTGGCGCGAACATGTGGCCGCCGAGCGCGCCAACGGGACAGAGCTCGCCGGCCTGACCGGCGGGGGTTACCCGGGTGCGCGCGCATTGGTCGATAACACCCGCGTTCCGCAGTTACCGTTCCGGCCCACCGTCCTGGAGGCCAAGGACGACCTGCCGCAATCCACCAACGACGGTTGTATCAGCACATTCACCAACGCGGACGTGATCAACTGCACCTACGGCGATCCCTCGGCCTCGCGGACCATCGCCCTGGCCGGCGGTTCGCACGCCGAACACTGGATCACCGCCCTGGATATCCTCGGCAAGGAGCACGGTTTCAAGGTGGTGACCTATCTGAAGATGGGCTGCCCGCTGACCACTGAGAAGTCCCCGCGGATCATGGGCGACAACAAGCCGTACCCGAAATGCCGAGAGTGGAACGAGCGGGTTATGGCCCAGCTCGTCGAGGACCATCCCGACTATGTGTTCACCACCTCGACGCGGCCGTGGAACATCAAACCCGGTGACACCATGCCCGCCACCTACATCGGGATCTGGAAGACCTTCGCCGAACATCAGATCCCGGTCCTCGCGATGCGCGACACCCCCTGGCTAGTCAAGAACGGCAAACCTTTCCGGCCGCGGGACTGCCTGGCAGAGGGCGGCGATGCGGTGTCCTGCGGGGTCAAACGCTCACAGGTGCTCTCCGATCGGAATCAGACGCTGGACTTCCTGTCCCGGTTCCCGGGTTTGAAAATCCTCGATATGAGCGACGCGGTATGCCGAGACGATATCTGCCGCGCAGTCGAGGGCAATGTGCTCATTTATCACGACACCCACCACCTGTCCGCAACGTATATGCGGACCATGACACCCGAACTCGGGCGACAGATCGCGGCGGCGACTGGCTGGTGGTAGCCGCTCTGCGGCGGTGACACCGGCTCTTGCCGGATGTGGTGTCAGAAGCATTGTCGGGGTGGCCGTCTAGTATCGAATGCATGTTCGATGGTGTGGATGGGGCGGGGTTGCTGGTGGAGATGGCCGGTGCCCGGCGCGCGGAGCGGGTGGCGGTGGCGCGCCGGTTGTTGGCGGCGGGTCGGTTGTGTCAGTTGCGGATGGCT
>Ga0180429_10001789_pt1 | contig 18076 bp, 19 predicted proteins | sample SS_ome_FD_132428 | JGI IMG/M metagenome (GOLD analysis project Ga0180429, IMG submission 132428) | Hypersaline lake sediment archaeal communities from the Salton Sea, California, USA - SS_1_S_1 metaG | ecosystem: Environmental > Aquatic > Non-marine Saline and Alkaline > Hypersaline > Sediment ...
GGAGCATCTGCCAGGTTTCCGGGGGTATGTAATGGTTGCCGACAACCGTGACCCCGTGCTTGAAGCCCTCCAGTGTGGAAAGCACTGACATGGGCTCATTCAGTGTGATCATCAGGGATTTGTTGATAAAATCATGGATTCGGCTTTGTTTGACAGCCGCAGCCTGCACACAGGAAACATCCGTTTCCATGGCAGTGACTTGCGTGACCTGGTTGTTTTGAAGCAGGGCGTTCTCATCTGCCAGGGCGCTGCCGTGGATGGTGGCAAAAAGCCGCTTGACAAACTGTCCGGAATGGATCGATGCCCGGCAGGTCAGGTCGCAGGAAAAATAATAAATCCGCTTGTTTTTGACCGCGTCCACATCCTTCCATCCGGGAAGAGAGAAAAACCGGTCTGCCGTTTTTTTATCATCGCCGCACCCATAAATCACCTGGGGATTGAAATCGATCCACTGGTCTCTGGATACCGGCACCACTGGGCCGGTGCCAATGTCCGGGGGAATGCCCCCGGCCAGGGAGATCATGTGATTCTGGAATGAATCACTGCCCGGGGTCATGATTTCGTCCCGTCCCATGAGCCGGATCACCCGTTTGGGGGAAAGATCCGCCTTTTTCATTTTGGCGGCCACCCAGTCCAGGTCCGCTGTCATGTCCGCCACCAGCTGCCGGGCATTTTCCTGTTTTTCAACCAGTTTTCCCAGCAGCACCAGGGTGTGCCGGCTGTCTGAAAGGGTCTGTGTCTTGACATGCATCATGGGAATCTTGCCGGACAACAACGATTCCAGGCGTTGTGATTGAAACGGATCATAAAAGATCAGGTCCGGTTCCAGGGCCTCGATGGCTGCCGGAGACGGAAAGGAATATCCGCCCACAATGGTTTTTTGGGCCGCATACCAGGGCCGGGTCGTGTGATAGGTGATGCCCTGGACCAATTCCCCGGCCCCCAGGGCAAACAGCATTTGTGTGACAGAGGGCACCAGGCTGACTATCCGTACCGGTTTTTCCGTCAGAAAAAAAGCCTGGCCGGTGCTGTCTGTCAAATGAATTTCATAGCAGCGTGCCGGGGCGGCCGTGAACACCAGTGTCCCGGCCAGTATCCCCAGCAGTGTGGTTATCTGAAAAATACGTGATTTCATAACAGTCGCCATTTGAGTCCGATATACCCGGAAAGCCCGGGTGTGGCATAACTGAACGCCTCTTCATAATACTCGTCAAACAGGTTTTCCACCCGGGCAAAGACCTGGAACCGGTCAGTGATGTCACAGGACCCGGACAGGTTCACCAGGGTATACGCATCCAGGGTCCCCACCGGGTTGCCGTCCTTGTCCAGGGCAAAGGGGGAGGCGGCCCGTTCGTCCACCCACCGGGCATCCAAAGCCAGGTGCCATTTTTCCAGGAACCGGTAGGACGCAGTCAATCCCACCTGGTTTTCGGGCCGCCGTACCAGACGGTTGCCTTCCGGATCCCGGGTATGGGTGTAGGTGTAGTTGATATTGAAAAACAGGTCTTTGACCGGTGTCCAGGCAGCCGACACTTCCACCCCCCGGGTTTCCGTGTCCCCTTCAAGCTGATTGTATCTGGAGATGAGCCAGTCATAACCGATGCGGTTTTCAAAGTCCATCTCCCAGTAGGTCACACCCAGCGTCAGCCGGTCATCCAGAAATCCCTGTTCCACCCCCAGGTCCCATCCCCGGCTTTTTTCCGGTTCAAGATCCGGGTTTCCATATTCGGAAAAAAGTTCGAACAGGGAGGGAGATCTGAAACCGGTGCCGAAGCTGGCTTTGAGACGGGTACCGGTGGACGGGAGATCATAGGCGGGTGCGATCCTGAACGTGGTCTTTCTACCGAACGACTGATGGTCATCCAGCCGGGCCCCGGCAATCAGGACCAGGTTTTCCCCGTAAAAATACTGATCCTGAATCCAGTAGCTCAGGGTGTGGGTGTCGATATCAGGCACCCCGCTGCTCAGGCTTTCCATGGCTTCGTTAAAATATCCGGCACCCAGAGACAGCACATGGTGATCAAAATTCATGTTGCCCTGCCAGGAAAATTCGTCTGACTCCCCAGTATAGTCATACCAGGGCAGGTTGTCATTGTCATAGGCCTGCCGGTCGTTTCTTGAAAATTTATAGGACAGAATGGATTCGAACCAGCCGTTGGCAAACAAATTGTTGATTCCGATCTGCCCTGCTAACTGGTCTGATTCAGACCGTTTGTGTGTGGGGCCGTCCGGATTGGGAACAAGGGTGTTGGTCCAGGCGCCGGTGACCGGGTCCGGTACCCATGCGGAAATGATGTTGTCTCCGGAATATCCACCGGCATAATCGTCCAGGTCCACTTGAGAATCCACATACCGGAGGGTGGATGAGAGGGAAAAGTCTTCATTGATTTCGAAACCGATGTTGCCGGAAAAGGTCAGGTTTTCATACCCGTCCTCTTCATCGGTGTTGCCACCCTGGGGGATCCGGGAATTGTCCTTGTCTGCAATGGAAAATCCGTCCCGGGTCAGATAGGAACCGGACACGGCATAGGTCAGCTTGTTCACGGCACCCGACGCATGGCCCCCGGCTTTCCAGGTGCCGAAAGATCCGCCCTGCATGGATGCCGTGATTTCAGGGACCCTGCCGCCTTTTTTGGTGATGATGTTGATCACGCCGGATGTGGCATTGCTGCCGTACATCACGCTCATGGCACCCCGGACCACCTCGATACGTTCCACCTGATCCAGGTTGATGTCTGCAATGTCTGCGGAACGGTTGGCATTGGAAGGGTCATTGAGAATAATGCCGTCCAGCATCACCAGCGTGTTTTTTGAGTCCGCCCCCCGGATAAACACGGATGAGCTGGTTCCCATGCCCCCGGTGGAGGTGACAAAGACACCGGGCACGGTTTTGAGAAGATCCAGCACGGTATGGGCTTTTCTTTCTTCGATCTCTCTGGCCGTGATCACGGTGACGCTGTTGCCCCCGATACCGGATGTGGTGGTTTCGGTCTGAGTCACCGAGACCACCACCTGGTCCATGGTGGTGACGGCGCTGTCATCTGCTTGACGGGCATACGCACCGTGGTTTGTCAGAAAAAGAAAAACGCCAATGAACATCAGGTACAAACCGGTTTTTTTCATTTTTTCTCCTGTGTACAACAATGGATTGCCGGCCCGGAAAACCAAAAACCCCGGACCGAGTGAATCGATCCAGGGTTTCCCTTTTTAACACAAGATCTTGAAATGATTTTTTCCTGTCCACGGAAAAAATCCAACATCATTCAGGCAGGTCTTCTGACTCACGGATCATCCTACTGGCCGCGTCTTCCCATACCATTCAGGTACAGTGACATTCCTGCGGCGGTGGTCCCCGATTACAGCGGCGGGCCCGTCCCTGATTTTAACAGGGTTCCCTTTTCAGCTCAAAGATGAGCACCTTGATGATGTCTGTTACCTATGAGGTCTTGATTTTTTTGTCAAGTGATTTTTTGTCCGGCACTTGCGGCCGGGTGCAAACCTGCTTGAGATTCAAAGAGTCTTCATTTATAACATGTAACAGATGATGCTGTATTTTTGATACTGACCTGAACATAGCGAGGAAGCATGCACCCGCACGGATACATCGGCCGCAAGATGCAGCTGCCGGAACTCAAGGAAAAGCCCGCCATCGTGATTGCCGCTTTCGGCTCCACCACCACTGCCAGATCGGCCCTGGATATTTTCAATGCCCGATTGAAGGAAACCTGTCCGGACCATGAGGTCTTCTGGGCATATACATCGGAGATCATCCGAAAAAAAACAGGGCTTCCCAGTTTGCAGGAGACCCTGGCCCGGGTGGAGGCACAGGGCTTTCGCAAGGCCGTGGTACAGCCCCTGCATGTGTTTCCCGGTACTGAATACCGTCAGATGGAGGAAACCTGTGCGTATTTTCCCGGTCTGCGCGTGTTCATGGGGGAAACCTTGTTTCACCGCTGGAAATTCATTGCCCAGACCCTGGACGTGCTGGCATCGGATTTTCTGCCGCCGGACCAGGGAGTGAATCTGCTGGCCCTGCACGGTACGCCGCTGGCTGCCGATCCTGTGAATATCGTGTATCTGGGGCTGGAGAAGCTGGTGCAGGACCGGTATCCCAATGTCCTGGCGGCATCCATTGAAGGCATCCCGGATCATGACGCCGTGTTTGTCCGCATGAAAAAACAGGGTCTGACAGATCGTTTCAAACAGGCCCGCATCATTCCCATGATGTATTTTGCGGGCATGCATGCCAGAGACGACCTGATGGGCGTTGAAGAGAGCTGGCGCACGGTTCTGGAAGCCATGGGATTCAGGGTGGACTGCCCGATGGTGCCGGGCAAGGGAAAACCGGTCTTCAAGGGTCTGGCCCATTATCCGGAAGTGATCGGCTTTCTGCTGGAACGGCTGGCCCGGACCCTGACACTGGCAGCCCATTTCTAATGTTTTGCGTGAAAAAAAAGGTCATTACAAATTGTAAGGAAACGCCTCCTGCGGGGACGGCTGCTGCTGAAACCGTTTTGTTTTTGCAGTTGACAACACATTACCGGTTGTTTTAGGGTGATGGCTCAAGAAAAACTGGTATGTTTTCAGGTTCCACAAATGTGGATGAAAAGGGAACCCGGTGAAAATCCGGGACGGGCCCGTCGCTGTAATCGGGGACTTGGGCTGCATCACTGCCACTGACCGGCGGGAATCCGGTTGGGAAGGCGCAGCTTTAAGGAAGATCCGAAAGTCAGAAGACCTGCCTGGAAAACAGGTGAGACCGGATGATTGGCATCTCGCCCGCGCCGGACTCAAAAACCAGATCAAAGTGCCGGCAAAAGAAAGATCCTCGTGGACAAGGGGTTTTTCACCATCTGTGGACAAATCAGGGCATCCCCGGATCGAACATCAACCGGTCCGGGGATGTTTGTTTCTTCCCGGACAGAATACACCATTTTTGTATGGAGGAGAAAAATGAAACAGATGATGAATCGCTTGATGTTGGTAATTTTTTCAGCAGGACTGCTACTGGCTGCGGCTACCGCGGGCTTTGCCGGTCACCATGGCACACACAAGGAAAAGAAAACCGGTATTCTGCTGGTGGCGTTTGGTTCCAGTGAAGCCAGCGCCCAGGTGTCGTTCGAGAATATCGACCGCAAAGTCAAGGCGGCCTGGCCGGATGTAGCGGTATGCTGGGCCTACACCTCCCGCATCATCCGGCACAAACTGGCCAAACAGGGGAAACAGCTGGATTCGCCGGCCATGGCCCTGGCCAGAATGGCGGATGAGCAGTTCACCCATGTAGCGGTGCAGAGCCTGCACACCATTGCCGGCGCAGAATACCATGACTTGACACGGGTGGTGGGTGCGTTCAAGTCCATGGGGGATTTTGAAAGCATTGTCCTGGGGTATCCCCTTCTGGCCACCCAGGCGGATATGGAAAAAACCGTGGACGCCCTGCTGGATATGATCCCCGCAGACCGGGAAAAACAGGATGCCGTCGTTTTTATGGGGCATGGGACCCATCACCCCGGCAACGCGTTTTATGCGGCCCTGATGTTCCAGGCCCAGCAACGGGATCCGCTCGTGTTCATCGGCGGGGTGGAAGGCTATCCGGAGATCGATGATATCCAGTCCTGGCTGGCGGAAAAGAAAATCAAGACCGCGTGGCTGCTGCCTTTCATGTCCGTGGCCGGAGATCATGCCAAAAATGACATGGCCGGCGATGAAGCGGATTCCTGGAAATCCATTCTCTCAGAATCCGGGATTCAGTGCCGCACCGTGATGAAAGGGACGGCGGAATATGATTCGTTTGTGGCGATCTGGCTGTCCCATCTGGAAAACGCGTTGAATCATTTTCATTGAACAGTTTTTTTCAGCCACTGGGTCATGAACCGCCGGCGACCAAATCCAAAATATTTTTGTTCGTATGCCAGAAAAGACCGCTTTTGGGCTTGACAGCGGTGGACAGATATGAAATCGTTAAAAGGCGATGAACGATTAAAGGATTTTTACAATGGAAACCGAACAGGCTGCAAAAATTTTCAAAGCCCTGGGCCATCCCACCCGGGTCAGAATCGTCCGCCACCTGATTGCGATCGATACCTGTGTCTGCGGAGAAATTGTGGGCATTTTTCCTTATTCCCAGTCCACCATCAGCCAGCATTTGAAGATACTCAAGCAATCGGGCATTGTCTGCGGAGAGGTGGAAGGACCCAAGACCTATTTTTGCGTGGATAAAACCGTATTGGAACAGTTCAGGCAATATGTGAACACCTTATAGACAAGCCTGGAACTGACAAACCAAAAACAGATATGGACTTTCCCAATGGAAAACAAGGCGAATGATCAGGGCGGCAGTCCTTTTCAAGGCAAAGGCCCCGGCCTGTCAACCGGCAATGTGCAGATCCTGCCGGCCATGCAGATGTCCGGTTCGGCGTTCGGGCCGGAAGATACCCGCCCCCTGGCCGCACATGACAGACCCGGATATGTATTGTGCCGCTATGTGGACCATTTCATTGACACCGGTGCCGGCCCGGTGCCGGTTGTCCGGCGGGAACCGGACAGAGGGGACCGGCTGTCCACCATTGCGGTCCGGTGCGGCATCCGGCGCCACCGGTACATGGTGAGCCCCGGGCTCTACGGCATCGGAACTCCGGATGCATCATCAGAGGTGCTGGTGACCGCCAATTTCAAGCTGACCTTTGATCATCTGAGATCCAGCCTCGGTAGCGTCAGTGCCTGGATCCTGGTACTGGACACCCGGGGGGTGAATGTCTGGTGCGCGGCAGGCAAAAAAACCTTTTCCACCCGGGAGCTGGTGAACAGAATCCAGGAATCCTTCCTTGAAAAGGTGGTGGCCCATAAACGGGTGATCGTTCCCCAGCTGGGGGCCACCGGGGTGTCGGCCCGGCAGGTCGAAAAATTGTCCGGTTTCCGGGTGGTGTACGGCCCGGTGCGGGCCTGTGATATACCGGTATTTCTGACCAGCGGCAGAAAAGCGGACAAAGCCATGCGCCAGGTTACGTTTCCCTTGTTTGAGCGGTTTGTGCTCACCCCGGTGGAGCTGCACGGGGCGTTGAAAATGGCCGGTATCACCGCCTTGGTGCTGTTTGTCCTGTCCGGCATCGGTCCGGGGATATTTTCTTTTCATGCGGCGTGGGAAAGGGGACTGGTGTCCCTGGCCGCCCTGGTGACCGGATTGATTTCCGGTGCGGTTCTGACCCCGGTCCTGCTGCCGTATATTCCTTCCAAAAAATTTGCTTTCAAAGGCATTGTCATGGGGGGTCTGTGCGCCCTGCTCCTGGTGCCGATGATTTTCAAAGGTGCCGGCGGCATGACCGGTGCAGCCGCCCTGGTTATTTTCAGCATAATGGTCAGTTCCCATCTGGCCATGAACTTCACCGGGGCCACCCCGTTCACCTCCCCTTCCGGGGTGGAAAAAGAGATGAAGCAATCCCTTCCCATACACCTGGCCGGGGTTCTGGTGTCTGCGGGATTGTGGGTTTACAGCGCATTCTGACCCGTCAGAACTGCCCGGAAAAAAGGAGAAGATCATGAAGGATTTCAGATATCTGGAAGATGTGGCCACCCTGCTGCTGGATGAACAAAAATGCATCGGCTGCGGGTTGTGCACCGAGGTCTGTCCCCATGCCGTGTTTGAGATGCATGAAAACAAAGCCCGGATCGTTGATTTCAACGCCTGCATGGAGTGCGGGGCCTGTGTCGGCAACTGCCCGGTGGATGCGGTATCGGTCAGTCCCGGGGTGGGGTGAGCCACCTATATTATCCAGGTCTGGATAAAGGGAAAGGAAAACGCCTCCTGCGGGGACGGGTGCTGCTGATCAAGAAAAAACTTGACAGGTTCAAACTAATAGTTAGTTATAACTAATAATATATTTTACACAAAATTTAATCATTTCATCCTGAAAAAGGAGAAATCCATGGTTGAAAAAATCCTTATCGGCATCATCGTTGCCGGCGCCGTCTATTACCTGTACCGCCGGTTCAAGGCCACGGTTTCCCCTGACGGCACATCCTGCGGCTGCGGATGCGACAGCTGCGGTACAACTCAGATCGGGTGCGAATCTAACGGATCAAAACAGGAAAAGAAATGAGACTGGAAAACAGAATGTTGTCAAGCTGTGACAAAGGCGTTTTGGTCGATCAACGGTTCGGGGTTCAGGTACTCGATGTTGAGTGGAGCACCGGGCAGTTTAAAAAATCGGGAATGTCCCATATGGGTAAAAAATGTTAGTTATGGCTAAAAAACTTGTGTTCATTGTTGACAAATTGTGGTTATATTATAATTTAAATGTGTTTATTTACTTTGATAAAAGGATCTTGCCATGAAAATTCTGATCGTGTTTTATTCCACCTACGGCCATGTGTATGAGATGGCCAAAGCGGTTGCCCGGGGTGCCGAAGAGGTTTCAGGCGCTGACGTGGATATCCGTCAGGTGCCGGAGACGCTTTCTGCGGATGTTCTGGAAAAAATGGGGGCGGTTGAGGCGAAAAAAGCATTCGCCCATGTGCCGGTGTGCACAGTGGAAGAGCTGGAAAAGGCGGATGCCGTCATTTTCGGGACCCCTACCCGGTTCGGCAACATGTGTGGCCAGATGCGGCAGTTTCTGGATGCCACGGGCCAGCTGTGGGCCAACGGATCCCTGATCGGCAAAGTGGGCAGCGTGTTTGTGAGTACCGCCACCCAGCACGGGGGTCAGGAATCCACCATTCTGTCTTTTCACACGACCCTGCTGCATCACGGGTTTGTGGTCGTGGGGCTGCCCTATGCGTTTCAGGGGCAGATGCGCATCGATGAGATCGTCGGGTGCTCCCCTTATGGCGCATCCACCATCGCCGGAGGAGACGGGGCACGGATGCCTTCTGAAACCGAGCTGGAGGGGGCCCGTTTCCAGGGAAACCATGTGGCAGAAATTGCCGCAAAACTGGCGGGTTGATCTGAACAGATCAAAAATGGGCAGGCCGGCAGCACTGCCTTTGAACAATACCGGCAGTTCAGTGGCCGGCACATTGGTCACACAGCCCTGACAGAAACATGTCGTGGCTTTCAAGAACAAATCCGTCCGGCACGATGCGGTCCTTTTTCAATGCCCACCCGGGCAGGTCCATCACGTTGTTACAGCCATTGCAGTAAAATGGTGGTGGTGGGATTGTTTTCTGATAAGGAGGAAAGAATGCGGTTGAAATCCATGATATTGGCTGTGCTGCTGGTTTTTTTGACGGGTGCCGGCCTGAATGCCGAAGAAAAACTGAATATTTTTGTCAGTATTGTGCCCCAGAAATATTTTGTTGAGCAGATCACCGGAGATCTGGCAGAGGTGGATGTGCTGGTGACACCCGGCAAAAGTCCGGCCACCTATTCTCCCACCCCGGCCCAGATCAAGAAACTGGCCAATGCAGATGTCTATTTCAGGATCGGGTCGCCGTTTGAGAATGGATTCATGCATAAGGTTCCATCCATTGCCCCGGATACCCGGGTGGTGGATACCCGCAAAGGGATCGTACTGCGAAAGATGGAAGCCCACATCCATGACGATGAGCACCAGGACGCGCATGGCCAGGACCACCATGGTGAAGAAGGGCACGCCCATGGGACGGACGCGGGCCATGATCATCACGAAGAAGCAGAAGCGGTTCACGGCCATGGGGAGACTGATGCCGGCAGGGATCCCCACATCTGGATGAGCCCCATGCTGGTGAAGCAGCAGGCCGCCAACATGGCCGATGCCCTGGTGGAACTGGCCCCGGAACATGAGGACCGTTTCCGGAAAAATTATGATGCCTTTGCCCGGGATCTGGATCAGCTTCATGAGCGGCTGAAAACCCTGCTGGCACCCCTGGAAGGGCATAATTTTTTTGTGTTTCATCCGGCGTTCGGTTATTTTGCCGATGCGTACGGCTTACATCAGATTCCCGTGGAAACCATGGGCAGATCTCCCAAGGGAAAGGAACTGTCGGCCATCATCAAGCTGGCCAGGCAGGAAAATGCCCGGGTCATTTTTGTGCAGCCCCAGTTTGACCGACAGGCCGCCCAAAAAATCGCCGATGCCATCAACGGGGCGGTGGTGTCCATCAATCCCCTGGCATATGAGTACCTGGACAATATGGTTACCATGGCTGATACCATCACCACAGCCCTGGCCCACTGAAACTTCGGTCCTTGAATCCAGGGTTCCGGATTGATCAGGCGGCCGGGCCGGGAATATTTCCTTTCAGGCCGATGTCGTCGGCCACCGGCTGCATGCCGGCAATCACTTCGGTAATGAGTTCGGACAGATCCATGTCCAGCATCTCCGCCCCTTTTTTGATGACTTCCCGGTCCACGCCGGCGGCAAACGCCTTGTCCTTGAATTTTTTTTTCACGGATTTGGTCTTGAGATCCAGGATGCTTTTGGACGGCCGGACCAGGGCCGCACTGGCCACAAGCCCGGTGAGTTCATCAACGGCGTACAGGGTTTTCTCCAGACGGGTCCGGGGTTCGACATCCGTGCAGATGCCCCATCCATGGCTGATAACCGCCCGGATATAGTCTTCAGGCCAGTGGTATAATCTGAACAGTTCCACACATTTGTGGCAGTGTGAATCTGGAAACTGTTCGTAATCCAGGTCGTGCACCAGACCGATGACCCGCCATTTCTCCGGATCTTCCCCGAATTTTTGAGCAAAATGGCCCATGACCGCTTCCACGGCTAAGGCATGGCGGATCAGGCCGGGTTTCTGGTTGTATTTTTTCAGCAGGGCCAGGGCATCTTCCCGGGTCGGAATGAAATCTGTCATAATCCATCCTTGAACTGTGTTGTAAGGTTTCAGTTTTTTGTGACAAACAAGACCCGGCATTGTTTCATGAACTGATGCCGTTCCGTGGCCTGTTCGATCTGTTTGGCATCCGCCGTGCTGATGACAATGGCGGTATTTTCCTTGCCCGATGTTCTCAAGGCCTTGATCACCAGAGGATGCCCCCCGGTACGGGAATCCTGCAGGGCCGTGTCCATGTCACACACATATTTGCCCACGCCGTGCTGGACTGCGAATTCCCGGCTGATGAACACGGCGGAATAAATGGTTCCTCCCTGTTCACTGACAATGACCGGGTAGAGCACCGGCTCGAAATCCAGTTCCCGGACGTCTAAAATCAGTCCGGTGTAAGGGATTTTTCCGGGTTCCATCCGGGAATCGGGCAACCCGTCCGGATTGATTTTCGGAATCTGGCGGATCTCATCCGGCAGCACCAGTTGAAGAAATCCTCCCAGAATCCGGGTCTGAACCGTCAACTCCACATCCAGTGCGGACGTGTAATACTGGCGGGTGATAACAGCATCCCGGGCGGTTTTTTCAATGCCGGCCATGATGGCGTCATTCTGGGCCGCATACTGTCCAACGGTCAGTCCATTGTAGATTGTGATCTGCTTGAGAAGATGGATGAGCTGCCGGTTGGCATCTGCCCGGGCTGCCCCGGGATCGGCTTCAGGCAGGTTGTCACGGTTGATTCTGGGCCCGGACCGGCCGGTGACCGTGACCGTGCCGTTGGTCCAGTTGATGGTTCCATGGTCCAGAGACATGATGCAGTGATGGGACGCCATATCGCTGGAGCAGAATGCCGTTCCAGCCAGGCCGAGCAGGCATATCCAGGTGCAGGCCATGAGCCGGAGCCGATCCGGTGCATGCGGGAAACATCTCATGGGCGGTTCAGATAGGTTTGCTGAATGAATGCGGCCACCGGCCCGATATCCTCCAGTCCGAATACAGGAACCGATGGGGTGAACGATGCGTCGGTGACCAGAGCGATCAGGTCGGGATGGTCCAGAAACAACGGGTAATCATGAGGGCCGCCGGTGCGGAATATTTCGATTTTCGGCAATGGCTGGCGTTTGAATCCCTCAGCCAGGATCAGATCCATATCCGGCAGATAGGCATGCATTTTCTCCATATCCGGTCTTTGGTCATCCTTGACCAGGGCGATCTGCTGATCCGTAATCACCAGGGTGGCCTCGGCCCCTGCCTGTTTGTGCCGCCAGCTGTCCTTTCCCTTGCGGTCCAGATCGATGTCGTGGTGGGTGTGTTTGACAGACCCGACCCGGCAACCTCTTCGGGTCAGTTCGGCAATCAGTTTGACCGCAAAGGTGGTTTTTCCGGCATTTGATTTTCCTGCTATGGAGATAATCGGCGGTTTCATCGGCAGTTTGTCTTCATGGAAAGTGGTTGATTTTTGTTTAAAATAGAGATCATGTCAGGGAAAGTCAAGTTGTGTCAGACAGGCTGCCGCCGTAATTTATGGTTGAAAAGAATGAGAAAGGATAGTATTTATAATTAAATTTTTTTGATAAAAACAGTGGTTTATTGCAGAATTTTTGGATCAAACTGGTGAAATATAAAAAAAATATTGCATTGATTGGTATGCCGGCAGTGGGAAAAAGTACGGTGGGTGTGCTGCTGGCCAAAAAAATGGGATTCGATTTCATGGATACGGACATCCTGATTCAGGCAAAAGAGGATCAGACGCTTTCCCGGATCATTGCCTGTCATGGTCTGGAGCAGTTTCTGGAAATCGAGAAGCAGCATCTTCTGAATATTCAGTGCGCCCGCCATGTGATTGCCACCGGCGGCAGCGTGATATACAAATCTGAGGCCATGCACCATTTGACAGACATCAGTATGGTCGTGTATCTGGCCATTGATCTGGATGTTCTCAAAACAAGATTGTCCGACGTGATCACCCGGGGCGTGGCCATTGCTCCTGGGAAATCCATTGATGATCTGTATCTGGAACGGATTCCATTATACGAAAAATATGCCGACCTGACAGTTCAATGCGGAAAAAAATATCCTGAGCATGTGGTGGAATCGATTGTCCGATCCCTTTCCGGGTATCGGGCATGACGGTTGCGCATCCGGATAGCGGATACCGGAAATCACCGGACCAGTATTTCCTGGACCGTTTCTTCAACAATGGATTTGAGTGTCATCATTTCCTGATCCGAAAAAAAACGATCCGGGTTTTTTGAAAACTGCGGGTCCATCATGGCAACCTCCCGGACACATTTCTGCAGGACATACCGTCTGGCGCCGTTGATCTGTCCGGCAATCTGTTTTATGACACAGGCATCGATGAACGGCCGCACACAGGTGGTCCGGAATTCATAGTCCGGCGCCGATGCCATGATCATCTGTATGCTTTGAAAAATAACATCGCTGCCGGGGGCGGATATCATAATGTCCGGGTATCTGTCCGGCCCGGTTTTAATGTCCATGGCCACATAATCCAACAGTGAACGGTCGAGCAGCCGGGACAGAACGGACGGGCGCGATCCGTTGGTATCCAGCTTGACGGCGAGCCCCATCTGTTTGAGTTGCTGGATAAACTCGATCAGATCCGGCTGCAGGCAGGGTTCTCCCCCGGTGATGACCACGCCGTCCACCCATCCTTTTCTTTTTGACAAAAAAGAAAAAATGTCTGAGGTGTTCAGGCGGCCGACACCGTTTACAGGGCCGGCCGCCAGTTCGGGGTTGTGACAGTAGGGGCATTTGAAATTGCACCCTGAGGTAAAGACCACGCAGGCAATGGTCCCTGGAAAGTCGATCAAAGAATTTTTCTGAAATCCGCCGATGTGCATGTTTGCTCAGGCTACGTGAAACGTTTTGCGCATGGCAAATTCGGTCTGCTTGCCGTTGTTCCACTGGGCCACGGGCCGCAGATATCCCACCACCCGGGAGTAGATTTCCGTGTCTGCCTGGCAGGTGTCGCACGTCGGGTGTTCTCCGGCAATGTAGCCGTGGGCCGGGCAGATGGAAAAGGTGGGGGTCAGGGTGAAATACGGCAGTTTAAAGGTGTTGGATACCTTGTTCACCAGTTGTTTGACCACAGTGATGTCTCCGACCTCTTCGCCTAAAAACAGATGCTGGACTGTCCCGCCGGTGTATCTTATCTGGAGCGGGTCCTGGAGTTCCAGGGCCTCGAACAGGTCATCCGTATAATTCACAGGCAGATGGGTGGAGTTGGTGTAGAAGGGGTCGCTGCCCTGCTGGTACTCTGTCTCGTTGGCACAGATGATATCTGAAAATTTCTTTTTGTCCAGGTTGGCGAACCGGTAGGTGGTGCCTTCGGCCGGGGTGGCTTCCAGGTTGAAGATCTCATCGGTTTCCGCCTGAAGCGCTTCGATCTTCTTGCGCAGATGGTCCATGACCCGCACGGCAAATGCCTGGCCGTCCGGCGTGGCAATACCCTGGTTCATGAAGTTGACGCAGGCCTCGTTCATGCCCAGAATGCCGATGGTGGAAAAATGGTTCCGCCAGTAGACGCCGGTGCTTTCCTTGATTTTTCTCAGGTAGAACTTGGAATAGGGATACAGCTCGCCGTGGGTGAATTTTTCCAGAATCTTGCGCTTGATACTCAACGATTCGGCTGCCAGCTGAGTCAGTTTGTCCAGGCGCTGGAAAAAGTCGGTTTCATTGTCAGCCAGATATCCGATCCGGGGCAGGTTCAGGGTGACCACACCAATGGAGCCGGTCAATGGATTGGCACCGAACAGGCCCCCGCCCCGCTTGCGAAGTTCCCGGTTGTCCAGACGCAGGCGGCAGCACATGGACCTTGCATCATCCGGGGACATGTCGGAGTTGACAAAGTTGGAAAAATAGGGGATCCCGTATTTGCCGGTCATTTTCCAGATATTTTCCAGGTTGGGATTGTTCCAGTCGAAATCCCGGGTGATGTTGTAGGTAGGGATGGGAAAGGTAAAGACCCGTCCTTTGGCATCTCCCTCCATCATGACCGCGGCAAAGGCGCTATTGATCATGTCCATTTCTTTCTGATACCCGGCATAGGTCCCTTCTCCGTATTTGCCGCCGATGATCACCGGAGAATCCTTAAGGGTGGCCGGTACGTTCAAATCCATGGTGATATTGGTGAACGGGGTCTGAAATCCCACCCGGGTGGGGATGTTGATGTTGAAGACAAACTCCTGAAGGGCCTGCTTCACTTCTTTGGGGCTGAGTTGATCTTCTCTGACAAACGGCGCCAGCAGGGTGTCGAAATTGGACATGGCCTGGGCACCGGCAGCCTCTCCCTGGAGGGTGTAAAAAAAGTTGACGATCTGGCCGAGGGCGCTTCTGAAATGTTTGGGGGGTGAGGATTCCACCTTGCCTGCCACGCCTTTGAATCCTTCTAAAAGCAGGTCCTGAAGATCCCACCCCACGCAGTACACCGACAAGAGACTCAAGTCATGCAGATGGATGTCCCCGTTGTAATGGGCTTCCCGCACCGCCGGCGGATAGATTCTGTTGAGCCAGTATTCGGCGGTGATGTCCGAGGAGATATAATTGTTCAGTCCCTGGAGGGAATAGCTCATGTTGCTGTTTTCCTTGACCTTCCAGTCCATCTGGGAGATATAGGATTCCATGAGGTCCACGTTCTGCCGGATGGCGATCCTGCGGAGCTGGTTGTGCTGTTCCCGGTAGATAATATAGGCTTTGGCTGTTTTGTAAAACGGGGAATCCAGCAGGACCCGTTCCACAATGTCCTGGATCTCCTCCACTTCCGGCACCGGACCCAGCTGAAGATCCCGGGCCAAAGTCAACACCCGCAGGGTGAGCCGTTTGGCTTCCCGGCCGTTGAATTCTCCGGTGGCCTGACCTGCTTTTTCAATGGCGCTGGTGATTTTTGAAGAGTCAAATGCCGTGATCCGCCCATCCCGTTTTTTTATTTGTTCAAACATGTCCACCTCTTGAAATCAGATTCAATTTGACTTAGTATGCCGCTGTGCTGACATACCGACACAGCGTGTCCTGACTGGATATATGATCAGTTGAAACCAAATTAGCCAATATGTTGTTGTGTGTCAAGCAAAAAAATACAATATATGGTATAAATCGCCCATGAAACCGGATCGACCCCCGTTTTTCAGAAAACAATATATTCCCTGGTATGATACCACTGCGGTCTGCCGGATAATGATGGGCATTCTGATGCTGGTTTTTTTGTTCGCACTGACAGGGGTGACCGTGGCATGGTCGGAACCGGATCTGGTTGAACATGTATGGTTTCCGGGAATGCTGGGAGGGTTGTGCTTTTTTCTGATAGTTAAAATCGGATCCCGGCTGTGGCGGCGGAACGGAAAAGAATGATTCTGCCTGTTCTCAGTTTTGTATCAAGACGTTCAGCATGTGGTGAAGAATTTTTGCCGTTACCCCCCATATGACCACCTCCCCGAACGGGTAAGTCAGATCCATGATCGGCGGGGTTTGTCCCAGATACCCTTTTTTCCGGTGCAGGTCGACCAGATGAGACACCGGAATCCGAAACACCCGTCTGATTTCCGCCGGATCGAACCGGATGGGCTCCTGCTGGTTCCATATGCCGGTAAACGCCTGAATGTCTTTGTGGTTGATGGTCTGGAAATGGCCGATGGAACCGATCACTTCCACATTTTCCGGATGAATGCCCAGCTCTTCCTCGAGTTCACGTAACGCGGTTTCCAAAAGGCTGTCATCGGTGTCATCCACGTGTCCCCCGGGAAAGGCCATCTGATTGCGCCAGGGATATCCCGCCACATCCGCTTTCTGGATGAACAACAGCTCCGGGATGTTCTGGTTGAATAAAAACAGGGCCATGACCGCCGTGGGATCATATCTGTCCGGGGCCGGGGGGGACGGGTGTTTTGCATTTTCCAGGGTGTGTCTGATTTTCTGACGGCATGACACCGGATTCATGGCACATTGTTTCATCGGTCAGCAGAGGAAGGATTAAGGGTCTGCATTTTCAAATTCCGAGACCTCCACGGCGAAGTTCTCCAGATTCTGGGGCAGATCGGAAAACACGAGCATGAACGGCACCGTCTCCCCGGGCATGATTTTGTCATTGATATCCACCGTTTTTCCGGGCGTTTTCAGCTGGGCGGTCAAATCTTCGATCGGGCTGGTTCTCAGGGTTTCTTCAGAGAGAATGTTGCCGCAAAAGGCGGTTTGGCTCATGACCGCTTTTTGTTCCTTCTGGAACAGGGTCCCTTTCACCTGAATGCGGCGGTAGGGAATCTGTGCGGGATTTTCGATTTTTCCGGTGATGATGAACAGCTCCCCAGCCGTATCATTGGTGATAAACCGGCCGGTCACACTTTTCTGATCCGGTATCGGATCCGGATGGGACACGGATTCAGTCGTTTTTTCAGGCAGATACTGCTGAAGGAACGGGATCTGGACTTCCGGCAGAAACGGGATTTTGTATCCAAAAAACGGGGCGGCCACATAGCCGCCGCCTGCCAGTAAAAACAGGAACAACACCACCAGAATCAACAGCCCTGCCCGGGATCTTTCTTGGGGCAAAGGAGTATCCTCGTCCGCGGTTAATTCGTCTTCCTGGCCCAGCGGATGAATCAGAGATGCCCGCGCCGGACGGCGGGGTGGAGGCGGCTCATGATGCGAGGCGTCAGGGGTGTCTGTACCATCGGTAAGAATATCCTCGTCCCGGGTTGTTTGCTTGAGCGGATCACTGTCTTCCAGGGGGAATGGCGTCGTTTGATCGCTGACCCCGGGTTCCTTTTCATCCAGATCCTCTGACAGATCCAGTTCATCACCTGCTGCGGTGTCAGCTTCCTTGAATTCGGTTTCTATTTCATCCGGATTGATCGTTTCCAGTTCCAGTTTCTCAGGTTCAAATGTTTCCTGTGAGCCGTTTTCAGTCAGATTTTCAAATTCTTTTTCAAAGTCGGTGTCATCGAACTCAAAAGTGTCGAATTCAGGTTCCAAAGGAGGGGGAAAAGCAGTGAATATGTGCTTGCACCGGCTGCAACGCACTGTGGACCCGGCGGCATCCAGCAGGAATTCATCCAGGGTGAATCGTGTCGCACATTTCTCACAAGTGATAATCATGAGGCGTCCCCTTATGGTTTCAGATTATATATTTCGGGCTTGTTTCTGAATTTTTCATCATAATCCAGCCCATATCCGACAATGAATCCTTTTTCAAGGGAAAAACAGGCATACCTGACATGGATGTCTTTTTCCCGGCGTTCATGCTTGTCGATCAGGGTGCAGACAGCCACGGATTTCGGGTTGAGAAGCGTGACGAACTCGATGATTTTGCTCA
>Ga0180429_10001794_pt1 | contig 18042 bp, 12 predicted proteins | sample SS_ome_FD_132428 | JGI IMG/M metagenome (GOLD analysis project Ga0180429, IMG submission 132428) | Hypersaline lake sediment archaeal communities from the Salton Sea, California, USA - SS_1_S_1 metaG | ecosystem: Environmental > Aquatic > Non-marine Saline and Alkaline > Hypersaline > Sediment ...
AGATGCTCTCAAACATCGCCGTGTCCAGCACTTGCAGGTCTGATCCCGATCCGGACGCACGCCTTCGTCGGGCGATGGCGGAGAACCGCGTGCTATCGGGCACCACGCGTCATCCGGCCCCGGACTGTCGCTGCCACCACCGCCATTCGATGATGGACAGGACCGCGAACGCGAGCAGCAGCCATGGCCAGAGATCCCGCCATCTCGGCCCGCCGGTGTCCGCGGCTCTTCCGCGGACCGCCGCGGTGCCGAGTCGAACCTCATCCGCGACCGCGACGCGTCGCTCGTCCGGCGACAGCTGATTGACCGCCACCAACCGCCTCGCCCGCGGTCCGCGATCCGCGGGCGTCCACGAGATCTCGTGAAGTCCGGCCCGACGCGCGGGCCCCCAGACCAGTCCCCCGTCGGCCTCGAGTTCGACCGGTTCCTCGCGGCCGTCGGGCGTCCGGATCCGGACGTCGGTGGCCCCGGGATCGAGCCGGGCGACGATCGCGTCCCCCGGCGCCACACCCCGCGACGTCAACGCGTCACCGCGGGTGCCGAGGTGTTCGATCGCGTTGGACATGAAGTTGACGAACGACCGCAGGTACGGCCAGTTCGAGTCGAGCGGATCGAAGGCCACGTGCACCAGCGAGATCGGTCCGCGATCGACTTCAACGATCATCGGCCCGTCGCCACTGTCGACCAGCACCGCCCCGCCCGCCCCCGCGATCACCTTCCGCAGTCGCGAGACGTACAACTGGTCGAGGTTCACGAAGCGAAGCAGCGGATGATCGTCCCGGCTTCGCCGCACCAACGCCCCGTCGACCGGCTCGCCGAACATCCGGAGCCCCTCGATCGAAGGCGCGGTTCCGAAGCTCAGGTAGCGACCGGGCGGCAGATCCTCGACCTCGACGTCGTGGAGCACGACCACGTCGTAGTCGGCGACGCCGCCCGCCGCGGCGAGTTCGCGGAACCCGGCCGCATCGAACAGGTCGAGGCCGTCGAGCGGCATGCCTTCGAGAAGCGATCGCAGGACGAAGCCTTCCGATCCGACCAGCGCGACGTCGAGGCGACGCGCGGGCGGCACCACCAGGGCCGCCACGTCGTCGCAGGCCAGGGCATCCTCGCCGATGATCGCCACCTCGATGACCGCGTCCCGCGGCTGATCGAGCGGCGGAAACGACACTTGTCGCCGCCCCGGCACCCGCCCCCGCTCGGGATCGTCGCGGGCCGCGGGCACCTCCACCGGCGTCGGGGTCACCGAGCGGATCCCGCCATCGACGCTCAGCTGCACGTCCACCTGCGCGTCCACGTCGTCGTCGTTCTCGACCGCCACGAAGACCTGGATGCGTCCCGGGTCGTCGTAAGGTCGCTCGGCGGCGATCGCGGCGATGCCGATGTTGCGGGCGTCCGGTCGTCCGACCTGATGGAAGTCCAGCGATTCGCCGGGACGAAGCACCTGCTCGTCCAGATCGGCGATCCGCCCGTCGGTCCACAGGTCGATCGCCGCGGGCGCTTCGCCGGGCGCGGTCTGGGCATCGGGATCGACGATCGTGGTGTACGCCCGGGCCAGCTCGAGCGCGGGGCCGATCACGCTGCGGCCGTCGGTCGGCTCGATCGCCCGCACCGCGGCGATCGCGGTCGCCTCGGACGTCGTGAACGGCGTCATGATCGTCGCGTCGTCCGCGAAGGCGACCACCATGACCTCGGCATCGCTGCCGCCGAAGAGGCCGCCCGCGTGCAGACGCTCGATCCGCTCGATCGCGGCCTCCTGGGCGACCGCCAGCCGTGCTCGATCGTCGTCGTCGCCGTCCTCGACCGCCATCGATGCGGAATGATCGATCATGATCACCGTACGACCGCTGCGAGATCCCCCCGCATCGATCCGCGGCTGCATGAGTGCCACGCCCAGCAATGCCAGCAGCAGAAGCTGAAGCAGCAGAAGCAGGTTGAGGCGAAGCCGTTGGAACGGCGCATTCGCCCGCAGGTCCTCGACCGCCCGCTTCCAGAGCATGGTGCTGGGAATCGGTCGGCTGGTCCGCCGCAACCGCAGGAAGTAGAGGGCCACCAGCGCGGGCACCGCGATCCCGAGCACCACGCCGCCGAAGAGCGGAGTCAGCCAGCTCACCGCAGCAGCCCCCGTCGACGGAGATAGTCGAGCAACAGCGTGTCCATGTCGGTCGAGGTGTCGACGACCGAGTGCATGATGCTCCGACGGATGCAGAAGTCGCGAAGCCCGCCGCTCCAGGCGTCGAGCCGATCGCGGTAGCCCTGCAGCACGGCCCCGTTGACCGTGACCTCGGCTTCGTCACCGTCCTCGAGATCCACCAACCGGAGATCGCCGCGCATCCCGTGCTTCCGCGGGTCGATCTCCTGCGGCGACAGGACCTGCATCGCGAAGACGTCGTACCCCCGCCCCGCGACGTACCGGAGCCCCGTCTCGTAGCCCTCCTTGAGCAGGAAGTCCGAAAGCACGATCATCACGCCGCGACCCTGCCGCGACAGGGCGATCGTCTTCATGGCGTCCGTGAAGTTCCCGGGACCGCCGGGCTCGAGATCGAGCAGCCAGCGGCCGGCCTCGTGCGTGCGTCGCCGACCCCGCAGATTCGAGATCCGCTGCAGACCTGCGGGCCCGCCGTCCGCGTCCAGACCGCCGAAGGCGGTCAGCGTGACGCGGTTCTGGTTGACCAGCCCGATGTAGCCGAGGGCCATCGCCAGCCGCCGGGCGAACTCGAACTTCGACGGGTCGCCCCAGTTCATGCTCGCCGACGCGTCGATCGCGACGATCAGCGAGAGATCCTCCTCCTCCAGAAAGATCTTCAGGAAGAGCCGATCGAGACGGCCATAGATGTTCCAGTCGACGAACCGCAGGTCGTCGCCCGCGACGTACGGGCGGAAGTCCGCGAACTCGACGCTCTGACCGCGACGCTTGCTGCGACGCTCGCCCTGCACGCGACCGTTGAAGATGCGGCGACTCACCACGTCGAGGTGATCCAGCCGGGCCATGAGCCGACCGTCGATGAGTTCATCCACGCGGGTCGGGCGGGTCGATCGGGGCGGCGGTCCTTCGGGGAACGGACTCATGGGGTGCGCCCCCCGAACGCCGCGGTCGAGGGATGGTCGGCGTCGACCGGCACCCGGTCGAGAATTCCGGCGACGAGATCGTCCGCGTCGACCGCATCGGCCTCGGCCTCGAAGGTGCGAAGCACCCGATGTCGCAACGCCGACGGGGCGATGCGTCGGACGTCGGCCACGCTCGCGGCGTACCGCCCGTCCATGACGGCGAGCACCCGGGCCGCCGAGACGAGGGCCTGCGCCGCCCGCGGACTCGCGCCGTATCGGATGTAGTGCCGCTGCTCGGGAAGGGCGTGCTCGCCGTCAGGATGCGTGGCGAGCACCAGCCGCACCGCGTAGTCCTGCACGGTCGGGGCGATCAGGATCCGCCGGGCCAGCGTCCGGGCGGCGAGCACGTCCTCTCCGTCGAGCATCATGCCCGCCCGCGCCGACCGCGGCACCGTGGTGCGACGCAGGATCTCGGCGAGCTCCCGACGCACCACCGCCGGCACCGTGATCTTCAGCAGAAAGCGGTCGAGCTGCGCCTCGGGCAGCGGATGCGTGCCTTCCTGCTCGACCGGGTTCTGCGTCGCCATCACCAGGAACGGGCGGGGAAGCGACCGGGTGCGGTCGCCCGCGTAGACCGAACCTTCCTGCATCGCCTCGAGCATCGCCGACTGACTGCGGGGCGAGGCTCGGTTGATCTCGTCGGCGAGCAGCAGATTCGCGAAGATCGGCCCCTCGCGGAACCGGAAATCGCGGCCGCCGTGCTGATCCTCGACCACCACCATGGTGCCGGTGATGTCCGCGGGCATGAGATCGGGCGTGAACTGGATGCGACCGAAGTCGAGCCCGAGGGTGTCGGCGAGCGTGCGGACCAGCAGCGTCTTTCCGAGTCCGGGCACGCCTTCGAGCAGCACGTGCCCGCCCGCGAAGAGGGCGACCAGCGTCTCTTCGACGACCGCCTCCTGCCCCACGACGACCTTGCCGATCTCGTCGCGGAGTCGCGCAAACGCCGTCCGGAAGCGCTCGCAGGCCGCGATCACCGACTCGACGTCGCCCGCCGGCGCGTCAAGGACCCGAGCCAACTCACCCATCCCGTCCGCCTCCGGACGATTCGTCGCCACCGGTGCCCGCCCGCCGCTTCGCCCGCAGCAGCCGACTGGTCATGTCCTCGGCGTCCGCCCCGTCGCCGCTCGGCGTCGGGGTGTCTTCGCGGACCGGGCGACGGGATCGTTCCGCCTCGGACGGGGCGCCGGTGCTGCTCGCGTCCGACACCGAGAAGTCCGAGACCGCGTCGGGCTCGAGTTCGACCCTGCGGCCTGCGACGTCCGCCTCGCGGCCGCCGCCATCAGCGTCGCGATCGCGGGTCGCGCGACGACGGGCGGTCCGCCATGCGTCGACCGCGCTGCCGGACGCCGAGGCCGCGGCGGCGGCCCGACGCTCCCGCTCGAACGACAGCCGTCGCACCGCCACGTCGACGAGGAACAGGCCGGCGCAGATCACCACCACCACGTCCCAGATCCGGGTCGGTGAACTCGGCATCTCCAGCCCCTGCCGATCGAACGGGTCGACCACCGCGAGATCGGTGGCGGGGTCGTAGATGCGTCCGCCGGTGCGGTCCGCGATCAGTTCCAGCAGCGTCCGGTTGTCGCGGGTGGTGGCGAACTCCTTGCGATACGGCACCGAGACCGCCGCCTGCACGCTCATCGCATCGCCTTCGTCGCCGTCCGGATCGGCGAAGATCGCATTGACGAGGTACGCCCCCTCCTGTTCGACATCGAACTCGGCGCGGTAGCGGCCGGGGCCGATCTGCTGCAGGGCCAGCCGCCGGGGCCGGCCTTCGGGGTCGATGACCACGCCTTCGCCCGCGAGAAAGTTCGCGAACGCCCCGCCGTCGGAGAGGGCCTCGACCTCGACCACCGCCCGGCCCTCGTCGCCGATCCCGCTGCGGATCGCGAGGTTCGACGGGGTCGGCGGCCGCATCGACCACCGCACGACCTGCTCCCAGAACGGCTGGTAGTCGGACCATCCGGGCCAGCCCGTCGCCCACCGCGAGCCCGCGTCGCTGGTGTACGCCACCGACTTCCCGAGCCCGTGATTCCAGAACGCGAGCAGCGGATCATCGCCGTCCTCGGTCCGCACCGTGATCGGGGTCTTCGCGAGTCCCTCGCGGGCGACCGTCAGCACGAAGCCCTCGACGCCGGGCGTCCGCACGACGCCCCGGGTCGGACCGTCCACCGCGGGCAGCGTGACCGACGGGAAGTCGCCTTCCTGCACCAGCGTCCGCGAGACCAGCGTCGCCTCCTTGATGAAGATCTTCGGAAGCTGGTTCGGGTTGACGACGTTGTAGTACGTGCCGCCCGTGTACTCGGCGACCCCCTGCATGTTGCGGGCGTCGGTGACGGTGCCGTGCCCGCCGACCATCACGGTGGTGATCGTGATCCCGTCGGCCACGTAGCCGTCGAGCAACTGCTGCGACGGCGGTGCGGGATCGCCGTCGGAGATGATGATGACGTGTTTCTGCCCGGCGTTGACCTCGTTGAGTCCGGTTCGAGCCAGCTGGAGCGACGCGGAGAAGTCGGGCATGTCCCCGATCGTCATCGCTTTCGCGGCCGCGATCGCGGCCTGCTTGTCGCCCGCGGGCTGCATCGGAAACGCCCACGCGCAGCCGTTGAACTGGTTCGCACCGAGTCCGAAGTCGAAGGTGATGATGCCGACGTGATCCTGACTGCTCAGGGCCTCGATCGCGGAGATCGCGGTGACCTGCCCCCAGTGATTCCCCTGCGGCATCTCGCACGAGTGCATCACCAGCGCGAGCGCCCCGCGGGTCATCTGGCGTTCCTGCGGCGGGTCCAGCGTGACCGGAAGCACCGCGGCGACCTCGGAGTCGATCCACCCGCCCGCCCCGAACGACCGGTCGCCGCCCAGCATGATCAGCCCCCCGCCGAGGTCGTGCACGTACGCCCGCAACGCCCGATCCCCCGCCGCGTCGAACGACCACCGCGGCACGTCGGCGAGGATCACCGCGTCGAATCCGTTCAGGGTCGAGAGACCGCCGGTCACCATCTGCGGGCCGCCGACCACGACCTCCAGACCGCCGTCGCGGAGGGCCCGGATCAGCGGCATGAACTCGGACTCGGTCTCGGTGACCACCAGCACCCGCCCCTCGCCCGAGACGAAGGTGATCGCGTCGTGGCGGTTGTTCTCGCCGAGCACGTCGGCGTCCGGATCGTCGGGTTCGAAGTCGACCCGGAAACGATGACCGCCCGAGAAGTCCATCGACACCGGAATCGGGACGGTGTTGACCCCGGGTTCGAGTTCGATCCGGACGCCGTCTCCGGGCGAGGACGGATCGAGGTCGATGCTCTCGTCGTTGCGTCGGAGCCGGAGGACGCCGGTGGTCGCTTCCGACGACCGGATGAACGCCCGCAGATCGACCGCCTGCCCGATCCGGGCCCGGCTCGGGGCTCGCAGCCCTTCGAAGACGATCTCGCGGTCGAACTCGTACTCGACCGGCAGCACGTCCACCGGGATGCCGTTGGCGGTCGCGAGCCGGATCGCCTCCAGCACGTTCGAGCGGGTCTCGTTGCCGTCCGAAACCAGCAGGATGCGGTTCGCGGTGTCGGTCGGCAGCAGCGAGATGGCGGTCTCGATCGCGTGCGACAGATCGGTGGCTGCCAGATCGCCCGCGTGATCCAGCACGATCCGGGCGTTGACGTCGGGCGTCTGGCGGATCTCGGATCGTTCCGCGACCGTCACCACTCCGATCCGGTCGTCCTCGTTCCGCTTGGCCTCCTCGACCCGGGCGAGGAACCGTTCGCCGTCGCGGCGGAGCTCGCGCGGGATGCTTCGGCTGACGTCGGCGACCACCATCAGGGTGACCGACTCGCCGCGGTCGACGATCGACGGACGGGCCAGCGCCACCGCGAGCAGCAGCAGCAGGATCGATCGGGTCACCACCGAGCCGATCAGTTTCGCCCGCGACTGCCCGCCGGCGCCCGCCCGCGCGAACCACGCGGTCGGGATCGACAGCAGGGCCACCAGCAGCAGCCACGGATGCTCGAAGGTCAGGGGACTGTCGGCCAGCAGCACGTTCACGGTTCCGAGCGATCCTGAGGCCGGGGGCGAGTCGCGGACGCGGCCGCCGAGGCCGGGACCGACGCGAGACCGATGCCGACGGCGGGCGGATCACCGATCAGGACCCGGGCGTTCCCGCTGTCCAGAACCGCCATCGTGCCCGCGGCCACGTCGATCGCCCAAGGATACCGGAGCCGCCCCGGCTGGACGCCGGTGCCGCCTGCCACCGCCAGACTCTGCCCGTCGGTCGGGTCGATCCGCTGCACGCGGTTCGCCCCGAACTCGACGACCACCAGACTTCCGTCGTCCGCGATCGCGAGTCCGTACGGGTACGAGAACCGCCCGGGCTCGAGGCCGGGACCGCCCAGCACGCGACGAAGTCGACCGTCGGCGTCGGTCACCACGATGCGGTGATGGATCGCGTCGGCGATGAAGAGTTCGCCACGCTCGGCGTCCCATGCGATCGACTGCGGCCGCGAGAGCGCCGGCCGGTCGTCGCGATCGGTCTCGCCCGCGAACCCGATCACCCCGACCGGGTTCCAGTCGGCATCGAAGATCTGCACCCGGTCGTTGCCGCCGTACTCGGAGACGAACCATCGGCCGTCGGGCCCCGCCGCGACGTCGGTCGGATAGATGAATTCGCCGGGCTCGCGGCCCATCCGACCGTGCGTCTCGAGCAGCTCGCCGTCGGGCGAGAAGATCGCGATGCGATGCTCGTGCGTGTCCGCGACCACCACCCGACCGTCCGGCGCGATGGAGATGCCGGTGGGCTTCCCGTTCTCGAACCGCGGCATCCGCCACGCGGTCTGGAACGAGCCGTCGAGTCCGAATCGCTGGATCCGCGCCGACTTGTCGACCACGAAGAGACGCTCGTTCGCGGTGTCGAGCGCGATCGCCCGCGGGTAGTCGAACCGCCCGTCGAGGTTGCCCGGCCGACCGAAGACCGTCGGACACGCGAGCGGCGGCGGTCCCGCGGCCGCATCCTCGGCGACCTCGGTCGGACCGCAGCCCGGCGTCGCCACCGCGACCACCGCCGCGAGCAGGCACGACACGACGGCCCGGGCCCCCGCCCCGCGCCCGCCTCGGGCGTGCCGCGCGATCAGGGTGAGGGCCACCGCGACCGGGACCGCGGCGAGCGAGACCGGCAGCACGACGGGAAGCACGCTGTCCACGTACTGGTAGTGCATGGCGTTGAGGAGCGCGGTCGAGAGCAGCGGGAAGCCGGGCGGCTGGAGCCGGGCGGTCACCGGAATCTCGCTCGCGGCCAGCACCGCGCCGCTCAGTCCCCCGCCGATCAATGCGGCCGTCATCGTCGGTCGCGCCGCCGACCAGCGATCGCGGAGACCGATCGGGGCGTCGGCGGCGAACGGTCCGCCGCCCAGGACGCCCGACCGTGGCACCAGCACGCAGCCGAGCACCGCCGGCACCACCGCGATCCGTCCGACCACCGCGAGCATCATCGCGGTCGGACCGTCGTAGATGACCGCGGTGATCGGCCGATTCCACACCGCCTCGACCCCCGCGGCGATCAGCGTCGCGGGTGCGAACGCGACGACCGCACACCCGCCGACGACGACGGTCGCGATCATCGGACCTCGCCCGCCCCGGCCCCGCCCCATCGCGGTCGTCGTCGCGACCACCGCGCCGAGCATCCCGCCCGCCACCGCGATCCGGAGCGTGCCGAACGCCGCCGGGCCGTGCAGACGCCAGGCGTCGAGCAGGTCCACCGACCACGCCCGCCGCGAGAGCAGCGCCAGCGGCGCGACGACGATGATCGCGCCGAGCGCCAGACCGAGTCGACCCGACCGATCCCTGATCGCCCCACCGGACCGCGGGGTCCGGCGGGCCGCGGGCAGCGACCGGGTCAGGATCACCGCCCCGAGCACCGCGGTCGGCACCGCCCACCACCCGGCGAGCAGCAACGTCCCCATCGATCCGCCGCGGGTGTCGAGGGTCCGCAGTTCGAATCCGATCGACGACACCTGCGCGAGATCGAACGGCACGGTCAGCCCGCCGACCACGATCGCAACCAGCATCGCGACCCGCACCACGACCACGCGTTCGAGTCGCCACCACGCGGCGAGCCGTCGCCACCCCCGCGGCCGGTCGAGGCATCGCAGCGTCCGCGCCTCGTCCACGCCGACCGCGGCATGGGCCCAGACCGCGAGCGGCAACGCATGACTCAGGAGCCCGATCGCCAGCACGCTCCGCCGCAGCAGCGGGACGTGATTCTCCGCCGCCGCCCACGCCCCGATCGTGGTCTCCGGCCCGACTTCGAGCCACCAGGCATCGAAGAGCATCGCGGGCGACAGCAGCACCGGCACCGTCCAGAGCGCGGCCTCGACCGGCCGACGACCCGCGGCCAGACGACGCCCCGCCCCCAGTCCGAGCACCGAGGCCGCGAGCCCGATCGCGACCGCCCACGCCGGCGTGGTCACGCTCGCCTCGAACCCGCGGTACCCGAGTCGGTCGGGTCGCTCGAAGTCGCCGCCGAGAAGCTCGGCACCGCCGATCAGGATCCCGACGAGCGGCGGCGACAGGAGCACGCCGAACACCGCGATCGCCGACAGGGCGACGATCGTCCTGATCCCGGCCGATCCGGCGTTCCCGACGGCATGCTTCCCGGTTCCCGGGACGGGGCCGGCCACGCGGGTCATGCCGGTCGTACCGGTCCTGCCGGTCCTGCCGGTCATGCCGGTCATGCCGGTCATGGAGAGACGTTCTCCGCCGGTTCGTCCCCCGTCAGTCTCGCCATCGCCCGCTCGACCGCGTCGTCCATCGCGGCGGCGACGTCCTCGATCGAACACCGCCACGGATCGGGCTCGTCGAGCCCGATCGTCGCGGAACCTGCCGAAGACTCGTCATCAAGGATCCCGGGATGGGCGACGGGCTGATGCCGCGCGGGCGAGGCCCGCAGCAGACGTTCGACCTCCGGCGATGCGAGAAACGCCACCAGCGCGATCGCCTCGTCGGGATGCGTCGCCCCGGTCACCATGCCCGCGGCGTTGGGGATGAGCAGCGTGCCGCCGCCGGTGTCGCCCGCGGGCAGATGTCGAGGCAGGACCGCCGCGACGTCGAGACCGCGGGCCCGGCTCGCGAGGACGTCGTCGGTGTCGGTCAGTCCGAGCAGCACCTCCCCACGCACCACCGCATCGACCGTCGCGGCGTTGCCGCCGGGCAGCAGACGGACCTGATTCCGGGCGAGACCATCGAGCCAGCGATCGAACGCGGCGTCGCCCCAGCCGACCGCCATCGCCCCGACGTGCCCGCGGGTGGTGCCGAACCGCGGGTCGGCCATCGCGATGCGATCACGCCACCGGGGTTCGGCGAGCGACTGCCACGTCGCGGGCAGATCCTCGACCGCGACGCGATCGGGGCGGTACGCGATCACCCGGGGCCGGCCCGCGAAGGCGAACCAGCGTCGGTCGCCCCGTCGCCAGGCTTCGGGATGATCCGCGAGTTTGGACGCGTCGATCGGGGCCAGCAGCCCTTCCGACGCCAGTTGCTCGACCGCGAACGGCTCCGAACTCCAGAAGACGTCGGCCCGCGGGCGCGACGACTCGCGACGCAGCCGCTCGGCGAGTCCGGTGGTCTTGGTGGCCTCGGTGTCGAAGAGCGGCTCGACGCGGATGCCGGTCTCCCGCTCGAACGCCTCGAGAATCGGGGTCGCGGTCTGCGGATCGGCCGAGACGTAGGCGACCACCCGGCGGTCGTCGCCCGCGGCGTCGTCGGACGAGCCGCACCCGGCGAGCGTCGCCGTCAGCAACGCGGCGGCGAGCGCCCGGCGACCGACGGCGCCGGGGACCGCCCTGGCCGCCAGGATCATGAAGGTCATGAAGATGCCGAGGCTCATGAAGGTCCTGGAGGTCGTGAAGGTCATGGCTGCTTGGATTCCGCAGGCTTCTCGGCGGGTGCCGGGTCCGCGGGCGTCGTGCCTCCAGACGTGCCGCCCGAGGACGTGTTCCCCGACGATCGGGTGGCCGCGCGGATCCGCTTCTCGACCTCGCCGAAGTAGTGCCGGTGCACGTCGCGAAGGTGCGGCGGCACCGGATCGTCGACCACGCCTTCCTCGTCGCCGCGGGCGATCCGTTCCGCGACCCGCCGCAGGGCCGCCCGCCGCTCGCCGACCTCGATCTCACCCTCCACGAGTTCGCGGGCGATGATGTCGCCGCCGCGGTTCTCGACCTCCTCCCGCTGATCGACGGTGCGGGTCGGCGTCGGCGCGAGCGGCGCCTCGCCGCCGGAACCCTGCCCGGGGCCACCCATGCCTTGGCCCTGTTGTCCCTGACCCTGGCCGTCCTGCTGAGGAAGCGACGACGCCCAGTCGGAGAGCCCCGATCCCATCTTCGAGGCGGCGTTCTGACACTGCTGCTGCGCGGCTCGGGCGGAGGAGAGCATCTGCTGCATCTGCTCCAAGCGACTCAGCATCTGACCGCCCTGCTGACCTTCTTGACCTTGTTGACCCTGTTGACCTTGCCGGCCTTGTTGTCCCTGTTGACCCTGCTGCCCCTGCTGCCCCTGCTCGCCCTGCTGCCCCTGCTGACCTTGTTGCCCCTGTTGTCCTTGCTGCCCCTGCTGGCCTTGCTGTCCTTGCTGCGACTGCTGCGACTGCTGCATCAACTCCTGCATCGCCTCCGAGAGGTTCTGCAGCGCATCGCTCGACTGCTGCTGCGACCGGAGCATCTCCTGAAGCTGCTGCTGCTGTGTCCGGTTGAGGCCGGTCGCGTTCTCGATGGCCTGTTCCAGCGCCTCGGGATCGCTCGCCAGTTCCGGGTCCAATCCGGCCTGCTGCAACGCCTGCTCAAGCGCCTTGCGGTCGGCGGCCAGCCGCTCGAGTTCCTCGCTCAGGGCTTCGAGCTGATCCTCGAGCCCCGCCGCCTCGTCGGCCGCGGTCTCGTCGTCGGCGAGTCGTTCCCGCATCCGCTCGAACGCCTCCTTCGCGGCCGCGAAGTCGCCGCGGGCGAGCGATTCACCGAGATCCTTCGCGTCCGCATCCTCCAGGTCGTCGGTCCGCAGACCGGCAAGCGACTCCCGCAACGCCTCGTCGAGTCGGGCCTGGTCGCCGTCGAGGAGTTGTTCCAGCCGCTGCTGAAGCTCCCCGATCTCACGGATCGCCTCGCGCCGGATCTCGCGGGCGTCGGCCGGATCAGCCTCGTCTTCCGGTGCGGTCGCGCCCGCGAGCATCTCCGAGAGCGCGTCCTGAAACTCGGCGTCGAGGGCCTCGTCCGCCTGGATCGCCTCGGCGATCTCGGCCAGTTCCGCCTGCACCTCCTCGCGGGCCACGTCGACCTCACGTCGCCCGGCCTCCTGCACGCCGGGGGCGAAGAGATCCGAGTCGGGCACGATCGTCCAGACCCCGATCAACGCGAGCCCGAGAACCGGGGCCACCCACCAGCCGTGCGGGGCGGCGGGCCGGAACGCGACCGCCACCCGCCGGCGAAGTTCGGGCCCCGCGGCGATCCGCGCCGCGTCCGCGACCGCAGCCATCGCGAACGGGTCGTCCCGGCGTCGCACCTGCCACGCGGTCGAGATCCGATCTCGAAGGTCGAGTCGGGTGTCGATCGCGACCGCGACCGCGACGGGATCGCGATGCGAACGGACCGCCAGCACGATCGCGAGGCCGAGGACCACCACGCCGGCCGGCACCACCGGAATCCAGATCGGCATCAGCAGGGCGGGCACGGACTTGGCCGCGAGCGCCCACATGAGTAGTGCGGCGAGGGCGAACTCGCCGCCGATCACGAACGTCTCGACGAAGCGTGCGAGACGCCGGCGGCGGCCGGCGATCCGGATCAGCCGTTCGATGTCGTTCATGCGCGTTCCGGGCGGGATGCCGGACCTCCTGAGGATCGGATCGGGGCCGAAGCCCGGAGATGCTTCCGGATTCGAGCCGCGGATCGGGTCGGCGACGAGCCGGACCGGGCGTCGCGACGTCGTCCGCCGGTCCGAGGATAGCAGCCCCGGATCGAAGCGAGGCCGATTCCGGATCGGTCGACGGCCCCCGATTCCTTGTCCTGAACGATGATCCCCATGAAGATGCCCGTGTCCTTCGACCGATCCCATCCGATACGACTCGCCGCGAACCCGGAGAACCCGTCCATGGTCCGATCGATGATTCGCCCCGTGCTCCTCGCCGTGCTGGCGGCCACCGCCCTGCTCGCCCGCCCCGTCTCGGCCCAGGTCACCGACGCCGACCTCGTCCGCGAGAACGAGCGACTGGTCGCCGAGGTCCGCGATCTCGAGGCCGCGCTTGAAGCCGCCCTCCAGCGGATCGCCGCGCTCGAGACCGAGCTCGCCACCCTGCGGTCCGGCGGCACCACCGCCGCGGCCCCCGCCAAGCCCGCCACCGCGCCCACGCCTCCAAAGGACAGCGCCGAGGGCATGATCCAGGCCATCAAGGCCGCTTACGCGAAGGCGGTCGAGGACGGCGAGATCGAGTACTCCGGCGACGTCCGGCAGATGCGACAACTCGCGAAGTGGACCGCCGCCGCCGGCCGGACCTTCAGGACCCCGATCGAGTGGCCGGTCGTGGTCCTCGATTCCAGCGTGTCATCGCCTTCGGACGGCACGCTGGAGGTTCAGGTCTGGGATCCCGCGACCAACGCAGTGACCGGTGATCCCTTCGTGGTCGCGGTTCCCCGCCGGGTGGTCGAGCGGGTGAACCGTTCGAAGTCGAACCGGGAGGACGGTCCCGTGGTGTTCACGCTGAACGGCGTCTTCACCCCGGACATCCGCGTCAATCAGAACCGTCTGGAGGTCGGACCGTTCGACAAGCCCCGCTTCGTCGGCCCCATGGTCGAGATGGCGTGGTCGGTCGATGTCCGCGGCGTCGGCGAGTGGAAGGCCCCCGAGGCGACCGCGGTCGCCGACGACGACTGATCGCGGGCATGGATCCCGACGATCACGTCTGCCTCTGCTTCCACGTCAGCCTCCGGAAGCTGCGGAACTACATCGCCCGCGAAGATCCGCCGGTCGCGAGCCGGATCGCCGACTGCCTCGGCGCCGGCACCGGGTGCCGCTGGTGCGTCCCGTTTCTCACGAAGCTGCACGAGCAGCACCGGGCGGGCGAACCGATGGATCTGCCGGTCTCGCCGACCGAATACGCCGCCCGGCGGGCCCGCTATCGCAGGACCGGCACCCGGCCGGCCTCCGACGACGATGCCGGGAAGTCGCCCCCGTCGGATCCTTCAGGCTCCGCCTGACGCGATCGACTCCTCGACGAGTTCGGTGTTGGTGTAGATGCACAACTCGCCCGCGACGGTCATCGCCTCGCGGCAGATCGCGGACGCATCGAGCGGAGTGGCCCGCCGCAGGGCCCGGGCCGCCGCGAGCGCGTACGACCCGCCCGACCCGATCGCCGCGATGCCGTCGTCGGGTTCGATGAGGTCGCCCTGACCGCTGATGACCAAGGTCCGCGAACGATCCGCGGCGATCATCATGGCTTCCAGCCGTCGCAGGGCCCGATCGGTCCGCCAGTCGCGGGCCAGGGTCGCGGCCGCCTTCAGCAGGTTGACGGGACTGCGTTCGAGGGCCGCTTCGAACCGCTCCAGCAGTGCGAACGCATCGGCGGCCCCGCCCGCGAAGCCGACCAGCACCCCCGCCCGATCCTGTCCGACGTCGGGAAGCCGGCGGACCTTGCGGGCCGAGGTCTTGGCCACGACGTGACCGAGGGTCACCTGCCCGTCGCCCGCCATGGCGACGACCTCGTCGTCGCGGACGCACAGGATGGTCGTGGCGTGAATCTGCTGATCGTGCTGCATGGCGGGAGGGTATCCGGGCGTTCGTGACGGTCGCACCGGGATCGAGATCGCTCGATCACCAGGTTCCCCGTCCCCACCCCCGGGCTCGGGTGACAACCACCCGCCCGGAGATGCCGTCATCGAACCCGCCTCGACCGATCGAACCGCCTTCGAGATCCTCGTCCGCGAGCACGCCCCGATGCTGCTCACGTACCTGCGATCGCTGCTGCGGGATCACGCCGCGGTGGACGACGTCTTCCAGGAGACCCTGGTGACCGCGTGGCGCAACCTTCATCGCTTCGACCACGAACGCCCCTTCGCCCCGTGGCTCCGCGGGATCGCCCGCAACCTCGTCCTCGCCCACCACCGGAAGCACCGCCGCCTGCCCGCGACCTGCGAGGAGACGGTGCTCGCCCATCTGGATCGCCGCCTCGATGAGATCGGCCGCCGCGCGGGCGACACCTGGGACGAGAAGCTCGAGGCCCTCGACGACTGCCTCGACCGGCTGCCCGACGACACTCGGACGCTCCTCGACTGGCACTACCGACTCGAACTCGACACCGCGCGGATCGCGGCCCGCATGGATTCCAACCGCGAGACGATCAAGAAGCGACTGCAACGGGCCCGACGCCGACTGCTCGACTGCCTGACCGCGAAGGGCGTGCTCGGCGGCGGCGACCCGTCCCCGGAGGTGACCACATGAGCGACCAGACGCCTCGTCCCGCACGTTCCCTCGACGACCCCGATCGCATCCGCGGCGACCATCGCGACTCGACGGTCGAGCCGTCGACGATGGACGCCGCGGCGGTCGCCGACGATCTCCTGCTCGACGCGATCCTGGCGGTCCGGGCGACCGACGACGATGCGTCGGTCCGGGACCGGGTCCGAGCCGCGTGTGCCGCGATCGACGCGCCGCTCGCGACCCTCGCCCCGATCTCCGCGACCCGCCCGACCCAACGGGGTCGCTGGCGCCCGCTCGTCGCGGCCGCGGTCGTGATGGCCGCGGCCGGGCTCCTCTCCCTGCTGGTCGCACTCCCGTCGCCCGCGTACGCCACGGTCGATGCGAGTCTCGAACGGCTGACGTCGTCGGATCTCACCTTCCGGATCTCGGTCGAGACCGACGATGCGACGGCCCCGGGCGGCCGAGCCGACGGACGTCCCTCCGGCTTCCAACGACGGTTCGACGGGGCGATCCTGCACGTCAGCGGACCGCGGGTGGTGATGCTCACCACCGGTCGTCAGGATGCGTTGCTCGCCCGCGGCCACGACGGGACGCGGTTCTGGAGCAATCATCTCCCCGACGAGGTCGAGTCGGCGATCTCGTCCCGAGGCGAGCGCGGCATTCCCTTCCATCAGTTCCTGGACGCCATCGAGGGCGATCTCCGGGGCCTGCTCGGTGGACTCCGACGTGGCTACGCGGTCCGCCGGGGCGAGGACGAGACCGACTCCCGCGACGGCGCGACGCTGCGACGCTTCACCGGACTCCGGCGGGCGGGGGTCTCCGAACGCGCTCGCCCGGGGTCCTCCGAACCGGGCGAACGACCGCGTCGGCGATTCGCGGGCCCGCCCGAACGGTTCGACGTCTGGATCGACGACCGCGGCAATCTCCGCCGACTCCGACTCTCCGGGCTGCCCGGTCGCGATGGCGGCTCGATCGGCGATCTGATTCTTGAACTCGTGGACACCGCCCCGCTCGACGAGTCGATCTTCGACCCGGCGTCGTATCCGGAGATCGAGCGCACCCCGGTGCGACGCGACGGCGGCGGTGCCCGATCCCCGCGTCGCGACGACCGTCGCCCCCGCCGTCCGTCCTGATCGGGTGAACACCCCGTTCCCGCGGATACCGGGCCGGTTTCCTGCGGAATGCTCCGACGGCAACCGACGGCGTGATTACGCTCGATCGGTTCGTCGACGGCGTGAACATGTCGCCAGTCCGGGGGGACCCGCATGTCAGGGAAGACAGTCTTCGCCATTCCACGGCCGTGGACGTGGCGACGCATGGGTGGGCGGGTGATCGCGGTCGGTCTTCCGATCGTGGTCCTTCTCGCCGCGCTGGACTGGATCGGCACCGCCGGGACGCTGGAAGCGGCCCGGGCCGAACGACTTCGGCTGCTCGCCCGCGTCGCCATGCTGGAGACGACCCCGGACGCGGGCGGCCCGACGCCCACCGCCCCTCGCCCCCTCGAGTCCACGCCGATCCCGGAGTCCGGCGCGCCCGGCACCGTCGAGGTGGCCGACGCCGCCTCCGGCGCGGTCCGTGCGTTCGACGGCGAGGGACGCGGCTCGCTGCTTCGATTCGACCCCGAGACGATCAACGCCCCGACCCGCGGCCTCATCGCACGCTCGGTCGGTTTCGTGGTCGCGACCGGACTCCTCGCCATGGGGCTGGTGGCCGCGGTCGCGCATCTCGGCATCGGGCGACGGCTCGACCGGCTCGCGGATGAGACGGCGACGCGGCTCGGCGTTCCGGTGAGCGACGGGGCCGACGAGGTCGAGACCCTCGCGATGACCCTTCGCAACACGCTCGATCTGCTCGAGTCGTCGAACGCCGAACGGGCGCGACTCGCGCTGGTCGCCGAACACACCACCAGTGCCGTGGTGATGACGGATCCCGAGCGTCGCATCACCTGGGTCAACGAGGCCTTCACCACCATCACCGGCTACACGTTCGACGAGGTCCGCGGCCGGGTTCCGGGCCACGTCCTGCAGTGCGACGAGAGCGATCCCGCGACGATCCGGCGGATCCGCGAAGGCCTGCAGAGCCGCCGGCCCGTCCGGGAGACGATCTTCAACCGGGCGAAGGACGGCCGTGGTTACTGGCTCACCCTCGACATCCACCCGGTCCACGATGATCAGGGGGAACTGGCCGGTTTCCTGGCGGTCGAGAGCGACGTCACCGAGCTCAAGACCATGCAGGATCGCCTCGCGGAGACCGAGCGGCGGTTGCGGATGGTGATCGAGGGCGCGGAACTCGGCACCTGGGACTGGAACATCCAGACCGGCGAGGTCCGGTTCAACGAACGCTGGTGTCGGATGCTCGGCTACACGCCCCACGAGATCGAGCCGCACGTCCGAAGCTGGGAACTCGTGGTCCACCCCGAGGACATGGACCTCGCGATGAAGTCGTTGCAGGACCACTTCGAGGGTCGGTCCGAGACCTACCACTGCGAACACCGGTTGAAGCACA
>Ga0180429_10001795_pt1 | contig 18015 bp, 15 predicted proteins | sample SS_ome_FD_132428 | JGI IMG/M metagenome (GOLD analysis project Ga0180429, IMG submission 132428) | Hypersaline lake sediment archaeal communities from the Salton Sea, California, USA - SS_1_S_1 metaG | ecosystem: Environmental > Aquatic > Non-marine Saline and Alkaline > Hypersaline > Sediment ...
GGGGAGTCGGCGATGACCACTACGGTTCCTGTGAGATCGTTGAGCGCGAGGACGCCGAGAAGCACGGAGATGGCCATTTCATTCGCCTTGACAAAGGCGTTGGCAATTACCACATCCTTGTTCTGGGGCCTGGGGTGGGTGGCGTAAAGCTCTTTTGCCACAGCAACCGCCTTTTCGTGGGCCTGGAACAGATCACCTGCAAAGACGGCACTGGTTGCCCCTCGTGCGTTCACCGTCACATTCACGAGGAAGTCAATGCGGGTCATGCGGGCGGCCTCCTCGATCTCGAAGCGCATGATGTTGTTGTCGAAGTTCCCCAAGCCCGTGGTTTCCTTGGCCATGGCCTCGACCTGCAGATGGTAGTGAGCGATGCTGTCCACGTGAGATACCCCTGGCAGAACAATCTTCCCTCCCCCCGAGAACCCTACTTGGGCGTGTGCCGTCACACACCCGATGGCCACCTTCAGGTCCGCCTCCATGACCTCCCGGTTGACGAGCAAACGGGTGCCTCGGCTCGTGGTTCCGACCTCGACGCAGTTCTCGTAGATGTTGTGGTTGAAGACGCGGAACCGCTCGACGATTTCCGGGCCGAGTTTCTTGCGGAACTCGTTCTGCGTGAGTGCCCCGTGGGTTCCCAGGGCACAGACGAACACGATGTCCTCTTCCTGCATTCCGCCGGCCGCCAGCTCTTCGAGAAGGATGGGTGCGAGTTCGTAGATCCGGGTCGGCCGTGTCATGTCGTCGAAGATGATGACCGCCCGTTTCTTTCCCTTGGCCAGGTCTCGAAGGCGCGGTGTGCCGATCGGGTTCAGGATGGCCTCCTCCATCTGATCGGAGGACAGGGAAGGGCGGTCTGCGCCCCGCATGGGGCAGTATTCGACGTCCCATTGGTCCGGAAGTTCGATGTCCAGGCTCGTGTTTTCATACCAGAGGAGCTGGGGTAGTGAGAACTTCATGACGCGTCCTCCTTCCTCAGGGATTGAGTGTATTCGTTTATTGTTTGTCACATAATCATACCTGTTCCGTCTGTTCCCGTCTACGAAACCCCGGGGCAATCCGATTGACACGAAGAAGGGTTTCTCCTATCCTGCGGGCCGGTATCCAACGCTTGCTCCGTCCCAACCCGCTTTCGGTCCGGCCATGCCCGCATTGCGGATGGAGCCGTGCGGGCAAGCCCGTCGTCCCATCGGAACGCATGCGGCGACATCTCGCCGAAGCCCATACAAGCGTACCTGGAGGCACGCGTCGTCTCCGGTCCAGGGCCAAAGCCATGGGCTGCCGCGAAGGCGGATGGAGACCGCAACACATAGACTGGAAAGCGTGCACATGGACGATATCCGAGCGGACAGGCAGCCCGCCGCCCATACGCCTGATCTCAGCTACCAATGGATGATCTTCGGAATTCTTACGGCCTCCCATTTTCTGATGGCCATGCTCTTCTTCGGTTGGGGTCCCCTGGCGCCGATGCTCAAGGGAGAGCTCGGCATCGACAACAGTCAACTCGGGTTCATCGTTTCCACCATGTATTTCGCCATGATGTTCGTGTCCGTGCCGTCCGGATTCCTCGTGGACAAGTACGGTGCCCGGGTCATGCTGATACTCTCGGTTTCACTCGTCGGAACGGCCACATTTGTGCTTTCCCTGTCTACCACCTACACGACCCTGTTCCTGGTCGCCGCCCTCGGAGGGGCCGGGTACGGGATGATCAACCAGATCACCACAAAAGGCCTTATGTGCTGGTTCGAGCCGAACAAGAGAGCCACGATCATGGGGATCAAGCAAACAGGCGTGACGGTGGGAGGGAGCCTGGTGGGCCTGTACATCCCCTTCTGCGCTCAGATTATGGGTTGGCAGAGAGCAGTTCTCGTCCTTGCCTTTGCGATTCTATGCATGCCGTTGTTCTCTTTCTTCTTTTACAAGGAAGAACCGGATTTTCCGCCGGATCCTCCGGAAGACGCTCGGCAGCCGGACAGGGCAAAGGGGGGCCTGCGACTCCTGCTTCTCAGGCCGCTGGTTGTGACTCTCACCCTCCTTTTCGCCTCCTACGCCGCTTGCCAGTCCTGCGTGGTGGCGTTCCTGGTGGTGTATACGGAGGAGACGTTCCACTTGAGTCGAGTCATCGCGGGGAGCTTTCTCTCCGTGGCCATGGCGGCCGGAACAATCACGCGAATCATCTTCGGTCTGGTCAGCGACCGTCTGCTTCACGGGGACAGGGTTGTGCCGATTGCCCTCCTCGCCTTGATTGGCGTTGTCGGGATCTACGCCTTGACCCTGTTGGGCGACAGCCCACCCTTATGGCTCCTGTATGTGATCGCCGTGTTGCTCGGGGCATCCCTGGTCGGGTGGAACGGGCTGGCAATCACGCTGGTTGCAGAGATAGCGGGACACGACATGGTGGGCGCCATCATGGGCATCGTGTTCACGATCTCGTGGGGGGGAATGGTGGTTGCGCCTCCCCTTTTCGGAGCAGTGGTGGACTGGAAGGGCTACGATGCCGCCTGGCTCATGCTGACAGCGCTGCTCGGCATCGCCTGTCTCGGTTTTGCCGGGGTGTGGATTCGGCAGCGGCGGAGAAGATGAATCTTCCCCGCCCCACTTCTCCTCCCCATACAATTGGGTATTAGCAGTTAGGTATTAGGTATTAGCCCACCCCCCTTCCTCCGTTGACGCGCTCGAGAGGGCCTCTCGTGCCCGTGTGCATGCCCGTGCCCGAAGTGAGCTGGCTACACTCTGCCCTGTTCTGCTCGAGTACGAGGAGGATTCCAGGTTCTTGCGGGGAAACGGCGGGGTGCTAATACCTAATACCTAATACCTAATACCCAAGAGAGGCCGACGGCCGAACGCTAAGGAACAAATCTCACCTCGAACAGCTTGGGCCAGAGTTTTCCCGTGATCAGGAAGGTCTCGTTCTCCGGGTCATACGCGATGCCGTTGAGCACGTCCGCGCTGAGCCGTTCGGCGACGGAGAGGAGTCCCGAGGCGTCAATATCAGACAGGACCTTCCCGGTGTCCTTGGCAATCCTGACGATCTTGTCCGAAAGATAGATATTCGAGTAGATATCGTCGCCCACGCACTCGAGTTCGTTGAGATTCAGGACGGGGCTACCGTTTCTCGTGACGTATATCTGATTCAACACCCTGAATGTGGCCGAGTCCCGAACGGTCAGAACGGCACTCCCGTTGCTCATGATGAAGTGCTCGCCGTCGTGGCAAAGGCCCCAACCCTGCCCCTGATAAGAGAACTGCCCCAGCGTCCCGAACCCGTCGATCTCATAGACCAGAGCGATCTGTTTCCTGTAGGTGAGCTGGACCAGGCGATTGTCGTGAAGAGCAAGCCCTTCTCCAAAGATGTCCGGAGCGAGGTCGATCTCTTGCAGGACCTGGCCTGTCCGGGGGTCCACACGCCGCAGGCTCGATTCACCGTATCTCCCCGTGCTTTCGTAGAGCATCTGTTCCTGAAGGAGAAGGCCCTGCGTGTAAGCCGCCGGGTCGTGGGGCCGGACCGAAAGAACCTCGACACGGAGGGTTTCGGGGGGCGTGCATGAGAAGACGAGAAACACGTACAGGAGGCTGAAGAAGGAAGAGAGGGCCTTTCGGGAACGTTTCAGGCACAGCATCCAGAGGAAGGCCCCCGGAAAGGGCCGAATGGACATCGTGCCCGGGACAGGGATGCTCAGTGGCATGCGAATGATCCTATGGCTCAAATTCGTGTTTGATTCATACTCTTTAGCTTCAATCGCGTTATTGAAACGGGCACGGGCACGAATTCCGCAGGAAAGGGTAGAGCCGGGTCAATCACAGCTTATAGGTGGCAATCCCCTTACCGTAGACAAGCCCGTTGCCGTCGTGTACGTCCATCTCACCCACCGCGATGGAACTCCCCTTCTGAATGATCCTGCCCTCGGCGATCATCTCCCCTTCCTTGAAAGGACGAAAGTAGTTGAGCTTCATCTCGATCGTGGAGATCCCGAGATCCGCGGGGTCTTCGATCATTCCGAAGAGGGCACAGGCGATGCACGAATCGGCGATGCTTGCCATTACGCCTCCGTGGCCGACGCCTCCGGCGTGTGTGAGACCCTTCCGGAACCGGACGCGCAGCTTGCTGTACCCAGGCTTTATGTCCACGATCTCCATTCCCAGGAGTCGGTAGAAGTCGCTGTTCTGAACGGCGGTTACGACTCGCTGCAGATCGACTCTCTCTTGGGGGGCTTCTCTCTCCGTCATGGAAAAATCCTCGTGGGTTGGGGCTTGTCAGGAATAGAGATACTCTTTGACCTTGCCGAGGACGATGGCAGGAATGCTCTGCTTGTCTTCTACGGCAAAGATGCTGACATTCTTCCTGGGGGCCATGGAACGACGGAAGGTCCTGACCGAATCGTTGTCTCCGATGTGCACGGCTGTGACGCGGTTTGCCCTCTCCTTGAAAAGCTCGATCAGTGCCGCGAGATTCGTGATCTGCATGTCGGTAATCAGGAAGATGTCCGGCACGTCATCCCTTTGAAGGGCCTCGATATCCTCGATTTGAAGCCTCGTTCCGCCCCCGAAGTAGTGACAGAGGCTGCTGTAGATGTCGAAGCGATGATCCGTGTAATTAAGGTTGCGGCGACCGCCGACATGAGCATCGCTGAAGTTGTACACCGCCACCCGGGCGTCTCTCCGCAGGTAAGCCTCGGCCGCACATGCCGCGCCAAGGACCGCGTAGGACAGGTGGCGTTTCGGATTGGGCATGCTTCCCGAAGAGTCGATCATGATCAGACAGTCCGGGACGTCTTCCTCTTCCCCAAAGATGTCCCCCTCTCTGCGCTTCCAGATCTGGGTAATGCCCGGCATGATCTTTCCGAAGCTCGTCCAGGGGTCGATTTCCCGGTAGGGCATCCCGACTTCCCAGGGAGCGTGATGGTGCGGGTAGAGAGACCCGCTCTTCCTGGTGGGCATGGTACAGACGGGGAGCGCGTAGTTTTCTGCAAGCTTCATGTAGTAGAGAACGTCGGCGTCGAGCGATCGACCCGGACCGAGGCCCATCCCCTCTTCGTTGGGCTCTGTGGCCTCCAGGATTTCCTCCTCGAAGTCCTCGACGATTTCCTTGAACTCCGCCGGTGAGGCGGCTTCCCGGGCCAGGTCCTGCAGCCCGCTTTCGACCTCCTGGGCCGAGTATTGCTGCAGGTCGTGGTTGCCCATAGGGTTGTCTTCGTCCGCGCCGTCCTGCTCTTCCTCCTCCTCTACGAGAAGACTGTGCAGGACCTTGCTGAATCTTCGGATGCTGTCGGTCCATCGCTGACGATCCAGATAGGGAATGCGGGACAGCCTGCGGGAAATGGTTTCGTGCCCCTCGATTCCCAGGTCCACGCCCCAGATGCGCTGGTAAAGGGCGTGGATCGCCTCATCGACCCTGTCCCGCTGGAGCTGTTCATACAGCTTGGGCAGGGGGGTTTCCCTCTGACGCATGACATACGTGTCGGCCACGACGTCCATGAAGTAATCGGTGGCGAGCTGTGCCAGCCTGGGCTCCTTGAGGGTCTTCTTGGCTTCCCCATAGAGTCTCATGTGGGTCGGAAAATCCCAGGGGCAGGACAGGTGGTGTGAGACGGCATGGTCGAGCAGGCCTTCCATGACTTCGGCCTCTGCCATGTTCTCGGACATCCTCTCCACGAAGGGCCTGGACAGAGCAATCTTCTTGTCCTTGATCTCGAGGGCGACGCGTTCCTGCCCGTCGCTCCATTCGGGTTGAGGCAACTCCGGGAAGAGGTGTCCTTCGCGCACCTTGGCCCAGACCTCCCGGAGGAGAGCATCCCAGTCCTTTCTCACCCCTGTCCCTTTCTCATCCTCTGGGCAACGGCCCGTCATTACTCCTTCACGAGGGCCCTGGGAACGAGAAGCTTTCCCTTCTGATAGATCTTGCCCCCGAACAGAACCCGATACCCCGTGTTTCCGTAAAACTTGGTCCCCACGCTCTGAATGGTTCCATCCACGTGGATCTCCCCGCCACGCATCCACTCCCCCGTGTTCTGGCCCGTATTGTTGGCGACCCTGATTTCGCCCTTCATCATACCGGCGCCGCACCAGTTTCCGGCCGACCCTTCCACGATCAGGCGGCCTCCGAAGAGACCCGACCCCGCAAAGTCTCCGACGTCCCCCTGCAGTACGAGGGTCTTGCCCTCCGGAAGCTTGTAGCCCAGGAAGTGGAAGCTGCGTTCATAGTCCTTCGGGCTCAGGACGATGTGGTCCTCCCGGGCGCAATTGACGAGGGCGGAGATGTAGATCCCGGCAGGTCCCGAGATCAGGTAGGGAAGCTTGTCGGAGCTGTCCAGGAGGGCGCAGAACTCGTCGATGTCGTCCGGATCGTATTGAGAGCCGTCGATCCTCTTGATGGCGGCGTTGTAAGCCTTCTCCACCTTGCTCTCTTCCACGAGCCAGACCAGGTCTCTGACTTCCTCCTCCACCAGTTGGAGGTATCCCTGCACGAGCAGCTCGAGGGTTTCTTCCTTTTCACGGACGATGCGGTCGAGGGGAATCTCCCTCTTGCGGTACTGAACCGACCTGAAATCCTGAAAGGGATTCTTCATCGGTCCAGAACCTCCTCGCCGAGGTCTCTTCGGATTTCCCAGTAGATCGGGTGGTCCCCCTGTGTGGGCTCGAGGGCCTCTCCGTCCGTGATCTTGCAGGCGGCCGCCAGCGCGCTCTTGAGCTGAGGCGCCTGTTCGATGTAGCGCCGGTGCATCTCTCGTACGGCCTCTTTGGCCATGTAGATGGGCAAGGGGTCCTGTCGGGACTCCTTCTCCCTGCGTGCCATGGTCTCTTCCTTCCACTGGATTCGGTGGGCCAGCGTGAAGGGCAGGATGGCCCTGAGGTGTTCGAGACCGACCTGCTCTTCGCCGAGGAACCAGGCCAGGGCCTGAGAAAGCGCTCGAGCACTTTTCGGAAATCGATTGGAGATGCAGTTTCTGACCGTATGGCAAAGATAGGAAGTGAAGTGGCAGCCGTCAGCGCATCCCTCGTGAAACCTCCTCTGCCCGTAATGATAGCAGAAGGACAACTCGGACAGGACCAGACGCAGGAAGGCGTTCGCGTCCACATCGAAGGGGATCTCGTCCATCTGGGAGCGGATGGTTTCGCGATCGGAACGGGAGAGGGTCCTCACCCCGGGTCCACGGGTCAGCGCCTCGCCGAATTGGTTGCACAATTCTTCCGCCTGCTCCATGCGGTCTTCATACGAACCCCTTTGATTCAGGACACGATGAAGCCCTCTTTCCAGCTCTTCGTTGCGCAGGCCCGACCCGTTGGCACCGGTCATGCCGATGTGGAAGGCGAGGTTGGGTCCCGGGTGTTTGGACTCGACCATGATGTCGAATCGGTCGATCAAGGGAGCGATGATCGTGTTCGTTCCGCCGTCCTGGTAGTTGGCGGTCGCGAACAGGCAGTATTCGCGGTTGATCACCGAATCGTTCAGGTACTCCCAGTTGCCCCGGTCCACACCATCCAGAATCATGCTCTGCTTTGTTTCGGGGAGCCGGTTGATTTCATCCACGATCTTGGTGGGAAGAAGTACGAAGTGAGACCAGACGACGACCTCTTCTCCCTGGTTCAGCCTGCCCAGGTCGGGTCGGCCGATGATCTTCTCCTCTGTCTGTTCCGGATGTCCTGAGACCTCACTTCCCCAGATAGTGCCGAGGGGAACGCGGTACAAGAGAGAACAAACGTACTCTGCAGACGTAGTCTTTCCCAGCCCCGGCTCGCCAATAATCAACGCCTTGCCCTGACGCAGGCCCGTCAGGAGAGTCAAGAGGAGGGCGGAGTTGAACTTCTCGCCCTTCACCTCCAGATCCGGACGACTGAAGTAGAGGTTGTCGCCAATGTATCGGTGGATATCGTGCGCGGTCTCGCGCAGGGCTCCGTTCGTTTCTTGCGGCATGTCGACTCCAGGTGTGTATCTTCTTCCTCAGGTAATGGACTTGGAGGTCCGGTCTAGTCCCACAGCCTCTATTTTCTTCGGTTCAGAGGGAAAGCAGCATCTCCTTGGCCCTGCCGAACAGGGCAGAAACGGAGAAGGCAAGCCATTCCCACTCAGGGTCGTGCCGCTTGCCCTTGCGATGGAGCATTACGTTGAAGCCGGCGATTACGCCAAAGCGGTATCCGGCCATGGCACGGTACCAGGCAATGTCCTCCACGGTCCGTCCTGTGGACGCCTCGTACAGGGCGATGAGCGGCTCGGCCGGCGGCACCGAAGCGATGGGTCCGTATTCTGCACTCCAGCTCAGCGGGTCGATGAAGACGAGCAACCAGCCGAGGTCGAGCAGTTGTGCCCCGATGCCGGAGATCTCCCAGTCGAGAAGGGCGACGAGCTCCTCTCCGTCCTGATTGTGAAAGAGAAGGTTCGTGCCCTGATAGTCGCCGTGAAAGACGCCGACCGGCGGATCCTCGGGTTGTCGTTCCAGGAGCAGGCCCCTGACTTCTTCGCCCTGGGAGACCCATTCGGGCTCCGCGGCCCTGGCGAGGATGCTGTCCCAGTGGCCGATTTCCTCCTCGATCGATCGGGGGGGGTCCCAGCCCGCCAGTTCCTTCCTCCAATCCAGTCGATGGACCTTTGCGAGAGCCAGCACGGCCTGTTCGTAAATGCCTGCAACAGCGCGCGGACTCCGGTCGAAGGAGACGTCCGGGTCCCAGACCGAAAACGTTCGACCGTCCATCCATTCGACCATCAGGTAGGGCACTTCGAACCACTCCGGATCGTCGCCGAACCACCGGACGGCCGGGACCGGGACACCGTCACGTTTCAGGGCCTCGAGCAGGGGCACCTGACGAAGTACGTCGGTGTTGCCGCTCTGCCGCACGCCTTTCGGGGGCAGTCTCATGACGAGGGAATCCTCGCACGGGGTCCCCTCCTTCTGGTAAGCGACCCTAAAACCGAAACTCAGCCCCGCGTGCCCGGGCATGACCTGGGCCCGGCCTACGGTCGCATCAACTCCGTAATGGGCGTTCGCGAAGCGTTGAAGTTGGTCCTGGAGCGTTTCCAGGTTCACCGATGCCAAGGCTGCCTCCCGGACGACTCTTTGATACCGTGTCTCACGGTGCGCTATAGTGGCTCGAAACGGCCCTGCGCCCATTCTACAAAAGGGTAAAGAACGGCCACCCTGATGTCAAAGGGGAGACATGGCTGCGTGAATTCGGAGCGTCCACAGAGAAGGCCGGACATCGACTGGTTGCGCGCCCTGGCGGTGTTGCTGCTCGTGCCGTTTCACTCCGCCCTCATCTTCTGCAATGACGGTATTTTCCCTCTCAGATCGGGGGAAGACTCCGAGTTGCTTTCCTACTTTGCGGGCATCGTTTCCCAATGGCACATGCCTCTGCTCTTCGTTATCTCCGGGGCAGGGACCTGGTTTGCCCTTCGGTTCAGGGAACCGGGCCGGTACGCGCGGGAAAGGGCCGAGCGGTTGCTGGTGCCGTTGATTTTCGGGAGCCTCGTGATCGTTCCGCCCCAGGTCTACCTGCAACGCCTGAACGAGGGGCGCTTCGAGGGGTCCTTTTTCGCCTTCTACCCCCATTTCTTCGATGGCATCTATCCCCAAGGGAATTTGACGTGGAACCATCTCTGGTTTGTTGCCTATCTTTTCATCTTCTCGATGATGGCGCTGCCGGTCTTCGACCGAATCGGAAGCGGTCCCGGGCAGAAATGGATCTCCAGGCTTGCGTCCATCTCGGAAAGACGGGGCGGCATCTTCCTGCTCGCCATCCCGATCGCCGGAACCGAGGCAACGTTCAGGGCCGCCTTTCCGGGCGTCCAGAACCTGGTCTGGGATTGGGCGAACTTCGGGTCCTATTTTGTTCTGTTCCTTCTCGGATTCCTGATCCTGGCGGATGAGCGCTACCAGCAGGCCGTCACCAGGGACGGGCCCCTTGCACTGGCGCTGGGGTTGATGACAACCGCCTTGGGGGTGAGCCTCCACCTGAACGGGGTCGCGCCCAGCCGAGGGTATTCACTGGGCTGGACAGCATACATGGTGCTTCGCGCCTTCAACATGTGGTTCTGGATTCTTGCCGTTCTCGGAATCGGAAGGCGGCTCCTCTTCTTCACCAACGGGACACTTCGATATGTCAGGGATGCCACGTACCCTTTCTACATTCTCCACATGACGGTGATCGTCCTGATCGGCTTTCCTGTCATGAAATGGAAGATGGGGATCGGGCCGAGGTACTTGTTCGTCGTCGTCCTATCGACTCTGGTGACGATCTTCGCCTACGATTTGTTCGTTCGAAGGTGGCGGGTTGGCAGGCTCCTTTTCGGCATGAAGGATAGTGATATATAGATTATATATATAAATGAATATAATAGATGTTCATTATTAAACTAGAACTTTAATTCTTGATTCCGTGTTCTACATCGAGGATCCACTGCCAATTAAAAGAACGAGATGTGAAACCTGTAAAACAAAGGACCAGCCACCCGGTCATCGTCGGCGTGGGACAGATCACACACCGTGAGAAGATTGCGGGGGACGATCCATCGCCGTCGGAGCTTGCAGGACGAGCCATCCAGGCGTGCGTACGCGATTCGGGCTGTTCCCATCTGCTGGGACAAGTGGACCGCTTTTCGGTGGTCAATATGTTCTGCGAAACCGCGAACCCTACCGGCATACTCTGCGATCTTCTCGGGTTCAAGCCGGGGATATGCGAATACACCAGCATCGGGGGCAACACGCCTCAATGGCTCGTGAACAGGGCCGCAGACGATATAGCAGAGGGCAAGATCGACGTCGCCCTTCTTGCCGGAGCAGAAGCCCTGTATTCAGAAGACCGGACCTTTGATTGGAGGAGGACGTACAAGGCCCTGGAGGGAATGATCGAGCGGAAGGAAATCATCGGAACCACCCGAAGGGGATTTGCCGATCATGAATTCAAGAACGGTGCATTCGGGGCGACCCGGGCGTATCCGCTGTTCGAGAACGCGCTCAGGGCCCGGAGAGGACAGAGCATCAAAGACCACAGGAACGCCCTGGGCCTTTACTGCGCGCAGTTTTCCAACATCGCCGCGAACAATCCTCTTGCTTGGTTCAGGAAGCCGAGATCGAGCCGGGAGATCCGTGAGGCAACGGATCGGAACCGGATGATCAGCTTCCCCTACACGAAGCTCATGAACCCCATCATGGGCGTCAACCAGGCGGCGGCCGTGGTCTTGATGAGCACCAAGACGGCAAAAAAGCTGTCGATCCCACGCGCGAAATGGGTCTATTTGCTGGGTGGCGCAGAGGTGATGGAGAAATGGCTGCTCTCGGACCGTGTGAACTACTGGTCCAGCCCGGCGATCAGAGAGATGAGCCAGGCGGCATTGGAGATGGCGGAGTTGGATATCGATCATATAGATTTCTTCGATCTGTACAGTTGCTTCCCGAGCGCCACGCTTACAGCCGTTTCTGCAATGGGTATGGACGTGGACGATCCGCGAGATCTCACAGTAACCGGAGGCCTGCCCTATTTCGGCGGGCCCGGGAACAACTACACCATGCACGCCATTGCGCACACAGTGGAGAGAATCCGGCAAGAGCCGGAACAGACCGGCCTGGTTACCGGCGTGGGAATGTACCTGACCAAGCATTCCCTCGGTATCTACGGAGGGAGGGAGCCGGAAAGGCCGTGGAGCCGGAAGTGGATGGCTCCGATTCAGGAGAGAATCAATGGGATGGAAAGCCCCGACCTGTGCCTCCACCCGGAAGGGCCCGCCGCCGTGGAAACCTACACGGTGGTCCACGACCGAGAGAACCAGCCGGAGCATTCCGTCGTGATCGCCCGGCTGGAGAACGGACAGAGATGTTTTGCCCAGACCGACGAGGACCGCGACCTGCTGATCGCCATGGAAAGGGAGGAATTTGTCGGGAAGAAAGGGTTCATCCGCAAGGGAATCGATGGGCCGAACAGGATCAGATTCTAGCATGATTGCCTCCTGCATCCGGATTCGATCGGGCTCGGTTTTCATCGGGTCCACGGCGAGTGCGGAGGGGCGCATACTCCATTCCACATTCGGCATTGAGCAGGTCGCCGTGTACAAAACGAGCCGTGAGAGGCGAATCTCACCGGATGCCCCAGGGGTTGAATTGGGGAGGGGTGTCGATTATGCTCCTCTAGGGCGAAGAAGGCCGTTTGACGAATACCAGCCTGCAAGGGGGAAGAAGGCATGAAGATTCTACGAGTTGATATGAGCGTTCTTGAGACCAGGTTTGAAGATCTGCCCGAGGAGTTGACAGCCCTGGGCGGAAGGGGGCTTTCGGCCAGAATACTGAGCAAGGAGGTTCCGCCGACTACGGACCCGCTCGGGCCGGAGGCAAAACTCGTGATCGCGGGCGGGCCTTTCGCGGGAACGATGGCCCCTTCCTGCGGACGCATCTCGGTGGGTGGAAAGAGCCCGCTCACCATGGGCATCAAGGAGGCAAATGCAGGGGGACCCACGGCCCAGAAGCTGGACAAGCTCGGGATTCGGGCCATCGTCATCGAAGGGGCCCCAAGGGATGACAAGCTGTACTTGCTCGTGATCAACAAGGATGGCGTGACCTTGCAGGATGGGAGCGCATACAAGGGCATGAAGACGTACGCCCTGGTGGAAGAGATGAAACCGTATGGAGAGAACGGTGCCGTCATCTGCATCGGGCCCGCGGGGGAGAGGAAATCGAAGGCCGCTTCCGTGGCCTTCACGGACAAGGACGGGCACCCGGCACGGCACGCGGGAAGAGGGGGTATGGGCGCCGTGATGGGCGCGAAGGGGCTGAAGGCGATCGTGGTGGACGACCAGGGCGCGCCCGCCGTTTCCATGGCGGACAAGGAGGCCTATCGTGAAATTCTGGGCAACTGGACCAAGCTCGTCAAAGAAGACAAGCAACTCCAGGGGTTCAGCACCTATGGCACGCCTGCGGGTATCGTTGCATTGCGAGGCCTGGGAAGCATGCCCTCCAAGAACTACAGCAGCGAGGAAACGCCCGGGTTCGAGAACGTGGGTGGGGAGGCCCTCGCGAAGCTCGGTCAGGAGAGAGGCGGACGGATGGATGGGTGCATGCCCGGATGCATCGTGAAATGCTCGATCATCTTCCATGATGCGGACGGCAAGCACGTAACGTCTGCCTTCGAATACGAGACGATCGCGCTCCTGGGCACGAACCTGGGTATCTCGGACCCGGACGAAGTGGCCAGGATGGATCGATTCTGTGATGAGATGGGCCTCGACACGATCGAGTTGGGCTCCGCCATGGGCGTGGCGGCGAGTGCCGGCAAGATGGAGATGGAGAATGTGGCGTCGGCATGGGCCCTGCTGGATGAAGTGGAGAAGGGGACCGAGTTCGGCACGGTCCTGGCCAACGGAGTCGTGGCCACGAGCAAGGCCCTTGGGGTGAGCCGGGTTCCCGCCTTCAAGGGGCAGGCCATTCCGGCCCATGACGGGCGGGTGTGCAAACCATGCGGCGTTACATACGCGACGAGCCCGATGGGGGCCGACCACACAGCAGGGCTTTCCTACGAAGATCCCATGAACAAGGAGGGCCAGGTGGACAGATCCTTCAACATGCAGGTGGTCATGGGCATGGTGGACAGCCTGGGGTATTGCCTCCTTGCCGCGCCTTCGGATCACGCCGCTGCGTCCGCCTTCTTCAAAGACCTGCTGAAAGCACGATATGGGCTCGAGGTGACGGCAGAGGAACTGATGGAGATCGGCAGGCAGACACTGCGGGACGAGATCAAGTTCAATGAAGGGGCCGAGTTCAGTACCCTTCACGGGCCGGATCCCGAGTTTGTCCGTAACGAGCCTCTGGCGCCCACGGGGAGCGTGTTCGACGTGGATGCGGGAGAGGTGGCCTCTATCTGGGAAAGGCTATAGATCATGAATCGTCGTTTCCTTCTTGGCGCAATCGTCTTGCTTGTCTCCTTCCTGGGAGGGTGTATTTCGTCCTACCAGGTGGAGATTCTGAAGGTCAACGAGATGATCCAGGACATGGAGGCGATCGAGCTCGATGACCCGGACCACACTTCAGACCTCCCGGAGAACGGCATCGTTGTCAACAACCAGACGGAAAGAACCCTTCTCGTCAAGACGAGGAGGAAGAAGGAACGGATCATGTCGATCCCACCGGGTGGAACAGGTTCTATGGCCCTGGAGCCCGGGAACTATCACTACTGGATTTATGAAGATGAGGCGGCAGACGAACCCAAGACAAAGGCCGTCTACATAGAGCTCCACGGCACGAGAAAGATCGTAGAGAAATGTGTGTTCGTCTACGACGTGTTCACCAAGAAGGAGGTGGTGGATGAGAAGGAGTTCGAGAAGCTGCGTTCTCGATAGGCGATAGCCGCGTTGACAACAAAGAATGCTATTGATAAAGTAGATAAATCCAATAGGGCAGTAAGCACTATACCCAGGATATCTGTTCGAAACGTAGCATTCATCGGTTCAACTGGACAGCATGAAACGCCTCCAGAATATCCTGAATGCCATCCGGGCTCGTGAATCATGGGTCCTGTCTGTTCTCATTCACCTGCTCATCATCATCATCTTCATCCACACCACCTACTACATACCCAAAAAGAGGGAAGAACGGGCTGCGGCCTCGATCCTCTTCGAGGACGAAGGGGGCATCGCGGACCGGCTGAAATACCAGGACAAGAGCCTGGTGGATCGAACCCGGAAGAGGGAGGATGTCCTGTACCCTCATCCCGAAGTCGAACATTTCCCGGATTTGCCGAAGATCGACTTCCAGCTCGACCCCTCCCTCCGACAGGAGCTGGATCTTATTCGGGTCGACACGATGGACCGGAATTTCTCCAGTTTCACGGTCAATCGCCAACCCCACTTCACCGGCGAGCAGGAGCTTGCCGGCGCCTTCGCGAAGCACATCCAGACGATGCGAAAAAGAGGCCTGGATATCGTCTTCGTCTTCGACTCCACGGGCAGTATGGGCCTGTACGTAGAGCACGTGAAGAAGAAGATCCGGAGTCTCGTACGGGCCATACGGAAGCTGGTGCCTGCCGCCAGGATCGGTTTGGTGACGTACAGAGATCTCGGTATGGATTACGTCACGCGTGCGGTTCAGCTGACCCATGGAACGCGCGGGCTCGAGCTCTTCCTGGAGGAGACGGACTATGAAGGCGGGGGGGACAGGGAAGAGGCCGTGTATGCGGGGCTGAAGGTAGCCATCGAAGGCCTCAACTGGAAGAAGAAGTCGGCAAAGGTGATCGTGCTCATCGGGGATGCGCCACCGCACCAGGCGGACATCGGCAAGGCAAGTGACCTGGTAGAAAAATTCCACGACAGCATGGGCGGGACCCTGGCAGCGGTAGACACGAATCGACCGATCCCGTTGAGAGGCCAGTACCATGGCTGCCCGGCAGGGGTGGAACCCCCCTGCGACGTGATTCTTCACGGGGAATTGATGTACGAATTCAAGCTTCTCGCGGAGAGGGGTGGTGGGGATTGCCTGCGCTTCAACGAGATGGAACGAATGAACGAGATGATGGTGATGCTCGTCTTTGGGTCGGACTGGAAGGACTATCTGGACGTGTTCATCAAGAACCTGTAGGGGTTCTCAATCCAGAAGGGAGGCACGGTATATGAATCGGTGGAAACCGTTTGTTTTCTGTCTCGTGATTGCGCTTCTTGCGGGCCTATCCGTCTCTTATGCGCAAGAGGAGGTTGCCGAGGAGACGGGCCCAGGCAGTGCGGAAGAGCAGGAACCGGTCGGCGAGAGGATGGATGCCCCGGAGGAGCCTGCCGACCACGAGATGATAGTCGATCCGGAGGATGAGGCGTTGGACGCTCTGCTGCTCGACGAAGAGATGACCATGTTCGAGCTCATCATGAAGGGCGGTGTGGTCGGCGGTTTGATCATTCTTCTCTCCTGCATGGCTCTCGGTCTGGTGATCGACTACGCGATTACGATCCGGCGAGCCAAGCTCGCCCCGGTCGAGGATATTGCCACCTTCAAGGATCTGGTCGAGAAGAAGGATTTTGCGAGACTCAAAGAGGTTGCAGCGGAGAGACCCACCTTCCTGTCCGACGTTCTGACCGCGGGGCTGGACGAGGCGAATCTCGGCTATCCGGCCATGATCAAGGCGATGGAAGATACGGCCGAAGCCCGTACGGCGCGGCAGGCACGTAGGATCGAGCACTTGAATGTTATCGGCAACATTTCGCCCATGATGGGGCTCCTCGGGACCGTCATCGGCATGCTCCGCTGCTTCAATGAGATATCGCAAGTCAGCGGTTCCATCGATCCGAAGCAGTTGGCCGCCGGGATCTTCGAGGCCCTGGTTACGACCTGTCTGGGCCTGATCGTTGCGATACCCACCCTGTATTTCTACGCCATCTTCCGCAACCGTCTGGATGAACTCGCGGGCGAGGCTTCGGTCGCGGCAGAGCAGATCATTGGGACCTTCAAGCCGGACGGCACCCAGGCGGGGAGCTGATTGTGCGCGCCTTTCGAAAGAGGGAATGGGCCTCCTTCGTGGTCAACATGACCCCGTTGATAGACGTAGTGTTTCTGATCATTATCTTCTTCATCATGATCATGAGTTTCTATGAATTCCTCCCGAAGAATGTGATTCTGCCGAGTGCAGACGAGGCGAAGTCGAACACGGAGCTCACGGAGTGTTCGATTACCGTTACGGCCGAGGAATACGTCCTCCTGGGGAACCGGAAGGTGAGCGTGTCCGACCTGACGCAGATCATCCGGGCCATGTTCCCGGATCCGCGAGGGCACACGGTCGAACTGCGAGGCGATAAGGATGCCCCTTTTGATGTGCTGCAGAAGGTAATGCAACAGGTGGCCCAGGCAGGCATAACCCGTATTCACTTCGCGACGCGAAAGCCCTACGAGCGGGAAATGAACGATGAAGGTTCCCACAAAAGCGACGGATAACAACCGCAGATTTGCGGTCATGATGACGCCTTTGATCGACGTCATCTTCCTGTTGATGATCTTCTTCATCATGACCCTGAATTTCCTGGTGCCGGAAGGGGTTCTGGAAAACCGGCTGCCGGATCAGGCAAGGTCGACGCCGCAGGAACGGGAGAAGGACTGGGAACTGGTCAGAATCCACGTGGCGAGGGGCAAGGCAGGGCCGCAGATCTACCTGCAGCAGAGAAGGGTGGCGGGGTTGTCGGATCTTCTTCTCAACCTGCATCGCCTTCCGAGGGACGTGATTATCGTGATCGAGCCGGAACAGAAAGTGGCGTACAAACATGTGATCAGCGTGTTCAATACATGCGTGAAAGCGGAGAAAACGAACATCTCCTTTACCATACCCCGCGGGAATGCGGTACAGGGCGGAGAGTAGCTGCTAAGGTCCTCTGAATGCGTAGATCGCTCCTCGTGGCAACAAGAGTCTTGCTGGTTCTTCTGGTCGGGCAGGCCCTCATCCTCTCGCCCCCGGTCCTTTACGGATCCCCTTCTTCCTCCCAGGCCGGTTCCGTGGATCTCGCGCGGATCGACTCCTTGAGCGCCATGCAAGCCTGGCTCGACAACCTCCACGGAGAGGCCCTGCGGGCGAAGAAGGACAATCGGTTCACTTTCGACTTGCAGGAGCAAACCCTCAAGAAAGCCGGCGAGTCGATCAGCAAGATCCTCGAGCTGGAGAAGCGTGCCCGGCTTTCGGACCCGAAGGTCTCGAAGGCATTCAGGGCCGCCTTCGAGAAGAACGATGAGATTCTTCGGTTCATCATAAAGTCCAACGAAGAGGTCATCGACACGCTTCAGGAAGAGAAGCTGGACGAGGTGGAGGATACACAGGCCTTCCTGGAATCCCCGGAGTGGCAGATGCCGAACCGGCTCATCTCGCTCTCGAGATACTGGATGAGCTGGAGCGGGTATTATCGGAGTTTTCTTTACCCATCGGACAGTGCGCAAAAGAAGAGACTCCTGGACGAGGCCGTAGCGGGATTTTCCCTGACCCTCTTCGACATTGCGGAACAGACCATCGTCGCGAAGAGCCTGTTCGGTCGTGCCCTCTGCTTCAAGGAACTGGGGAAGGACGGGAAGGCGGCCAAGGACC
>Ga0180429_10001798_pt1 | contig 18005 bp, 12 predicted proteins | sample SS_ome_FD_132428 | JGI IMG/M metagenome (GOLD analysis project Ga0180429, IMG submission 132428) | Hypersaline lake sediment archaeal communities from the Salton Sea, California, USA - SS_1_S_1 metaG | ecosystem: Environmental > Aquatic > Non-marine Saline and Alkaline > Hypersaline > Sediment ...
AGAGACGTCCGTTGGGGTGGAGAAACGGACCATGCACGTCGGCGGCGTTGCCGGTGTAGTCGAACCCGGTGACCAGTTCCTGCCGGATCTCGGCGATTCCGTCGCCGTCGCGATCGGCGAAACGCCAGAGGCTGGGCGGGGACATCACGTAGAGGGAGTCGTAGACCCAGAGGCTACCCTGGGGGAAATTGAGGGCGTCCACGAAAGTGGTGGCCTCGTCGTAGATTCCGTCGCCGTTCGAGTCCGTCAGAAGGCGGATCGAGTGCGGGGGATCTTTCTCGATTTCCTCGGGCTTGAGATTGTCTCCCGAACTCTCCGCGACGAAGAGTCGGCCCGTGTCGTCGACCGTGGCCATCATGGGGTGCCGGACCAGCCCGGGCACGGCAGCTTCGGTCACGGTGAACCCGTCGGCGACGGTCCATTCGGCGGCGTGGGAGGAAAACGCGAAGAGTACAGGGGATGTGAAGACGAGAAGGCTCCACCACCGGGGGGTCGATGTCATCGGAGGAAAGGTGCCAAACGGGTCATCGTCTCGCAAGGTGCAATAGGACCGCGAACGGGTGGTTGCGACAGGTCGACCGCATTACGTGCGCGTGGTGGGTTGCCTCGTGGAGAGCGGCGTGATAGAGGTGGGCAAGGCTCCATGAAAACCCACTTCGCCAGTTTCCTCGCTCTTCTCGGTTTGACCGTTTCCGCTTTCGCGGCGGACCGGCCCAACATTCTCTGGATCAGTTCCGAGGACAATGGCCCGCACCTCGGCTGCTACGGAGACGACTACGCGACCACTCCCCACCTCGACGCTCTCGCGCAGCGTGGACTTCGCTACCTGCGGGCGAGTTCGACCGCCCCGGTCTGCGCGCCGGCTCGCACCACGATCATCTCGGGAATCTATCCTCCGGCGGGAGGTGGCGAGCACATGCGGTCGATGGTCCCCCTTCCCGAGAAGATCCGGATGTTCCCCGCCTACCTGCGCGACGCGGGGTACTACTGCACGAACAATTCGAAGGAGGACTACAACTTCGTCAAGGGAGACGACGTCTGGGACGAGAGCAGCCGGAAGGCGACGTGGAAGAACCGGGCGGATGGGCAGCCGTTCTTCGCGGTGTTCAATTTCACCGTTTCGCACGAGTCGCGGATCCGCAACGAGATCGAGCCGGAGAACCAGACCCACGACCCGGCGAAGGTGCGGGTGAGAGCCTACCATCCGGACACGCCCGAGGTGCGGGCGGACTGGGCCCAGTACTATGACCGGCTCACGATGATGGATGCCGAGTGCGGCGCCGCGCTGGCGGAGCTCGAGAAGGCGGGCCTCGCGGAGGACACGATCGTCTTCTACTGGGGTGACCACGGATCGGGGATGCCGCGGAACAAGCGCTGGCCCTACAACTCGGGGCTCAACGTGCCCCTGATCGTTCACTTTCCCGAGAAGTGGCGTCACCTCGCTCCCGAGGAGTATGAGGAGGGGGGAACGAGCAACCGCATGGTCGGATTCATCGACCTCGCGCCGACGATGCTGAGCCTGGTCGGAGTCGAGCCCAAGGACTGGATGCAGGGGCACGCCTTCGCGGGGGAACATGAAGCCGAGGCGCCGGCCTACAGCTTCGGATTCCGGGGCCGGATGGATGAGCGCTACGACCTGGTCCGCACCGTGATGAACGAGCGATACGTCTACATCCGGCAATACATGCCGCACCGCATCTACGGGCAGTACATCGATTACATGTTCCAGACGCCGACGACGAAGGTCTGGCACGAGCTGTATCACGCCGGAAAGCTCAACGAGGCCCAGTCCCATTTCTGGGAGAGAAAACCGACCGAGGAACTCTACGACCTCGAGACTGATCCCGACGAGGTCGAGAACCTGGCGGGTTCGAAGGAGCACGCCGCCGTTCTCGAGGAGATGCGCTCCGCCCACGTCGCGTGGGAGCGTGAAATCCGGGATATCGGATTCCTTCCCGAGGCGGAGATCCACTCCCGCAGCGTGGGAAGCACGCCCTACGAGGTGGCGCGCGATCCCGCGAAATACGATTTCGACACGATTTTCGCCGCGGCCCGGCTGGCCAGCTCGCAGGAACCGGAGGATCTTCCCGGGATCGTGGCATTGCTCGAAAGCGACGACAGTGCGGTGCGCTACTGGGGGGCGACCGGTCTTCTCATCCATGAAAAGGCGGGCGTCGAGGCCGGAGGAGACGCACTCGTGGCGGCTCTGGACGACGATTCAGGCAGCGTCGCCGCGGTGGCCGGTGAGGCCCTCGGGCGATTCGGCGAGGGAGAAGTGCGCGAAAAGGCGATCGCCCGGCTCGTCGAGTTGTCGGACCAGGGGTCCGGGGATGTCTTCGTGGCGATTCTCGCGAACAACGGTCTCGACTATGTCGACGAGGCGGCCCTTCCGTGGCTCGAGACGATCCGGGCGCTTCCGACCAAGCCCGGGAGCCGGGCTCCCCGCGCCGAGGGCTACGTGCGGAACCTGTTGAAGAAGACGCTGGCGGACCTCGAGAAGTAGGCCGGCCGGCGTTCGGCGGCACGGGTCCACGAGGAGGGGAACGGCGCCTCAGCCTTCGAGGTCTCGCAGGTAACGCTCGATGGTGCGTCCGAGTTGGCTCCCGGTCGTCTCGTATCCCTGCGTCGTGCTGGCGCGGGTATTCCACGGCACCTCGAGGGTGACGGCGACAGCCGGGGTTCCGAGAGCGGCGACCCAATTCTTGCTCATGCGCCTCCAGGCTTTCGGGTCGTACTGACTACCGGATTCGATCGTCTTTCCGGTGAAACGCAGCGGGCCCCGGAGTTCGTGTGCCGCGGCCTGCAGGAAGGAGTCGAGCCGCGTGCGTGCTTCGGGAACCAGGGTGTCACGGGGAGGGACGTAGAAGTAGGTGAAGCGATTCGTTGCACCGGGATTGTGGAGATCGATGAAGACGGCGAGCCGACCCTCCTCGGCGGCGGAAGACAACTCGCGTTGGGCGGCACGTACCGCATGCCAGTGGGGATCCTCGCTCCAGTCACGGTTGTGATCCTGGGGCACCTGGTTCTTTCCACCCGCACCCCGCCGGACATTGTCGATGTCCATCACGGGGACGATGACGACTTCGCAGTTGTCGCGAATCCGCCGGGCCCGCGGCGCATCGGACACGAGCCATTCGGTGAATCCTTTTGCGACCCAGCTCGATCCCGACTCCCACGCATGTTGGCGAGCCTGAACCCAGACGAGAGGGCGCCCCTCCGTCGTGTCCTTCGCCTCCGGGCCGATGCGGAGCGCGGGCGTGGCATGGCCTTCCCGTGTTCGGCAGAGCTCGAATGCGTTGGCGGACGTCGTCCCGGATGCGATCGCCTCGACGAGGCGCCGGGCGTCTGAGGGGAGAAAAGGGGGTCCCCAGGCCACCCGGACAGTTCGCTGGTCTGCCTGGATTCGGTAGCGGATTCGCTTCCCGTCCCGCGTTCCTTCCGGTCCGGCGTGCCAGGTGGCACCGTCGTCCGTACTCAGAGAACAGCGGTCGGGTGTGGCCCACGGAGCTTCGCCGACATCGAGCAGAAAGGACTCCCCGGGGAGCGGATTCTCGATCCTGACATACCACCAGCATCGCCAGCCCTTTCCGGGATGGTCGGCCGGATTGATCACGATGAGGCGGTTTTCCCGGTCGATCGTGGTGACCTCTCCCGATCCGCCGGGAAAGTCGGAGGAAACGGTCAATCCCTCTGCGAAGACGGAGGAAGCCGACAGGACAAGGAGGAGAGAAAGGAGCTTCATCACGCTCTCCAGTCCAACATCGAATCGGGACCCGGTTCAAGTCGCGTGATCTTGGAGTTTGAGCGAATGGGGATTCCGGTGAAAGGGTGTGAGGGCCTCACCTGCTCGCAGGAGTGTGGAGCGACCACGAGATGAACACCGAAGATCGCGATGATGCTTTCGTTTCGCTCCTGACCGGGCATCAGTCGGCCCTCCGGCTCTACGTGGCGTCGCTGTTGCCGGGCGAATCATCGGCTGCGGACGTGGCGCAGCAGGCCAACACGACGATCTGGCGGAAGAGAGCCGACTTCGAGATGGGAACGAACTTCAAGGCCTGGGCCTTCAGTATCGCCCGTTTCGAGGTGTTGAATTTCAGGAAGCAGGCGGCTCGGGACGCCCGGCTCGTTTTCAGTGACGAGTTGGACGAGCTGATCGCGACCGAGTTCGAAGAGGTGATGGATGATTTCGACGACCGGCAGGAGGCGTTGCGGCTCTGTCTGGACAAGCTGAAACCGCAGGACCGGGATCTGGTCCGGCACCGCTATCGCGACGGAGCGCCCCTGGCGGAATACGCCGCAAAGTCCGGGCGCAGCCCGGGAGGGCTGAAGGTGACCCTGCACCGCTTGAGAAAGACCTTGCGCCAGTGCGTCGACAGGAACATCGAGGAAGGAAAACGAGCCGGGGCATGACGGAGGCGGAAAGGGACAGACTGATCGACGAATTGCTCGAAGGCGACATCTCGGAGGGAGACTTCCTCCGGCTCGAGGCGGAATTCACCGTCTGCTCGGAGGCCCGGCGTGCCTACTACGAGAGACAGAAATTGGTCACGGCCCTCAGGATCGAGGCGGAGTCGCACTCCACCGTGGGACAGGAGAGGGGAAGGGTGTCCGCTTCGCTGGGCCGTCGCAGACGGCGGCACGATGCCCTGACATGGGCGGGAGTAGTGTTGCTGCTCCTCGTGGCGGGGCTGCTCGGTTGGAGGATTGGTGTGGACACGCGGAACGTGGTGGCGCCCCCCGCCGATGAGCCGGTCGCATCGGGATTCGGGGTGTTGGTGGCGGACTCGGGAGCCCGGTGGGCCGACAGCGAGGGCATTCGGGGAGGTGCCCTCTTGCCGGCACGGAGGCTGACCCTGCAGGAGGGCGTGGTGCAGGTGGAACTCTTCAGTGGCGTTCTCGCCTTCATCGAGGGACCCGCAACTTTCGAGGCACTGTCCGCGATGGCGCTCTCGCTTCCGTCGGGATCGCTGCGCGTGTCCGTCCCGGGTCAGGCGTCCGGGTTTCGGATCGTGACGGAGGGAGGAGAAGTGACGTTTGGGGGAGGAGAGGCGCTCGTGCGTTCCGCCGCTGACTCGGTCGCGATGCATGCCGTGTCGGGTGCGCACGAATGGAGAGAGACGCTGGGTGGCGTGCGGAGCCTGGCAGCCGGGGAATCCATCCACTGGGATCCCGAGAGTGGGACAAAGGGAAAGGAGACCGCATCACTCGGGGTGGAGTGGCGGGAAAGGTGGGACAGTTTCCAGCAGGACGTGACGGGACGGAGGGCGGAACGCCTGCAGGCGTGGATTCAGCACAGCGCGAAACTCCGGGGCGACGAGCGGGTGATCGCCTACTTTTCGATGGAGGCGGGCGGTGACGGAGAGCGGCGTCTCGTGGACGATTCGCCCGGGGAGAACGACGGCACGGTAGTCCGCGCGTTGCGGGCTCCCGACCGGTGGGGGCGGCCTTTCGGAGGTCTGGACTTCAGCCCGACGGGGAGCCGGGTCCGTCTCACGATTCCCGGTCGTCACCGCTCTCTCACGATGATGTGCTGGGTGAAGATCGACAGTCTCGATCGCTGGTTCAATTCGCTGTTCCTGACGGATGGTCACGAATTGAACGAACCGCACTGGCAGATCATGAACGACGGGCGGCTGTTTTTTTCCGTCAAGCGGCGCGACGCGAAGAACGACAAGCACATCGCCTTCTCCCCACCGATCTGGTCGACGACGCAGAGCGGACAGTGGATGCATATCGCGACGGTTTACGACGGAGATGCGGCGACGACGACGCACTACGTCGATGGAGAGATCGTGAGCGTCGACCGGATTCCTGAAGACATGCGGATCGAAGCCGCCGAGATCGGTGCCGCGTCGATCGGAAACTGGAGTGAGCCGAAACGCAATGACCCCGAGTTCGCGGTACGGAATCTGAACGGCACGATCGACGAATTCTTCATCTTCTCGGCTGCCCTCGCCGAGTCGGAGGTCCGATCGATTTACGAGGTGGGGCGTCCCTGACAGGGAGGACGTTTCTCTTTTTTTGTTTTTCTTGTTAACCTTTCTCCTGTCCGGGGCATTTGAAGGTGAACAAGGTCGTCCTGATCGCCGATGAAACGATTTTTTGCCCCTCTCACTCTCCCTTTGCTCGGGATTCTTGCCCTCGAGGCCGGTGCCGCGGAAACGCACTCCGAGGCGGACCGTCTCTTCACCCTGCGGGTGAAACCCCTGTTGGGCGAACGCTGCAACGGATGCCATGGAGAGGATCCCGAGAAGATCAAGGGAGACTACGACATGACGACCCGGGCCGCCCTGCTTGCCGGGGGGGAGACCTTCGGCTCGGATGTCGTGGTGGAAGGGCAGGCGGACCGCAGCTTTCTCATCGACGCGATTCGCTGGTCGGATCCCGACTACGAAATGCCGCCCAAGGAGAACGACCGCCTCACCGAGGAGGAGGTCGGTCTCGTGGTGCAGTGGATCAATGCCGGTGCCCCGTGGCCCGACGAAGAGGTGCAGGCCGCGATCCGGGCCGAGGAGGCGAAGAAGGAAGTGACCGCGGACGGAGCTCTCGTGAAGACGAGCGGAGGCTTGTCCGACGAGTGGACCTACCGTCGCTACCGTCCGGAGGACCTGTGGGCCTTTCAACCGGTGGAACGACCGGAGATCCCGGGTGGAGGTGAATCCGGTTCTCCTCTTCATCCCGTGGATGCGTTTCTCCGCGAGAAACAGCGCGAAGCGGGCTTCGACCCCGCACCGGAGGCCGATCCGCTCACGTTGATCCGGCGCATCACGTATGGGTTGACGGGGCTGCCCCCGGCACCCGGGGACGTCGCGCGCTTTCGGAGTGACTTCGATGAGGATCCGAAGGGTGCGTGGACCCGGCTCGTCGAGCGACTCCTGGCCAGTCCCGACTATGGTGAGCGATGGGCCCAGCACTGGCTCGACGTGGCTCGCTATGCCGACACGGGTGGGATGTCGAACGACTACGAACGGTCGAATGCCTGGCGCTACCGGGACTACGTGATCCGCGCCTTGAACGAGGACAAGCCCTACGATCGATTCGTCGTCGAGCAGATCGCCGGTGACGAACTCGCCGATGCCTCATTGCGGAAGCGGCATGCGGGCGACTACGAGGCCTTCGTGAAGGCCCGCTCCGCGGGGGACTACACCGATGCGGAAGCCGAGCAGGTCGTCGCGACGGGATTCCTGCGCATGGGGCCCTGGGATCCCGCGATGGTCAAGAATCCGGAGGCGCGCCAACTCTACCTGGACGACGTGGTCAACTCGGTCGGACAGACCTTTCTCAGCACGATGATGCGCTGTGTGAAGTGTCACGATCACAAGTTCGATCCGATCCCGACGCAGGATTACTACCGGATGTATTCGGTTTTCGCTGCGACCCAGATGGCGGAGCGTCCTGTTCCCTTCCTCGAGGAGGAGAATCGCGATGGGTTCGCCGAGAGCGAGGAGATGACCGAGAGGCTTCTCACCTTCGCCACGGACAAGAAGGAGGCCCTGACAGGGAAGCGGGAAGCGGCGGCCCGGAAATGGTTCGCCGAGCGGGGACTCGACTACATCGGTGCCTCGGAGCGAAAGAGCCTGCCCGACGAGGAGAAGCCTCCGCGTCACGTGGGGCTCAGCACGGACGAGCAGGGGCGACTCAAGGTGCGGGAGCAGGACGAGTGGATCTGGCAGCGCCGTCTCGAACGATACCAGCCCCTGGCGCAGACGGTCTATAACGGACCCGATCCGAAGTATCTCAATGCCCGCAAACTGCGGATGCCCGGGAACCCGGACATCACGTGGCGTCCGGATTCCCGGATTCTCACGGGTGGGGCGCTCTCGGCACCGGGAGATCCCGTCACGCCCGGTGTCCTGAGCGTGGCCGGAATCCCGGTCGAGGGAGCACCGGATGAGGATCCCTGGGCCATTCCCGAGGCGATCGAGGGGCGGCGGCTCGCCTTCGCCCGATGGGTCGCCGATCCCGCCAATCCTCTCACGGCGCGGTCGATCGTGAACCGGATCTGGCAACATCATTTCGGCAAGCCGATCGCGGGGAATCCGAACAATTTCGGGGCGACCGGCGCGAAGCCGACCCATCCCGAACTGCTCGACTGGCTCTCGGCCGAGTTCGTGGAAAACGGGTGGTCGGTGAAGCACATCCACCGGGTGCTTCTTTCATCGGCCGCCTATCGGCAGTCCGGACAGCATCCCGAGCACGCCTACCTCGTGAGAAAGGATCCCGACAACAACCTGCTCGCCTGGTATCCTTCCCGGCGCCTCACCGCGGAGGAGTTGAGGGATTCGATGCTGGCGGTGACGGGTGAACTGGAGGGAGTGCGCGGTGGCCTTCCCGTGATGCCGGAGATCAATCGAGAGGTGGCCCTGCAACCACGGATGATCCAGTTTTCCCTCGCGCCGGCCTACCAGCCCGACCCGCTGCCCGAGCGCCGCAATCGGAGGACGATCTACGCCTACCGGGTGAGGGGGCTGGCGGATCCGTTTCTCGAGCTGTTCAACCAGCCGAATCCGAACGATGCCTGCGAGCTACGGGACAGCGCCGCGGTTTCTCCCCAGGCATTCACGCTTTTCAACAGCGAGACCGTCAACGACCGGGCGATCGCTTTCGCGCAACGCCTGCAGGAGGAGAGCGGAGAAACCGCCCGGCAGATCGAGACCGCCTTTCGCCTCGTCTTCGGACGGGTTCCCGACTCGGAGGAAAGCGAGCGTGTCGCGGCCTACCTCGCCGAGATGCGGAACTATCACGCCGAAGTCGATCCGGATCCCGTGACCTACCCCACCAGCATCACTCGCTCGTTGGTCGAGGAGTTTTCGGGTGAGACGTTCGAATACGAGGAGATTCTCCCCGCCTACGAGGACTACGTCGCCGACACCAAGCCCGCGGATGTCGATGCCGACACGCGCGCCCTTGCCGACTTCTGCCTGCTCCTGTTCAACGCGAACGAGTTCGCCTATCTCTACTGATTGATCCCGACCCATTCGTATATCGATGAAACATCCACTCTGTTCCCGCCCCCTTTCCACCGCCCACTCCCGCCGGGAGTTCCTCTACGGACTGGGCGCATCGCTCGGAAGCGTCGCCCTGAGCGACATGATCGCCGCCGAGTCGGCAACCGCCGCGGGTCCTCTCCTGCCGAAGAAGCCGATGCTGGCGCCTCGCGCGAAGAACGTGATCATGCTGTTCATGGAAGGCGGGCCCAGCCACGTGGACACCTTCGATCCCAAGCCGACGCTGAACGAGCTTCACAAGAAGGAGTCGAAGCGCACGGCCGGACTCGCGACCGGGTTCCGTTTCTACGTCGGAAGCCCCTTCGGCTCGCGCCGGGTCGGAAACGCCGGTCTCGAGATGAGCGACCGGTGGGTCCATCTCGCCGACCCCGAGGTGGCCGACGAACTCTGCAACTACCGCGGTTGCCAGGCGGAATCCCTCAATCACCCCGAGGCCCTCTTCCACATGAATACCGGCAGCCGGCTCGGGGGTGATCCCGCTGTGGGATCCTGGGCGACCTACGGGCTCGGCTCGGTGAACCAGAACCTGCCCGGCTACGTCGTGATGACCGAGCTCGCCCTTCCGCAGGGGGGCTCCCGCAACTGGAGTAACGGTTTCCTCCCGGCCCACTTCCAGGGAACCCGGCTTCGGCCCGAGGGGTCACCGATCCTCGATCTCGAGGCACCCGCCCACAAGTCACGGGAGCAACAGCGACGGGCTCTCGACGAGTTGGCCTTTCTCAACCGGAAGCACGCGGCCGCCCATCCGCAACACGACGCGCTTGCCTCCCGGATGGAAAACTACGAGCTCGCCTATCGCATGCAGATGGAGGTGCCCGGCGTCATCGATATCGAGAGCGAGCCCGCCTACATCAAGGAGATGTATGGCCTCGAGGAAACGGAGACCGAGACCTTCGGCCGCCAGTGCCTGATGGCGCGTCGCCTCGTCGAGAAAGGGGTTCGTTTCGTGCAGATCTTTTCGGGCGGTTGGGACAGCCACGACTACCTGGAGCGGGGGCACGCCTCGCGGATCCGCAGCGTCGATCGAGGAATGGCCGCGCTGATCAAGGATCTCAAGCAGCGGGGCATGCTCGACGACACCCTGGTGATCTGGACGGGTGAATTCGGACGCACGCCCGACAACAACCGCAGGGGAGGCGTGTATTCGTTAGGACGTGGTCACAACGTCGACGCCATGTCGATGCTCTTCGCGGGAGGCGGCGTGAAGAAGGGAACCATCGTGGGAGCGACCGACGAGATCGGCGCGGAAGCGGTCGATACGGTGCACCCGATCCGCGACGTGCACTGCACGATCCTTCATCTTCTCGGGCTCGACGACAACAAGCTCACCTACTTCCACGGCGGTCGCTACAAGCAGTTGTCGCAGTTCGGGGGAGAGGTGATCCACGACATCATCGCCTGACACCGCCCGAGTCGGCAAGGGGGCGCAACGGGGAACGAGCAGGCACCCTCCGCGAGTGCCTGCCTGAGACTTTGCTTCTTCAATTGTCTGTGCGCGAGGGCGCGGGACGCTTCTCGGGTTCCGGAGCTCTCTTCACTTCCGGACGGCGAGGTTCCGGGCGCCTCGGGGACGTGGGGCGTCCTGCGGCAGGAGGATGCGGAGAGCGGTGTTGGGCTGACTCGCGCAGTTGGTGCAGTTCGCGCCGCATCTCGTGCATCGTGTGTCCCATTTCCTCCATGTGGCGTCGCATTTCTTCGAGTTGGCGTTGCAGCTGGGCGTTCTGTTCGGCCTGTGCCTGCTCCCGGTGCCAGCGGGCACGCTCGGTCTCGATCTCGCGGAGGGCGTGCAGGAGGTCGAGGGCGCGACCGGTCTGGCCCTCGCGGGTGGCCTCCTCGAGTTCGCGGCGGATTTCGCCGATGTGCCGCTCGAAGGACTCGGCCTTTTCGCGACGCTCGATCTCCCTCCGGTGAGCGTGGAGCCAGTGCTCCCTTTCGGCTTCCGCCTGGCGGATCGCGTGCATCAGGTGCTCCGCCCGCTCTTCGTCCTTTTCGCGTTTTGCTTCGTCCAGTTCCTCTTTCAGTTCGCCGATCCTGCGCTCGAACCGTTCGCCGGCCTCGTGGCGTTCCCGGTCGTGGTGGTGGTCCCGCATCCGGTGCTCCCGGTCCATTTCGACTTCGCGGATTTTGTCTAGTATCTCCTCGACGAGTTCCTCGTTGCGGTCGCGCCGAGCCTCGGCGAGTGCCTCGCGCAATTCATCGAGATGCCGTTCGAACGCATGGCTCCTATCCTCCCGCTCTCGCTCTTCGGCCTCCCGGCGTTCGTGATGATCCCGGTCGCGTCGTTCTTCGTCGCGTTCGCGTTCGCGTTCGTTGCGTTCCGGTCGCTCGCGATCACGGTGGGACCGCTCCCGGTCTTCCCTTGACCTTTCCTCGGCATCACGTGTCCGCGTTTCCGGCTCGGGACGGGCGCGCTCGGATCGTTCGGCGTCGGGCCGGCGGTTCGGCTTTTCCGGGTCGTCTTCCTCGGCCGCGACGGTGAAGGTGATCAGGACGAGGGCGATTGCCAGGGCAAAGGTGAATGCTCCGGCCAGTCGATGGTGATGGGGTTGGCTTGTGATCATGGTGATTCGGCGTTTGATTTCGGGTGGAGTGGAAAAGATGGGGGACGCTGTCGGGGAAAGAGGTTGGGGACGGAATACCCGCATTGCCTTGAGCAGGGTTCTTCCGTAGTGAAGGCGATCGCGATGGGGGAATCGGATGGCATCGGCGTCCCGCAAGACCTCACGGTCCCGGATGAGCTGCCGGAGGGCGATCCACGCGAGCGGATTGAACCAGTGGAAGGCTCGAGCGAGAATCACGAGGCCATTGATGGCGAGGTCGCCTTTTCGCCAGTGTGCGACCTCGTGGGTCAGGATGTCCTCGATCTCTTCGCCGGTGAGTGCGTCGCGGACGTGAGCCGGCAGGAGGATGACTGGCCGGATCAATCCCATGAGGGCCGCGGTGTGAAGTCCTGACACTTCGACAAGCCGGAGCCGGCGACCTCCCGCTCGTTCGAGTCGGGTCACGAGGTCGTGATCCGCCGGCCGTCCGTTGCGCCGCACGAACCGGTGCAGTTGCAGGTGGCGGAGGGCGGTGCTGCCGAGAATGAAGAAGACGCCGGCCAGCCAGGCCGCCGGAAGGAAGCCGAGGAGGGAAAACCGGTGCGATGGGATCGCTGTCTCCTGCGCGAGGACGGGGCTCTCCTCCCACGCCGCCGCACGGGGAGAGCTCGATTCGTATGCCCCTTCGGCGGAAGCCGGCCGGTCGTTCGCCCGGCTATCGCCGGATGGCTTCGCAGGGAGAACGGTGGATCTGCGTTCGGAGACAGGTTCTCGAGTCGGGATAGCAGTTTGCGATGACTCTCCGTGTTCTCGAATGGAGAGCGAGGGAACGGCAACCGGTGCTTCGATCGAGAAGGGGACGAGGAGACGAAGCAGGACCAGCAGGCCAAGGCCGTAAAGCCACGCCGGGGGAAGGTGGCGACCAATGAGAGAGCGGATCACGAAGAGTCCCACGACCAATAGCGAGGCCTGGAATGAGGCCTCCAGAAAACGCGACGCGGTCGAGTTGAGCAGTTCGTTCATCGGCGGGCGTTGTCCAGGATGCGTTGCAGTTCCTCGATTTCCTCGTCGGAAACCTCCTCGCGTTCGACGAAGGTGGCGAGAAGCGGGGCGACTCTTCCGTCGAAGACCTTGTCGAGAAAGGTGCGGCTCTCGGCGAGACTGCAGTCAGACTGCTCCACCAAGGGACGGTAGACGAACTCCCTCCCCCGCTTGTGGTGCCCGGCCGCTCCCTTTTCGACGAGACGGCGGAGCAGGGTGTGCACCGTTTTCGGTTTCCAGGACGACTCGTCCTCCAGCCGGCGAACCACCTCGTTGGCCGTCGCTTCCGCGCATTCCCAGAGCACCTGCATGACACGCCACTCGGCGTCGGAGATGCGGGGGATGTCCGGCAAATTCTTACGCATGTAAGATTATTGGATTACAGTTGTAAGATTGGCAAGGGTAAATCCGGGGAAAAGATTCCGGATTCCTGCGACGGATTCGTCACGGAAAAGGCCGCCCATTCCGGGCGGGTGCGATGCATCGTGAGTAAATGAAAAGCCGGTTGCTTGCCCTGCTTCTGCCCGTGTTGCTCTTCTCGGCGTGTGGGCCGGGAGGGAATCCCGTGTTCACCTTCGTCGACGAAGACGGTGATCTCGTCTGTGATGCGCCCGCGGATCCGGAGCAGTGGATCTCTCCCGACCGGCTCATCTTCGCCTATACTCCCGTCGAGGATCCCGCTGTCTACCAGGACGTCTGGGCCGGGTTCATCGATCATCTCGCCGAGGTGACCGGACGCGAGGTCGTCTTCTTCCCGGTGCAGTCCAACGCGGCCCAGCTGGAAGCGATGCGGGCCGGTCGGCTTCACGTCACGGGTTTCAATACCGGCAGCGTGCCGATCGCGGTGAACCTTTGCGGATTCGTGCCCTTCGCCATGATGGCCGCGATGGACGGGAGCTTCGGCTACGAGATGGAGTTGATCGTTCCCGCCGGCAGCGAGATCGAGAAGCCGGAGGACCTCGAGGGCCGGGAGCTCGCCTTCACCTCGCCCACGTCGAACTCCGGTCACAAGGCACCATCCGTGATTCTCGAGAGCAAGTTCGGTTTGAAGGCGGGCCGGGACTTCACCGCGGTGTTCTCCGGCAAGCACGACAACTCCATCCTCGGTATCGTGAACGGCGACTACGAGGCCGCCTCGGTGGCCAACTCGGTGCTGGGCCGCATGATCGAGAGAGGGGTGGTCGATCCGGCGAAATACCGGACCGTCTTTCGTTCGCAGACCTTTCCCACGACGGCCTACGGGCATGCCTACAATCTGGAGCCCGGTCTCGCGGAGAAGATCCGGTCCGCATTTTTCTCCTTTTCGTGGGAGGGCACGAAGCTGGCGCAGGAGTTCGGTAAGAACGGCGAGGAGCAGTTCATTCCCATCACCTACCGGGAGCACTGGGCGGTGATCCGGGAAATTGATGAGGCGCAGGGCGTGGTGTATGAGATACGCTGATGCCGGTTCTTCGCCTCGTCGACCTGGAGAAGCGCTACGACACGGGTGACCATGCCCTGAGGGGCGTGAGTCTCTCGGTGGACGAGGGCGAGGTCGTCGCGGTGATCGGGGCGTCTGGCGCGGGGAAGAGCACGCTCATCCGGTGCGTGAACCGGCTCGTCGAGCCCACCGCCGGTCGCGTCTTCCTGCGCGACTCCGAGTTGACGGGGATGGGGCGGGCGGCCCTGCGCCGTGAGCGGGCTCGCATGGGAATGATCTTCCAAGCGTTCGCCCTCGTCGATCGCCTCACGGTAATGGAAAACGTCCTCTCGGGGGCCCTCGCGCGAACCGGATTTCTTGCGAGCGTGCGGCGTCGCTTTTCTCCCGACGATATCGAGCACGCCTTCGAATTGCTCGAGCGTGTCGATCTTGCGGGCATGGAGAACAAGCGGGCCGACGCCCTGTCGGGAGGACAGCGTCAGCGAGTGGGGATCGCGAGGGCTCTGATGCAGCGTCCGGATTTGCTGCTGGTCGACGAACCGACCGCCAGCCTCGATCCCAAGACGTCGCGTGCGGTGATGGAACTGCTGCGCGAGCTGGTGCGCGAGCGTGGACTCACCGCGCTGGTGAATCTCCACGACGTGCCGCTGGCGCGTTCCTTTGCGAGCCGGGTCGTGGCCCTGCGCGAGGGCGAGGTCGTGTTCGACGACCACCCCGGGAGGTTGGAGGCCGAAGAGTTGGGTAGGATCTACGAGATGGAGGCGGAGAGTTTCGCCTCATGACTTCGGGGAGCGCAGCCCTGCCTCGGACGTGGCGCCCCCGACCTCGCATCGCCAGCCCATGGTTGCGGTGGGGTCTCATTCTCGGAGTCCTCTTCTACCTCGGTCTTGCCTGCGGATCGCTGGAGATCGACCCTGCCCGGATCCGGTTCGGGGTGGCCAGGTTCTTCGAATCCGATGCGGCATTCCAGTGGCGCGCCCTCGGGGCCCGCGTGCCGGAGGTGTTGGCGGGAATGGGAGAGAGTCTCGCGATGACGGTGGTGGCGACGCCCCTCGGCATCCTGCTCTCGATTCCGGTGGGGTTCGGGGCGGCCCGAAATGTCGCTCCGCTGCCGGTCTACGTGGTCTGCCGGGCTCTCACGGTGATCTCGAGAGGGTTCCATGAGATCGTGATCGCGATCCTCTTCGTGAAGATGATCGGGTTCGGTGCCCTTGCGGGGGTGCTCACGCTGGTTGTCGCGACGGTCGGATTCTACGGCAAGCTCCTCGCCGAGGCGATCGAGGAGACCGATCCCGCCGTCGATGAGGCGATGCGGGCGACGGGGGCGGGTTGGGGGCAGCGCATGGTCTTCGGCGTCCTCCCCCAGGTGCGTCCTCGCCTCGTCGGCCTCGGACTCTACCGGTTCGATATCAACCTGCGAGAGTCGACCGTGATCGGCCTGGTCGGAGCGGGAGGAATCGGTGCGACGTTGAAGACGACATTCGACCGCCACGAGTATCTCGGCGCCATCGCGATCCTGGCGCTCATCATCGGGCTGGTCTTCGTGCTCGAGTGGGGCGCGGGCCACATTCGTCGACGCTGCCTCTGATGACTGATTCGAATGAGAGGAGACGTCGCTCGTGGCGGGTGCGGGACAGGCGGGGAGAGCTGCTTCGCTGGGCGGGCTGGCTCGGCTTCGCGATCGCGTTCATGGCTGCCGCCGTTCCGATCGCGGAAAGAACCGAGTGGGCATTCTTTTTCGATGCCCCGCGGCAGGGAGGGGACCTCCTCGTCCGGATGTGGCCGCCCGATACCTCGATACTCGGTTCCCTCCTGGTGCCCCTCCGGGATACCCTGAACATCGCGACGCTGGGTACGATCGGGGCGGTGCTGATCGCGTTTCCGCTTTCCTGGTTGGCGGCTCGCAACACGAGTCCGCATCCGGTGTTGCGACTCGGGGCTCTCCTCGCGATCGCGGCGAGCCGCTCCGTCAGTTCCTTCATCTGGGCACTCGTGTTCATTCTTATCACGGGACCCGGCGTGTTTGCGGGTGTGCTGGCCATCGCCGCCCGGTCGATCGGTTTCGTCGCGAAACTGGGCTACGAGGCGATCGAGGAAATCGACGAGGAACCCGTGGATGCGGTCACGGCGACGGGAGCGGGTGCGCTCCAGGTCGGAGCGTTTGCGATTCTCCCCCAGGTCATGCCCACCTTTCTCGGGGTCGCGGTGTTCCGGTGGGACATCAACATCCGCGAGTCGACCGTGATCGGCTATGTCGGGGGTGGTGGGCTCGGAATGCTCCTGGAGTCCGCCATCAGCGACCTCGCCTGGCGCCAGGCAAGCCTGATCCTCCTGCTGATCGTGGGGATCGTGCTCGCGGCGGAGGCCCTCTCGGCCCGGTTGCGAAAAGGGGCGGCGGCGTGGTAGACAGGATTCGCGGCGGTGCGTCACCGCGGGCTGGGGCGGTGGGTCCGCGCTACCTCTCGGGAAGCAGGCGGGGAGTCGGATCGGCGACGTGGCCGATCGCCCGTTGGCCCGATCCTTCCCGCCCGAGATCTCCGAGGTCGTTGCGGGCGGTTTCAGCCAGTGCGGTGAGGCGTCGCACGATATCGGGGCGTTCGGATGCCCTGTTCTCGCTGCTGTCGATGTCGTCCACGACGTGGAAGAGCAGGGGCTCCGTTCCGCCTCCCTCCTTTCGGGAAAAATGGGGGTGATTGCGGAATGTCTCGAGGGGCAGGAAGAGCTTCCAGGGACCCGACCGCACCGCCTGCAGTTGTGGACCGTCGTAGTAGAAGAAGGCGTCGTAGGGCGATGGGGCGTCTCGTTGGCCGGTGATGAGAGGGCGGATGTCGTGACCGTCGATGGTACGGTCGGAAGGGGGATTTCCTCCCGCCAGCAGGGCGAAGGTCGGGAGGAGATCCATCGTCGTGCAGAAGGCCGAGGTGGTCGAGCCGGCCGGGATGGTGCCCGGCCACCACATGATCGTGGGTACGCGGAAGGCACCTTCCGCCGTCGTGTAGCCCCGCCCGTGGAGGGGCTGGTTCGAACCGCGGCTGATGTCGCCGGGCGTCGGACGAATCGGGGCACCATTGTCCGATGTCCAGATCACGAGCGTGTTTTCGGCGATCCCCAGGTCGACAAGCTTGTCGAGAAGCTGACCCTGTGACCAATCCAGTTCCTCGATCGAGTCACCCCAGGGACCGTTGGCACTCTTGCCACGGAATTCGGGGCTGGAGAAGGGCTCGCTCGTGCTCCCGGGCATGGCCTGGGGAAAGTAGAGAAAAAAGGGCTCCTCCTGGTGGGCTTCGATCCAGTCGAGTGCGGCGTCGGTGTATCGCTTGGTGAGTCCGTTGCGATCGACCGGTGCCTCGATCACGGTGTCGTTCTTCATCAGCGGAAGCTCGGGCCAGAGTTCACCCTGGAAGTTGTTGTCGCGCTGTGCGACCCGGAGCCCGACCTCACGGGTCATGTCGTCGCTGTAGGGAACCCCGTAGAAGGTGTCGAATCCCTGTGCGGTGGGAAGGAACTCGGGCTGATCTCCGAGGTGCCACTTACCGATGATCGCAGTGGCGTAGCCGAGTGGTTTCAGGGCCTCGGCGACAGTGATCTCGTCGGGATGGAGGCCGTAGGGAGACACGGGACGCAGTACCCAACCGTCGCGCGGGTTGTCGTGCATCTGCACGCGTTGCGAGTAGCAACCGGTCATGATGCTGGCGCGCGATGGAGTACAGACACCGGCGGTGACACAGAAGTGGAGAAATTTTCTCCCCTCCGCCGCCATCCGGTTCAGGTGAGGGGTGCGGTGCACCGTCGAGCCGAACGGTTCGATATCGCCGTAGCCCAAGTTGTCGCACACGATCAGAATGAAGTTCGGCGGCGTCTGCTCGCGCGGCGCCCCGCCGGACCAAGCCAAACTGACACGGGCGCCCGCGGACCAACAGACTAGCTGAACCGCGGTGAGCGACAGGAGCCATGTGGCGAGTTTCATTTTCTTGCTCTCCATACTATCCTCAGGGA
>Ga0180429_10001799_pt1 | contig 17987 bp, 9 predicted proteins | sample SS_ome_FD_132428 | JGI IMG/M metagenome (GOLD analysis project Ga0180429, IMG submission 132428) | Hypersaline lake sediment archaeal communities from the Salton Sea, California, USA - SS_1_S_1 metaG | ecosystem: Environmental > Aquatic > Non-marine Saline and Alkaline > Hypersaline > Sediment ...
ACCCGACCCCGAACCCGAACCCTAACCCGAACCCGACCCCGAAGCCGAACCCGAACCCGAACCCGAACCCGAACCCGAACCCGAACCCAAGGCCAGGCCGGATGCGGTCTCGAAGAAGTTCTCGGAGGTTGGAGGCCTCTCTCCGCGGGCGCTCAGTACCCGAGAGGAGGAGCCCCCCCTGCCTGACGAATCGGCGGCAAAATCGACCCTGGCGAGGGCGGTGCCGGACGAGAATCGAGACGTGGAAAAGGAGGCGGTAAAGGACCTCTACCTGCAACGGCTGCAGCGGCAGATTGCTCGTCACATGCGCTATCCAAGCGTTTCGAGACGACGCGGGGAAGAAGGGGAGGTCAGGTTGAGCTTGGGTATATCGGCCGACGGTTCCATCGAGGATATTGTTCTGGTCAGTTCCTCCGGGGTGACGCGGTTGGATGAAGCCGCGTTGCAGACGTTGGCCCGGGTGGGACGTTTCGAGCCTTTGCCGGTATTGCTGGAAATGCAGCGGTGGCAGATTTCGGTGCCTGTGGTTTTCCGGTTGCGTTAAAAATCAAAGCGTCTCCTTGACACTGTTGCACAGGGGTGGTGACCTTGCGTGGGTCCCCACGGGCAGGTAGCCGGCTTTTGATCAGCACCGAAATTATTATCGCTTTCACTGCCTTCTATTTGGCGGTGTTGTTTTATATCGCCTACCGTGGCGACAGGCAGCCCGAAGGGCAGATCTCGCGCTATCAACCGCTGATCTACACGCTCTCGCTGACTGTTTACTGCACCTCGTGGACCTTTTTCGGTGCGGTCGGCAATGCCGCGCAGCATGGCCTGGCCTTCTTTTCCATCTATCTCGGGCCGATCCTGGTGTTCGTGCTGTTCTACCCGTTTCTGAAGAAACTGGTCAGTGTGAGCAAGCGCCAGAAGACCACCACCATCGCGGATTTCATAGCCACTCGGTACGGCAAGAGTACCCAGGTCGCCGCATTGGTGACGCTGATTGCGCTGATCGGCACGCTGCCTTACATCTCCCTGCAGATCAAGGCGATCGCCGGTGCTTATGACGCGTTGACCGTGGTGCCGAATGCCCAGGCGGCAACCGGACACGGTGTGGATACCGCCTTCGTATTGACTGCGATACTTGCAGTGTTCGGCATACTGTTCGGCGCCCGCACCATCGATGCGACCGTGCATCACCGCGGCATGATGCAGGCGATCAGTTTTGAGTCGGTGGTCAAGCTGGCGGCCTTTCTCGCCATTGCTGCATTGGCCGTGGATATCATTGTCAAGCTGGCCGCCAATACGGAAACGCTGACACCGCTTTCCCTGACCCTGGTGCCCTTTAGTGAGCCCGTATTCAATGCATCCTTTGTGACCAAGACGATTCTCGCCGCGGCGGCGATCATCTGTTTGCCTCGCCAGTTTCACGTGCTGGCCGTAGAGGCTCGCGGCGGCGAACTGAAAACGGCTCGCTGGGGCTTTCCCCTTTACCTCCTGCTATTCAGCGTGGCAGTGCTGCCCATTACCACTGCAGGCCTGCAGCTGACCGAATGGACCGGCAACGCGGACTTGTTTGTTTTGTTTCTGCCGATGCAGAACGACCAGCAGCTGCTAACAATGCTCAGCTATCTGGGAGGTTTTTCCGCGGCAACCGGCATGGTCATCGTGGCGACCCTGGCGCTCAGTACGATGGTCTCGAATGATCTGATCTTCCCGTTGATGGTTCGTTACGGGCGTGAACAGAGCGGACGCCAGATGCATCGCCAGTTACTGTTTCTGCGACGTTTGACCATCGTGGTGCTGATGTTTCTGGCTTATGGTTACTACCTGATAGCCGGTAGCGGCAAATCCCTTTACAGCATCGGGCTGCTTTCCTTTGCGGCGGCGATTCAGTTCCTGCCCGCCGTGGTGGGAGGACTTTATTGGCGTCGCGGCCACCGTAACGGGGTGCTGGCGGGGCTTTCGATCGGGTTTGCCGTATGGGCCTACACGCTGCTGCTGCCGTCGCTCGCCAGTTCTGCCTGGATAGACAACGATTTTGTTACCGACGGTCTTTTCGGTCTGCAGGGCCTCGCGGCGAACGCGCTGTTCGGTGTGCATTTCGACGATCCGCTAACCCATGGCGTCGTATGGAGCATGGCCGGCAACGTGCTGGCCTATGTGCTCTTCTCTTTATTCTCCGAGGCTTCGTTTACCGACCGCCTGCAGGCCAGCGCCTACGTGGATCTGCACGAAGGTTCACCCGCCCGCATCGAACATCAGCTGCGGGTGAACGATCTGTTCGAGCTGTGCAGCCGGTTTACCGGCGAGGATCGTGCGCGACAGTTTTTCGATGAACACGGGTATGAACTGACAAGGCAGAATGTCACCGACGGGATGGTGAAGAACGCGCAGCACCTGTTGGCCGGCAGCATCGGTACCGCGACCGCGGAACACCTGGTGAATACAGCGATTCGTGGCAATGAAAACACTGCCGGGGATATCTACCAGCTGCTTGATACTGCTGGGCAGGCACTGCAGTTCAACCGGGAGATACTGCAGTCCACGCTCGACCATATCGGCCAGGCGGTCAGCGTGGTGGATGCCGACCTCAAGCTCGTGGCCTGGAATCGCCTTTACGTCGAACTTTTCGATTATTCACCCGACTTTCTGTACGTGGGTAAACCGGTCGAGGAATTGATCCGGTACAACGTGTCGCGGGGTTACGGGCCCTCCTTTGGTTCGATCGAGGAGAATGTCCGCAAGCGCCTGCACTTCCTGCGCCATGGCAAGCCCTACACCTACGTGCGTAAATGGCCCACCGGCAAGGTGATCCAGACGCAGGGGGCGCGCATGCCCGATGGCGGTTTCATTACCACCTTTACCGATATCACCGCGTTGAAGCAGGCCGAGCGTGAGCTGGCGGTGACCAACGAGAACCTGGAGGCCAAGGTTGCGCAACGCACGGCGATGCTTTCCGAGTTGAACGAGCAACTGGCGGAGGCAACGCGCAGCAAGTCACGTTTCCTGGCGGCGGCCAGCCATGATCTGACCCAGCCGCTGGGGGCTTCCAAGCTCTATCTTGGAGCCTTGCTGGAGGACCTCTCGGGCGACGAGAAGCAGGAGCTGGCCAAGAGTGCATTGGGTGCACTTTCCACCGCCGAGTCGCTGCTCAAGGCCTTGCTGGATATTTCCAAGCTGGACTCGGGTGTGATGAAACCGGATGTCACCAGCTTTCCCATCCAGGAGATGTTCGATTCGCTGCACAACGAGTTTTCGGTGATGGCGAAGCAGAAAAGCCTGAACCTGCGTATTCACAAAAGCGACTGTGGCACACGTTCGGACAGGAATCTTTTGCGCAGCATCCTGCAGAATTTTCTGACCAATGCGATCCGCTACACGGACGAGGGCACGGTGTTGGTGATCTGTCGGCGTGCCGGTCAGGATGCCATCCGTATCGAGGTGCGTGACTCCGGCCGGGGTATCCCGGGGGACAAGTTGCAGGCGATATTTCAGGAGTTCCAGCAAATCGACCGCTCGGGTGAGGGTGTGGGACTTGGTCTGGCGATCAGTGAGCGCATGGCGGAACTGCTGGGCCACCGGCTTCAGGTGCGTTCGCGCTTGGGCGAGGGTAGTACCTTCAGCGTGGTCGTCCCGCGCGTGAAAGTGCAGGAGATTCCGGCCAAGCGCAGCAACAAGCTGGCTTTCAAGACCCGTTGGCTTGAGGGTGTCAGCATACTTTGTATCGATGATGATCGTGAGATACTCGATGCCACGCGTACTGTCCTGGAGCGTTGGGGTGCCAGTGTTCGTTGCCTGCGTGGGGTGGAGGAATACCGAAAAGAGATTGCCACCGAACGACGCTATGAGATCGTTCTCATGGACTACCAGTTGCATGAGTCCTCAAACGGCCTCGACCTGTTGAATCACTACCAGGTGGTCACTTCGCAGCCGTTTCTCGGTGTGCTCATCACTGCCGAGCAGGATCCCCAGGTTGAGAAGGCGGCATTACAGGCAGGGTTCCAGTTCCTCGCCAAACCGGTGGAGCCGGCCAAGCTGCGATCGGTGCTGCACACCGCGATGCTGGCCCGGCAGCAGGCGAGAGAAGAGGCTGCGCCCTGAACCACGGGACGGGGTCTTTGCCCCCTTCAGTTGTTGCTGTCGTCGACCATGAGGACGTCAGGCAGGTCCAGCTCCTTCGCGACCAGGACCGCCTGAGTGCGGTTTTTTACCCCCAGCTTGCGAAATATCTCAGTCAAATGCGCCTTGATAGTTGCCTCGGTGACCGACATGATCGATGCCATCTCCTTCGAGGGCTTACCGTCGCGCAGCAATGACAGTACCTTCAATTGTGCGGGGGTGAGTGCTTCAAAACCGCTGGAAGAGGAGGCGCCAACCGTGCTGTCGTTCATTTCGGGAAACCACATGTCGCCGTCAAGTACGGCATGAATGGCTTCCGCCATGCGATCCATTTCCAGGCTTTTGGGGACGAAACCGCTGGCGCCGTACTGCATTGCCATGCGTACTACAGAGCTGTCATCGTAGGCGGAAATAATCAGAACCGGCAGGGATGGATATTGTTTTTTCAGGAAAAGCAGACCGTCCATGCCTTGGGTGTCACTCAGTTTGAGGTCCAGCAGTACCAGGCTGGGCAGTTTGTGATCGCCCAACACCTCCGTCAGTGCCCCGAAGCTCTCCACCTGGGTGATATCCACCCTGGCCACGCTGCGTTCGAGCAGGTGAATGATCGCATCCCGGAAAAGCGGGTGATCATCAGCAACGATGATGCGCGTGGTCATTTTGTCTTGGGGGCCCTGATGGTTTCCGATTGGTGGATTATCGACTGCCCGGGATGGGAGGTGTATTCGACTAAAGTCTAATTGTTGCTCACCGGTACGATTGCCATAGTCCTGATCGTGGATTCGTGACGGCAACCCAGCCCGTGGCCATGGCCAGGGTCCAAAACAATATTCCAAAGTTCCGCGGAACCGTCCCTGACCACGTATGGCCAATCTGCTTTTTACCTAAGGCAACTACCTCACACTGGAGGATTCCAAAACATGTCCAAAGAGAACAACAAGTTCGGGACTCTGTCCCGTCGCGGCTTCATGAAGGCTACCGCTGCTACCGCAGCCGTGGCAGCTGCGCCGACCATCCTGACCAGCAAGGCACACGCTTTCGTCAATGAGCCGAAGGGCGCCACTGTGACCTTGGGCTTCAATGTGCCGCAGACCGGCGCCTATGCCGACGAGGGTGCCGATGAGCTGCGCGCTTACAAGCTGGCGGTCAAACACCTCAATGGCGAGGGTGATGGCGGTATGCTGAACACCATGAAGCCGCTGAGCCTGAAAGGCAACGGCGTGCTGGGCAAGAAGGTCGCCTACGTGACCGGCGACACCCAGACCAAGTCCGATGCAGCCCGTGCATCCGCCAAGCGCATGATTGAGAAGGATGGCGCCATCATGATCACCGGCGGTTCCTCCTCCGGCGTGGCGATTGCTGTGCAGTCCCTGTGTCAGGAAGCAGGCGTCATCTTCATGGCTGGCCTGACCCACTCCAACGACACCACCGGCAAGGACCGTCGCAAGTACGGTTTCCGTCACTTCTTCAATACCGAGATGTCCGGTGCTGCACTGGCTCCCATCCTTGAGAAAGAGTTCGGCAACGATCGTACCGCTTACCACCTGACCGCTGACTACACCTGGGGTTGGTCGCAGGAAGGTTCCATCAAGAAGTACACTGAAGCACTGGGTTGGCAGACCAAAGCTGCTGTACGTACCCCGCTGGGTGCCGGTGACTTCTCCCAGTACATCACCCCGGTTCTGAACTCCGGCGCTGACGTGCTGGTACTGAACCACTACGGTAAGGACATGGTTAACTCCCTGACCCAGGCCGTTCAGTTCGGTCTGCGTGACAAGATGGTCAATGGCAAGCAGTTCCAGATCGTTGTACCGCTGTTCTCCCGTCTAATGGCACAGGGTGCTGGCGAAAACATCAAGGGCATCTACGGTTCCACCAACTGGAACTGGTCACTGACCGACGAGGGCTCCAAGGCATTCGTCAAGTCGTTCGGTGCCGAGTACGGCTTCCCGCCCTCGCAGGCCGCTCACACCTGCTATGTGCAGACCCTGTTGTACGCCAACGCTTGTGAAATGGCTGGTTCCTTCAATCCTTGCGGCGTCATCGATGCATTGGAAGGCTTTAAGTTCGACGGCATGGGCAATGGCCCGACCGAGTATCGTGCTGAAGATCACCAGTGCTTCAAGGATGTACTGGTCGTTAAGGGTAACGAGAATCCGTCCTCTCAGTTTGACCTGCTGAAGATTGTTGAGGTTACCCCGCGTGCCAAGGTTGAGTACTCCCCAACCATGGAAGGCTATGCCGGTGATCTCGGCGAGTGCAAAGCGTAATTAAGCGTTAGCCAATGGCTGGCCGTCGAAAGGCGGCCGGCTTTTATCGGTTCCAAGGGGTTTCCAGTAGTTTTCCTTCATGACGACTACTGGAAATTTCTTCTTTTAACTTAACGGTTTCTGCTATGGATGCGATTCTGCTTCAGATATTGAACGGCCTGGACAAGGGTGGTGCTTATGCGCTGATCGCTCTTGGCCTCACGCTCGTTTTCGGCACCCTCGGCGTGGTCAACTTTGCCCACGGGGCATTGTTCATGCTCGGTGCATTCGTCGCGGTCAGCGTGCAAAACATTCTGACTATCTCCAAGAAGGTGAAGGATGAGAGCATCACCTTTTTCGACGCGTACAAGGAAACGCCTTATCTGGAATTGTGGTGGGGGGACACCGGTGCTGCGATCATCGACATGGCCGTTCCCATATCGATACTGGTCGCGATACCGGTCATGTTGCTGATCGGCTTGGCGATGGAGCGCGGCCTGGTTCGCCACTTCTACAAGCGTGAACATGCCGACCAGATCCTGGTGACTTTCGGTCTGGCAATCGTGATCCAGGAAATCGTCAAGGCCAACTTCGGTGCCAACCCGATCCCGACCGCCGCTCCCGCTGCGGTAGCGGGCAGTGCGCCGATCGGCGATCTGTTCGGTATGCCGGGAATCGTCTACCCTTGGTGGCGTTTGATGTACCTGGCCTTCGCCCTGGTGGTGATTGGCGGGGTGTTTGCGTTCCTGCAGTTCACCACCTTTGGCATGGTGGTGCGTGCGGGTATGCACGATCGTGAGACGGTCGGCTTGCTCGGTATCAACATCGAGAAACGTTTCACCATCGTGTTCGGTCTGGCTGCCGTTGTCGCGGGCCTGGCGGGCGTGATGTACACGCCGATACTGCCGCCCGACTACCACATGGGTATGGACTTCCTCGTGTTGTCCTTCGTGGTGGTGGTCGTCGGTGGCATGGGTTCATTGCCTGGGGCGGTGGCCGCGGGCTTCCTGCTCGGTATTTTGCAATCGTTCTTCTCCATGAACGAGGTGAAACAGTACTTGCCCGGTATCGACCAGATCATCATTTACCTGATCGCGGTATTCATTCTCCTGGTCAGGCCGAAAGGCCTGATGGGTAAGGATTGAGGAGTAGGTCATGCATCAAATAATTGTTCCAGGCAGCAACAAGCGCGACCTGACCATCATGGCGATCTTTACCGCGGTGGTGCTAAGCGCACCTCTGTGGGGCGACCTGATTGGCGCCGGTTATCCGGACCTGCTGCAGAAATTTGCTATTTTCGGCCTGTTTGCGATTGGCTATAACATCCTGTTCGGCCTGACTGGTTATCTTTCGTTCGGTCACGCGGCCTTCCTCGGTGTCGGGTCCTATGTCACCGTCTGGTCATTCAAACTTCTGAGTATGAACGCGATACCGGCAGTGATGTTTGCGGTGGTCTTCTCGGGCCTGTTTGCCCTGATTATCGGTTTCCTGAGTCTGCGTCGCACCGGCATCTATTTTTCGATCCTGACCCTGGCATTCGCGCAGATGTCGTACAATATGGCGTACTCGGTATTGACCCCGATCACCAATGGTGAGACCGGTCTGCGTGTACTGAAAGACGACCCCCAGGTTCTCGACCGTGCCTTGGGTATCGTGCAGGAGGGTTCACCGCTCGGTGACTTCTTCGGTATCACCCTGACAGGCTGGGCGGGTTTCTACTTCTGCGCCGCAATGCTGATCCTGGGTTTCTGGCTGTCGCTGAAGATCTTCCGTTCGCCGTTCGGCATGAAGCTGGTTGCGATCAAGTCCAACCAGACGCGTATGGAATACACCGGTTTCAACCCGCGTCCGTACCTGCTGACCGCGTTCGTGATCTCTGGCATGTACGCTGGCCTGGCCGGCTCCCTCATGGCGATCGTTGATCCGCTGGCCGGTGCCGAGCGCATGCAGTGGACCGCTTCCGGTGAGGTGGTGCTGATGACCATCCTCGGCGGCGTCGGTACACTTTTCGGCCCGATCATCGGTGCGGCAACGATCAAATATTTCGAGAACATCTTCTCGGCGATCAACGACAGCGTGCTGCAAAGCGCCTATTCGTTCATGCCGGATTGGCTGAACTCGTTCTTCGTGACCATCACCAGTCCGTTCGTCGGTGAAGGCTGGCACCTGACCTTGGGTGTGTTGTTCATGGCGATCATCATCTTCCTGCCGGGTGGCCTGATCGAAGGCTTCCGTCGTATCAAGATGAAGTTCAGCGGCACAGAGGATGATTCCAACGCCGAGCCGATGGAGTCTGAAGGGGGTGCAAAATGAGCGCGCAAGGGAATTCCGTGCTGAGTATTTCCGGGGTCAACAAGACCTTCGGTGGTCTGCAGGCACTTTCGGATATCAACCTGGAAATCGAAGAGGGTAAGACCCACGCGATCATCGGTCCGAACGGTGCGGGCAAGTCGACCCTGCTCAACACCTGCATCGGGCTGCTCAAGCCGGATAATGGCACTATCAATTTCGGCGGTCGTGACCTGACCCAGGGCATGACGCCGCACGAGATCAACCAGGCCGGTATCTCGCGTGTGTTCCAGACGCCGCAGATTTTTCCCGAACTGTCGATCCTGCAGAATGTCATGATTCCGGCCTTCGCCAAGCGCGATGGTTCGTTCAGCTTCAACCCGTTCAAGGCGCTGCGCGCCGAGAAACAACTGCGCGACGAGGCGATGTCTTTGCTGGAAGACCTGGGCATGGCCGATGGCAGTCACCACCATGCCGGCAACCTGGCGCGTGGTAACAAGCGACGCTTGGAACTGGCCATGTGCCTGATTCAACATCCGAAGTTGCTGCTTTTGGACGAGCCGACCGCCGGCATGGCGCGTCACGATACCAACCGCACCATCGAACTTTTGAAGAAGATAAAGGCCTCTGGAATGACCAAGGTCATCATCGAACACGATATGCACGTGGTGTTCAGCCTGGCTGACAAGATCAGCGTGCTGGCGCAAGGTGCCATCATTGCGGAAGGCCTGCCTGATGAGATCAAGGGTCACCCAAAAGTTCGTGAAGCCTACCTGGGGAGTGCCGAGATATGACATTCAGTACCGATCATGCACCCAAGTCCGAACCGATCCGCGCCAAGGGTGCCGATCCGGCGTTTTTCTCCGCCTGGAACCTGCATTCCTACTACGGTGAGAGCTACATCGTGCAGGGGGTCAATTTCGACATTCGCGAGGGCGAGATTCTGGCATTGCTGGGGCGCAATGGTGCGGGTAAGACCTCGACCTTGCGAACGATTGCCCGCGCCGATGCGCCCGAGATGCGTCATGGCGAGGTGTGGCTGGATCACCAGCCGGTCCATTCCATGAAGGATTGGCAGGCCGCACGTTCCGGTATCCAGTTGGTCCCCGAGGATCGCCGGATTATCCCCGGGTTGACCGTGCAGGAGAATCTGGAGCTTTCGCAGATCGCCCCGCCAGTAGGCTGGACGATCGAGCGGATCTATGAGCACTTCCCGCGCCTGGCAGAACGTCGCAATCAGATGGGCACCACTTTGTCCGGTGGTGAGCAACAGATGCTGGCGGTGGCGCGTGCCCTGGCACGCGACGTCAAGCTGCTACTGCTCGATGAGCCTTACGAGGGACTGGCGCCAGTCATTGTGCAGGAGATCGAGCGCATTCTCGAAAGCATCCGCCAGCTGGGTATCACCACGATCATCGTGGAGCAGAATGCGATCGCCGCGCTGAGCCTGGCTGACAGGGCGGTTATCCTGGACATGGGTCAGGTGGTGTTCGATGGCACTGCGCAGGAAGTGCTGGATAATCACGAACTGCGTGAAGAGTACCTGGCCATTTAAGCGTTAACCTGGTTGGCAAACCATAAGGATGAACACCGGCCTAGGCCGGTGTTTTTTTCCTCTGACACCCGCGTTTTAGCACCAGTGACGTTCTTTATCGGGGGCAAAGAATTTGTATGGTCGAGTTCGGCGCTGCACAAGCCTAGAATGCACCTATCTTGCCAGTACACGGAGACCACATGAGTCAACGTATCGGAATTCTTACCGCCGGTGGCGACAGCCCTGGCCTAAATGCGGCTATCCGTGGCGTGGGGAAGGCCGCACAGGGTGTCCATGGCATGCAGGTCATCGGCTTCCGCGACGGTTTTCGGGGGTTAGTGGAGAACCGGGCCATCGAGCTGGCAGGCGGTGTCCTGTCCGGGATCCTGACCGTCGGTGGAACCATTCTGGGCACCAGCCGGGACAAGCCTCACAAGATGAGGGTCGGCGGCAAGACACAGGACATGACCGAAGTGATCGTCGAAAACTATCAGGCGAACCATCTCGATGCGTTGGTCTGCCTAGGTGGGGGCGGTACGCAAAAGAATGCCCTGGTGCTCAAGGAGAAGGGCCTGAATGTCATTACCATGCCCAAGACCATTGACAATGATGTGGGTCTGACCGATGTGACCTTCGGTTTCGATACGGCGCTTGGTATTGCCACTGATGCGATCGATCGGCTTCACAGTACTGCACACAGTCATCACCGGATCGTCGTGGTGGAGGTGATGGGGCACAGGGCCGGCTGGCTGGCTCTGGGAGCCGGCATAGCCGGCGGGGCAGATGTGATCCTGCTGCCAGAGATGCCCTACAGCCTGGAGAAGGTTGCCGCTGCGATCACGGACCGGGTAAAACGAGGAAAAAACTTCAGTATTGTCGCGGTGGCCGAAGGTGCGATGTCTCACGAGGATGCGCTGATTGTCCGGGCGATCGAAGAGCGCATCGTGGCCGCCGAAGCGGCGGGTGACCGGAAGGCCCGCAAGCAGGCCAAATTGGAATTGAAAGAGATCGAAGCCGGTGCAGGTGACCATACGTTGCACCTGGCCCGGCAGCTCGAGGAGATGACCGGGCTGGAATCCCGCCCTACGATACTCGGGCACCTGCAGCGTGGTGGGACCCCATCCGCCGCGGACCGATTGCTGGCCACGCGACTGGGAACGGCCTGCGCCGAGTTTATTGCCGAGCGGGAGTTTGGCGTCATGGTGGCCGCTCGGGGCGAGTCGGCCGTACCCGTGGCGCTGGAAGAAGTCGCCGGCAACAAAAAGCTGGTTCCGCCGGATCATCCATGGGTGGAGAGTGCCCAGCACGTCGGTGTGTGTTTGGGTTTTTAGCGGGCATGATTTTTCCCCAAGGTCTTATAAAATATAGAATTTTGGAAAGGCCTGTCTACTTCGCTCCGCATTAAAGGCCTTTTCGCTTAAGACCCTTTTCGCCTGTTTGAGGCGAGCTTGCCGGGTCAGGGTTTCTGTCTTTCGGTTGATCCATAGCAAAAGTGAAAAGAAAATTGACACTTGTTGCTGGAGAATTTGTATCCTGCCGCAGGCTGATGTACCCCCATTTCCCGTCTGTCTTTCCGGCGGAGGAGAATATTTGTCCTTGCAATACAAGATCTTAAATGCCAGGGGAGCTTTGTTGCTTGAGGGTTCGTGCGTTCGTTTGGCAGATGAAAGTTTGCCGCCAAGTTGTAGCGAAAAAATGAGCCTGGCAGTGAGAGGTGTGGGTTGAAGGGTCAGCGAGTGATTGGCGATCAGTCGAACAACGCCAAAGCGTCATTGTTCGAAAGAAACGAAGATGCGGTGGCAATCGTTGGCTACGCGTTCCGGTTCCCCGGCGACATTTCAGACGGTGTTGCCTTCTGGGAGGCCCTTTCGCAGGGACAAGATCTTGTAACCAGGATTCCAGAGGATCGCTGGCCGGTCGAGGAACTGGAGCACCCCAAACGGGATGAGCCAGGCAGGGCTGTGACCTTTTCTGCCGGCGTCTTGTCGAGGATCGACGAATTCGATGCCGGTTTTTTCGGCATTTCGCCACGTGAGGCTTCATGGCTGGACCCACAGCAGCGGCTGCTGCTGGAGTTGTCCTGGGAGGCAATGGAGAACGGCGGTCGGCAACCTTCGTCGCTAGCGGGATCCGACTGCGCGGTCTACGTTGGCATCTCCGGTCTTGATTACGGCACTCGGGGGCTTGGTGACCTGTCGAGCTTCTCCCCCCACCTCATGACCGGAAATACACTCAGTATTGCCGCCAACAGGCTCTCCTATGTCTTTGATTTGCGGGGGCCTTCACTTGCCGTGGATACGGCCTGTTCCTCCTCCCTGGTCGCCTTGCATCATGCGTGTAACAGCCTGCGCAGCGGTGAGGCTTCCATGGCGATTGCAGGTGGCGTGAACCTGTTGCTCAATCCTTATCCCTTTGTCGGTTTTACAAAGGCGTCAATGTTGTCCGCCGAGGGCCGGTGCAAGGCCTTCGATGCCTCGGGAGACGGGTACGTCCGGTCAGAAGGTGGGGCTGTGGTGCTGCTCAAGCCTCTGGCGGCAGCATTGGCCGATGGAGACAACATCGAAGGCGTCATTCTTGCCAGTGGAGTGAATGCAGACGGAGCCCGCAAAACCGGCATAACCATACCCAGTGCGGAGGGACAGTCAGATTTGATGCGCCAGGTGCTAAAGCGCAGCGGCCTGAAATCTGGCGATGTGGACTTTATCGAGGCGCACGGTACAGGCACAGCCGTCGGGGATCCGATCGAGACTGCCGCGATCGGCGAGGTCTACGGTGAGGGTCGCAAGGCGCCCTTGCCGATCGGGTCCGTGAAGGCAAACCTGGGGCACCTCGAGCCGGCCTCGGGTATGGCGGGTCTTGTGAAGACCTTGCTGGCGTTGAAGCACCGCACTTTGCCACCCGGTTTGCACGTCAAACAGCCGAATCCATACATCGATTTCGAGCAGCTCAACCTGGCGTTGGTAGACAAGATACAGGCGTTGCCTCACGACGATGGGATGCCATTGGTTGCCGGTATCAATTCCTTCGGGTTTGGAGGGGCCAATGCCCATGTCCTGTTGGCAGAACCTCCTCCGTCCGAGCCGGAAGAGGCTGCCGATTCGGCGCCACCGATGGTCCCTCTGATTTTATCCGCAAAGTCAGAAAGTGCATTGAGGATGCATGCCTCGCAGTACGCAGACCTTGTGAGCGGGGTTTCGGTTGAAGCTTTCTACGACATTGCGTACTCAGCGCTGCAGCATCGCGAGTATCTTGAGAAACGTCTTGTGATCGAGGAGGGCAGTCCAGCCGAGGTTGAAACAGCCTTGCGCCAGTATGCATCCGGAGACCTGGGTCCTGCTGTCTTTGAAGCGGCTCTTCCTGAAAACGGTGACGTTGCCTTCATATACTCCGGCAACGGCTCCCAGTGGCTGGGTATGGGGCGCACCTTGTTGCAGGAAAGCCCGCTTTTTGCGGAGTCGATCGCCGAGATCGGTGAGGCGGTAGAGGCTTTGGCGGGCTTCTCTTTGCTCGATGAACTTCGTGCTGATGAGGCGGAGTCCAGGCTCGATTCCACCGAAGTGGCCCAGCCCCTGCTGTTCGCGATCCAGGTTGGTGTAACCCGGCTGCTGCGGGAGATGGGATGCGAACCGAAGTTCGTGGCCGGTCATAGCGTGGGCGAAGTGGCTGCTGCCTGGGCGGCTGGTGCGCTCGATTTGGAGCAGGCAGTGCGGTTGATATGTGCCCGCAGTGAGGCCCAGGCATTGACTCGTGGTTCTGGGCGCATGGCCGCGGTGGGGTTGTCCGAACAGGCTATCCAGGACCTGTTGGGGCAGTTTGAGGAGCCGTTGGACATCGAGATTGCCGGCATCAACAGCCCGAATAACGTGACCATCGCCGGTAGCCTGGAGGCATTGCGGCTGGTTGAGCAGGCCCTGCAGCAGCAAGGCGCCTTTTTTTACCTGCTCGACCTGGACTACGCATTTCATAGCCGGCACATGGATGCAATCGAAGCAACTCTGATCGATAGCCTGCGCGGACTGGAGCCGAGTGTGGCTACCTCTGCAACATTCGTTTCGACCGTTACTGGTGACCTTCTCGATGGTGCATCCCTGGGTGCTGAATACTGGTGGCGTAATGTGCGTGAGCCAGTGAAGTTCGCTACAGCAACGCAAACGATGCTGTCCCTGGGATGCCGGGTCTTCGTGGAAATCGGTCCGCATGCGATTTTGCAGCGTTACCTGGAGGAGTCTGCAAAGTCTGCGGAAAACACGGCACGGGTGCTACCCACGTTGCGCCGTGACGATGATGCTGCGCATCGCGTCAAAGAGGCAGCACTGAAAGTAGTGCTTTCGGGGGATCGGCGAGGTCTTGCGAAATATTTCCCCCACCCGGGGCAACGGGTAAAGCTACCCAACTATCCCTGGCAGAAAGAACGCCATTGGCACCCAGTGACCAACGAGAGCATGGGGCTTTTGGAGCGTCGCCGTGTGCATCCATTGCTGGGATGGTTGTTGCCAGAAGCCAGTATGGGCTGGGAGAACGTTCTCGACCCTGATGTTTTGCCCTGGCTGGGCGATCATAGGGTCGGTGGAGCCATCGTATTCCCCGGAGCTGCCTATGCCGAAATGGGCTTGGCGGCGGCACGTGAATGGCTGGGTGAGCAGTTACTTGCGGTCGAGGAACTCGATATCGTGGCACCGATGGTTTTCGATGGCCAGCATGCCCGTACCTTGCGGTTCAAGTTGAACGAACGGGACGGAAGTTTCCAGATCGTGAGCAGGCAACGACTGTCAGAAGACGACTGGACGCTCCATGCCGTGGGGCGGATTCTCGAAACCACCGGGCGTCTGCCCGAGTCCCGTATTCAATTGGATGTGTCGGATACTTACCCGTATTCAGCAGAATCGCATTACGCCCTGGCAAAGGATTTGGGGTTGGACTACGGCACCGAATTTCAAAGGTTGGGTGAAATCAGTCTTGGTGAGAAGACGCTTCGCGGCGCAATAACCAGTGCGTCGGATGAGTCCGGTCGCGCCAAATACCTGTTGGAACCAGCGGTTCTTGACGCGTGTTTCCAGTCGCTTGTTGATCTGTATGCAGACGATGTTCACAAGGGGCATGGTGCTGCGCTGTTGCCGGTCAAGTTGGGGCGCATGGATTTACTGCGAAACAACCCCGTTGCCTATTTCAAGTGCGAAGTGCGCAGAGCCAGCAGGCGGTCCCTGTTGGCTGATTTCGAATTGTTTGATGATGAAGAACGATTGGTAGCAAGGGTTGGCGGCTGCCGTTTTCGTGCTGCTCCCATGGTTTCTGCGGTGCAGGACACGGTAGAACAATGGCAAACCATCGGGTTGCTGGAACCCCATGTTGCCGATGGCCTGACAGCCGCAGTGCCTGATCAGAAAATCGTGTCGGAGATGTTCCGTTCCGGCGTTTTAGGCCAGAAAGCGCGCGAACGTTGGTTCAAGGAAACGCTACCGCTCTTCGAAGCTCTCAGCCTGTCTTTCATTTACGAGGCTTTCCGTATCGCAGAATCCCGCGAGCCGGGACTTCTGCAACGCTTGGTGTGCTCAGATCGGCCCCAGATACGCTGGATGTGCAATCTTTTACAGAAGGAAGGCTTGTTAACTTTCAGTGGGGAATCTGCGTTGCTCGCCCAGGAGGCTGGGTTGCCGGAGGCACAAGAGATATGGCAAACCTTACTCGCAGATTCGCCGGAAAGCCTGCCGCATCTGACCCTGCTCGGTAGGGTGGGTCGGCACTTGCCAGGGCTGCTGACGAATGAGGTTGACATCGAGGTGCTACGGGAGAGCTTAAGGCTCTCGCCGATCTCGGAGATGCTCTACGAGAGCGACCCCGAATACTTAGGGATCCGCGATGCCATCGTGAACGCACTGCAAAGCCTTGCCAAGGATTGGCCCAGATCACGTCGACTCCGCATTTTGGAATTGACCCCGGGTGTCAGCGAAATGGCAAAAGAGGTGACGGGCCATTTGCCGCCAGACCGCCTGGACTACGTGATCGGCGTGCCTGATGAAATGCTGCTTCAGCGCCAGCAGGCCGTTTGCCAGGATTTCCAGAATGTCAGAGTGGTGCGAGTCGACCGCAGTGATTGGCACTTGGCCGAAGCCATATCGCCGGAGCGATACGACGTTGTGATACTGCGTCATGTGCTGCATGCAGCCAAGAAACCTCATGCGCTGTTGAACCAGGCGCACCGCTGGCTGGCAGCGGATGGTTTGCTGATGATTGCCGAAAGCTATCCGGATTGGAGTTCTGACCTGGTTGGCGGCATCGATCCCGAATGGTGGCATACGGTTTCTTCGGATGATCCAACAGGCGAGACTGTTTCTGTCTCTTCGCTGCATTCCCCTGGGGCTTGGAAACAGGTGGTCGAGGAAGAGGGATTTGAAGACGTCGAAAGCTACAGTGAAGCCTCTTCTGAAGGCCTAAAGGAAGGGGCTTACCTTTTGTTTGCAAGGCGTCCTGTTGAAGACGTCGATAATTTGAGCGCTAACAAACCCGCAAAATGGATGTTGGTGGTGGAAGAATTTTCCTCGGTGTTGGCTGACCAACTCCGCGTGCAGCTTGAATCACAGGGACAGGATGTCATTCTCGTCACCGACACTGATCTGTCCTCAGATCCCAACATTGACCATGTCGTTGTCATGCTCGGTTGGGACAAAGAGGCAGAACTGGTTTCTGTTCCTCTGAGTCAGGCGCTGAACATAGCCCAGCAATTGCAGGAACTGCCGAATAACCCGGATCTCTGGTTCGTAACCAGAGGTGGGGCATTGGTAACGGGGATACCGGAGGAGCGCAGGGTAGCGCCTGTGCAAAGTGCCTTGTGGGGTTTTGCGCGAGTGTTCATGAATGAGCACCCGGAGATTCGTTGCCGCCTGGTGGATCTCACGAGTCCATCGGAGTCTGATGATGTCGCTCGCCGTTTGTCGAACGAGTTACTGTGGCCGGATGACTCCGACGAGGTAATTCTTGCGAGCGACGCGCGTTACGTGCCAAGTTTCAGGCGAGCATCAGGGCCAACGAAAACCGTTTCGGAAAGGCATTCACGATTTCGCCTGGATTTCAAAGTGCCGGGTCAATTGAGAAACCTCTTGTGGATGTCGCAATCTCCAGCCGACTTGGGTGAAAACCAAGTCGAAGTCGAGAGCATGGCCGCCGGTCTGAATTTCCGTGACGTGATGTATCTGATGGGCCTCTTGCCTGACGAAGCTGTGGAAAAGGGCTTTGCCGGTGCCAGCCTTGGTCTCGAGTTTTCGGGAGTGGTCAGCCGGGTGGGCTCTGCAGTGCATGAGTTCGAACCAGGGGACCGCGTGATGGGTTTCGGTTCTTCCTGTTTTTCCAGCCACGTGGTCACGCGCTCCGACGCCCTTGCTCATCTGCCGGATCAGTGGGGTTTTGAGGCCGCAGCCACCGTGCCAACGGTATTTTTCACCGCCTATTACGCGCTGAAACATCTTGCGAATGTTCAGCCCGGAGAAAGGGTTTTGATCCATGGTGCGGCTGGTGGCGTAGGGATCGCTGCTATCCAGCTGGCGCGCCACCTGGGTGCGGAAATATTTGCGACGGCAGGCAGCGATGAGAAACGTGACTTTGTGAGACTGCTCGGTGCAGACCATGTGCTTGATTCGCGCAGCCTGGCGTTTGCCGATGATATTCAGAAGATCACGGGCGGTGAGGGTGTCGATGTGGTGCTCAATTCGCTCGCGGGGGAGGCGATTCGCCGCAATCTTTCCGTGCTGAAACCATTCGGCAGGTTTTTGGAACTGGGCAAACGCGACTTCTTCGAGAATACGCCCGTGGGGCTGCGG
>Ga0180429_10001800_pt1 | contig 17984 bp, 9 predicted proteins | sample SS_ome_FD_132428 | JGI IMG/M metagenome (GOLD analysis project Ga0180429, IMG submission 132428) | Hypersaline lake sediment archaeal communities from the Salton Sea, California, USA - SS_1_S_1 metaG | ecosystem: Environmental > Aquatic > Non-marine Saline and Alkaline > Hypersaline > Sediment ...
CATCGGGCACGGTGGGAAGGTGGGTGCACGAGTGGTCGACGATGATCGGTTCCTGGGCGTGCAGGCCTGCACAAGGGACGAAGAAGAGGGCAAGGAATAGAACAACAACAGGTCTTCTCATGATGTTCCTCAATGAAGTTCAAGAAATTCGATAAGTTGTGATTGGGCCAATAGGTATTCTTCCTGAGGGCAGTATACCGCAATCTCTCGAAAAAAAAGGCCTCAAAGTCCGAATCTTCACGGGTGATCGTCGGGGAATGATGCGGCCAGGCGTTGCGCAGCATTTTCTGTTCCTCCCGGATCGGCCGCCATCAAGATCAAACCGAAGCCGCCGCGGTCGAGGGTGTGCACCGAGAATTGGCCCTGGACGCTCGTGACGGGGAGTATTCTCATGTATACCCTCATGCCCTCCGTATTCAACGGAACTTCGAATTTTCGGAACGCCGGCACCAGTGCTTCCTGCCGACGCGGTTTCCGCGCCGAACAGTATCAGGCGCATTGCGGTCATCCGGAGAGTGTTGTGTCGCGTTCTGTTCGTGATCATCGTTCCGCCCCCTCGAAAATCAGTTTGAAATCGGGAAACAAGTGACAAAGCGGAGGCCGGAGGCGACTCCAAGAGAAAAATCAACGAGATTAGGCGCGTCTTTCACGCCCCGGGCGCTCGAGTGTCCAGGTAATGTTGTGTGCCGCGAGCGCGTCCTTGACCCGCCTGACAGAATCCGGATGATTGTCTTTGAGTCGAATTGGGGGAAATGATCGCATCCTGAAACGAAATCAGAAGGAGGAGATTGGCCATGCGCCTGATCATCTATTTGTTCCTGTTCGCCCTGTTCGTTCCGTCGGTGATCCTCGCCGGGGATGGTCGCTCGGTATGCAATCCCGGGGAAGTTTCAGCTCAGGATGTTCCCGGGTCCGACGAGGGCGAGAGCCTCGACGAAGCGATTGCCCATGCCCAGACGCTCTTCGACGCCGCGCAGGCGGCCGAAAAGGCCGGCGATCAAAAGGGCGCCCGAGAAAAGGTCATCGAAATGATCACGCTGCTCGAAACAACGGACGGTGCGGCGGAGGACAGCAGAGCGGCCGGGTTGATGTGGGAGACAGGCTTCATGAGCTGGCGTCTGGGAGCTCTCCAGGAGACTCTCAAGGGATGGCGGTGGGCTCACGGCTACCGCGTGGCAACCTACCCCGACGATCACCACATGGTTCAGACCGCCCGGCGGAATCTCATGATGATCCTGCTGAACACGGGCGATCTGGCCGGAGCACGAACCGTCGGCCTGAAGGCGATCGCTGTCTACGAGGCGACCGTCGATGACGCAGACCCGGACCTCCAGCACGCGCGCCAACTTCTTGCCGCGACCTTTGCCTATTCCCAGGAGTATTCGCGCGCCGCCGATCTTTTTGAAACGGTGGTGCGAAATCTGGAAAAGACCGTACCCGAAGACCATCCGAAACTACTCGAGGCGCGTCAGGGTTACGCCGCGATACTCGTGCAATTGAAAAGGCAGCGTGAAGCATCGGTCATTCTCGAGAAGCTTGTGGAAATACTGGAACGAAAGCCGGAGGAAAATTTTCAGAACCTGCAAATGACCCGTTTAACCCTCTCGAGCGCCCTCAAAGATATGGGTGAGTTCGAGAGGGCGAGCGAGCTGGCCCTCGGAGTGGTCGAGGGTTACAAGAAAATCTATCCCGAGAATCATCCCCACCTGCTGACCGCCCAGATCAACCTCGGCATTCTGTGGCGCCTTACGGGCGAGCTTGAAAAGGCCCGGGAACTGCAGGAACAGGTTCTCGGTATGCTGGAGCAGCTTCTTCCCGAGGGGCACACGAATCTGCTGGCAGCGAGAATCAATGTTGCCCAGACGTTGATGGAGATCGGAGACCTCGCCAAGTCGAGGGCGATCTACGAGAAAACCATCACGTCGGTCGAGAATTCACCGCAAAAGAACCACAATGCCCTCTGGGCGGCCCGTTCAGGGCTCTCGGCCCTGCTCAACATGATGGGCGATCTCGCCGGCGCGCGGGCGATCATGGAGAACCAACTGGCCGAGCAGAAAAAGATCCTTCCCGAGAATCACCCCGATCTGCTCGCCACCCGCCTCAACCTCGGGATCGACATGTACAGAATGGGCGATTTCCCCGGCGCTCGGAGTGCGCTCGACGAAGTGATCAAGGCGATGGAGAGCTCGCCCGAGGAAAACGCCGACGAACTCGTCCTGGCGCGCGCCGCTCAGAGTATGACTCTCTGGGCGATGGCCGAGCACGAGCAAGCTCTTGCTCTCGGGGAGCGGGTCCTCGCGCATCGCCAGGAGACGCTCGATGGGGATCATCCCGATCTGCAGAGCACGCGGCTCAATCTCGCCCTGATTCTCAAGTCGATGGACCGCCTCGAGCGGGCGGGCGCTCTCGAGCAGAAAGCCCTCGCCGCGCTGGCGAGAAAACTTCCCCACGATCATATAGAGGTCCTGCTGGCCAAAATGAACCACGGCGGCACCCTGTACAGCGCCGGGCGGCTCGACGAGGCCCGCGCCACGTGGGACGAGGCGATGGCCGGCCTCGAGGGACTGCTTCCCGACGGCCACCCGCACATTCTCGAGATCTATCAGAACTATGTCTGGTTGCTCGCGGCCCAGGGTGATCGTGAGCTTCTTGCTCAGTGTCTGGAAAAGATGTGCAACCACCTCGAGGCGTGGATCGCCGATTGTTCCATGCTCTCTCCGCGCGAGGTGCGCGAAACTGCGGACAAGACTTTTGAAAACCTCTCCAGTCTCCTCTCTCTGGTGGAAGAACAGGACGGTGAGAGTGTAATCAGGCGGAAAACCTTTTCGTTGATCGAGAGTGTTCGCGCCGTCACTTCATTCACCGCCCAGGCCGCGCTCGAGAGGAGTGACGATCTTCAGGCGAGATCGTTGCGAGAGAAGGCCCTCTCCCTTCGCGTGCAGTTGAACGACATGGTTTACAGGCTGCGGGAGACCGACCCGACCAAGAGGCCTTCGGGCGACGATCTGGCTCAGGCGATTCGCGCGCGCGACGAGGCGGAATCTAAGCTGAGAAAGAGGACGGGGGAGCTGGGGATTACCCCTCTCGAGGTCGACCCTGATGAACTGGCCGCGGTCCTTCCACCCCGTTCGGCGGCCGTTGGCTACAGAGTCTACAAACGGAGCAGTTTTGAATTGGGTAAAGGGGGTAAGGCCAAGGCGATACTTTCGATGCTGGCCCATGTTGTGGACAGGCGCGGATCGGTCGAGCTCGTCGAGCTGGGCCCGGTCGATCGGATCGAGGCCGCTGTCGAAGAGTGGAGAAAGGCGATCGACGAAACGCGAAATCACGGCCGGCGGTCATTGGCCGACGCCGGTTCTTTGCTCAGAGCACTCGTGGTCGATCCGGTGCTTAAGAAAACGGGCGAGGCGACCAGGCTCTACGTCTGCTCCGACGGGGCTGTTCAGCTCGTGCCTCTCGACGCCCTCCGGCTCGAGGGGGGATACGTGGGAGATCTCTATGAAATCTGCAACGAGGTTTCCTTCACCCGGCTGCTGACGTCCAAGAAACGGCCTCCAAGGAAGAAAGGAAACTTCGTGGCCGTGGGAGGAGTGGAATACGATGCCGCAACGGAGCAGAGTCCAGCGTTGATGGCAGCCGCTGCCCCCCCCCTGGCCAGGACGCACGATGGAGGCGATCGCCACGCTTTCAGTCCATTGAGCGCAACCCGCTCGGAAGCGGAAGAACTGGCCAGTCTATTCGAGTCGCACCATGAAAATGAAGCCATCGTGCTCACCGATGGCGCAGCCACGAAAAGCGCGCTTTTCCATCGATCTCCCGGAGCGCGCTATCTTCATCTGGCCACACATGGCTATTTTGCCGACACGTTGATCGAGATGACGGCGGAATCGACAACGCCGGTGATCTCGGGCGGTTTCATGGGCGCGGCGGAGACGGTGAGAGGGATGGCCCCCCTGACGTTGTGCGGCCTCGCTCTCTCGGGAGCCAATCGAGGCTGTGATTCGCTTGGACGGGTCTCGGGCATCATCACGGCCGAGGAGATTGCCGGCCTCGATCTGTCGGGATGCGAGTTGGCCGTGCTTTCGGCCTGCGAGACCAATGTGGGTGTCCAGCGATCCGGCCAGGGGATCCTCTCTCTCCAGAGAGCGCTTGTCATGGCTGGAGCCAGGGGTTCGATCACATCCTTGTGGAAGGTTGACGATCAGGCGACGCGAATATTTTTCCTTGAGTTCTATCGCACCATGTGGGAGGACGGCGTGCCTCCGAGGCAGGCGTTGAACACAACCAAAAAATGGCTTAGAAATCTGCCGCAAGAGTCGGTGATCGAGCGCCTCGCCGATCATCGGGACGTGGCCGGCCGGGGAGAAGTTCGCAAGAGACAGATCATCGATCCACCGGCCGGAAAGTGCCCCTACTCCGCGCCTTACTACTGGGCGGCGTTTGTCTACTGGGGAGAGGGGGACTAGTCCTGATCGATCCCTGTTCGTGCCGAAATGTTCTATATTTTTGAAATAATGGGGCCGAATACCTATAATGCACGTATGTTAATTGTTTGTTATCGAGGAGCTCTCGCTTGAAACAGGTCCGGAACGTCTTGCTGATCGCGCTCGTCGTCGCTTTCCTCACGGGAAACGGCGGCGTCTGTTCGGTCTGTTTTTTTTCCGGTCTCTATCACCACCTCTTCGCTATGGGCCACACCCACGAAGCCGGCGCTGCTCATTCATGCTGCTGCGGCGATCATGAAGACACCCCGTGCGAACACTTCGGCTGCGATCACACCGACGCTCCCGCTCTCGATGTTGCTCTCCCCCAGTCGGTGGGTAAGACAGCGCGCGAGTCGGCCACATGGTTTAACGTGCATGCGCCGGCACTGGCCAACAGCGGCACCGGGTCGCGGACTCTACTGGCGCGATCAACGGAGCTGACGCCGTTGATCCTGCATGGACACCACCCCTCCGGGCAGATTTTCATTCTCCACGAACAGCTTCTGATTTGATCACCTCTTGAGGCCCCGATCCATATTACGGACGCGATCCGCACCAGGGATCTAATTTTAAGAGGCAGACCATGTTCCGGACCCGAATGTTGATTCTTTTTTGCGCGGCTCTTTTCGGCGCCGGGTGTCAGAGCTACGAACCGAAACCTCTCGTTCCGCTCGAGATACTCGACGAGGTGGAGCGGGCGCGCAATCTACTCGATGGCGCCGCCGTTGATAGTGGTGATGCCGATAGTGGCGAGGCCGTTGTTGAGCCCGCCGATCGAGGTTTCGTACGCGCCGCGCGATGGATGGCCGCGTTCAGCCCGGCACTCAACGAAGCGCGCGCCGCCTTCGATCGGGCGCGCACCGTGGCCGACATCGACACACCCTGGCCCAACCCGACGATCAGCGCCGGGCCGGCGATCGGTTCGCGCCTCGATCCCGGGGGGAGCTCGCGCCGCGTGCAGCCTCTCATCGAGTTCGGCTTCTCCATTCCGCTCAGCGGCCGCCTGGGGGATATGGATGATCTCAACCAGGTCATTGCCGCAAGCGAGCACCTCAAACTCGTCGCCCAGCACCGCCGCGGCTATCTCGAGCTCAGGGCGCTCTACGCCGACTGGGTCCTGGCGCGCAAGAATGTGAGCGCCCAGGCGGAGATCCTCGAATCGGCCCGCCGGTCGCGCGCTCTGACGGAACGCCTCATCGATGCCGGCGGAGCGACCGCCCTCGACTTGGGGCTCATGGATCTCGAGGTCGCACAGCGCGAGATGGTGCTCCTCGACGTCCGCGCCGAGGAAGTGGGGATCGAGGAGCGGCTTTCAAGATTGATCGGAGTCAGCTTCAGGCAGCTCCAGAGGGTTTTCAGCGAGGCCCTTCCCGCACTCGATGTGCCGATCCCCGATTACGAGGAGGCTCAGAAAATCCTCGTCGCCAATCATCCGGAACTGGCCGAGCTGCGCGCCGCCTATGAAATCGCCGAGAAGGAGCTGCGCCTCGAAATCACCAGGCAATATCCCGATCTCGAGCTCGGCCCCTTTTTCGAGGGCGATCCGGGCGAGAGGAAGAAGGCGTGGGGCCTCACACTCGGAATCACTCTCCCCCTCTTCGACCGCAACGAGCAGGCGATCGCCGCGGCCGAGAAGCAGAGGGACGCCGTCCGGGTCGCCTACGAGGCGGCCCTCAACGGTCAGCTCGCCGCGCTGGAGGCCGCCTTCGGCCGTTTCGCTCTGGCCAAGGAGAAAAGCGCGCTCCTCGAAAGGATCATCGTTCCCCGAGCCAAGAAGAATCTCGAGGTCGCGTTGCAATCGATCAAGGCTTCGGCCATTGATTCACTCAAGTACCTCGACGTGGAGCGCACCTTGCGTTCGGCAATTTCCGACGCGCTTCGAGCGGAGAGCGCGATCCGCCACGCCTTTCATGACATCGAGCAGACACTCGGCATTCCGCTGGGTTATTTCCCCGGGGAAGAGGCTGTCGACTTTCCTCTTCTACCGGAGCCATCGGCTCCGCGGAGCCGTTGATAGAGACGGAGTAACAATCGATGAACGGCAAAGTCTTTCCCGTGCTGATCATGAGCATACTTTTTACTTCCATCGGTCTGGTCTGCGGCTGGTATGGCGCGGCCCGCGCGCTGGGAGGCTCGGCCGCTCAGGGTGTCCACGGTGGGGCCGACGATCATGGCGCAGCCGATGATCAGGCCCACGTTGGTGCGCCGACCCTGTCGGCTCAAACCCTGGCCAACATGGGCGTGCGCGTCACCGAGGCGGCCCTGACCGACTACAGCCGCCACCAGCCGATCACCGCCGTGGTGGCGCCCACACCGCGCGCCACGCAGGGCGTCTACGCGCCCGTGGCGGGCCGCGTTCAGTCGATCGACGCCGAGTTCGGGGCGGTTGTTGCCGGGGGCGACGTGCTCGTCACGCTGGTGCGCACACCGCTCGCCCGTGCGGCGCTCGTTTTGACCGAGGGAGTGATCAAGCCGGTGAGCGAAAATCTCCACGGCTCGGTCAACAACTTCCACCGCGCCACCATCGCCGTCGACGTGCTCGAGGCCGAGATGGAACGGCTCGAACAGTTCGCCAGCAGCGAGGACGGGATCCCGCTCCTTCCCAAGAGCGAAGTCCTCAAGGTGCGCTACGAACTGATGCACGCCGAGCGGGAACTGGCGATCGCGCGCCACGAGCTCGAACGGCACGGACTGAGCGACGCGCAGATGGTTCAAGTCGAGGCGGGTCAGATTCCCATGGTCAACTTTGCCGTCTGGCGCGGCGCGCTGGAACACAACGGCTTCTGGACCCCGCTGGCGCAGGAGGCCTACTCGGCCCTCCCCGAGGGGCTGCAGGAACTGTCGTGGACGGTGGCCACTCTCGGTGAACTGGTCGCCGGCAACCTGCTCGACCGGCCCTTTGTCGATTGGCTTGTGGACGATCCTCATGTGGCCGACTTCTTTCTCGAGATCGGCGGGATGCTTCAGAGAGGCCACAGCCTCGCCGATATTCGCGAGCTCTACTCCATCGGCGCCCTCGAGCCGGTGGTGCGGATCACAGCGCCCGCCTCGGTGCCCGACTGGGATGTGAGCGACCTGCTCGTCAAGCCCGGGCAGCCCGTCGCCGCCGGCGAGCAGCTTCTCCTCCTCGCCAATCCCCGTGCTCTGATCCTGCGCGCCGAGCCGACGAGCAGCGAGATCGAGATCATGGTCGAGAACATGACCTCGGGCGCGTCCATGACGGCCAGCCCCCTCACGGCGGGCGCCGGCCCCGAACTCGAGGGGATCGCGATCCGCAGGATTTACTCCGTCGAGAACGGCAGGGGAACGGTGGCCGACATCCCCGTGGTCAACCGTCCCCTGAAGAGCCGGAAAAAGGCCGGGGAGAAAACCTTCAGGTCCTGGGAGCTCCGGCAGGGGCAGCGCTACACGGTCCGTGTGCCGATCGATGTCTTCGAACAGGTCTACGTCTTTCCCACCGGTGCCGTGATCGACGACGGGCCGGACAAGGTCGTCTTTCTGAAGAGCGGCGACAGTTTCACCAAGATCGGGGTGGAGGTTCTCTACCAGGACCACGAGGTGGTGGTTATCCCCCGAACAGCCGATTTTTTCCCGGGAAATCCGATCGTGACGAGCGGCACGCTCGCTCTGGGACTGGCTCTTCAGACGGGACCCTCGGCCGACGCCGGTCATGGCCACGCTCATTGAGGAGGACTCCGGATCAATGCTGAATCGAATCATCGCCTTCTCGCTCAAGAACCGGCTCGTCGTCATCGTGGCCGCCCTCGTCGTGGCCGGCTACGGCGCCTTTGTGACGACCGAGATGCCGATCGATGTGCTCCCCGACCTCAACCGGCCGACGGTGGTCGTCATGGCCGAGGCGCACGCCATGGTGCCCGAGGACATCGAGCAGCTCGTCACCTTCCCCCTCGAGCAAACGCTCAACGGCGCCACCGACGTGATGCGCGTCCGGTCGGGATCGGGCATGGGGCTCTCCATGATCTTCGTCGAGTTCGACTGGGGGACCGACATTTATCGCAACAGGCAGATCGTGCAGGAAAAACTCCAGCTCGCCCAGTCGAAGCTCCCACCCGGCGTGGAACCGGTCATGGCGCCGGTGACGAGTATCATGGGCCAGGTGCAGCTCATCGGCGTGCAGTCGCGGAGCGGCGCGACCGACGCCGACGAGATCAGGACCATTGCCGACTATCACATCAAGTACCGGCTCATGTCGATCCCCGGTGTGGCCAAGGTGGTCGCCGCCGGCGGCGCGCCGCGCCAGCTCCAGACGATCGTCGACGCCGACAAGCTCAGCGCCTTCGGCGTCACTCTCGAGGAGGTGGCCGATGCCGTACGGGGCGCCAATCTCAACGTGTCGGGCGGTTTTCTCGACATGGGACACAAGGCGCCTCTCATCACCGTCAAGGGGCTCCTTGCCGAACAGGACGAGCTGGGCGAGGCGGTGGTCAAGCCCGATCCGGTGCGGCCGGTGCGCATCAAGGATGTGGCCCGCGTCGAGTTCGGACCGGCCGCGATCCGCACCGGCGAGGCGAGCATCAACGGCGAACCGGGAATCATCCTTGCCGTCTTCAAACAGCCCGACACCGACACGGTGGTGCTCACCGATGCGATCATCGAGGAGCTCAGCCTCATCGAGGAGGGTCTGCCCGAGGATCTGATCATCGTAGAGGACCTCTTTCAGCAGGCAGACTTTATCCACCGCGCCATCGACAACGTGACCGAGGCGGTCTGGATCGGCTGCGTGCTCGTCCTCGTCATCCTCTTTCTCTTCATGATGAACTTCCGCACCACGCTGATCACGATCACCGCCATCCCCCTGTCGGTGGCGATGACGGCGATCGTCTTTGCCGCCTTCGGGCTGTCGATCAACACGATGACCCTCGGCGGGCTCGCCGTGGCGATCGGCGCGCTCGTCGACGACGCCATCGTCGACGTGGAAAACGTCTACCGGCGGCTGCGCCAAAATGCTCAGAAGGCCCACCCCCTGCGCGGACTGCTCGTTGTCTTCCGCGCGTCGAGCGAAGTGCGGCGGCCGATCCTCATCGGAACGCTGCTCGTCATCGTCGTCTACCTGCCCCTCTTTTATCTCACCGGAATGGAAGGGCGGCTCTTCACACCGATCGGGATCGCCTATCTCGTGAGCGTGGGCGCGTCGCTTCTCGTCTCCCTCACGGCCACGGCCGTACTCTGCTACTACCTCCTGGCGAAGAATCCCAAACTGCGAGAGAAAGACGACACGCCGCTCGTGAAGAAACTCAAGGCGGCGGTGGGCCGCATGATCCAGTTCAGCATCGACTCGCCCAGACTGATTCTCGGTCTCCTGGCGGCACTCGTCACCGGCGCGGTCTTCGTGCTCTTCAACCAGGGATCGCAGTTTCTGCCCGAGTTCAACGAGGGCGTGGCGCAGATCAATCTCTTTCTGCCGCCCGAGACAGGCCTCGACACGTCGAGCGACTTCGGCCAGCGGCTCGGCCGACACCTCAGGGAGATCAAGGGGGTCAAGCACGTGGGCCGCCGCACGGGGCGCGCCGAGGGGGACGAACATGTGCACGGCGTGAACTTTTCCCACACGGTGGTCAACTTCGACGCCGAGGCGGGCCGATCGCGCGAGGAGGTGATCGCCGAGATCCGCGAGATGCTCGCCCGCGAGTTTCCGGGGGTGATCACCGAGGTGGGGCAGCCGCTGGCCCATCTGCTCAGCCACATGCTCTCCGGCGTCAAGGCCCAGGTGGCGATCAAGATCTTCGGCCCCGATCTCAACGTGCTCCGCCGTCTGGCCGCTCAGGTGGAAGACGCGGTGCGCTCAGTCCCCGGCGTGGCTGATCTCTACACCGAACCGCAGGTCCTCATCGACCATGTGGTAGTCGAACCCGAGCGCGAGCTGCTCGCCCGGTTCGGGCTGAGCGTGGAGGACGTGGCCGAGACGGTGGAGCTCGCTCTCGAAGGGGAAAAGCTCTCGCTCATGCAGATCGGGCAGTTTACCTTCCCCGTGGTGATCCGTCTCGAAAAGGAGGACCGCGGGAACCTCGACAGTATCCGCAATCTCTACCTGCACCGCGCCGAGGGGCGCCATCTGCGCCTCTCCGAGGTGGCCGACGTGCGGCTGAGCAAGACGCCCAACAACATCAACCGCGAGAACGTCTCCCGCCGGATCGCCGTGCAGCACAACGTGGAAGGCCGGTCGCTGGGCGAGGTGGTGGCCGACGTCGAGGTTGCTCTCAAGCCGATCCGCGACAGTCTCTCCCAGTATCCGGGATACTCGATCCGTATCGGCGGACAGTTCGAAGCCCAGCAGAAGGCGAGCAGGATGATCGTCCTCTTCAGCGTCGTCTCCTTGCTGATCATGTTCGTCGTGCTCTATGCGCATTTTCGGTCGATCAACCTGAGCCTCCAGGTGCTGGCGAGCATTCCGATGGCGTTCATCGGCGCCGTCGCCTACATCGCGCTCAGCGGCCAGTCGGTGTCGATCGCCACTCTCGTGGGGCTGATCTCGCTCGCCGGCATCGCGTCGCGTAACGCGATCCTGCTCATCGACCATTACCTCCACCTCATGCGCGAGGAGGGGGAGGCCTTCGGCCCGGCCATGATCATCCGTGCCGGGCAGGAGCGGATGGTGCCCGTCTTGATGACGGCCCTCACCAGCGGGATCGCGCTCGTGCCGCTCGCCCTCGCGCCCGACGAGCCGGGCCGCGAGATCCTCTACCCCGTGGCGACGGTGATCATCGGCGGGCTCGTGTCGAGCACGATCCTCGATTTTCTGGTCCGTCCGGCTCTTTTCTGGACCTTTGGGGCGAAGGTCGTCGGCAGCCTGGCTCAATTGCAGAGGCGTACCGACCGCGCCACGGAAGAGATGGAAAAAGAATTCGGTCCGGCCCGAGCGCTCGAGCAGGGCCGGTCGCAGTCCGAGGAATAAGGCGTCAAGATCTTGCATGAACGATGAATCAAAAGGAGTAGAAATGATGCTTATAAAAGAATGGATGAACAAGGTCTTGGCAATGTTCCTGATCGTTTTGGTCGCCGGATTCGTGGCAACCGGTTGCGGCGGAAAGGACGTCGAAAAGGATGGGGCCGGGAGCGCCGCGGACGACGCCGCCCACGGCCACGTTCACATCGAGGGGCCGCACGGCGGGGAGATGGCCGAGGTGGCCAATGGGATTCACATGGAAATCGTTCACTTTCCGGCCGAGGGCGAGGCGGCCTTCTATCTTATCGGCGAAGACATGGAAACTTCCGTCGCGGCGGGCGAACCGCCGGTGCTCAATTTCAAGACCGCCGATGGGCCGCGGCAAGTCGTGGGCGCGCAGACCGACGAAGCGATCAAGGCCGATCTGGGATGGATCTTTGCCGATCCCGGCCTCGAGAGCGAACACCTTCATGGCCAGGTGGTGGTCTGTCTCAGTGGAAAGAAGCATTTCGTGGCGATCCCCGAGCACGACCATGGGACCGACTGCGGCGACGCTCACGCCCACGGAGAGGGCGACGGCCACGCCCACGAAGAGGGCGACGCTCACGCCCACGAAGAGGGCGACGGCCACGCCCACGAAGAGGGCGACGCTCACGCCCACGGTGAAAATACGATCAGCACGACGGTGTGGACCGAGTCGTGCGAGTGGTTCGTCGAGCTCGACCTTCCCGAGAAGGGCTATCCGGCGGCGTTTGCCGCCCACGTGACCCTGCTCGCCGACTTCTCGCCCGCCGAGGGGGGATCGTTTCTGGTGGTGGCGCGCTCCGGTTCGCACTCGACCGAGGCGGGTGCGGGATCTCCGTCGCGGCCGGGGATCTTCACACCGGAAATCACCTTTCCCGAGACGGGTGAGTGGACGTTGACATTGACCTACGAGGCGGGCGATCTCGTCGACTCGATCGAGTGGACCGTCACCGTCTACGAGCAGGGCGCGGCGCCCGAGCCGGCCGGGGACGACGGCGCTCTCTTCTCCTTTCTCAAGGAGGCGCAGTGGAAGACCTCCTTTGCCACGCGCGCCGTTGGACCAGAGCCGGCGCTCACCCTGCCCGAGTCGGCGGTCCTGTCCGATGACAGCGGGCAGTTCGTGTTGGTCCAGGTCGAGGGGGAAGCCTTCGAGAAGCGTCACGTTGAAACCGGTGCGGGCAGCGGCGGCGCGATCGAGATTACATCCGGTCTGAAAGCGGGCGAGCGCCTTGTTGTTGAGGGCGCACGCCAGATCGTGCCCTAGGCAAGAGCGCGCCCCAAGCAATCGGCCAGGGTCTGAAAATAAAAAAACTACTGCACGATCCTCTCCACAAGCTAAGTAGATCAAAAGTTGCCTCTGCCTCGGTGGCGGCGACACAAAAAACTTCTCACGTCATTTCACCGACGAGAATTATCTCACAGCCGTGAAACGGACGGTCTGCAGACGCTTCACGCCGTGCGTTAATTTTTGATCACTACACAATTGGGAAAAGAAAAATGATGAAGATAGCGATCTATTTGGCAGTTCTGTTCACCCTTGGATTAGGATTTTCGGTCAACCTCTGGGCGGAGGTCCCCGTCTCGCCTCAACAAGCCGCCCCGCAAAATTCCGGCGCTTTCGACGCAAACCCGATCAAGATCAATAGCAGCGGTTCTCGGACTGACGGGTGGATTGCTAATCGGGCCGACCTCGATGCGTTGCTCGGCAGCGGCGCGACGACTGACGATTTCGAGACCTTCGACGTTGCCGACGGGACTCCCAATAGCACCGACGTCAACTACATGGATGAGACGACCATCGTCGACGGCCAGGGGCCGGGATTGGTGAACGACGGAGCCAGCTACGATGCCGGAGGAGGGGTTCTTCAGTGGAACGGAAAAGACTACTTCGGCCTGCCCGACAAGACCATTCTCTCGAACACGAACGAGGTACACACGATTGACTATGACACACCGGTCGAGGCGATGGGGATCGATCTGCATGCGTTTTCCGGTTCTCCCCATGATGCTCAAGTGGAGATTTTTGACGCGAACGGCGCATTCGTTGATTCATTGATTGTCTCACTTCCAACCGACGCCAGCGCAGTTTTTGTGGGCTACGAATTTGCGGCCGGTATCGGTTCCGTGGTTTTGTTTAGCCAGACCGTCCCGTGGAGCCCGGTCATGAACGATCACACCTACGGCAACATGGGCGCCGGCAGCGAACCCGTTCCCGACATCAAGGCCAACGGCCAGGACAATGCCGTCACCGTTAACTACGGATCGAACCTGACCGTCGACATCTCGCTCGATCCCGGAGATGAGTTCGGAAACAACGCTGACTGGTGGGTGCTTGCTGATTCCCCCTTCAGTTGGTATCGCTACTCGTTGATGAGCGGCTTGTGGGTGCCCGGCTTGGCGGTGACCTATCAGGGGACACTCAATCCGATCGGACCGTTTACTGTTTTCAACGGCACCGGTCTCCCGATCGGAACCTACATCTTCTACTTTGGCGTGGACATGAATATGAACGGTGCTCTGGACATAGGACAATTGTACTCTGATTCAGTCACCGTGATCGTTCAGTAGTCGAGCTTCAGAGTATGCCCTCCAGAGTTTATTCTCTGGGGGGCCTATTTTTTTGCCTATCCTCTCGATCGAGGGGCCGTATATCATGGATGCCCCGGCTTTCACAGGTACCCCAGACCAGAGCACCCGCTCTCTTTTCGATCCCATCCAGGAGAACAAGCGATGAAGCTTTTCTGTTCCATTGTGGTCCTCGTTTGTGCACTCGCCGTCCCATCCTTTGCGGCTCCGGCCGGCGGCGATCAGCTCCGCGACGACATGAACTTTGCCAAGTCGAAGGTCTACCCCGCCCTGGTCAACATCCAGGTCGTGGGCCAGTCGTTCAGCGGGGGGCGGTCGCGCAAGTTCCCTGCCGCCGGAAGCGGCGTGATCGTGAGTCCGGCGGGGCACGTTCTCACCAATTTCCACGTGGCGGGCGACACGACGCGCATCGTGTGCACCCTGCCCAACCGCGAGACGATCGAGGCCGAAGTGATCGCCCACGATCCGCTCACCGACCTCTCCGTGCTCAAGCTCAAGCTCGAGCTGCGCAAGACGTCGAACGAGGGGATTCCCTTTGCCACGCTCGGCGATTCGGACGCCCTCGCCGTGGGCGACTACGTGCTCGCCATGGGTAATCCGCTGACCCTGTCGAGCTCGATGACGCTCGGCATCGTGTCGAACACGAAGCGTGTCTTCACGAGCTTCACCGGTTCGGAGATGGACGAGATGGATCTCGGCGAAGGCCAGACCACGGGTCTCTTCACGCGGTGGATCCAGCACGACGCCCTCATTTTGCCCGGCAACAGCGGCGGGCCTCTGGTGAATCTGCGCGGCGAGGTGGTGGGCATCAACGAGCTCGGCGGCAGCGGCGTCGGTTTCGCCATTCCGTCGACTCTCGCCGCCCACGTGCTCAACCAGGCGCTGACCTACGGCGAGGTGCGGCGCGGCTGGTTCGGCCTCACCTGCCTGCCCGTGAACCGGCTCGGCCTCGACGAGGGTGCGCTCGTGTCGTGGGTGATCGACAATGGCCCGGCGCACAAGGCGGGGATCGGCGCCGGCGACATCGTGCTCGCCGTTGACGGGGAGCCGGTCCACGTTCTCGTTTTTGAAGAAGTGCCGCTCTTCTACAAGCGCATGGCCGACTTCGAGGCGGGCGCCAAGGTCGAGGTGCTGTACAAGCGCGGGGCCGAGGAGAGGCGAACACTTCTCGAAGTGGGCGCCATGGAAAAGTACCTCGACGAGGAAGAGGAGCTGCGCAACTGGGGGGTGACGGTGCGGGGGATCACGAGCCAGATGGCGCTCGCCAGAAAGTATCCCGACCGCTCGGGCGTTCTCGTCACCGGAGTCCGTCCCGGCCGCCCGGCGGGAGACGCCAAACCTCCGGTGCAGAGCGGAGACGTGATCCTCGCCGTGGACGGCCGGTCGGTGACGGGCCGCGCCGAGTTCGCTGCCGCCGTTGAAGCGACGGACAAGGAAAAGATCGTCCTCCGGCTGCGGCGGAACGAAGAGGACATCATCACCGTCCTCCACGTGGAAGACAAGGACGACGACTACGCGGGCGGCGAGCTGCCCAAGGCGTGGATCGGCGTTCGCACCCAGGTGATCACAGCCGATGTGGCCGGCGCTCTCGGTCTGGAAAAGACCAAGGGCTTCCGCCTCACCCAGGTCTATGCCGGAACGGAGGCCCACAAGGCCGGCCTCCGAGCGGGCGATCTCGTCACCGCCCTCAACGGCCGGCGGCTCAAGGCGTCGCGCCTTCAGGATTCGGAAATGCTCAAACGCCAGGTGGAAAATCTCACTGTGGGCACCGAGGCAAAATTGACCGTGATCCGCGACGGCGACGAGCAGGAGATCACCCTTCTTCTCGAGGAGTCGCCCGCGGCGGCAACGGAAGCCAAGACAGCCAAGCAGGAGTTTCTCGAGTTCACCGTTCGCGAGATCGCCTTCATGGACAGGATCAAGTACAAGTGGGACGACGGGACGAAAGGCCTCGTCGTGGGCGACGTGACGAGCGGCGGATGGGCCCAGCTCGCGGGCCTCAGAGGTAGGGACCTGCTCCTCTCCGTGCAGGACGAAGCGGTCGACGACGTGGAGGCTTTCGAGACGGTGCTCGCCGAGGTGTGCGCCCAGAAGCCGCGCTACGTGAAGCTCTTCGTCCGGAGAGGATACAAGACGGTCTTCCTCTTCGCCGAACCCGACTGGACAACATACGAGGAAAAAAAGAAATAGCCCGATTTCGGAAATCGCATCAATGAAAGGAACTCGTTCAATGAAATATTCGATCATGGCGACACTCGTCGCAGCCCTTTTGCTGGTCGTCCCTTTCGAGGCCGCGGCCGGAGCCGATGGGGAATCGTACAGAAACATTCTCGAGAAGAAGGCCGACTCGATCGTGACGGTCAAGCTGATCCTCAAGGTCAAGATCGCCTTCATGGGCCAGAGCCAGGAGATGGAGAACGAGACCGAGGTGCCCGGCGTGGTGGTCGACGAAAAGGGCCTGGTCATGATCGCCGACGAGGCTCTCGATCCGGCCTTGCCTATCGACGACGGCCAGATCGACGTCAAGGTCACCCCTCTCGGCATGCAGGTCATCTTTGCCGACGACGACGAGGAGTACGACGCGGTCCTCGCCGCCAAGGACACGAACCTCGGCCTCGCCTTCATTCAGGTCAAGGATCTCGCCGGCAAGACGGTGGCGCCCGTCTCATTTGCCGACACGGCGAAGGTGGCGATCGGCGAGGAGCTCATCGGAGTGAGCCGCTACCAGAAGGGCTTCGACTATGCCCCCTACTTCGGCACGATCCGTATCGCCGGCGAGGTCTTCTCGCCGCGGCCCCTCTTTGTCATCGACGGCGGGTTCGACGGTCTGGGACTGCCCCTCTTCACGGCCGACGGGACCGTGGCCGGCGTGCTCGCCGCGCAGGAGGGTTCCGAGGGCGCCGGCGGCGGCGGTGGCGGCGGCCCTATGGGTATGCTCCTCGACATGGCCGGCGGACCGGCGGGCGACGTGTTCCTTCTTCCCGCCGACACGGTGCGCGTCACCATCGAGCAGGCGAAGAAGAAGGCCGACGAAGCGCTGAAGAAAGCCGCCGAAGAGGCGGAGAGCGCCGGGGAATAAACGCGGCGCTTCAGATTTTCCTGCAGAGCCGTCCGATCTGATGCCACGGGAGAATGGTCACATTTGTGCGCTGCTGTCGCGCGTCTCCACCGTACACGAGCCAGGCTTTCTCGGAGACCGCGCCGGCCAGAGCTCTCCATCGATCGAGTCCTTGCGCCCAGTCCGACGACACGGTGGCTCCCGACTTGATCTCCACTGGGAGCAGCGTCGAACCGTGATCGGCGATGACGTCAATCTCCATCCCCACATGGTTTCTCCAAAAGTAGAGATTTGGCGAAAGTCCCCTGTTCAATCGAGCCTTCAGAAGCTCCACCACACACCAGTTCTCGAACAGCGCACCTCGGAGGGGGTGTCTCGCCAACTGAGATTCGTTCTCGATTTCGAGTAAACGCGCAGCCAGACCCACATCACAGAAGTAGAGCTTCGGACTCTTCACGAGACGTTTTCTGAAGTTGCTGAAATGAGGCTGAAGTCGAAAGGCGAGGTAGCTGGTCTCCAGGAGGCTCAACCAGGAACGGATCGTGTTGTGGTGCACGCCGCAATCGGCGCCGAGCCGCGCCGTGTTGACGAGCTGCCCGATATTTGCCGCGCAGAGGCCGAGAAATCTCTGGAAGAGAGCGAGGTCTTTGAGGTTGATGAGCTGACGGGCGTCACGTTCGATATAGGTCATGACATAGGCGTTGTGCCATCGTGAAACGCGCGGTTTCTGGTCGTATATTGCCGGGTAGAGTCCCTGAAAGAGGAGTGAATCAAGCTTCTCGGGCGCACAGCCCGCAGCCTGGAGTTCGGTGAGGCTGAAGGGAAAGAGTTCGATGATCCCCACTCGTCCCGCCAGTGACTGTGTGATCGACTCCATCAGCCCGAAGTTGCACGACCCGGTCAGAATGAACTGCCCCGTCTTTGTTCC
>Ga0180429_10001801_pt1 | contig 17973 bp, 12 predicted proteins | sample SS_ome_FD_132428 | JGI IMG/M metagenome (GOLD analysis project Ga0180429, IMG submission 132428) | Hypersaline lake sediment archaeal communities from the Salton Sea, California, USA - SS_1_S_1 metaG | ecosystem: Environmental > Aquatic > Non-marine Saline and Alkaline > Hypersaline > Sediment ...
CGAGCGGGTGCACAGCTACAGCATCCGCATATCGTATCAGTCCATGAGGTCGGAAAACACGAAGACACCTACTATATCGCCTCCACTCTTGTTGAAGGGATGACTCTGAACAGGCGAATCAACCAGGGGCAAAAGTTCACCCACCGGGAGGCAGCCGGACTGGTGGCCCTGCTCGCTTCGGCCCTGCACTATGCACACAACAAGGGGATCATCCATCGGGATATCAAGCCTGAAAACATCATGCTCACCGCAAAGGGCGAACCCCGAATAATGGATTTCGGACTGGCTCGTCGCGGCGAAGGCGGACTTCTGCAAACGCGGGAGGGCACCCTCATGGGAACCCCCGCCTACATGAGCCCCGAGCAGGCCGAGGGAAAGAGCCATTTGGCCGACGCCCGCAGTGACATCTGGAGCCTGGGGGTGATCCTCTATGAACTGCTCGCCGGCCGCCGGCCATTCAAGGGCGGTGTGACGGAAGTGATTCGGGATATTTTGGAGAAACAGCCGCCGTCACCCCGCAAGTTCGAGCGGTCGATCCCCAAGGACCTGGAAACGATCTGCCTGAAGTGCTTGGCTCGGGACCCCGATCACCGCTACCCCTCCGCACAACACTTGGCCGACGACCTCAACCGTTGGCATCAATGCCAGCCGATATTGGCGCGACGGGCAGGTCCTGTTCTGCGGCTTGCCAAATGGTCTCGCCGCAATCCGCTTTTGGCAGCCAGCGCTGGAGTCGCGGCGGCGGTGCTTGGCGTGGCGGCAGTGTACTGGCAGACGCGACCCGCCTATTGGGACGTGCGAGTGACACCTGTCGAAGCGAGAGTGACTCTTGACGGAGAGCCGGTCCGCCTGAACGATGGACGTGCTCTAGTGCGCTGTTCGCCTGGCCGGCACAAGATTGCGGTGTCGGCGCCGGACTACATCGAGCACACCCAAGACGTTCTCCTCCTGCGACGCCGCAACAACGCTGTTCTAACAAGCATCGATCTGCGTGCCATCAATGGTTACGTCGAAGCCGACAGCTTGCCTCCAGGCGCCTCGATCCAGCTAATTGATTCAAGCAATGGCGTGATTGCGACGGGAACCACGCCGTTTCGCAGTTCGGCTATCCCCGCGGGTGAGTACCGGCTGCAGTTGAGCAAGGACATGTATCTGCCCGCGGAACAAGCAGTCACTGTGCCGAACGGCTATCGAACCGTATCGGTCGATCCGCTGACAATGAAGCTGGCCGTCGAGGGTGCCGAAAGCGCCGAGCGACTCAGTCAGCTCCGAGAAAAGCTGCAGGAGCAACTCGACGAGAGCGTGGAATTCAAATTCGTGAAAACGCCGTTGCGGGACGTATTGGACAGATTGGCGCATGATTACGGGATAGACATCCTAATCGACCAGCGAGCGCTGCACGACATCGGAAGAGGCATCGATACACCGATCACGAAGAACTTGCGAGGCCCGATCGCATTGCAGTCCGTGCTGAAGCTGTTGCTGCGCCCTCTCGGATTAGCCTACGTTCCCAGGCCGGTTGGCGGGGCCGGCTCTCGACACTACGTCTTGATGGTCACGACGTCAGCGGAAGCGGCATCTCCACTGGTCCAGGTTCTTCATCCGGTGGGCGATTTGTTTGACGGACCTTCGGATCTGAACACCAGACAACTCACCGGTAGTATACAAAGCTACGTCGGACCAAGTACGTGGGATGACGTTGGTGGACCGGGTACGATCCGATACATGCCGGCGGCACGATCACTCGTAGTGATGCATACGTGGGAAGCCCACTTCAAGATTGACGATTTCCTCAGCGACGTTCGCCGGGCTCGGGCGGCTGGCGGACAACCAATCCACGCCGAGAAGCTCCCGAGTGGTCTCGGAATACGGAATCCGCTGGAAGGAAAGCCGAGAGACAACGAAGCGCCAAAGGAGGTTCTCGGCGAAAAGAATCGCCCCACCGAGAAAACAGCGCAACCACCGAAGCAGGGACACCACGCACGTGGCAGTGCCCGGCAACCCGACACAGATCGATCGGAGGGTGAGTCGCGCGTCAAGTCACAACAAGATGCGTTGCCGCAAGTCGACGGCGGTAATGCGAGTCAGCCGGCATCTCAGGCGCTGCCCCCAGAACAACTCGTTCTACGTCAACGAGTTGTGCTGCGCGCTCACAAAGACCTTGTCACCTCGGTAGTTTTTGCCGCCGCCGACAAGATCCTCGTCACGACCAGCCGCGACAAGACGGTGAAATTCTGGAGCACCGGCACCGGCCAAGTGATGCGCAGCATTCAGGCGCACGAATCGGGAGTGGCCCGCTCCGTGCCTTATCTTGACGGCCGGCTGTTGTTCACGAGCGGGTTCCGGGGCAATACTGTCAAGTTGTGGGAGACCGCCACAGGGCAGCCACGCGGCACGCTGGTCGCGCCTGGCTCAGACAGAATCGGTTGCCTGGCACTCAGTCCCGACGGCAGGTTCTTGGCCGCAGGCTTGATATTGCCCAACGCTACGGCACCGAATGCGCGTGGCGCTTATTTCCCAGCCGGGGGAATCGTCGTTTTCAGAACTGAAGAAGGCGCGATGCCGAAGATCGTTACGACTCCAGAGATGGGCGGTGTTGTCGGCTTGGTATTCTCACCCGACGGCAAAACCTTGGCAGTGGGGGATTACGCCGGAACCGTCGGGCTCTGGGACGTTGCCGCCTGGAAGATACGGACCACGTTCAGTTCGTTTGCGCCCGAAGGTCGCGGCGCGTCGGGTAATCACGTATTGTATTCACCAGATGGAAAGACTCTGGCGACCGGTGCAGGGTATTGGGCGAAAGGGAGATCTGTTCAAGAGGTGAAGCTGCGAGAGGCGCTGACCGGACGCTTGCTGGCTACTTTCGACAACCAGGAAAGCGTTGCCTTCTCCCCGAATGGCAAGCTCTTGGTCACGGGGGGAGGGGGGGTGGGCCGAACCCCTCTCGGTGTCATGAAGGTCTGGGATCTCGCTACGCGCAAGGAGGCAGTCAGTCTGAAGGAACCGGGATTTCACCCTTATTGCTTTGCGTTTTCCTACGACGGAAAATGGTTGGCCGTAGGTGGTTTTCACGGCGTGAAGGTTCTTGAACTGAGCATGTCCGCCTCCCATGGTAGCGATGAAGAAGTGGGGCAGGACGAGCAAACTAATCATAACTAACGGGTAATTACTCGAACTCCAACTCACTCTGAACACCCTGGACGACGGAGTGCGGCCGTGTCTGAGTCAAGTGAGCCTAATACCGGCGATCAGCAGGAGCGGGCCCGGCGGGTTCGTCGGGTCATCGATGATTGTCTCAGTCGTCGCGCCTCGGGCGAGGAGGTTTCAGACCAATCGGTTATCGAGACGCACCCTGATTTGCTGCCCGAGTTGGCCGAAGAACTTCGGAAGCTGCGACTGATCGAAGTCGCGCGAGACAAGGCCCAGCGGCGCCAGCGGGACGAAGAACGAGACCCGCCCACGCCGGCGAAGACCGGAGCGGCGCGATTCCGGGACACGCCAACTTGCAGGCCGACCGGCCCGCCTCTTGAGCATCCTCACGGCATCGTAAGCATCGCGTTCAGCCCCCACGGCAGGGACGGCCCTCACCGAATGTCGAGATGGGAAAGCGAGGCGCTGGGAGATGACAAGGCCCATAAAGGGCGAGGTCCGGATGGTCGGTGTCTAGCTGCGGGTTATCACCGGTCTGGATTTGGACCAAAGCGGCTGGATTCGAGCGCTCGGCAGCTCGCGCTGGCACGAGCGCCGCCTTAGCTTGGCGGAACTGGGCGGCCCACCTGGAGAAGATGGCGATGCAACCGAGAAGGCGACGGCGAAGGATGGAAATGACGACCGACTACAGCAAGCCCAGCAAATGGTTGATTCACAACTTGCGGTGTCTTACGTCTCCCGCGGGAGTAATCGGGTGTCAATCGGCCAGTACGATATGGGCATCGCCCACTATGAGGAATCCATCCCGTCCTACGAACCCGTCAAGCGAAGATTGACAGGGCACTAACCCACGGTCGAGTGTAGCAGCTACTTCTTCGCGACCGAAGTGTTGGCGGCGTTGCTGTTGTCTTCTGCAGGCGTCTGGGCATCCGAATCCGAACCGAAGAGCCAGTTGTGCACGTAGTCCGTCACCGCCCGCAACCGCTCGTCAGAGATCCGCTCGCGGTACACGCCGGCCACGTCGTCGCGGACGTGACCCATGATGCGGTCGACCGCCACCTGATCGCGCGTCTCGCCCCCGATGGTCTCGAACGTGTGCCGCAGGGCGTAGAAGTTCACCCCTTTCCGGTGGACGCCCAGCGACTTGAGCAGCTTGGCGGTTTCCTTGCTAACCGGGTTGTCGGGAGTTTCTTTTCCCCACGGCTTGCCGAACTTCGTAATGAACACCAACCCGGCGTCGGCTCTGCACTTCGGGTCGGGCCGGCCGCCGATCGCGTTGCGCAGCGCCGTTACAGTCTTCGGCCACAAGGGGCAACGTCGTTTCACGCCAGTCTTGGGGCGCGGGTAGTCGACCCAACCGCTCTCCAGGTCCACCGACGTCTTGCCCAGCGTTGCACAATCGGAGTTCCCAAATCCACAATTGATGCCGAGCAGGATCATCGCCCGCAACGGTACTCCCGCCGCGTCGATCATGGACCTGATCTCGTCGGCCGCGAACATCCGCGGGCCGTTGGCGTTCCGGGCCTCGCGAAGGACCCGCTTGCCGGGCCGCTTGAAGGTCGGGCCGTACCGGATCGGCTTGTCGATCAGCGTGGCGTCGTAGGCGTACTTGAAGACCATCCGAATTCGCTGAATCTCGTTGCCGAGAGTTACCGGGCCTCGCGTTTTCGCGAGGTTGCGCCGCAGTTGCTCGAAGTCGTCGCTTGCCAAGTCGTTGACGAGCCGGTTGAACCCAAACGCTTTGCCGATGGTCTTGCACGTGGCGTGGTAATCCGCAAAGGTCCTCGTGACAATCTCTCCGGTGTCGACCGAGGCTTGTTTGGTCGTGAGGAATCGATCCACCAGTTCCCCGACGGTCGGGCCTTCGTCGGACTTCCGCGGTGTCCGGCCGGCGTGGAGGTCGTCTTTCCGGTCGAGGTATTTTTCCAGGGCTCCCTGCGGATCGTCCCAGGGGCCGAAGTAGTGGAACTTCCCGCGGATCTTCTTCGCCCAACGGCGGGTGGCGTGCGGAAAGAGGGGGAAGTCGGGGTGGGGCTTTGGCGGCTTGGCCTTCTTGCTGCCCCGTCGTTTCGTGGTAGAATTGTGAATGGTGTTGGCCTCCCACCAGTTGAACTGCCCTGTCCTTCGGTGCATCCACGTCGGGGCAAAACAGTGAATCAGGTGTCATAAGGGGTGTCAACCGGATTATAACGAGCAAGAAAGAAAGGCCAAAGGACCCCGCAAGAATAGACATTTGGCGGCGTAGCTCAGATGGTTAGAGCAGCGGAATCATAATCCGCGTGTCCGGGGTTCGAGTCCCTGCGCCGCTACTCTCGGTGGATTGAACATCCCTTAACGGAAGGTGATGGCCTGTTTGATTCCACAACCCGCGGGCAGTCGGGATCGGGGGCGTCTTCGTTGCCCGTTACGCTGGCGCTTACGGCGTGACACCCCCCTTTGCACAGATCCAGGTACGCGCAACTTGCACATGGCTCGCAGATTCGTTGCGTCCAGGTACGAAGGCGTTGCAGCCGGGGGTGATCGTTCCATGCGTCTTTCAACTGAAAGACTGAGATGCCTTCGTCCGGCAGGAATGAGCAACCGCTGACGCGTCCGTCGCTCCGGGCTCCGACCAGCACGTTTGCGGCCTCGCAGCCGTAAGTTGCCATTGCGGTCAATACTTCGCGGGGGGGATCGTGGTAACAGAGCATCGGGATGAATGAGCAATCGATCTTCGTGGTCAGTCGGTGTTGTCTCGACAACTCCTGCAGTTGCGGCATTAGCGCTACGTTCTGCTCGTATGTGGTTCGTTCCCGCGAATAGAGCGGAACCGCGCGTCCGGCGGGCTTGAAACGCAGCAGTTCGATCTCGTTTACGCCTTTGCGCGCGGCGTAGTCGAACAGTTCCGGCATGCCGTCGAAGTTCCGCCGTCCCAACACACAGTTGATCCCGGTTGCCACGCCGGCGTCGAGCAGCAGGCCGATCGCTCGATCTACTTGCGAGAAATAGTCGCGGCCGCGAAAAACCGCGCTCAGCGGACCGATGCCGTCCAGCGACAGATTGACCTGGCCGAAGACGGTCATTTGTGCGGCGTTTCGTTCACTTACCGGCAGGCCGGAGGTGGTGAGGTTCGGCACCAGGCCGACCTTTCTGGCGTGATCGGCCAGATCGAACAGGTCGTCGCGTTCGAGCGCCTCGCCGCCACCCAGGGCAACGTGAAACACGCCCATCTCCGACAGCGCCGTGAGCGCCCGCTTGAAGGTCTCGGTATCCATCTCGCCGGGGTCCGGTTCCGAGGCGTCCATATAGCAGTGCGGACAGCCGACGCTGCATTTGTTGGTGCATGCCAGGTGTACTTCGGTCGGTGCGGAGAGCAAGCCGATCGACCGGTCGTCGGTTTCCCACAGCGGCGATTCGCCGGCGCCGATCTCCCGCATGAACTGCCGGTCGACGAACGCCAACAGCGGTGGATCGTCGCTGGACACTATGCCGCCAAAGTTCTCAAAGCGGTATTTCATTACTCATCTTCAGGCAAATCCACGGGAATGTCCTTGACGTGGAAGTTGAGCGTGGAACGAACGTACCCGCCGACGCCGTCGCCGTCGCGGAGTAATAGGGCGTCGCGCGAACAATGGCCGACGTAGTACAACGTCATGGCGCTTAGCGAAATCGCCAATGAGGCAACCGTGTTTGCGGCGATCCGCCAGTGTCCGTGGCGGATACCGGCCGTGCCGAGACAAAAGACATAGGATCCGCCGGTGGCCGCAAGCCCGTAGAGGAACAAGGGCATCAGGTTCTTCGAGCCGCTTTGGCCCGGCAGCGAGTGTATCTCGATCGGCTCGATATACGAATTGGTCGGTTTCGGCAGTTCACAGCGTCCGACGGTCGCCACCAGCACGAAGAACGCCACGCACCAGGCCGACAGCACCAACGCGGCGCCCGCGGCGTGAATCCACCGTAGCCGCCGCCAGCGGCGATAGCGCACCGCCGGCACGACGGCCGTCAGGGCGAGCAGTGCCAAGACACCCCAAGCAAGGCGGGGGCAAAACTGGTTGAGCCACTCGAAACGAGATATCTTCAAATAGTGGCCGCTCGGTTGGACGAGCCCCAGGCCGGGCCGCAACTGCAAGGCCCGGCGAAACGCGCCGACCGCCGCGCCGTACTCCTTCAGCCACATCAGGTTCACGCCCCGGTAGTGATGAACCTTGGCCATTTGAGGATAGTCGGGATAGCGGACGATCACCGATTCCAGATCGGCGATCCGTGCCTGCAATTCTTCGGTGTCGTCGCAAAGGAACCGGGCGTCATCGAGTATCTGATTCGCCTCGGCGTACTGTTGTTCGTAAGAAGCAAGCCGGGCAAGTTGCTTGCGAGCGTTTGATTTCGAGGGATGATCCTCCGCCAAGTCGGTTTCGAGCACCGCCTTCCAACTCAAAGTGGCCAAATGCAGGCTGCCGACGGTGTCTTCGTAGAAGCGGGCCAACTTCTCGTGGATTTCGGCCTCCTCGACGGACGTCAACTCGGCCGCGTCTAACGCTTCGGTCAGGACTCGCCGGCCGCCGATGTAGTCGCCCAGCGCGAACGCCGCATCTGCCCTCGCGGCGGCGTGGGGGCTCGGATTGCCTTGGCCGATCGCGGAAGAGACGCACAGGGTAACCAAGAGAATGCCGAGCAGAGATGATCGGTTAGGGGCGGTCATCATGGATATCTGCCTGGCTTTGATCAGTGTTTTCGCGATCTGCCTCTGATCGCAGCGTGCCGTGCGGCGTCGGAGCGTCGCGAAGGCATTTGGAACAGATCATCCCGGCGACGGTACTGAACACGATCGGTGCCGCCAACATTGCCGCTGGGAAGGCGAAGATAATCGTACCCAGCGAACTGGAGTTCGGATTGTAGCCCTGCTTCACGCGCAACACGCGGCCCTTGGGTTCGCTCATTGCATCCACCCTATGTTGTGGACCACCGCCACGGCCATCAGCGCGAACAGCACGGTCAGCCCCAGCTTGACCCAGGCTACATGCCGCCGAAAGAACTCGACCATGCGTTGGGAAGTTACTCCCAGCACGGCCAGCAGAAAGACGGCGGCCAGCGGCAGTATGAAAGCTATATTGTAAAGCAGCAGATAGAGGAAGGCAACCGCGCGGTGGCGTGGTTCGGCGATCATGGTCACGATCGGCAGATAGACCTGGCCGGTGCAGCCAAGCTCCAGCCCCGCGATCACGACGCCGAGCACGAACGCCGCCGCGCCGGCCGCGGCCCGCCGCTTGGCAAAATGGCGAATCCGTACTCGGATGCCGTCCTTCAGCAGTGCTGGAAGCTGCAACGTCATGTCCTCGGGCTTGCCGCGACGGCAGCGCGTGAAGTCGACGAAACTCAGCACCGATAGCACCAACAGGGCCGCGAGCATCAACACTTGCACGATAAGCGCTACCGAGTAAGTGGCCATCATCCACGAAGCGATCTCGAACAGAAAGACACCGATGGCCATGTAGGTAAGAAAGACCGCGGCGGTGAAGATGCCGCCGGTCGCGAGTATCTTGCGGCGGTCCGATCCGATTACGGCCAGGTAGGAAACCAAGAAGATGATCGTGGTAAACGCGCAGGGATTGACGCCGTCGAGCAACCCCGCGCTCAGCACGATCAGCACGGTGAGCGTCTCGAAAGCGCTTTCGCGCATGGTCTTCGTGTCTCTGATCTGCTGAAAGGGCACGATACGCTCGTCGAGGTACGCCCGCGGAGAACGCGAGAAGGCCAGTAGCTGGGCGCGTAGGCCGTCTTCGATCTCTCGCTGGCCGCCGAGGACCGTGCGGCCCACGAAGATCGTCGGCACCCCGGCGTCCTGTCGGGCGAAATCCGCGCCGGCCGCCATCAACAGATCGTAGGTACCCCGCCGTGCCAGGTCGTAGTAGATCACGCGCAGAGTCACGCCGTGTTGCCGGGCCCAATTCGGAAGCAGCCGGCCCAGCAGTTTTCGGCAATAGCCGCAATCGTAGGAAAACAAGTAGATCGGCAACTCGCGGGATTGCCGACCGCCATCGAGGATGATCTCCCGCCGCAACCGCCTTGCGGTCCGGCGGAGCCGCTCTTCGGCCCGCGGGTCGAACGATCGCGGCGGCAGGGCTATCCGGTCGAGCACGGTCCCGTCGTCGGCGATTGCCCGCAGCGTCAAGGCGCCGGCCGATGCGTCGACCCGGCAGAAGTGATGGCGCCGGGCTTCGGCCTGGGCCGGGAAGGCCGTGTTCCTCTTGTTCCAAACCAACTCCGCCCCCGCACCACCGCTGAGCACGTAGTGGACCCCGTCGTGATGCGATCGCTCGTACATGTGCCAACTGCTGAACACCAGGTCCACGCGGTGCTTCGCAAAGATCGGCGCCCAGACGTTCCGCATCACGTCGGCCGACCGCCCGCGGCAGATATAGACCGGATCGTGCATGAAGACCACGCGAAACGGCGCGCGTTGCACTTCATCGCGTGCAAGTTCCTCTCGCAGCCAGCGAATCTGTGGACTGTCGGCCGCAAATTGGTCGCGAGGTTGGGCACCGCGCGAGTCCCACGCCTGCATGGCGAAAAAATGCACGCCGCTTCGCTCGAAGTGGTAGTACCCCCGATCGAGCTTGGGGAAGTAATCCCGATACAACCCTCGGCCGCCGGCACGGTCGTTGTCTCCCAGTACAGTGTACAGTGCCGCTCGTCGGGCTACCGGTCCTTGAACCGTGAAGAACTCGTTCCAATGCGAGCGGTCGCCGCCGTCATCGACCAGGTCGCCGAGAATCAGGCACATCGACGGCTCGCCGGCAACGATTTGCTCGACCACGTCGCGGTGATGCCGCTGCGTACCCGTGTCGCCGGGGCGACAGTCGCCGTACACCGCAAACGTGAACGAATCGCCCGAGCGGCCGGCCGTGCGGATCTGATACCGTTCGTCGCCGGGGGGAGTTTGCGTCAGGTCGTCGCCGCAGATTACTTGATATCGATAGACCTTGCCGGCTTCGAGGCCCGTGATCCGCACGAAATGACGCTTGCTTGCCGGCTCGGCGGCGAAGCTCCTCGCGCCGGCCGAATCGTCATGGAGTTTAACGGTGGCGGTCATTGCCGTGGGAAGATGAAACGCAACGGTGGCGGCGTCGGTCGTCACGTCCAGCAGGTACGGTCCGGCGGCAAACCGGCCGGCGGTCGCGGCGGTCTTCTCGCCGACGGCGACCGCCGTCGAGCCGCCCAAGAGCAGAAGACAGATTGTCGGAACGATGTGCTTCAAGGTCTTGTCGCCTTTGCCGCCAGGAGCCGGTCGATCTGCCGGCCGATCGCCGATTTGTCGGTCGGGCCAAATCCCTCGCAACTCCAGGCAATCTTTCCGCCGGCGTCGAGGATAACCGTCGTGGGAAACGACCGCACGCCGAACGTGCCGGCAACCCTTGTGCTCCCGTCTTTCATCATTTCGTCGAGCAGAACGGGATAGCCGAGCGCGAGGTCTTCGGTTATCCGCCGGGCAAGGTCGATATTCTCCGGGTCCACGCACACGGAGGCCAGAGTCAGTTCGTCTTCAGCGAACTCCCTGCGAAGGTCGTTCAGGTACGTCAGCTCCTGCTTGCACGTGATGCACCAGGTGGTCCAGAACACGAGCACCACCGGGCGGCCGCGGTGCCTGTTGAGATAGAACCGCCCATGATTGAGCGTCTCCAGACGAAAGTCGTTTGCCGTGCCCGAACCGGCCTCACAACCGGCGATCATCGCGCCGACGGCCGCGGCCAGCAGCAGAAGCGGAACCGTCGGCCTCATCGCGTTCATTCTTCCGCCTCCGCCTCCGCGTCGGCGTTTTCCGGCGTAGTGGCTTGACGCAGAATGCGCTCGCGGGCCACGTCGAGCAGATGCAGGGCGATCGTGGTGGCGGCACCCGCCGAGGCTGCAATTGCCAGGAACGTGGGGATATCGGTCCCGACGGAACTGGAGTTGGGATTGTATCCCGTCTTCAGCCGCAGCACCCGGCCGCGCCGATTCAAGTTGTCGGACATCGGCTCCTCACCTCAACGGGATCCCCGGCAGGCCCTTCCGCAGGCTTGCGACAAGGAGCGGAACGTCCATCTTGTCATAGCCGGCGTCGAGAATCGCGCTGATCGTTGCGTCAGCGTCGGGAGCGAACCGCCGGATGCGATCCTCGATAATCCTGTAGAATATCACGGCTTCCATCCTCTTCACGTCGCACGCAGCGAGATCCTTTTCGCGCAGTCGCTCGATCTCCTCAATCTCGTAGAGCACGCAAAGGGCATACGTTCTGGCGATCACTTCCTCCAGCGATTTTCGCGGGCCGAAGATCTCGCCGCTCTCGGCGGCCGATTTCAGTTGTCCCAGGGCGGCGTCGGCCGCGGGCTCAAGTGCCTTCTCCCCGGCAAAGTAGTCGCTGTCGCGGCGGACGAACGTTGGCCGGATGCCCTCGAACAGGGCCGATATCCTCGCGGCGGCCGCCGATCGCTCGGCACCGGAGGCCTTTGCCATGGTGTCGAGTTCTTGGCCGATGGCGGCAACGGTAACGTGCTGCAAACCCTTGGCCAGGACCTGCTGGTGCACTTTCGGCCGCTCGCCCGACTTGCATTTCCGTAGCGCCGCCGCGATATCCTCTTCGTACGTCAGGCCGAGCGCGCCGTCGATAGCCTTGACCATCGGCCGAGTGATTCGCAGTTGTTGCTCGATCGCCGCCCAGTCGGTGGGACCGTCCTTCTGTTTGCGCAACCGCTCGATTTGCACTTCCGCGGCGGCGTAGTCTTTGACTTCAGCCAGGCTTTGGCCTTCCGGTGCACTTGGCTGACAGCCGCTCGAGAGTGCACAAGCCAGAACAACGACTATTGCTGATTGGCCGACTATTCTCATGTTTGCCCTCACAGATTAACGACAATCAGGTAGTGCGGATTAACGTAGTAGATTACAAGATATCCGCCCGCGATGAACATTGCCAGCCCGAACAAGCAGCCCAAGATAGCCCCGGCCACCCGGCCTTGGCGTCTTCGCCCGCGGAGCTTCCGCCCCAAGGCCGACGAAAACGGCACGCCCACGGTAGACACCGCCGCGAGAGCGATCGCCAGGACGATCAACTCGGTGGTCGAACTGAACTGTTCTCGAATGAACCATCCGCAGCCGAGCAGGAACAGCGACAGCAGGATCAAGGCACAAGCGGCCGGACGCCACTGCCCGAATCGGACTCCAACCGGCGGCAAGAACATCCCCGCCGCCAACAGCACCCCGAGCACCAACCAACCGGCCACGGCCAGGTCACCGCGTCGCAGGTTTCGCCGGGCACGATCCATCTGCGTGCGGATTTCATCGGCCCGGCCGGCAACCGCTCCCAACGCCTCCTCGAACACCGACAACGCCTTTTCGTATTGGCCCGCATCGTAGTAGGTCTCGCCCATCTCGATCCAGGCATCTTCCGCCTGAGGACTATCGGCGTGCCGCCGCAGAAGAGACCGGTAAAGCTCGACCGCCCGATCCGGCGCGTGCCGGCGATATTGATTGGCCAGCCAGTATCGCATCAAGGGGGCGATCTTGCATTGCGGATATTCGGCCACGATTTGCTCGACCTCGACCAGACACGCATCACGCGCCCGGGGGTCCTTCAAAGAGCGTGCGAACCGCACCCGGCGCACGCGCTCGAAACCCGCCAGCGGACGGTAGTCGAAATCGGCGTGCGCGGCAAGGAACGCTATCCGGCCCCGGGCCATGGGGGCCAACGTGCAGTCGGGATACTCCTCGATCAGACGCCGGTACCACCGAAGTGCTTCGTCGTAGCGGAAGAGTTGCTCGTCGAGGATCTCGGCAATCGCGTAGTGGGCGTCGTCGATCTGAAAATGCCCCCGGTTGCTCTCTATGAAGGCCTCGTAAGCGGCGATGCTCTCTTCGTACGCGCCCTGGTCGGCCAGGCGGCGGCATTCGGCACAAGTGCGCTTCTGCGCAAGCGGCGGCTCCCGCAGCACAATCTCATCCGCTTCGGCGGCCTCCGCCGGGTGAACGAACGTCAATCGGCACGATTCAACACCGACGTCGATTCGGGCGGCCCCGCTCGCGCCGTCGCGCAAGTCGATCGCCACGTAACGCACCCCATCGATTTCGATGTTCGCATCGACTCGCGCAGCCAGAATCACGAACGGGGCCGGTCTCGACCCCCGGCGGCGATTGTGCTCCAACAGCGCCGCGTGGAACTGCGATTGTTCGATCGCTTCGGCGCTCAGCCGGCCGTCGATCAGCCAACCGCCGGGCAGCGACCGCGGGATCACGCCCACCGTATGCGCCGCCGGCGACGCCGCCAGTTCGGAAACGCGGTGGTCGTCGTAATCGATAACGGCAAGCCGCAGGCCGGCGCAGTCCAAGGTCCAACCATCGTTCTTGGCTTTGTCGCCGGCGTCGTTGCCGAGCCGGGCCAGATAGGGCGAGTTGACTCCCCGCGGGTCGTAAACCGGCAGGTACGACCGCACCGAATCGAACGGATCGCGCCGGGCGAAATCTATCGGTGTCAACGAAAAGACGAACTCGGGCGTCTCCGACATCACCAGCGGAGCCGCCGACCGGGAAACGTCGCCCCAACTCAGAAGAAACGAAAACGGACCGCTCACCGGCGGCGCGGTCTGAAACTCCCAGCGGGGGCCGTCTTCGGCGCCGTCGAGCCAGTAGCGGTATCGAGTGCCCGGCTGCAATCCGCTGATAACGATCTCGTGCGCCGTTGTCGCCCCCAGCGGATCGGCAACCACGGTGCCCGGCTCCCGGCCACGCACCGGCTGGTACCAGATCCTGCCCGGCGAAGGCTTCGCGGCGGTCCACGCAATCGTGACTTGCGTGGGTCCGACCGCCAACAACTCACAGGAAGGGCTATCCGACGCATCGCGGCCGACGAACCACCATAGCAAGAAGCACAGGGCGGCAACGAGTGGCGCAACGACACCGGCGCTAGCGATCTTCCTGTTCATCGATTTCGGCCGCTCAAAGTGGGGGAAACCAAACTCGTAGGATCCCCCACGGATTCAGGACGACCACGGATTGTTTTCGGCTGTATTCTCTCTCAGAACACCACCACCAGAGGATCGGCACTAGAACTTCACTTCGAGCGTCTCGTTCTCGTCCAATCCCAGTGATTTCACGCCCTTGAACGTCTGTTGCTGCTCTCCTTCTCCGACCTTGATCGTGTAGGTCCCCTTGCGGAAGACCTTGGGCCGGAACCGGTCGCCCTTGATTCGCAGCGTGTAGACGATCTCGCCGTCGGCTTCGTCGACAATCTGAACCACCGGGTCGGTCCGTCCGCTGACCGTCACGGTCGGAAGACCGGCCACGGCCTTGCGGCGATAGTTGTCGAGCTGATCGATCGTGATCGGCCAGCCGAAAAACTGCTTCACTTTCGGGTCGGTTACGTCGACCTGCCTCGGCCAGCACTCGATGGTGATTTTTCGGGTATTACGATTGAACTTCACGATCCCGTAGCCGGCCGAGCGCTCTCGCAGCGGACCGGGCGGCAAGTATTCGCGATCGGAAAGCACGCCCGGGTTGCCGGCCGCCAGCACCGTGACCTTGTTTCCGAAGCCGTCTTTGAACTCGCCCGTGTAGGCCGGCATTCCGTCGAGGTGGTTTCCGCCGGGTTCCAACGGCGACCACCATCGCAGGTAGAGGTTCGCAATCGACGGCACGCAGAACGAATAGCCCGCGTCGTTGAAATCGTCGATCCCGTGGTGCGCCACCGTGGCGAGGTGCTGGTCTCCGCAGAGCATGACGGCAAAGCCCTTGCGGATCTCGGCCAGCGCCTTGTTGCGGCCCGTCTGGGGCCACCCGTTGGAGTCCATGTCGGCGTGCAGGCGGTTTTTCGCGCTGCCGTGGATGTGGGCCAGGTTGGCGAAGACCGTTTGAGAAAGGACCGCCTTCATGTCGGCGCCCTTCCAATCGGCGGCCCAATCGGCGAGGAATTTCAACTGGCGCTCGCCCAGCAGCTTGGCGCCCGGTACGTCGACGCTCTTGGGGTCGTAGTCGGGGTTGCGTATGTGATCGGGCCGGGGGCCCTGTTTCGGCACGAGCCCGGACGGTCCCGACTTGAACTTGCGGTCTTCGATGATCGCGAAACTGATCCCGCCCAGCGTCATTGAGGTGTAGTACACGCCGATGCCGCGTTCGATCGGAGTGGGATCGTATGGATCCGGCAGGTGGCTCGTCTGTGCCCGCTCTACCATCTTGACGTACTCGACCGGCCTGAAGTATCCGCCGTCGTGACCGGCGCCCGTGTGCGATTGCTTGCCGCCGGCGCCCCAGAGGTTGGCGTGGCCCACGTCGTGGTCGTCGGGTATGCAGACGGTGGGTATGCTGGCGGTCAGTCGGCCGTAGGTTCGTCCGAACGTGAGCCAGGCCCGCAGGTGATTGTTGTGGTCGTAGACCTGGTCGCCCGAGAAGAACAACAGGTCGGGCTTTTGGGCGTCGAGGTTCTTGAAGATATCTTCCTTCGACACGTCGCCCCCGTGGCTGGCGTGGACAGAATTGCCGGTGAAGGTGGCCACCACGATCGTTTCCTTGTCGATCGGGTCGCGGCGGATCGTTCCCGTGCAATAGGCGGTCTTGCCGTGGGCAACACGGTACTCCGTATCCTTGGTCGCGTCCCAGTTTTCGACCCGAAACGGTGCCGTCCAGCCGTTTTCGATCACCTCGGCCTGGGCGATTTGGTGCCACTGCCCGTCGCGTTTGATTTCCAGACGCACCAAGCGCGGATCGTCGTCGGCCAGGGGGTAGAGTTGCGCGGTCAACTTCAGCACGTTGTTGTGGACCGTATAGAGCGTGAAGCAAATCAGCTTGTCCTTCGTGACCTGCTCGATGGGAGCGGGTGCTGCCTTCTTTCGCGGCCGTTTTGCCTTCTTGTCCTGTGCCGCCGCCATGGAGCCTGCCGTGATTGCCGCCACGAGTACGGCGGTGGTTAGCGCTGCGCTGGTCCGATTCATCGCGTTTCTCCCGAGTGTGAATGCCAAACAGAACTCGCCCGGTCGCCCGGACCGATATATTATAGGACTCGCACGCAGTTGCCACAATGAGGCCGCCACCTAGAGGCAAAAGAAAAAGCCCTGAAACGATGGCCCGCATGGTTCGGACCGGCGTTTCAGGGCTCTTAGCGAAAGAGTTATCCCCGAGCGGTGAGCAAGTTGTCTACTTGCGGCGACGCCACCAGAGCAAGGCACCTCCGACCACTGCACCCAGGAGCAACACCATGGTGCCGGGCTCGGGGGTTACGGTGAAGTTTGCGGAACTTGGGACGACCAGGTAATTGGCGTTCGTAATGCCTGGGGAAGCCGCAGTCCAGTAAGTAGCAGAGGTTGCCTCCGGTACGTCTGCAGTGAGAACATGTAATCCTTCCGCCGTCGCCACGTAGCTGCCAGTCGCCAACAACGTAGGGCCTCCGCCCTGGTGCATCCTGTGCAGAGCATTGCCGCCGTTCTGGGCCTGTCCCTCACCCACTGCTACAAGCGAGTTTCCATTCTCAGTTCCAAGTGTAGGCACTCCAAGCAGAGCCGCAACGTAGCCATTCGCGAGACTAAAATCCGGACCAATTGACGTGGCTTTCGCAATTAGCTGTGTCGGCTGGCTTTCGAAAAGGTCCACAGCCACTGCTGAAATACCGTGATCGTTCGCGTCGGCATCTGTTGATACGTAGACATCCCACGTAACGTCTTCCCCCGGCATGTACTCTGCCTTGTCTACCTCAATCGTCAACGTAAGTGTCCCGGCGGATAGCACCGACGCGGATGCCAACACTACCACGAAGGCAACGGTCGCAAAGCTGCTGATCTTCATTGCAAATCTCCCGAAAAGCATTTCCAAAGCGTGAATGTTCAGGGTGAGAGAATCCCCAACGATTATTCAGGATTCTCACATAAGGCTAATTATGACATAAACGAACCGTGCTGTCAACGACTTGGCGCCCAAGACATCGGAATTCCTGGAAAAACCTCGCCACCCACCGCTCCGAGGTGGTATACTGCCGGTGGAGTGGAAGGGCATCGCTCGCCGTAACTCATTGATCCACAATGCGTTACCGCAACGGACCTCAGCAAGGCTCTTCCGCTGCACCCGATGGAGTCTTTCCGGGGAAATGTCTCGAAATGGCACAAGTCTGCGTCGTCTTGCCGGCCGCAGGGCACAATTCCCCGGGAAACTCCGTCCGACAGGTGGTTGCTACTCCGACTCGCCCGAGATGCCCGACAACACCGCGTCGGCCACGGCCAATTGACAGGCTGCGCGGCCTCCCGGTATCATCAAGAAAGACTCGTTGTCGATCTGGAATCGGACCTTGCCCGACAACTAAGCGATCGGACCCGAAGCAAGGTCATTTCTTTCCGGGGACAATAACATGAACCGATTTCGGATTGCCGCAAGCCGGTCTCAACAGATGCTGTTCGCCGTGGTGGCGGCAATCGCAACGGCCGGCGCCGCGGGCCTGTGCAGCTTGCCCGCCAACGCCGCAGAAGCCCTGTTTCTTGGCGACGGCCATCAGGTTTCCGTTTGCACGATTAGCGCTCAGCCCGCCTCGCGCGACGGGCTGGTGGGGTTCTGGGACTTCAACGGCCGGTTGCGGGATCGAGTTGGAGAGGCCGAGGACCATCTGACGGCCGTCGGCGGCAAAGCAAGGTTCGTCTCGGCGGACGACGTGCCCGGCACGGTCGATGGGGCGGTGGCCCTGGGCGTCGAGCCGGGCGATGCCCAGTATCTTACGGCCGACAACTCGCCCGACGTGACGCTGGGCCCCAACTACACGATCGAGGCCTGGATCAATCCCACACAAGTCGGCGGATGGAACCGGCTGGTCCTCCGCTGGGGCGGCGGGCCGAACTATGCGTATCA
>Ga0180429_10001802_pt1 | contig 17963 bp, 17 predicted proteins | sample SS_ome_FD_132428 | JGI IMG/M metagenome (GOLD analysis project Ga0180429, IMG submission 132428) | Hypersaline lake sediment archaeal communities from the Salton Sea, California, USA - SS_1_S_1 metaG | ecosystem: Environmental > Aquatic > Non-marine Saline and Alkaline > Hypersaline > Sediment ...
ATGGCATCCGAGACTATCTCGGAGAAGATGCGGATCTGTTGCTGAACCACACATGCACGACGGTTCCCAAGGAGAAGCTCCATCTGCCGGGGCCGGACTTCGTGGACCGCGTGGTCGCTCTGAGCGACCGTCCGACGCCAGTGTTGCGGAGCATGCAAGCGCTGTTCGACCACGGACGGCTTGGTGGGACGGGCTACGTCTCGATCCTGCCGGTGGATCAGGGCATCGAGCACAGTGCGGGAGCGTCGTTCGCCCCGAATCCGATCTACTTCGATCCCGCAGCGATCGTGGAGCTAGCGATTGAGGGCGGGTGCAACGGTGTGGCCTCCACGCTGGGTGTGTTGGGCGCGGTGGCGCGGAAGTACGCGCACAGAATCCCCTTCATCGTGAAGTTCAACCACAACGAGCTGCTGACCTATCCCAACAAGTACGATCAGGTCTTTTTCGCGCAGGTGGCGCAGGCCGCTGACATGGGGGCGGTAGCTGTTGGCGCGACCATCTACTTCGGCTCTGCGCAGTCCTCGCGGCAGATTGTGGAGGTGAGTCAGGCCTTCCACAGGGCGCACGAGCTGGGGATGGCCACAATCCTGTGGTGCTATCTGCGGAATCCGGTGTTCAAGCGAGACGGCAAGGACTACCACGCCAGCGCCGACCTCACAGGCCAGGCCAATCACCTGGGTGTGACGATCGAGGCAGACATTATCAAGCAGAAGCAACCGACGCTGAACGGTGGCTACCGAGCGATGAACATGGGTGACTCCGCCTACGGGAAGTTCGACGACAGGGTCTACACGGAGCTGAGCTCGGATCATTCTATCGACCTGTGCAGGTATCAGGTGGTTAACTGCTACATGGGGCGGGCAGGGTTGATCAACTCGGGCGGCGCCTCGGGGAGCAACGACTTTGCGCAGGCGGTGCAGACGGCGGTCATCAACAAGCGGGCCGGCGGGACGGGGCTGATCAGTGGGCGCAAGGCTTTCCAGCGACCGATGGCGGAGGGAGTCAAGCTGCTCAACACTATTCAGGACGTCTATCTCTGCGAGGACGTGACGATCGCATAGGCCTCCTAGTCATTCAAGAGCACAAGACCGCCGGTGTCTACCGGCGGTCTTGTGCTCTTGCGAAAGGCTCTTGTCCTAGACCTTGCCCACAGGTGCGACGTAGACGGCGAACTCCTCCTCGCCGTTGACGCCCAGCAGCTCGTCGGTGGCGGCCTGTTCGTAGGCCGCGATGGCGCAGACCCCGGCGCCGATGGACTCGGCTGCCAGATAGAGGCTCCCGCACACGTGTCCGGCGTCGATGCACACCAGCTTCGGCGCCATGATCGAGTAGCGCCACTCGGTGCGGTAGGGCAGCGCGGTCCAGATGAAGGTGGCAGCGGCGCCGGCGACGAAGGCTTGCTCGTGGCAGGCTTTGGCGGCCTTCTGGGCGATTTCGGGATCTGTCCTCAGCTGGAGAAGCTTGTGCTCCAGGGAGAGATAGCGGTAGAGGCCGGCCTCCAGACCCTCGACACGGTTGACGGCGAGATAGGTTTCGAAGGGGTGGCGGGAACCCGCCGAGGGTACGGTGCGGCGAATCGCGATGCCGCCACGCCAGACTCGATGTACGCCCTGGCTCGCCCAGGCCAGATAGGCGAGCTCGGCCAGGGCAAGGGGTACGTCGGAGAAGCGGCGGCGGCTGCGCCGCTGGGCGATAGCGTCGTGGACCGACATAGTGCCGAGGTCCAATTCATCCACCGCGGGTAAGTCGATGAGTTCGGCATCCTCAGGATAGGGTCTCTGGACGAGGGGGTGGGGCATGCCGCGTTGCTGGTCGCTGGCGCCGCCGCGCATCTCCAGCCAGCCGTCGCTCTTCATATACTTTCGGATGTCTCTGGGGTCAGGCATTGCGTTTCCTCCGATAGGGTCCTAACGTTTTCCGTCGTAGCCGGGGTCGGGCGGAAGGTTTGGGCGCGAGGCAGCGGATTTGGCGAGCTTGTCACAACGCTCGTTGTCGGGATCGCCGGCGTGGCCGCGCACCCAAACGAAGTCAACGTCGTGAGGCTTGAGGGCCGCGAGGAGGCGCTCCCACAGGTCGGGGTTGATGGCCCTCTCTTTCTTGTTGCGCATCCAGCCGTTGCGCTGCCATCGTCGGGCCCAACCCTTGGTGATGGCGTTGATCACATATTGAGAGTCCGAGTGTACCGTGACCCGGCAGGGCTGCTTCAGTGCAGCGAGCGCCTCGATGACGGCGAGTATCTCCATGCGGTTGTTGGTCGTGCAGCGGAAGCCACCCGAGAGTTCTCTAGCGCGGGTGCCGTAGCGGAGGACCGCGCCGTACCCACCGGGTCCCGGATTCCCCAGAGAGCTGCCGTCGGTGTAGATGATCACGTGTTTGGGTTCCATAGGCGTATTGTAGGGATAGCGTCAGGCGGCACAAGCATCGACCTGTTGCCCGGCGATGCGCTCCGGGTATATTGATCCCATGCTGAAATGGGTTTCTAGATCGCGCATACGCGGTCTGAGGCGCGCGCCAGGCACACATCTGGGTTGCAGTGCCCACGTCGTCCGTGTGGCCCTGGCGTTGCTGGTGCTGACCGGATGTGGCGGCAAGCCGTCCCCGGAGCCGTCGACGGTTCCGGCGGAGAGCGCGACTGTGACCGCCGAGCGGTTCCTCCCCCACGTGCCGACATCGCCGACGCCCACACCCACGTCTGAAGCGACCACTGGCACACTGGCACTGCCTCCCGACCCGACGCCTACGGCGTTGCCCGAACCGACAGACCGGCCCGCCCCGGTCGCGCCGGATGCCCTGGCTAGCTCGGCGGCGGATGCCACAGCTTACACCGTCCGGGCGGGCGACACGCTGTCGGCCATCGCTCAGGCGCACGGCGTGCCAATGGCCGGGATCCAGTTGAGCAGCGAGATGGGGGCGGAGACGATGGTGAGGGTGGGCCAGGTGCTCCAGATACCAGCGAGTTCGGCCTGGCTTGAGGCATCATCGTACTGGATCGTCCATCAAGTGACGGCCGGCGAGACGTTGAGCGAGGTTGCCAAGGGGTACGGGATCGGGCTGGACGAACTGCTCAGCGTCAACGGGCTGGCCGATGCCGATTTGATCGCCGTGGGGCAGTTGCTCGTGCTGCCGCTAGAGGGCCCGGTCCCGGTGGCCGTCGGCGTGGCCTCCGTGCCGGCCCCGGCGCCTGATCCGACCGAGGCGCCGTCGCCGACGTCGGTTGCCGAGGCCGAGGCCCCAGCGACCGAGACACCGGTCCCGACCCCCGCGCCCAGCCCGGAGCCGCCGGCGGATGTGGCCGCGCTGCCGGGCATCGTCTTCCGACTACTCAACGAGCAGAGGGCCGCGTACGGTCTACCGGCGTTGGCCTGGGACGAGACGCTGGCCGCCGCTGCCCAGCTCCACGCCAATGACTGCTATGAGCGCGGCTGGTGCAGCCACGTCGGCTCTGATGGATCTACTTACAAAGAACGCATCATCCGCGCCGGCTACGACCCGGTGCGCTGGTCGGAGTGCTGGGCGTGGTACGGTACGCCGGAGCTGGCGGTGGCGATGTGGATGGACGAGGTGCCGCCGAACGATCCGCACCGTCGGACGATCCTGAGCGACTATCTGGAGGAGGTGGGGGTGGGTGTGGTGCCCGGTAGTGGGCACGGCTACTACTTCATCGCCGACTTCGGCACACCGAGGTAGCGCCCCGGGGGCCCCTAGATGGCGTACTTGCGCTTGAGAAAATCGTCCGCCGGTCGCTTGAGCATCAGGTGTAGCAGCAGGTCGCGGTGTGACCTCACGTGCGGTAGGCCGTAGGAATCCTCGAGGATCGGATTCAGATAGGACGCCGGACGGTAGCGGAGCGGCTCTTCGTCCGGCCCGAGCACGGCCCGCACGACAGCGGGATTGGCCGGCACCGGTGTCCGTCCAAACTCGCCCCGGAGCAGCATGCGGAACTCGTTCGACACAATCTGGTACTTGCCCGCGATGGCGTTGAAGGTGGCCTGCGAGCCCACGATCTGGCTGGTGGGCGTGACCAGTGGGACGTAACCTACGTCGGCGCGCACGTTGGGCACCTCGTCCAGTATTTCGTCGATCCGGTCCAGCTGTCCCATCTGCTTCAGCTGGTTCTGCAGGTTTGAGAGCATCCCGCCGGGAATCTGGGCGGCGAATATCTCATCGTTGTGGGCCGGATAGCCGAGACCGGAGAGCAGGCTCCGCATCAGCGTCACCGCTTGCGATAGGTCCCGCGGCCCACCGGCTTGCACGAGCTTGAGTATCCCCTCCACCTGTCCCCGATCAACGTCCTCGAACACCAGAGGGCGATACGTCCTGTTCTCAGGTGCGACATACTGCTCCAGCTGAGCGAAGATGCCGAAGAGCCTGGCCTGCGCCTGGAGGATCAGCGCCTTGTCGAGACCGTGGTCGATGCCCAACGCCTCGGCAAAGACGATGAGCACCTCCACCGGCGGGTGAGACGGGCCACCGGCGAACGGCGTGATGGCGGTGTCGACGCAGTCCAGCCCGGACATCATGGCGATGACCGCGTTGAGTGTGGCCACGCCCGTGGTGGTGTGACTGTGGAAGGTCACCGGCACGTGGAGGTTGGCCGCGAGCTGCCGGAAAAGGCCGGTGGCACTCTCCGGGGTGAGCAGCCCCGCCATGTCTTTGATCGCGATTCGGTCGGCCCCCTCGGATTCCAGCTTGAGGGCCAGGTCGATGAAGTGGGCCGTGGTGTGGATGGGGCTGACGGTGTAGCTCAGGGCAGCCTCAACCGTGCCGCCGTAGGCCTTGGTGGCCAGCAGCGCTATCTGCAGGTTGCGCCAGTCGTTGAGAGCATCAAAGATGCGGACGTGACCGGCTCCAGATCTGACGGCTTCCTTGACGAAAGCGATGACGAGGTCGTCCGGGAAGGGCTGATAGGCAAACAGATTCTGCCCGCGCAGGAGGATGCGGAACTGGTTCGGGCGACGGAGGGCCTCGGCCAGAGCATCCAGACGGGCCCAGGGATCCTCGTTGAGGAAGCGGACGCAGCTATCGAGGGTTGCGCCGCCCCAGAGCTCGTGGGCGGCGTAGCCGGCGTCCTTGGTGAGCTCCAGGACGCCGAGGGCTTGGGCTGTGGTCATGCGCGTGGCTGCCAGGCTTTGCTGGCCATCACGCAGGGTCAGGTCGGCGAAGTGGATTTGGGTCAAGGCTGGCTCCCGCGGTGTCGTGTCGTGCGCGGGTAGTCTAGCCTGGGAGCGGAGTGGGGCAAGGTGCGAGGAAGGCGTGCCCGGCATCCGTCAGCGCGCAGTGACGGCTCGGCCTCAAAGGCCACCCGTGCGCTGAGTGCCTCACTGAGGCGCCACTACGAAGGCGGGCAGGAGCCGAGGCGTTCCTACAGGAGGGCCCAGAGAAGGCAGGTGCCCATACCGAGTGTGCCGGCGATGGCTGGGCCGGGTAGAGACCAGAAGGCGGGTAGCCCCACGGCCTCGAGCACGATGGTGAGTCCGTAGACCAAAACGAGCGAGGGTGGGGCCGCGGACAGATCAGTACCGAGGAGACCGGCGAGCCAGGTGATGAGGGCCGCGACGACGGACCAACCGACGTAGTTGGTCCAAGGGATGCCGAAGTAGCGCGGGCGCGGTGCATCCCCATCCCACGTCCAGAGGCCCCAGGCGACCATCTGTGGATCGAGGTAGAGGTCCCAGGCTGTGAAGGCAAGGGCACTGGCGAGGATGAAACTGAGTCCGGATGTGCGCCCGGCGATCTGTGCCCCGACCACCCACGCCGGCGGGAGCATCATGAACCAGGCCAGCGGGATCGGGACAGGGACGTGACCGACCTGGGGTTGCAGGAGGGGCGTGTACTCATACGGACCAAATGGAAGGTCCGTGTGGGCGCCGGCGAACTCGGCCAGCCATCCCACTGCCGCCACCATGAACAGAACCCCCAGCGTCTGAGCCCAGCCCCAGGTAGGTACGAGGATAGCGACGACGGTGCCGGCCTGTAGGACAACGCTGATCGATGTGCAGGCCGTTCTGGCTCGCTCGCCATACCGGCCCTCGAGGGTGGGCATGCTGAGCATGGTGAGCAGCCACCCCACCAGGAAGACGACGGCGGGTACCGGTAGCGCTGTCAGCACTGCAGCTATGGGGTCCGACACGGAATGCCTCCTCTCAGCGTGTGCGCTGCCCTACACCCAGCTCTCTGACGCTGCCAACGATCTCCATGCCCGCGTAGCTGCCGGAACCGGCGAAGACAGTCGAGCCGTTTCGGCGGCGTGTTAGCGTTACGTCAACCGACCCGCTCAGGGTCTCCGGCACGGGACGTGCCATATCGGCAGTGCTGGGTCCTCGCAGTGCGCCGGTTTCAGCCCGGTGACCGACAAGCTCCAGGCGGTACTGGGTATCCTCCAGTGCCCACGCCACCTCAGCGCTTGAGACCGTCAACATCGTGGTCCTGGCCCCCGTGTATGTGGCAAATCGGTGAAGCTCACCCCCGACGAGCAAGCCCACGATGAAGCCGGGGAAGCTGCGCCCGAGCCACGGGATACGGGCGATGGAGGCGGTGAGACAGGTCCCGGGTCTTTCGAAGTGGTTGGTCTGCATCCACACCCATGCCGACGGGAAAGCCCGTCCCCAGTCCTTCTCGATGTAGCCGCGCCCTTTCTCGAAGTCCACCGTCCCCGCACCTGTCTGGAGGCAGCCGCTCAGACCGTGGTCGAGGCTCAGGACCCCGTGGTAACATTCCATCCGCGGCACCCACGCGTACCATCCCATGATACCTGGTGACAGGATCTTCACGGGCCAGGGTTGCGGATCGATGAAGCCGATGTGCCCCGCGAGGGGTATGTCCGCATCTCCAAGGTCCAGTGTCATCCCACGTGCTGTGAAGTGGTTGGGGCCGATGCGAACATCGAGGGCGTCCGGACTAGCGCTGAAGGCCTCCAGTGGATAGGTGAGATAGGAGGTCGCTCCTGTGACGCCGTCCAGCACCTGGACAAAGCTGTGTGGGCCCAGGCGACTGGACCCTTCTGACAGGGAGACGCCGGGGATCACGGCATACCGCCGCTGTCCCACGGCATCGACGACCTTGAAGTACCAGCCCTCGAAGTAGGGTGCGCGAAGGCCGAGACCGTGATAGCCTTCAGGGTGCATGGTCCCGCGAAGCCGGTCAATCATTGGTGTTGTCCCTTTCTGCGGCCGCTGTGGCGAAGCACCTGATCCGAATGGCCACCTGATCCCACGAAGTCGCCGAGGTCCGCGTCAGCTCATGGCCGCCGTCGAGCTGGTGATAGGCCATCGTCGACCGGAACCTGCGCACGAAGTCACGTGTGTTGGCCGGGAGCGCCACGTCGTCCTGGCGGCCCTGCAGCACGAGCGTGGGCATTGAGATGTGCCGCGCGGCGGACAGCGCGAGTCTACCCAGTGCGGCCAGCCGACCGAGAACGCGTGCGGGCACGACCAATCGGCGGATCGTGGCTCGCGTGTCGGCATCGTCCAGGTCTAGATCGGGCACCAGCTCGTGGATGCTCTGGCGGAGCTCCTGATTGTCGGTATCGATAGTGCGGAACGGCCGCACGCCGATGTCCAGGTACTCCAATACGGGCGCCAGCGCGCGCAGCGGGCCGGCCAGCGGGAGGCGGACAAACGGTGAGAAGAGCACGAGACCGGTCGGGTTCAGCTCCGGCGCCAAGGCTGCGGCTATCGCGGCTCCCATCGAGTTGCCGATCAGCAGACACGGCGACACAGTTGCAGCCAGGTCGCCGTACGCGGCGCGCACCGTGTCGAGCCAGACGGTGCGATCTATGTCGAAGAGTGTGTCGAGGTCGGCCCCGTGCCCGGGCAGCAGCGGCACGGACACGGTCCATCCCATCTCGATGAGCAGGTCGGCCACGGGCCGCATCTCGTCGGGCGTGCCGAGGAAACCGTGGATCAGCAGTGCGCCCGGTCGGCCGCCATTGACGGCGTACGCCCTGTGTCGCGGGCTGTCAAAGACGTGCCGGAAGGTCTCTATGGCCTCACGGGTCGCCTGACTGGGTGGCTTTGGCACCGGATCGTCGCCTGCTGCCGCTCAGCGCCCTGTGGATCTGGTCGCGCGGTCGCTACGTGGCGAATGATAGCCCACCACACTGGATCGCCACCAGATCGCCGGCAGCCGGCGCATCTTGCCGAGCCGCGTGGTGTGCGCGCGCCGGCTGAAGACGTCCATCCTGTGCGACTCGATGTCGTCCAGGATACCGGCATAGAGCTCGGCTGCGGCGCCGATGGCGAAGCGCCCATCGCGGTGGAGGTGCCGGATCCCCGGCAGGGCCTCGGCATAGAGGGCCCGGACGCGGTCGATCTGAAAGGTCATGAACCGCCGCCACTCTCCCGTGGCGATGCCTCTGCCAACGTCCTCGGGCACGAGACGGAAGTCAGCCAGCTCATCGAGGGGCAGGTAGAGACGCCCCGCGCGCCAGTCCTCGGCGACATCGCGCAGGATGTTGGTCAACTGGAGTGCGACCCCTAGCTTGACGGCATAGGGCACGGCGTCGGGACCTGAGAAACCGATGATGTGCATCGCCATCAAGCCCACGGTGGACGCGACGCTGTAGCAGTAGGTCGCCAGCTCATCGAAGGTGGCGTAGCGGGTCTGTGTCAGATCACGGGCAACGCCGTCGATCAGCTGCTCGGCATAGCCGGCGGGTATCCCGTAGGATGCTTGGACATCCTTCCAGGCCAGAGCGAGGGGATCGTCGGGCGCGGGCGGACCACACAGGGTGTGCTGCCGCCACGCGGTCAGGTCGTCGAGAGGAGACGCGCCTCCGTCGACGCAGCAGCGATCGACGATATCGTCGGTCGTGCGGCAGAATGCGTAGAGTGCGCGCACGGCCTCCCGCTTGGGCTGAGGGAGGAGGGCGGAAGCGAGGTGGAACGTGCGGCTGTGGGAGGCTGTGACCGCCTCGCAGAGACCATACGCGTCGGCGAGATGGGCCCTGGTGGTGCTCGGGATCGGCTGGGCCGGTGGCTCCTCCAGACTCTCATAGGCCCAGGTCAGGAGCTGGTTCTCCCAAGATGCTGTGGTCATCGGAGGCGTTGCTCTGAGTCCCCGTCGAAGAAGTAGAGGGCCTCGGTGGGGAAATGCACGTCGACGGGGTACCCCGGTGTGAGTCGGATGTCCTGGGGCGCAGTGACGCTGCAGGCGAATCCCTCCGCGCTGACGTAGGCGGTCTGCAGGCGGCGTCCGAAGTCAGGCTCCACCACGTCGATAGTGCCTGTGAAGGTGAGTCCCTCGGTCGTCTCCCCGTCGCCCCAGATGCGCGCTGCCTCCGGGCGTATGCCCACCGTGATGGCCTGCCCGGCGTGCACCACGTCCGCGATGGCGTCAGGCAGGTCGTAGACGCCGGCCCCGAGCTGCAGTCGTCCGTCAGAGATGGTGCCGTCCAGGAGGTTCATCGGTGGTGTGCCCAGGAAGCCGGCCACGAAGGCGTTGACGGGGTCGGCCATAACGTCACGAAAGGTTCCGACCTGCTCGATCCGCCCGGCGCGCATCACGGCCACACGGTCACCCAGCGCCATCGCCTCGACCTGGTCGTGAGTCACGTAGATGGCGGTGATGGCGAAGGTGTGCAGCAGGCGTTTGATCTCGACGCGAGTGCTCGCGCGCAGCTTGGCATCGAGGTTGGAGAGGGGCTCATCAAAGAGGAAGAGCACGGGCTGGCGGACCAGCGCCCTGGCGATGGCAAGGCGCTGCTGCTGACCGCCCGAAAGCGTGCCGGGCTTCCGGCGCAATAGGTCCTGGAATCCGAAGCCCATCATCTCCGATGTAGAGCGGATGCGTTCCTCTGCCTCCGCGTCGGGTGCCTTGTTCATCTTGAAGAAGAAGTTCAGGTTCCCCTGCCCGTAGAAGTGGGGGTAGAGAGCATAACTCTGGAAGACCATGCCGATGAAGCGTTCTTTGACGGGTACATCGCTGACATCCTTCTCGTCATACAGCACGGTGCCGTCGTAGTCGGCGAGGCCGGCGACGACACGCAGCAGCGTGGACTTTCCGCAGCCCGATGGGCCGACCACCACCACCGTCTCGCCGTCCTCGACCGTGAGGTCGAGGCCATCCAGCGCAAGGACGTTCCCCTCTGTCTCAGCCACCGAGTCACTGCTCTCCCGCACGATCTTGTCGGGGAAGGGCATCCGATTGAGGGTCTTGCCGATCCTCAGACCCGTTGGGAAGACTTTGGTCACGCCTTCAAGCTGGATCTTGGCCACGTGATCTCCTGAGATTGCCGCATCGCGCGAGCCCACCGAGAAGCCAGGCTGGAGCCTGGAGGTCCCAGGTTGGTCCGGTGGCGGTTCGCCGGGGTTGTCGCATCAGTAGAACAGGTAGTCCCAATCCTGTCCCGTAAGGTCATTCCAGGCGAAGTCGGGCTGCACGATGGCGTCACCATATGCAGCCACCGGCTGCCCAATAGCCTTGTGGATCGCCATCATGCCGCGGCGATCCCCCATCAGCACGGCGCCCGCCAGGACGCCGTCGTCGACCCTGAACTTGCGGTAGGCCGTTTCCGACGTCTGGAGGTGGACTTCGCCTCCTTCGACATTGGGGTCACCGATGTAGGCGTAGTTGAGGTTGTAGATGATCGAAGCATTGAAGAACGGAAACTCAGCGAGACTGGCGTCGACCCCGGTCATGCTGCACCCGGCGACCTTGCCCTGGCGAGCGCAATCGAGCCAGATGCGCGTCCCCATCCAGCGGTCCAATGCCGGCTTGTAGGTCTCCGTGCAGTCACCCGCCGCGTAGACATCGGGCAGGTTGGTGGCGCAGTGCGCATCGACCCTGATGGACCTCCCTACCTCCAGGTCCGGGATTGCCGGATAGCGTGCTCGTACGCCGACAGACTGTACGAAGATGTCGAACGGCCATTCAGCCCCGCTGCGCAAGTGCGCGACGCTGTCCTCGACGCGCTCGACGGTGTCGCCCAAGAAGAGCGTCACCCCGTCCGCCGCGATGCGCTGCTGCAGCCATTCGCCGGCCGGCTGGTCGAGCAACGGTGGGCCGACAAAATCCAGCAACTGCACGATGGCGATGTCGTGCATCCCGATCTCGACGAGCCCCCCGGCAAGCTCCAGTCCCAACACGCCCCCGCCGAGCACAAGGACACGCGACGTCGGCGAGATGTGCGCCTTGATGTCACGGGCATCGTGCCACGTTCTGTAGGCCAGGTCACCGGTCAGGCCCTCAATGGGTATACGGTTGGGGCTCGCGCCGGTTGCGATGAGCAGCTTGTCATAGCGTATCTGGCGCTCGTCGTCCAGGGACACGCCCTTGGCTTCGGGGTCCACGCCGGTGACGGACCCGGGTATGGTTTCGAAGCCCATATCATCGTAGAAGGCCGGCGTTCGCGCGCGGATCATCTCGTCGGTGCTGGCCTCCGAGATCCACTCCGAGAGCGAGGCGCGGTAGTAGTAGGGATCCGGCTCGTCGGCGATGATACTGACGACACCATCGGGATCGACCTTGCGTATCTCCTGCGCCGCGGAGATGCCTGCCACGCCGTTGCCGATGATGACGTAGCGTGTGTCGCTCACAGCGCACCTCCCCGCGTGGCGTGCTCCGGTCGCGCTGCTACCTCCGCGCGCGTCGCGAGCTCCGCGGCGACCATCAGCTCCCACAGAGGGACGTCGGCCTTCTTGAAGGGCTCCTTGAACGACTCCCAACATGTGACGCACTCGACGGCCATGCCCTCGGCGCCGCGTTCCCGAACGACCTCCAGCTTATCGTGGTGGAGTTGTTCGTTGAGCTCGTGGTTGGCGTGCACGTTGTAGTATCCGCAGCAGACGCACGCGTTGGGGTCGTCGGCGATCTCGACCACATCAGCGATCCGGGCCAGGAGCTGTCGGGCGGGATCGGGTTTGCCCAGCTTCTTGGTGACATGGCACGAATCGTGGATGGCGATGGGGGTGTCAAACTTGCGCCATGTGAGGGTGTCCGCGTGTTGCAGCAGCCACTCGGGCGTCGTCAGAGGCTGCCAAGATGCGCCGGTCTTCTTCTTCAGCCGCACTAGGGCTGCATAGCATTCCGCGCAGCCGGTCACAACGGTCTCCGGGTTCGCTTCCTCGATGAGCTCTTGAAGGTGGGAGATCATCTGCTGCCCGTAGCCCATTCGCCCAGTGAGGTATTGGGGCCATCCGCAGCAGGAGCGGACCCCGGCGAGTACCTCGTAGTCGAGCCCCAGTCGATCGGCCAGCTGGAGTGTGGCGCCCGGTGCCTTGGATGGTGAGAAGACGTAGCACCCAAAGTAGAAGAGGAGTGGTTTCTGCTCCAGCTTCGCCTGGTCCACATACTTGCCCAGTGGGCCGGCCAGGAGTCGCGCGACGACATCGTAGAGGGTGATAATCAGGTCCTGATCCTGCCGACCCTTCAGCATGTAGTAGTTGCGCCACTGCTTGGGGATCGAGGGGAGCATCGCCTTGAGCATCAACATCATGTGGTCTCGCTGGACGCCCGCCGGACACGCCAAGGTGCAGTCGCCGCACTGAACGCACTCGGTGACGAAGGTCTTGACGCGGTCAGTCCAGACGCCGGAGACGAGGACTGAGTCCAGCTCGTTCTGGTTGACCTTCAGCCGGTTGACAGGGCAGACGCGCATGCAGTCGTTCGAGCCAATGCAGTTGTCCAGCCCGAAGTCGACGATACGTTTGAGGCTAGCCTCGTACTCGCTGCCATCCCACTTCATTGCGCTGTCTCCTCTGCAGTCTCAGCGGCTGCTTTTTTCCGGCGATTCAGGACGGTCGCGACGATGGGTGTCCCCACGATGAAGAAGGCGTTGAGCGCAATCGCCAGGATGAACTGCCACGATGTGGGATCGGCGATGGCGTCGCCGAGCAGCACGAGGGATACACTACCGGGGATGATGCCGACCGCGGTGGCGAGGAGGAAGACGGGCACGGGGATCTGCGTCAGACCGGCGATGTAGTTTTGCACCTCCCAGGGGATGATGGGGATCAGCCTCATCATCATCACGAATACGAAGCCTCCCTGGCCCTGGGACTGCTTGTAGAAACTCTGCAGTCGTTCGCCCTTGAGCTTGGATGCCACCCACTCCTGGCCGAGCTGACGCGACATCGAGAAGGGAATCAGAGCTGAGAGCGATGCCACGCAGATCACCAGGATGGAGCCCCAGAGCGCGCCGAAGAGCAGCCCGCCCAGAGGAGAGAGGAAGGTGGCGATGCCGGGGATAGGGGAGCTGGCGATGTAGATCACGGCGAAGACCACGGGCGCCCACGGGCCGAAGCTGCCGACGAAGTCCTGAAGATTGTCGGTGCTCAGCCGGCCGTACCGGCCGAAGTAGGCCCAGATGACGGTGCCCAGAAGGCCGATGACCACGATGATCAGTGGGATGTGGAACCAGGTTCTGTGCTTTGGTTCGACTGTCTCTGACACGATGTGCCTCCCTATCTCGTCCCGGCGCGACCACGGTATCGAATGCCGTCGGGTCCCTCGTTTTCTCTCTCTCGGCTGGATCGGTAGAGCCTTGCGATGTCTTCGGCCGTCGCGCCCAAGTAGATGTAGCGGAAGCAGTACCAGATGGACAGCAGCCCCTGCCTGAGGACGCCGTTCTCCATAAGTCTGCGGCTTGAAGAGACCACACGCGGGCCGACCATGCGAATCTTCCCCTTTTTGGCCAGCGTGCGCGACATCTCGAGGTCCTCCATCAGCGGCAGCTCCTGGAACCCCCCTACCTCATCGAACATGGCTCTGGTCATGAATTGGCAGCGGTCGCCGTGCACGAAGAACCAGTGCCCGAAGTTGTGAACGCGGTTCAGGAGGAAGAGGACGAGTCCCCAGGCGGGTTCATATCGGCGCTGGAAGGCCCCCCCACTCACCTCGTCCCGGCGCAACGCCTCGATGACGGCGTCCCGCCAGCCCGCCGGCAGCTGGGTGTCTGCGTGGCAGAAGAGCAGGATCTCCCCGTGCGATACGCCGGCGCCGTGGTTCTGCTGCACCGCGCGTCCCCGCGACGACCGGGTGACGCGGACGCCGTGCGGCACCATCTCCGGCGTGCCGTCAGTGCTGCCACCGTCCACGACGATGATCTCGACCTCGGACGACGCGTAGTCTCGACGCGCGCACTCTACGCACCGAGCGATGTTCTCGGACTCGTTGAGCGCGGGGATGATGACCGAGACCAGCACGCTCTTCGTTCCTCCCCCCTGGACACTTGGATGCACTGGAGTTGCGCCTCCTTACGTCTCCGGCCTCGAGAGCGCCGTCTGTCGTCGGTCGCGCCAGGCCTTGTAGTCATCGATGACGTCCATGTCGGCAAGCTGTGGTAGTCGAGCCAGAGATACGCCACGCGCATCCGCCAGTTCTTCTGTTCGTCGCCGGACCGTGTCGGTGCTCCAGGCGATACCCTCGAACAGATCAGCCCCCGGCGCGCGCATCCCGATGAGGTAGTAGCCGCCGTCCGCCGCGGGACCGATGACACCGGGCAGCCGGTTTGGGCCAACCGACCGGCGTAACTCCGCAAATGCGGCGCACACCACCGTGGCGTCCAGCCCCGGCATGTCACTGCCGGTGAGGACGACGGCCTCGGCCCCCTCGCCGAAAGCCTGCTGGAACGATGCGTGCATCCGGTCGCCGAGCGCCCCCTCGATCTGAGGGCGTACCATCAACTCAGGGAACGCGTGGGCAAAGGCGACCGTGTCTGCCGGCGACGCCACCGCCAGCTCCACGGTCATCTCGGGCGGGTGTGCCGTGGCGATCTCGTGCAGGTAGCCGTACAGCAACCTTGCATAGACGCCTGCAGCCTGTTCAGGGCCGATGGCCGCGCCAAGTCGCGTCTTGGCGTAACCGGGCAATGGTCGCTTGGCGTAGATGATGAGGTGTTGGCGCAACTGTCGCTCTCCTTGATCGTCGTCAAGCTGCGTGCACGCCCGTGCTCAGGTAGGGATCGAACATCTCCCGTTGGAAGGCCAGGTTCAGGTAGTCGGTCACCTTCCTGAATGTGTCGGCGTTTCTGACAGCGTGCTCGCCCGTCTGGTAGCTCACCCACGCCATCGCCGACCAGGAGATGCCGCGTAGATAGTTGAAGGGATCGCGCAACCTGACGCGGTCATCGATGGTGTCCCGCAGGTGCGCGTCGCGGATGCCGCCCTTGTAGGTTTTGATGAAGCGGCGCTTGGCGTCCGGTGTCATCCGGTAGTCTGTCTTCCACAGCGTCGTCATCGGGGCGCAGAAGTGTGAGAGATCTTGGGAGGGGTCGCCGTAGAGGGGCTTCTCCCAATCCACGAGGTAGAGCCGGCCTTCCTCGCGGTCAGCGATGAAGTTGCCTGAGTTGACCTCAGTGTTGATGATGCACGGCCAGGGATCGGCCACGAAGTATGCCTCGGCGTGGCGTGCCTCGGCCGCCCAGGTCAGTACATCGGCCAGGTAGTCCCTGAGCCCCGGATCGGCCAGCTCCGACTCGAGGTAGACCGGGAGGAGACGTGCGCATTCGTGGTAAGTCATGGTCAGCGGGCGCTCCTCCGCAATCAGGTGGCTGCCCCCTGCTGGGATGTCCAGTGTGTGGATGCGGGCGAAAAGGCGTGCGGCGTCCTCCAGGTCTCGTGTGTAGTCCATCCGGCCACCTGGCAGGAAGGACATCGCCAGCACGCCGTAGGGGAGGTGTGACCGGCTATCGTCGACCGCAAAGGGCACGGGCGTGACGCCCGAGGAGATCAACAGCCGCAGCGCGTCATACTCGTAGACGATCTGGTCCTCGCGCTGGATCTGTGAGCCGATGTTGACGCGCAGCACCCAGCGGCGGTTTCCCTGCCGGACGGTGTAGTTCAGGTTGTACTCGCCCTGGGCCAGGGGGATCACGTCGAAGGGGGCCGCAGGGGTCCAGTCGGGGATGCCCTGGAGGCGGTCGTCAAGCAGGTACTCGCGGACCCGGGGCAGAAGTGTGGCGAGATCCATCGTCGCTGCCCGAACCTATATCCACCCGAGCAGCGCGGCGAGGATTGGGATGAGGATGGCCGTCAGGATGCCATTGAGTCCCATCCCCAGACCCGAGAAGGCGCCCGCCTCCTCGCTGCTCTCAAAGGCACGCGCGGTGCCGATTCCGTGCGACGCCACGCCGATGGCGAAGCCGCGTGCGCTTGGGTCCCGCACCTTGAGCAGGTCCAGGAGCGGCTCTCCGATGATCGCACCCAGAATGCCGGTGAGGATCACCAGGACGGCGGTCAACGGGGGGAGGCCACCGAGCTTCTCCGAGATGCCCATCGCGATGGGCGTGGTGACCGACTTCGGCGCAAGCGATCTGAGTGTGGGGCCCGAGGCGCCCAGTGCGGTGCCTAGCGCGACCGCGGAGAGGATGGCCGTCAGCGATCCTGCCACCAGCGCGATGACGAGCGGGCCCAACATGCTGCGGAGCTTTTCCATGCGCTGATGCAGCGGCACAGCCAGCGCTACGGTCGCGGTCCCCAACAGAAAGTGTATGAACCGCGTGGCGTCGAAGTACGTCTCATAGGCGGTCCGGGTGACCAATAGCAGCGTGGCGACGGCCAGGATGCTGAGAAGCACCGGGTTGGCCACGGGGGATCGGGCGCGGTCGCAGACCCAGCGGGCGCCCAAGAAGGCCAGGAGCGTGACCGTCAGCCACATCAGTGGCGACGCTGCCACGGCACGCCAGAGAGACGTGAGGTCTGTCATGATTGCCTGGTCTGGGACGGGGGCCGGCCCTGCAGGTGGGTGCCGGTCGACCTGAGCACGAGCGCCGTCACGGCAATGGTGAGTACGGTGCTTCCGATCAGCGAGACGCCGATCGGGAGCCACTCCCGGCGTAGAAGGGCCAGATAGGTGATGATGCCGGTGCCGGCCGGTACGAAGAGCAGCGCCAGGATGCCGATCAGCTTCTGGGAGGTGGATGCGAGGGCCTGGGGTGCGTGGCCGCGCAGCAGAAGGGCGACGAAGAGGAGCAGCATGCCCACGACGGGCCCGGGTACGGGCAGCCGGAGGGCTGTCACGGTGAGCTCTCCGAGGAGCTGGAAGAGCAGCAGGATGGTGAGGCCGGCGATCATTGGTCCCTCAGGTCAAGGCGTGGTCGGGAAGCTGCGATCCGGGCTGGAGCCGAGACTGCCCGTTTGCGGCCCCAGCAAAGGTCGGACTACGGTGTCAGGATATCCCTAACCCTCAGGGAGTCCAGCGCCTGGTTAGGCGGTTGTCGGCGCGGCCGGTTCGGTGGAGCACTCCTGGGCTAGGTCACCGTGCCAGAGGCGCCGCATCTCCTCGCTGGTCTCAAGGAGGTCGCAGAGCGGCCCTTGCGCCTCAACCCGACCGTCTTTGAGCACGATGATGTGGTCGGCTCGCTGCAGCGCGACGCGGCGGTGCGAGACGGCGAGGCAGGTAACGTCCTCACGCTCGAAGATGCGTTCCCACAGTGTGCGTTCTGTCTCCACGTCGAGGGCGCTGGATAGGTCGTCGAACACCAGGAGCTCAGGCTCGCGTGCGAACATCCGCGCGGCGGCTGTCCGCTGTATCTGTCCGCCGGAGAGTTTGACACCCTTGGGGCCCACCTTGGTATCCAAACCCTCATCGAACTCGTCTAGATCGTAGTCGAGCACTGCCAGGCGGGCAGCGGCGAACACGGCGGCGTCATCCCTGTCGAGCCCCATCAGTATGTTGTCGCGCAGCGAGTCGCTGAAGAGGCGCGGGACCTGCGCCGTGTACGCTGCCCGTGGTGGTGTGAACCAGTCGGCGGGGTTATCCACCGGCCTGCCGTTCCAGCGGATGTCGCCCTCGTCCTTGGCCAGCAACCCAAGGAGCGCTCGGAGCAACGTGGTCTTGCCCGACCCGATGCGGCCTGTTACGACCGTCAGGGTGCCTGGCCGAAGGTGAAGGTCGACATCCTCGATACCATTGTCGGTGCCGGGATAGTGGAATCCGAGCCCGGTCGCATCCAGCGTCCTCAGGTGGTCCTCGGGGCGCTTCTTGGGGTAGACGACATCCGGGAAGTTGCCGTCCATGTAGACGGG
>Ga0180429_10001803_pt1 | contig 17955 bp, 15 predicted proteins | sample SS_ome_FD_132428 | JGI IMG/M metagenome (GOLD analysis project Ga0180429, IMG submission 132428) | Hypersaline lake sediment archaeal communities from the Salton Sea, California, USA - SS_1_S_1 metaG | ecosystem: Environmental > Aquatic > Non-marine Saline and Alkaline > Hypersaline > Sediment ...
CCTGGGGGACTCCTCGGGGTGAATCGGAACGGCGGCCAGAATAACAAAATCAACCGTACTTTTTTGGCATAATTGAGCGTGAACCGCCGGTCCGCAGCAGCGGACGCGTTGCCATGAATGGATTCTGCAATGCAAGACCATACAAAACGATTCTTTGAACTCGCCCTGCACAAGGGCAACCTGAAATTCGGCAGCTTCACGCTGAAGTCAGGCCGGATCAGCCCCTACTTCTTCAATGCCGGCGGATTCGATGACGGCGCGTCGCTGGCCGGACTGGCCGCCTGCTACGCCGACGCGATCGTCGATTCCGGCCTGGAATTCGACATGCTTTTCGGTCCGGCGTACAAGGGCATTCCACTGGCTGCTGCAACCGCCATGGCCCTGCATCAGAGGCATGCGCTGAATGTCGATTATGCTTTCAACCGAAAGGAAACCAAGGATCACGGCGAGGGCGGGATCATCATCGGCGCCCCGCTGCACGGCCGGGTGCTGATCATTGATGACGTCATCTCGGCCGGCACATCGGTGCGCGAGTCCATCGCGCTCATTCAAGCCTCTGCTGCGCAGGCCGCCGGGATCGTGATTGCTCTCGACCGCCAGGAACGGGGCGCTGGAAGCCGCTCGGCGGCGCAGGAAGTCCGTGAAGAACAGGGCATTGCCTGCCTGTCGATCGCCGGGCTCGACGACCTGATCCTGTTCCTCTCGGCCAGCGACACAGCCGGCATCGACATCGACGCCATCAAAACATACAGGGACCGATATGGAATTCAGAACTGAACAACTCGTGGCCCTGCTCGCCACGCTGCTCGTCGTAACGGGCGTTCATGCCCAGAAGGTTTACCGCTGGGTCGACAAGGACGGCAACGTTCACTACACCGAAAGCCTGCCGCCGGACCATGAAGACACCGGGCACGACGTATTGAACCGGCAGGGCATCGTGCTCGACGAAAACCTGAAGCTGACCCCCGAGCAGGAAAAGCCCGAGAAAACCGAAGAAGAAGCAAAAGCAGACGAAGCCGGCAGCCTGCCGCGCGACTCTTCCGGCCTGCCGAGACCGAAGCCGCTCTACTCCGAAGCCGAAAAACAGGCGCGCATGGATAACCTGCTGCTGCTGCGCTTCGATTCCGAACAGGAAATCGTCGACGCCATGAACGTCGAAATCCGGCAACTCAACTACGACCGGGGGCTGCTCGAGGGATCCCGCGACAGCGCGAAAAAATCCTACCGGGACCACTTGCGTGTCGCGGCCAACAAACAGCGCGCCGGAAACGCGGTCAGCGATGAGGACAGGCGCCAGATGAAAGAGATCAAGTCACAGCTGGACCAGGTCAATCGCGAAATCGCGGGCCTGGACCGGCGTGAAGACCGGATCCGCGCCGAGTTCCAGAAGACGCTCGACCGCTACCGCGCCCTGCTGGAAAAGTACTCCGAGGAAAACCCGGGTTGACCGGAGGGGGGTGAATGTTCACTCGCTGCCCCGGCTGCTCGACGGTTCACCCCGTGAACGCCGCACTCCTGGCGCGCCACGGCGGAAAGTATCGCTGCAGCAAGTGCGACAAGGTCTCCAACGCGCTCGACGCGCTCTTTGATGATTGGCCGCAGGCCGGCCAGGCCGGGGCCCAGCCGGGCACGATGCCCGTGCTCGGCTTCGAACTCGACCTGGAACAGGCCCGACAGGCTCGTCATGACCCCGATCCCGGGCAGGCGGCCGACAGCGCGGCCGTTTCACCCCGGCACCCCTCGCTGCTTTCCCGCGTATTGCTGCGCACAGCCTGGCTGGCGGGCGGCGTGCTGGTTGGCGCGATCATCATTTTCAACGTGGCCGAGTTCGCCGGGCAACCGGTCCTTGAAAAACACGAAGTGGAATCGGCGCTGGTCCGGCTGGGCCTGAAAAAGCCGGCACCGGCCGCGGAATTTCGTGACCTCGACCGGATTCACCTGGTCAGCCGGGAACTGACGAATGACCCGGCCCGCCCCGGCGTTCTGCGCCTGCGGGCGACACTGGTCAACCGCGCCGCGCAAGCGCAGCCGTACCCGGCCATCGAAGTGATCCTGAACGACAGCGAGGGCGCCCGCGTTTCGACCCGCCGCTTCGAGGCCGGGGAATACCTCGCGATGCCCCCGGGAGACACACCGATGTTCGCGTCCCAGGCCTACCTGCCTCTAGCCCTCGAACTCGAAGATCCCGGCGAGCAAGCGGTGGGATTTGAGCTCAAATTCCACTGACCTTCGCCATGCAGGTTGTGGTAGGGTTGATCTCTGTTTCAGTACGATCACGTTCGACGAACCTGACTTCATGAGCACTGCGAAAACGCCAGCAGCCGTTGCGGCAACGGACCGGGCGACACCCCTGCGAAAATACGTTCAACGCGCTATTCAGCGTTACCTCGTCGACATGGGCGGATCCCAGCCGGACAACCTCTACCGAACCCTGATGTCGCAGGTCGAGCCGCCCCTGATCGAAGAAGTGCTGAAACACACCGGCGGCAACCAGTCGCGTGCTGCCCGCATTCTGGGCATGACGCGCAATACGCTGCGCTCCAAGATCAAGCACTACGACATCACTCCGGGCAGCAAGTAAAAAATGAACGAGAACAACGAAAGCCACGGCGCGCTCGCGCTGATCAGCGTTTCCGACAAGACCGGCATCATCGATTTCGCCACGCGCCTCGCGGCGTTCGGCTACGGCCTGCTCAGCACCGGGGGCACGGCAAAGGCGCTGGCCGAGGCCGGCCTGCCGGTCACGGAAGTCTCCGGCTTCACGGGTTTCCCTGAGATCATGGGCGGTCGCGTCAAAACCCTGCACCCCAGGGTCCACGGTGGACTGCTCGGGCGTGCCGGCGTGGACGAGGCGGTGATGAGAGAACAGGGCATCCCGCGAATCGACATGGCCGTCATCAACCTCTATCCCTTCGAGCAGGTCACTGCCCGGGAAGACTGCAGTTTCGAGGCTGCCATTGAAAATATCGATATCGGCGGCCCGGCGATGGTTCGCTCGGCCGCAAAGAACTTCGACGCCGTCGCGGTCGTCACCAGTCCTGACCAGTACGAAATGGTTCTTCAACGCCTGCAGGCCGGCGATGGCCGCATTGACCGCAAAACCCGTTATGAACTGGCCGTCGCGGCGTTCAACCGCGTCGCCCAGTACGACGACGCGATCAGCAACTACCTTTCGGCTCGCAGCGAAGACGGTGCGGAATCCGATTTCCCGTCACAGGCAAACAGCTGTTTCGTCAAGGTCGCCGATCTGCGCTATGGCGAAAACCCGCACCAGCAAGCAGCCTGGTACCGCGATCTTTACCCCGCGCCCGGCAGCCTCGCCACCGCGCGGCAGCACCAGGGCAAGGAGCTCAGTTACAACAATATCGGCGATGCGGACGCGGCCTGGGAATGCGTGCGCCAGTTCGATGAAACGGCCTGCGCGATCATCAAGCACGCCAACCCCTGCGGCGCCGCGGTTGCCGGAACCTGCGGCGAAGCGTACGAGCGGGCATTCGCCACCGACCCGACGTCGGCCTTCGGCGGCATAATCGCCTTCAACCGGGTGCTGGATGGAGCGACCGCGCAGGCGATCATCGACCGGCAGTTCGTCGAGGTGCTGATCGCCACGGGTTACGCGGCCGCCGCCCTCGAGGCGCTGCGGTCGAAACCAAACGTGCGCGTGCTGGAAATCGAGGCTGCTCCGGCCGTTCCTCAGCAGGAATCCAGGCGTATCGGCTCCGGCCTTCTGATCCAGACCTCGGACCTCAGGCCGATCACCCCGAACGACTGCCGGGTCGTCACCGAGCTTGCGCCCAGCGACGCGCAATGGCGCGACCTGATGTTCGCCTGGAGAGTCGCCCGCATGGTGAAATCCAATGCCATCGTCTACGCCTCCGATGGCCGCACCCTCGGCGTCGGCGCGGGTCAGATGAGCCGTGTCGACTCGGCGCGTATCGGCCGCTGGAAGGCGGAGGACGCCGGCCTGCCGATCGAGGGCGCGGTGCTGGCATCGGACGCGTTTTTCCCGTTCCGCGACGGCATCGACACGGCGGCCGGGGCCGGCATACGGGCCGTGATCGAGCCGGGTGGCTCGATGCGCGACGACGAGGTGATCGCCGCCGCCAACGAGCACGGCATCGCGATGGTATTCACCGGCCTGCGCCATTTCCGGCACTGACCGGCTTCGCGCAGAGACAAGGAACAAAAGGTAGACATATGAAGGTACTGGTTGTTGGGTCCGGCGGCCGCGAGCACGCGCTGGCATGGCAGGCGGCAAAATCGAAGAAGGTGGAAACTGTCTACGTCGCGCCGGGAAACGCGGGCACGGCTTTCGAACCCGGTATCGAGAACATCCCGCTGTCCGCCGGGGACCTGGACGGCCTGCTCAACTTTGCACAGGAGCGGGGCGTCGGCCTGGCCATTGCGGGACCGGAAGACCCGCTGGTCAACGGCATCGTCGACCGTTTCGAAGCAGGCGGAATTCCCTGCTTCGGCCCGACCGCCGCCGCGGCGCGGCTCGAAGGCTCCAAGTCCTTTGCCAAGGATTTCATGGCCCGGCACGGCATCCCGACCGCCGCTTACGGCAAGTTCACGGATGTCGACGAGGCGGTCGCTTTCATTCGCGAACAGGGCGCGCCGATCGTGGTCAAGGCCGACGGCCTGGCCGCCGGCAAGGGCGTGATCATCGCCCATACCACGGCAGAGGCGGAGGCCGCCGTCACCGGCATGCTGGCCGGCAACGCCTTTGGCGACGCCGGGCACCGGGTGGTGATCGAAGAGTTCCTGGTGGGCGAGGAAGCCAGCTTCATCGTCATGGCGGACGGAAAGCACGTGCTGCCGCTCGCCACCTCGCAGGATCACAAGCCGGTCGGCGATGGCGACACCGGGCCGAACACCGGCGGCATGGGCGCCTATACGCCGGCGCCGGTCGTGACCGACGCCATGCACCGGCGCGTGATGGAGGAGGTCATCCTGCCGACGATCGAGGGCATGGCCGCCGACGGCGCTCCGTTCACGGGTTTCCTGTACGCCGGCCTGATGATCTCGCCCGATGGCGATCCCCGGGTGCTTGAATACAACGTTCGTTTCGGCGACCCCGAAACCCAGCCGATCCTGATGCGCCTGCAGTCCGACCTGGCCGAGCTGTGCCTGGCGGCCGTTCGCGGCGAACTGGACCGGCACACGGCAAGCTGGGACCCGCGCGCCTGCCTGGGCGTCGTGATGGCGGCCGACGGCTACCCCGGCAGCTACTCGAAAGGACACCCGATCCGCGGCCTCGACAGCGACTTTCCGGACCACGTGAAGGTATTTCACGCCGGAACCGCGCTGGACGAGAACGGCGTCGTGACTTCCGGAGGCCGCGTACTGTGCGTCTGCGCGCTGGGCGATAACGTCACCCGGGCCAAGGCGGAAGCCTACGCCGCATGCGGCCGGATCCATTGGGACGGCGCCTTCACGCGCAGCGATATCGGCCAGAAAGCCGTCGATCGCGAACAGGGCAACGCGTAAGGGATGGATGTCTCCCATCTCCTGGAAGAACTGAACGAAGCGCAACGTGACGCGGTCAGCGCCGGTGACGAACACGTGCTCGTGCTGGCCGGCGCCGGCAGCGGCAAAACTCGTGTCCTGATCCACCGCCTGGCCTGGCTGATCCAGGTGAACCACGTGTCGCCGCTGGGCGTCCTGGCCGTGACCTTTACCAACAAGGCCGCCGGCGAAATGCGTGAACGCGCCGGCAGGCTGCTCCAGGTTTCGACCCGGCCGCTGTGGATCGGCACTTTTCACGGCATCGCTCACCGCTTGCTGCGCATGCACTGGAAAGAAGCCGGCCTGCCCGAGACGTTCCAGATCATCGACTCGGAGGACCAGCAGCGCCTGCTGCGGCGCATCATCCGTGACGACGGCATGGACGAAGCACACTGGCCGGCGCGCCAGGCGCAGTGGTTCATCAACGCGCGCAAGGACGAAGGCCAGCGGCCCGATCACATCGAGCACCTCGATCACCCGGTCACGGCGACCTGGGTCCAGGTGTACCGGCGCTACCAGGACCACTGCCGGCGCGGCGGCCTGGTCGATTTCGCCGAACTTCTGCTGCGCGCACACGAACTGTGGCTGGAAAACCCGGCGTTGCTCGAGCATTACCGCAACCGGCTGCAGCACCTGCTGATCGACGAATTCCAGGACACCAACGCGATCCAGTACGCGTGGCTGCGGATGCTCGCGGGCAACAGCGGAAAAGTGTTCGTCGTCGGCGACGACGACCAGTCGATCTACGGCTGGCGCGGCGCGAAAGTGGAGAACGTGCAGCACTTCGTCAACGATTTCCCGGGCGTGCATACCATCCGCCTGGAGCAGAATTACCGCTCGACCGGCACGATACTGGACGCCGCCAATGCACTGATCCGCAACAATGCCTCGCGCATGGGCAAGAACCTGTGGACAGCCGGGGAGAAAGGACAGGCCATATCGCTTTACGCCGCCTTCAACGAGCAGGACGAAGCGCGTTACGTGACGGAACAGATCGAGCAGTGGATCGACGGCGGGCGGCGGGCTGACCAGTGCGCCATCCTCTACCGCACCACGGCCCAGTCCCGCCTGTTCGAAGAACACCTGCTGCGCAAAAACATCCCCTACCGGGTCTATGGCGGGCAGCGCTTCTTTGAACGCACTGAGGTCAAGGATGCCCTGGCCTACCTGCGCCTGCTGCACAACCCCAATGACGACGCCGCGCTGGAGCGCGTGATCAACAAGCCGGTCCGGGCCATCGGCGACAAGACCGTCGGCCTGCTGCGGCTGCAGGCGCGGGAGAGCGGGCTGACGCTGTGGCAGGCGGCACGCGAATGCCTGGCGCAGAAACTGCTGGCGGCCCGCGCCGGCAACGCCGTTCTCGCTTTCATCGAACTCGTCGACGGCATGCGCGAACGCATGTCGGACTGGACGCTGGGCAACCAGATGCAGGGCGTCATCGACGACAGCCGGCTGGCCGATCACTACGCCAAGGAGCCCGCCGAGCGCATGGAAACGCGCATGGAGAACCTGCGCGAACTGGTCAACGCCGCAGACGCCTTCGTGATACCCGGCGAAGACGCCGACGCCGGCCTGAGCGAACTGCAGTCTTTTCTCAGCCACGCCGCGCTGGAAGCAGGCGAAACCCAGGGCGAGAACTGGGAAGACTGCGTGCAGATGATGACACTGCACTCGGCCAAGGGCCTGGAGTTTCCGCTGGTCTTCATCGCCGGCATGGAAGACGGCCTGTTTCCGCACCAGCGCTCGGTCGAGGAATCGGGCGGCCGCCTCGAGGAAGAGCGGCGCCTGTGCTACGTGGGCATGACCCGCGCCCGCGAGCAGCTTTGCCTGAGCTACGCCGAGGTGCGCCGCATGCACGGCCGGGAAAACTACTGCAGGCCCTCGCGTTTTATCGACGAAATGCCGCCGGAACTGATCGAAGAGGTCCGGCCTGCCATCGGCGCGAGCCGGCCCTACCGGCCGGCCCGCCCGGCCGGCGGCGGCTTGTCGCTGGAGAGCCCCTCTGCACCGTTCAAGCTGGGCCAGCACGTCATGCATCCGAAATTCGGCGAGGGCACCGTGCTCGCCTTTGAGGGATCGGGCGATAATATCCGCGTCCACGTTAATTTCCTGGACGCGGGCGCCAAGTGGCTGGTGCTGGCCTACGCAAAGCTCCAGGCCGTTTGAAGCATGGGGTCAGAGTAGCTGGGCTGCCCTGACCCCGGTTTAAACCTACGAAGAGAGAACCAAGATGGCATCACCCATCAAGACCGATATCCCCGCGCGCGAGCGCCTGATCTTTGCACTGGACGTCCCCGACCTGCAGCGCGCTCGCGAACTGGTCGATACGCTGGGAGACTCCGTGGTGTTTTACAAGTTGGGCCTGGAGTTCTTCCTGTCCGGAAACTACTTCGAGCTGGCCGCCGATCTGAAGCGCCGGGGCAAGAAGATTTTTGCCGACCTCAAGCTGTTCGACATTCCTGCAACGGTGGCTTCCGCCGTGCGCCAGCTGGCGCGGCACGACGTCGACTTCTGCACCGTGCACGGCAACGACAGCATGCTGCGAGCCGCAGCCGAAGCAAAAGGGGACATGCAGATCCTGGCGGTGACCGCCCTGACCAGCCTGGACCAGGGCGATCTCGATGATCTCGGCTTTCAGTGCGACGCCCGCACCCTGGTGTTGTCGCGCGCGAAGCGCGCATTGGCGCTGGGCTGCGACGGCGTGGTCTCCTCCGGGCTCGAAGTGCCCGCTCTGCGAGCGTCTGTCGACCATGCCCTGATCACGGTCTGCCCGGGCATTCGGCCAATACTCAACGACGAAGCAAGCGCCGTGAATGACCAGCAGCGCATCGTCACGCCGCAGCAAGCCATTCTCAGCGGCGCGGACTACCTGGTCGTCGGCCGGCCCATCCGCGATGCCGCGGACCCCGGGGCAGCGGCGGAGGCGATCCAGGAACAGATTTCAGACGCATTGCAGTTGTCTTGAAAAGGGCTTGCAAAAGCTAATCCACTGCATTACGATAACGCCGTAACTTCATAAATTTGAATAAAAACTAAACAAGGTAACTGTCGCCAAGAACTAGCCAAGCCAAATTTACGATCCTCTCCGGCTCTGCCGGATTTCCGGGCGGGTGTCCCACCAGCCCGGATTTTTTTTGCCCGTATGGATTAGAATGGTCCGGTCTACGATCCGAAGACGCTCTCTTTCCGGGCCCACGATGCTCAAACAACCCGTAAACCTGGGAATTTTCAAACGGCTGCGGCTGCTGTGGTTCCGAATGCTGCGCGCGATCCTGCACCTGTGGGTTCGCAGCAACGTGCTGCCCACGCCGTTTGAAGAGCTTCGCGTCGACTGGGGGAAACCGGTCTGTTTCGTCATCGACTGGTACGAAACGACCAGCCTGGCCATCCTGGACCGCGTCTGCGAAGAGCGCGCGCTGCCGCGCCCGCGTCATCCGATGGAAACCGGCGCCGGCACCGAACCGCGCTCCTACCTCGCCATGCGCCGCAGGAAAGGCCTGATCATTCGGCGCACCACGGTGCGAAGGCACTCCGAGACACTCAAGCGCCTGGTGGAACAGGTCTGCGAAGGCAAGGCCGAGGAAATCCAGCTGGTGCCGGTGACCATCCTGATCGGGCGCGCGCCGGACAAGGAAACCGGGCTGGCGAAAGTCTTTTTCTCTGAGTCCTGGGAAATCGGCGGGCGCGTCTGGCGCTTCCTGAACTCGATCATAAACGGCCGCCACACCATGGTTCAGTTCGGGCACGCTCTGTCGCTCGCAGAAATGGCCGGGGAAGAGCTGGGCCCGGCGCGGACCCTGAGAAAAGTCTCACGCCTGCTGCGCGTGCACTTTCAACGCCGGCGGGCAGCGGCGATCGGGCCCGACCTGTCGCACCGGCGCACGGTCATCGAACAGGTGCTGCACAGCCCGTCGGTGCAGTCGGCGATAGCCGCGGACGCCAAAAAGAACAAGGCGAGCGAGGATAAGATCCGGTCAAAGGCGCGCAAATACGCTTTTGAGATCGCCGCCAACTATTCCTACACCTTCGTGAGGATCATGTCCTTCGTGCTGACCTGGTTCTGGAACCGCATCTATGACGGGGTCGAACTGCGGCACTTCCAGAATTTCCGCGAGCAGGCGCCGAACTACGAGGTCATCTACGTGCCCTGCCACCGCAGCCATATCGACTACCTGCTGGTTTCCTACTTCGTTTACCACAACGGTTTCGTGCCTCCGCACATCGCCGCGGGCGTGAACCTGAACCTGCCGGTCGTCGGCCGCTTCCTGCGCATGGGCGGCGCTTTTTTCCTGCGGCGCAGTTTCCGCTCCAACAAGCTGTACTCGGCGGTTTTCAACGAGTACTACGCCCAGATCATGTCCAACGGCACCGCCATCGAGTACTTCATCGAAGGCACGCGCAGCCGCACCGGCCGACTGCTGCAGCCCAAGGGCGGCATGCTGTCGATGACGGTGCGCAGTTTCCTCCGCACGCAGTCGCGCCCGGTCCTGTTCCAGCCGATCTACGTCGGCTATGAAAAGCTGGCGGAAGGCAACAGCTACAACGCCGAACTGTCCGGCCAACCCAAGAAAAAAGAGTCGCTGGGCAGCCTGTTCAGGGCGCGCAGCGTTCTCAAGAAACGCTACGGCAAGGTGCACGTGAGCTTTGCCGAACCGATTATCCTGGACGACCTGCTGGACCGCTACGATCCCCAGTGGCGCGAAAACACGATGGACGCGGAGGCCAAGCCCCGCTGGCTCACGCCGCTGGTCAACGAGCTGGGACAGCGCATCCTGACCGGCATCAACGAGGCCACGCATGTCAATGCGATCAACCTGCTGGCCCTGGTCCTGCTGACCACGCGCAAGCTGGCGCTCGGCCGGGAAGAACTCGAAGACCAGTTGGAGCTGTTTCTGAACCTGTTCAGGGACCACGACTATTCCGACCGCCTTACGCTCACCGCCCGGTCGCCCGAAGAAATCGTGCAGTACGGGATCGACATGGGCGTGATCGAGTCGCGCGACAATCCGCTGGGCGAGATCATCGCGGTCAAACAGGACCAGTCCGTGCTGCTCACCTATTTCCGCAACAACATCGCACACCTCGCCGCGATGCCTTCACTGGTGGCCAGTTGCTTCCTGAACGCGCGCCGCATGAGGATGCGGGATGTGCGGCGCATTGCGCTGGCGGTGTTTCCTTTCCTCAAGGCGGAGCTCTACCTGCCGTGGAGCGAAAAGGAGTACGTCGAGAACGTCGAGGGCTGCCTGTCCTGGCTGCTGAAGCATGGACTTCTGCTCCAGGGTGAAAAAGAAGATGTTCTCGAGCGGCCGGAGGGCGGTTCGCGCGAGGACCTGCAACTGCGCATCATGGGCAACGCGCTGCTGCAGACCTTCGAACGCTACTACATCACCGTGGCCGTGCTGGCCAAGAACGGTTCGGGCAAGCTCAGCCGCAACGAACTGGAACGGCTCTGCATCCTGACCGCACAGCGCATCTCACAGCTCAATGAATTCGCAGCGCCTGAATTCTACGACCGCTACCAGATCCGGCAATTCATCAACCTGCTTGTCGAGACGGGTGTGCTCGGCAACGACAGCGAGGGCAAGCTCGAATTCAACGCGGTCATCGACCAGCTCAACGACGATGCGCGGTTCATCCTGAACGAGGAAATCCGCTACAACATCATGCGGGTGGCCCCGCAGGTGCTGGCGCAGCAGGACCTGGGATCAATGCCGTCACCCCGGTCCTGATCCGGAAACACGTTGCACAATGGACGAGGCCACGGCTATTCGCTGCGCCTCGTCACCCTGAAAATCGCCTGGCGACCAAGGCGGATGGGAATGTCAGGCATCCATATCCGGGATCAGCTGGGATTCGAGGAAAGCGATCCAGTCTTTCAGCTTCAATTTACGCTTTTTCAGCCGCGTCAGCTGAAGCTGGTCGACAGCGGGGTCTTCGGCGAGACGCGCGATGGCCTCGTCGAGGTCGCGGTGCTCCTCGCGCAATTCCGCGATCAGGTGTGCGACTTCCGCCGGATCTTTCTTGAAATCGGTCACGATAAAGGAATTGTACCTCTTTGTCGTAGAATGCGCGGATGAAATCAAAACCGAAAAGCCACGCTTTCAAAAAATTGAGCAGGCGGCTGCAGCGCAACACCGGCAAGGCGATCGCCGATTTCAACATGATCGGCGATGGCGATCGCGTGATGGTCTGCCTGTCGGGCGGCAAAGACTCGTTCACACTGCTGGACATCCTGATCAATCTGCGAAAACGCGCGCCGGTGCGATTCGAACTGGCCGCCGTCAACCTGGACCAGAAACAGCCCGGCTTTCCGGCCGACGTACTGCCCGCGTACGCACTTGAGCGGGGTATCCCGTTCCACCTGGTCGAGCAGGACACCTACAGCGTCGTGCAACGCGTCGTGCCCGCAGGGAAAACGACCTGCGGCCTGTGCTCGCGGCTGCGGCGCGGGGCGCTGTACCGCTTTGCCGCGGAGAACGGCTTCACGCGCATCGCGCTCGGCCACCACCGTGACGACATCATCGAAACGTTCTTTCTCAACCTGTTCAACGGCGGGCGCGTCAAGGCCATGCCGCCCAAGCTGCTGTCGGACGATGGCCGCAACGTGGTGATCCGGCCGCTCGCTTACTGTGCCGAGGAGGACATCAGCCGCTATGCAAAAGCCCGCGATTTTCCGCTGATTCCCTGCAACCTCTGCGGTTCACAGCCCAACCTGCAGCGGCAGGCCATCAAGGCCATGCTGACGGACTGGAAGCAAAAGCACCCCGGGCGGATCGAAAACATCTTTCGCGCGATCGGAAACGTTTCACCCTCGCAGCTGGCCGACCGGGAGTTGTTCGATTTCGTTGGGCTCGGCGAGGACAACGAGCAACCGCCGTCCCGTGACGACTGGCTGCTTCCGGCCCGGGACAAGCTGAAAACAGTCTTGATGGCGTCAGAGTAAAAATGCTCGCGGGTTTTGCGAGCATTTTTACTCTGACCCCGGTTTTTCGTTAAAGGAGACATCCAATGGACAGAAGAAAATTCGTCAGGAACGCCGGGCTCGCCGGGGCAGCGGGACTGCTCGCCGCCTGCGGACGCCAGCCGGCCGCCGGCGCGGCGGCGGACTGCGCCGAGGCAGCCGGCCGGGAAACTATCGAATGGAAGATGGTGACGACCTGGCCGCGCGATTTTCCCGGGCTGGGAACCGGGGCCAACTACCTCGCCCGCATCATCGGAGAGATGAGCGGCGGCCGCCTGACCGTGAAAGTGTACGGCGGCGGAGAACTGGTGCCCCCCTTTGAAGTGCTGGACGCGGTCAGCCGCGGCGTGGCGGAGATGGGGCACGGCGGTGCTTATTACTGGAAGGGCGTCATTCCGGCCTCACCCTTTTTCTCCTGCGTACCGTTCGGCCTGACCGGGGCTGAGATGAATGGCTGGTTTTACCACGGCGGCGGCATGGAGCTGTACCACGAGGCATATGCCGGTAAGGGCGTCATTCCCTACCCGATCGGAAATTCCGGCACGCAGATGGGCGGCTGGTTCAACAAGGAGATCAACTCGGTCGCGGACCTGCAGGGCCTCAAGATGCGCATTCCGGGGTTCGGCGGCGAAGTCCTGAAAAAAGTCGGCGGCACGCCGGTCAACATCCCCGGCGGTGAACTGTTCACGGCGCTGCAGAGCGGAACCATCGACGCCACGGAGTGGGTCGGCCCGATGAACGACCTGGCCTTCGGCCTGTTCCGCGCGGCGAAGCACTATTACTATCCCGGCTGGCACGAACCGGGCACGGCGCTGGAAGCCCTGGTCAACCGGGAAGCCTACGACGCGCTTCCCGCGGACCTGCAGGCCATCGTGACCTATGCCTGCCAGGCCGCCAACACCGACATGTACGCCGAATTCGAAGCGCGCAACGGTGAAGCGCTGAAAACGCTTGTCGAGGAGCACGGCGTGGACGTCCGCCCGTTCCCCGATGACGTGCTCGCCGAGCTGAAGCGCGCCTCGCGGGAAGTCATCGAGGAACTGGCTGCCGAAGACGATACAGCAGCCCGCGTATGGGCTTCCCTGAGCGCCTATATCGAGCGGGTCAAGGCCTCGACGGCCATCGGTTCGCAGTACTTCGTCAACCGCCGCTGAGCCTTCAGCCCGGCGGCAGACGGGATTCGCGAATGAAGCGTTCCTGCGAAGCGCGGGACTCCTCGCCCTGCGCCGGCGTTCGCCGCAGGTAGGAGTTGTCGGGCTGCATGTACCAGGCCGTATCGTTGTCAGCTTCGTAAACGTCGAGCATGTGCTCGAGTTCTGCTTGTATGCCCTTGTCCAGCACCGGCATGATCGCCTCCATGCGTGCGTCCAGGTTGCGGCGCATCCAGTCGGCCGAACCGATGAAGAATTCCGGGTCACCTCCGTTCTCGAAGCGGTAGATCCGGGCGTGCTCCAGGAAGCGCCCGAGCACGCTGAACACCGTGATGTTTTCCGACAGGCCGGGCACGCCGGCCCGCAGGCAGCACATGCCGCGTACGTTCAGGGAAACCGGGACGCCGGCCTGGCTGGCGCGGTACAGCTCCTGGATCATGAGTTCGTCCTGCAGCTGGTTCATCTTCGCCCGGATTCCGCTGGGCCGTCCCGCTTCGGCGTGTTCGGCCTCGCGCCGGATAAGCTCGGTGAACCGTTCGCGCAGGTTATGCGGCGCCACCAGCAGGTTGCCGTAGCCGGGCGCGCTGACCGAGCCCGTCAGCTCGTTGAAGACCGCGGCGACGCTCTCGGTCAGCTCGCGGTCACAGCTCAGCACACCCAGGTCCTCGTATAGCCGGGCGGTGCCGGCGTGGTAGTTGCCCGTGGCAACGTGCGCATAGCGACGCACGGCGCCTTCTTCTTCGCGCACGACCAGGCAGAGTTTCACGTGTGTCTTGAGGCGTCTCATGCCGTAGACCACGTGCACGCCGGCCTCTTCGAGCACTCGTCCCCAGGCGATGTTGGGCTCCTCGTCAAACCGCGCGGTGATCTCCACGAAAACGGCCACCTGTTTGCCGCGCTGGGCCGCATCGATCAGGGCCTGCATGACCGGCGACTGGGTGCTGGTGCGGTAGATGCTGATCTTGATCGCCAGCACGGACGGATCGCGCGCCGCCGATTGCAGGAAGCGCAGGATGGACGTATCGAAATCGTGGTACGGCAGGTGCACCAGGAAATCGCCCTTGCGAATCTCGTTGAAGATCGACGCGGTATCAGCCGGGTCGGTATTCACCAGCCGCGGGTGCGTAACCGGCTCGTGCGGCTCGTCACGCAGTTCCGGCAGCCCGTCGGGCTGCAACCTGACGAGGTCATTCGGATTCATCAGCCCGCGCCAGACCAGGATGTCCTCCGGGTCCGCATCGAGCTGGTCGGACAGCCACTCGCACATGCTGTTCGGCATGTTGCCCCCGACCTGGAGACTCACGACCCCGGCGTACTTGCGCGCCTGCAGTTCCGCAGTGACCATGCCGATGATGCTGCCGGGAAGCAGCTCGGGTTCGTCGTCCGACACCGGAATGCGGTCCCACGGATTGTCCTTGGCGCCCCGGATCACGCGGAAGGGGTAAAAATCGATGCTTTCGGTCTGCTGGAACATGTGCTCCAGGTTGTGCCCGATGACCTGCTCGATGGGCACGTAGCCGCCGCCCGGCAGTTCGATCCAGCGCGGCCGGTTGGGGGGGATCTTGATCCGCACGAACTGGGATTTCTTGCGTCCGGGCAACTTGATGCGCACGCCCAGGTTAAGGCCGAGGTTGCTGATAAACGGGAACGGATGGCCCACGTCGACGGCCAGCGGGGTCAGGATCGGCTCGATGGACTCGCGAAAATACTGCTCCATGTGCCGCCGCTGAGCCTCGTCGAGCTGCTGGTAGTCGAGGATCGGGATACCCGCTTCGGCCAGCGCGGGCCGAATGTCTTCCTCGATCAGCTGGAACAGCAGGCCGGTCTGGCGGCGCAGCTCCTGCCGGGAAATTTCAAGCTCCTGCTTCAGGGTCAGCCCGTCCGAGGAAACCGATTTCTTTTTCTTTTCGAGCCGCCGCATCAGGCCGCCGATGCGCTTCATCGAGAACTCGTCGTACAGCATGCCCATGATGCCGGTGAACTTGACCCGCTCGAGCAGCGGCAAATTGGAATCCTGCGCCAGCGCGAGCACGCGGCGCGCGAAACTCAGCCAGCTGAGCTCGCGGTTGATGTACGATTCCGGCGATCCTATTTCGACGATTCTGTCCTGCATGATTGCTTTTCCCAGCCTGCATCAACCGCTTGGCAGCGGCACGAACCCGGCAAGAAAAAACACGCACCGGGACTATCCAATGTAGCTGAAAACGGAGGCGGGTTTCCACCTCGTCAGGGGCTTAACCGGGATAGATCACGCCCGGCAGCCAGGTGACCAGTTGCGGCCATGCCGCGAGCACGCCGAGCATGAACAGCTGGATCGCAATGAAAGGGATCACGCCGCGGTAGATGGCGGAAGTGGGCACGGTTTCCGGGCAAACGCCCCGCAGGTAAAAAAGGGAAAAACCGAACGGTGGGGTCAGAAAAGAGGTTTGCAGGTTCAGGGCGATCATCACGCCCAGCCAGACCGGGTCAAGCCCCATGGCCATGAGCACGGGGCCGACGATGGGAACCACCACGAAGGTGATCTCGATGAAATCCAGCACGAAACCCAGCAGGAACATCACGACCATGACCAGCACCATGGCCGTGACGGCGCCGCCCGGAAGGCCTTCCAGGAACCCCGCGATCAGCTCGTCACCGCCGAAACCCCGAAATACCAGGCTGAACAGGGAGGCTCCGACCAGGATCATGAACACCATTGCGGTGACCCGGGTCGTGCGGTACACCACGTCTTTCAGCGTCGCAATGTCCAGATGTCCGCCGGCCAGGGCCAGCAGCATCGCACCGACTGCGCCGACGGCAGCCGCTTCCGTGGGCGTGGCAATGCCGCCGAGAATCGACCCCAGCACGGCGACAATCAGCAGCAGGGGCCCCGCCGCGTATACGATCAGCCGCCAGAAACCAGGAACCGCCTCGCCGGAATCCGGGTCAGAATCGGAATCCGGCGGCATCATGGCAGGCTTCAGGCGCGCCAGCACGAGAAGATAAAGCAGGTAAAAACCCACCAGGACCAGGCCGGGCACCAGCGCGCCGGCAAAGAGTTCGCCGACAGAAACGGTCTTCGGGCTGTAACTTCCCATCCTCAGCTGGGCCTGCTGGTACGCGTTGGAAAGCACGTCGGCCAGCATGACGAGCACGATCGAAGGCGGAATGATCTGCCCGAGCGTACCCGAGGCGCAGATCGTGCCGGTCGCAACGGCGGGATCGTAACCCTTGCGCAGCATCGTCGGCAGCGAGATCAGCCCCATCGTCACCACGGTGGCGCCGACGATGCCGGTACTGGCCGCCATCATCGCTCCGACCAGCACCACCGCGAAGCCCAGTCCACCGGGAGTGCCCCGCATCATGCCCGCAAGTGACTGCAGCAATTGGTCGGCCAACCTGGAGCGCTCGAGCATGACGCCCATGAAGATGAACACCGGCACGGCGATCAGCGTCTCGTTGGTCATGATGCCGTAGACACGGTTGGGAAACGCTTCGAGAAAAACCGGGTCGAACACGCCGGCCAGCGTACCGATCAAGGCGAACAGCAGCGCCACGCCCGCGAGCGTGAACGCCACCGGGTAGCCCGCCATCAGGGCCAGGCCGACAGCCAGGAACAGGCCCAGGGCCAGGGCCGCTGCCAACTAGCGCCCCTCCCGGAGATAGTGGTCTTTCAGGCGAACGTAGTGGTGGGCGTTGTACGGCAGGTAGTCGATTTCCTGCGAACTGAGATCGCGCACGTAGCGCGCCGGGTTCCCGCGCCACAACGTGCCGGCCGCAATGTGCTTTCCGGGCGGCACGACCGAACCCGCTGCGATCATCACGTCATCCTCCAGGACGGCGCCGTCCAGCACGGTGGCGCTCATCCCCACCAGGCAGCGATGGCCGACGGTGCAGGCGTGCAGCACCGCGGCGTGGCCCACGGTCACGTCGTCACCCAGCAGCAGGGGCCCGCCTTCCGGCAGCCATTCACTCTCGTGGGTGACATGCAGGACGCAGGCATCCTGGATGTTGCAGCGGGCGCCGATTTCGATCCGGTTGACGTCCCCGCGTGCGACGGCCATCGGCCAGATCGACGAATCGTCGCCGATTTTCACCGCTCCGCTTACGTGCGCCCCGGGCGCCACGTAAACGCGCTCACCGAGCACCGGATGGCTGTACAGGAATCGATAGGTGCTGTTGCCGGCGGCGGTATTCATCACGCGGGAATCTTATCACCCTTCGAAAATTTTATGCACAGCGCAGGACCAGGCGTATAAAACACCAACTTGAATCGTTTATCGCATACATCTTGGAAGATAGTACCCATAACTATATGTTTTTAGACGATTATCTATAAAACAGCACAATCTATGC
>Ga0180429_10001804_pt1 | contig 17953 bp, 12 predicted proteins | sample SS_ome_FD_132428 | JGI IMG/M metagenome (GOLD analysis project Ga0180429, IMG submission 132428) | Hypersaline lake sediment archaeal communities from the Salton Sea, California, USA - SS_1_S_1 metaG | ecosystem: Environmental > Aquatic > Non-marine Saline and Alkaline > Hypersaline > Sediment ...
GTCTCTGACTGTTCCAATGCCAAGCTCATCCCGCGTGTCTTGTTCACGGAACAGATCAACGACATCGAGCGCTTTACGACGGTCGCTTTCTGAATGATCGAGCCAGGCAAAGGTGGATGCCATCTATTCCTTCTCCAAATTACCGCTTAGTTCATGGATGTCCATAATTAGTAGGGTTCTCTCCGGTTACGAGGCTTCAACCGCAAGAACATTCAATACAAACCTGACCCCGCTCCTTCTAGCCGCTATAGCAGCCACCACATATTGAGAAACCATGATTGCGGGATACCAGACAGTCTGTAATGTCGTTTCCCCGATGAAAACTGATCCCAGACCAAACAGTACAAACATGGCAAACGATAACCACGTTATATCTCTGGTCAGAAGAAAGTCCTTATGTGCACCCATGACACTGGGTTCACTTTCATGTGCCCGGTAGATTCGATACCACAAACGATTTTGTTCCGACGGATCACTTGGAAAGTCACCGACTTTATCTTGCAACCTGTGCGGATCAATGCGTGGATCCTTGCCCAGATATCGCGAAAAAGCACGATGACCTGGCAAAGGATTCGGCCATCGCCAAAACACAAGAACGGCCTTCAACTGCGGGCTTATCAGGTTACTGATAACCGTCGTCACAACCACCCCGAGGCCAACCGCACTCAAACTCTCCCAGTTTGACTGGACCCACTGAATGGCACCGGGCACTCCATCCAGGCCTATGTAGGTCACGACTGCGAATGCCGCCAAGTTGACGACAAGAAAACCAAACAACCAGATCTGGTTTTCTGATTTCAAATATCTATCGCTACGAGCCACAGTACCGACTGCCCTAATCCGGTTCGACTTCATGGCCAATCACGGCCCCCATAACCGCACCAAATACGGCGGCCGCCACTCGCAGGTGTGGCGGAACGAGAAGTGTCGCAAGCGCGCCGACGGCTCCTCCGGTCAACGCGTTACTCATCTTCTTGCTTTTCGACAGTGGCGCACTTGTGTAACCGTTCTTTGCGCGGGCAGATCTTGTCGAGGAGCTGCCTTTACTTCTATTACAGGAGACACAGGCGGCATACAGATTGTTCAGATGATCCGTTCCTCCCTTCGCCCGTGGCACAGAATGTTCTACTTCCCATGCTTTTCTGGCATCGGTTTTTCCGTAGTTATTAAAACTCAACGGGCTTCGGCAGATATGACACTGCCCGTTTGTTTTCCCGAAGATACGCTCGAGCTTGTCAACGTCATACGCCATCGTTCTGTGCCTCACTTTTATGAATATACTCAGACGTCAACATCGCAGTTTCTTGCCTGGCAAGTTGTTGTGCCTCGTCGATTTCTTCACGATTCAGCAACACAATATGTTGCCGTTCTGGTTGAACGTCATTTGGATCCATATCCAGACCGAATCGACGCATGAAATAGAATGAAAGACTGATCCGGGTTTCGACAGAAATCTCTCCTTGATGCATACCGTAATCCAGCTCAATGGCCTTTCGCTTTGCTGTTTCCAGATCCGGATGTGGGCCAATACGAAAAGTCAGGAAGCGCTGCCATTCGATGTCATGTTCCGCGTTGATCTGGTCAGGCTTCGTTTCACCAAAGGAAAGCATTCGGGCAAACACAAAATCCTGGAATCGGTTCCTCGTGTGGCACCAGGCGCGCACGTGCCATCGGAAACCATCAAATGCAAGCGCATGGGGTGTCAGCCAGCGCCAAAGAGGATCGGGCCTTGAAAGCGACTGGTACTCAACATGTATTGCGCTCCCCGTACGAATGACATCGAGCACCTTCCGTAGCTTCAAAGGATCAACTCGCCGCGCAATGCTGGGTACCGTTGCATAAGGTGGCATCCACCCAAGCCAGCTTTCCTGTTTTGGCAATATGTCATTGGCTATCAATCGCAGCTGCGCCAGGTACCGCTGGGCGTCGAGTTCGAGCAATACCGGCTTGAACTCCGGTGTAACTAGGTATGACTTGGCACGTTTGTCATAAACCAGATTCCGGTCCGCCACCTCCTGGTAACGACCTAGGTCCGCGGATGCCTGCGGTACAGATATGCCAAAGAATTCAACTAGATCCGAACGATTTACCCTGCCATCCCAAAACAGACGGAACTCGATGAATTCCAGCCGGCGCTCAGTGCTCCAACGCATTTTTTCAGATGGGCCATCACCACTCATGAGAACAATCCCGTATAGTTAGTATATTGACATAGTTTCTATACGTATAGTATCTTATCTGATCATAAGGCCCTGTCAAGCCCTTCCGGGCACCAGGCTGTTTAATGAATTACGTGTGGAGAACCGAACATGAACGCCACCATTACCTTTTTCCCGGTCGACAACGGCGACATGACGCTCGTGGAGCTTGAAAGCGGCCGGACCATCCTCATCGACACCAATATCCGTGCGGCCGCTGATGATCCTGACGATTCGACACGCGATGTTGCCAAGGACCTGCGAGACCGCCTGAAGCGGGACGAACAGGGTCGACTCTACGTCGATGCATTTCTGCTGAGCCACCCCGACCAGGACCATTGCTCGGGCCTGGACAAGCATTTCCACCTTGGCAAACCGGCAGACCATACCGGTGATAAGATTTTCATCCGTGAGATCTGGTCATCACCGCTGATTTTCCGCCGTGCATCGAAAAATCACACGCTCTGCTCCGATGCCAAGAAATTCAACACCGAGGCAAAACGGCGCGTTTCCCGCTACCGGGAATCCGGCCTTGCTGTCTCAGATGGCGATCGTATCCAGATACTGGGGCGGGACGAGAACGGAAAGACCGACGACCTTACAGGGATTCTGGTCGAGGTTGACGGCCTGATCGAAAAGGTTAACGGCCAGTACGACGCTGGCATGTCAGCCCGCCTGCTCGCGCCGCTGCCGCAAAGCGATGACGAATGCGAAGAAGATACACTCACGAAAAACCATTCCAGCGTCATACTCCAGTTCACGATCACCGCGGCCGGCGGTAGCTGCCGCTATTTGACCTGCGGCGATGCCGAGGTGGCGATCTGGGAACGCCTGTGGGACCGGCACAGGAACCGCGCACACTGGCTGGAATACGACCTCCTGCTCTCCCCGCACCACTGTTCCTGGCATTCCCTGTCATACGATAGCTGGAGCGAGAAAGGCGAAGATGCCCGGGTGAATGAAAATGCGCGCAGCGCACTTTCCCAGGCGCTCAGCGGCGCGAATATCGTTGCGAGCAGCAAACCGGTTAAGGATGATGACTCAGACCCGCCCTGCATTCGCGCGAAACGTGAATACGAAGACATTCTGGAACCAGTAACAGGCGAATTCCGCTGTACCGGCGAATACCCTTCCAAGGGAAAGCCGGCCCCCATGGAGTATGAAATCGGTCGGAGTGGCCTGGCGCTGAAAAGCGCCGCGCTCGCAGCACCGGCTATCATCTCCAGCAGCGCGGTTGGTGGCCAACCCCTGCCACATGGTTAATTCCGGTAGCTCTGACAATACACCACCCTGGGTGATCAAGCATGCGCTGGCCCAGATCGGCAAACACCCGCATGTGGATGCCGTCGGGCCTGTCGACATCGATGTCGATGGCATCTGCCTGGCTTCGGTGTCTATCAGGACCAACCTGCCCACCGCATGGCGAGCTGCCGGCCAGAGCCCCACCGGGGTTCAGCTCGTTGAACAAGTTATCTTCCAATTCCCGGTAGATTACCCGGCCAATCCTCCAAAGATCTATCTTCGCAACGATTTCAACCGCTCCCTACCCCATATCCAGCCAGGGCTGCCGGGAGATCCGGTTGAGCCATGCTACCTTGATGGAGATCCGCGCGAACTACTTCACAGGCAGGGAATTGGCGACATCGTCAATCAACTGGTCTACTGGCTGGAACGAGCAGCAAAAGATGAATTGATCGATCGCGAACAGGGCTGGGAACCTATCCGCCGTGACGTCATCGATGATTATGCGGTCGTAGAACACAGCTCCTTGCGACAACTTGTTCAAAAACACGCCTCATTCAGGTTCCTTCCTGTCGAATACGTCAAGTTTATTGCGCCCGCTGAAGCTCAAAGACCGGGTAAAGGATATTTATTCTATGGCTCAGTGCTTCCCGAGCCTGTGTCGGTTAACCGGAAGTCGTTGGGCGATTTGCGGGTATCGCAACCATCATCGAAAGGTTTTCAATTTGGTGAATCCATCGCCATTTTTGCCACACCCGGGAAATTGCCTTCCGGTGATCCGTTTGTATGCGATCAGTATCTACCGGAAACAGTGACCAACCTATCGATGCTGGTACAGCAGGCCCATAGCTACGGATGTGGGAAAGAACTCGAAGATGCGCTCTCCCACCTGCAGCGGCAAACCGCCGATATCCCGACTGTCACGCAAAGCATTCCCATTCTTGTCATCCTCTGCGCAAGACGGCCGACGCATCTAATCGGTACCAGCAGCAATCTAGAACTTATCCCCTACCTGCTCGAGACCCCAGCGCCTATGTTTACAGACGACCATGCCACCACCCCAGTACATCCAGTCGCATTACGGCATGCCATCTCACCACAGCTCTTGCGGGACGTGTCTGGCATTATCACGACTGATGATCGTATTCTTGTACAGCTCGGTTGCGGCAGCCTGGGCTCCAAGATTGCCCTGCACATGGCTCGCGCCGGCCTGGCGCCCTCGGTGGTTGCAGATAACCGGACTATGTCACCACATAATGCCGCCCGCCATGCTCTGGTGCCCAGTAAAGAGCGCTTTAACATCCTGTGGATGATCCCGAAGGCAGAAGCGCTGGCAGATGCCATCAACGGCCTGGGTCAATCTGCAGTAGCCGCGAATATCGATGCTGTTTCTATCGGCACTGACAAAAAGCGATTATGGAAGGTCATACCTAAAAAGACCTGGGCCGTGGTTAATTCCACCGCATCACTTGCAGTGCGTGACACACTGGGCGCACTCCCCACGGCCATCATGCCTGCACGTGTTATTGAAACCTCACTTTTCGCGGGAGGCTCCGTCGGCCTGATGACGATCGAAGGCCCCGACAGAAATCCGAACACATCAGATCTGGTCCACGAGGCCTACGAGATGATTCGGACCGACGAATCGATCCGCGAACGTTTCTTCGGTATCAATGGGGATCTGGAACGCCAGGAAATTGGCCAGGGTTGTTCGTCGACAACAATGGTAATGCCCGATACCGATATTTCGCTCTTCTCCGCATCCATGGCTCGCAAGTTATTGGAGGTGCGGAAGCAGGAACTACCTGAATCCGGCCAGACTCTTATCGGCAGACTTGATCCCGATGGTCTGGGATTGACCTGGACCTCTGTTGACGTGGGGCCATATCACTGCATACAAGCCGAAAACGATCCTTCCTGGCAGATCCGAATCTCACCAAGCGTTCATCAATTGATTTCTGAGGAATGCGGTCGATATCGGGATGTTGAAACGGGTGGCATCATAATGGGATCTGCCTCCGAAATCAGAAAGACGATAACCATCACCAATGTCCTGCCTGCCCCCGCTGATTCACAACGCTCTGCTGCATCGTTCATCCTCGGTACGCAGGGTGTAAACCAGATGGTAGAAGATTATGCGGAACCGACAGGCTTCACCCTACATTGGGTCGGCACGTGGCACAGCCACCTGCAAGATTCTGGAGGATCACCCCGCGATTATCAGACGGCCGCCTTGATCGCCGCAAAGATCGCAATACCCTCGGTTTTGCTGATAAAAACACCTTCCGGTTATCGTGCAATCCTGGCGAAAGGCGATTAACAGAAATCCGCGACCATAAAATCTCCTTTCCGGACTTCACGTCTGTAAGTGACGACTAGCTATTCGGAAGAACCCAAAGTCCAGGGCATTGCCAGATCAATATCTACTTGCACCGAGTTTATTCAATTCCTCTTTCTGACAGCTATAAACATTTGCAGGTGAACCACGGTACTTGCAAGCATCTATGATTCCAGAACGATCAGAAGATGACAGCCCTGAAAGATCGGGCCTTGCCCCTATGCGCTTCAACTTGCTCAACTCCTCTTTCTGACAGCTATAAACATTTGCTGGTGAGCCTCGGTATTTGCAAGCATCTATAATCCCACGCCGATCAGAAGAAGTTAGCCCTGACAAATCTGGGCCTGTACCCGTACGTCTCAACTTACTCAACTCCTCTTTCTGACAGCTATAGACATTTGCAGGTGAACCACGGTACTTGCAAGCATCTATGATTCCAGAACGATCCGAAGAAGATAGCCCTGACAGATCTGGGCCTGTCCCTGTGCGCCTCAACTTATTCAACTCTTCTTTCTGACAGCTATAAACATTTGCAGGTGAACCACGGTACTTACAAGCATCTATGATTCCAGAACGATCAGAAGATGACAGCCCTGACAGATCTGGCCTCGTTCCTATTCGCTTCAGCTTATTCAATTCTTCTTGCTGGCAGCTATAAACATTTGCAGGTGAACCACGGTACTTGCAAGCATCTATGATTCCAAGTCGATCCGCTTCAGATACATCACTAATATCTTTGCCTGGCATAGTGCTTTGTGTATTTGCTGGCGGATCATATTTTCTTGTTTTTTTAATAGTTGCCAGACGCAATGAATCTAATAGGCTTTTACTGACCCATCCATCTACTGTCAGTCCTTGCGCCTTCTGAAACGCTTTCACCGCAGCAGCCGTCCGACGACCGTAGTCACCATCAATCGGGCCAGGGTCGTATCCAAGATCGGTTAGGAGCTGTTGCGCCTCTCTGGTGTATTGGGCACTGGGCTTCTTAGAGGCGCTACTGGTCGATGTGCCCTGCGAACCCGATGAATATGAGGGCTGATACGAACTACCCGACTGTCTGGCTTCGCGAATGGCCTCCGCGACGATCTGGCTCCGGTAAGGTTCTACATCTCGTTCAGCTCGCGACTGGGAACCCTGACGATACCGGTAGCTCCCACAACGGCTGTTGTAATCGTCTACGATTCGGTTGAACTTTCCGACTTCGGCATTGCTATCAATGACACTCCGCATCGCCTCAATGCGAATACCCTCCCGGATACACCAGCGAATCTGCGGCACCGAGAGCACCTTGTTGGTACCAACCGAAGGCTTTGTGTATTGCAGTCCGGCGCTTTGAGCCGTGCTTGGTGCTCTGACTGCCGGCGCGGGGCTGCTCTGCGGGTAGCCGTAGCTTTGCGACGACGATGGCGGGTTGTATGAGGACGTCCTGTTATTTTGTCCTTCATTGTTAATAAGCCATATCACAAATGCGACACCGATAATGCCAAGAATCCATTTGCCGCCCGAGCCGCCGGCGTTAGCGCCAGAAGTAACCGTTTCAACAGGTGGTGGTGATTTTCTGGTCTTTCTCTCGGGCTCGGAGGCTGTTTTTTGCCGTTGAGGGTGTGGTGGTTGCTCAGGTGTTGAGGGCTTGGCTTCCGCTTTTTGTTCTGGCTTTATAGGTTCGTCGACACCACTGACATCGGAAGCCAGATCTGAAAGTCCGGAGAAGCCTTTTTTATCCTTATCGTTATCGCCAGTCATGGGCTTCGACCCCAACCTTTTCGCACATAATATTTATGCCGAGTTTCAAGCGCGTATTCCATGTGAATAAACCAATCACATCACACCCGCTTTTCTTAGATAGTCCCGTGCTGGATGCGATCCAGTTCTGCTTCCACTGCCCTTTTTGGAATCCGGGGGCTCAGAGCCGGTAAAGTTTCCAACATAGCTCCATGTGTGATTGCCAACCTCGATAACATAGATATCGCAACTCTTCTGATAGCCAGAAGCACCATCTGAATATGATCCAACCACTTCGTCAGAACACTTAAATCCCACAACGGAAGAGACGTCTGCTGCTGATTTTGGCTTGTAAGCGTCCTTCAACCGGAAATACATGCGGTCGACGGCTCTTGTTTTGAGATCAACAGGTAAAACACCTGGGATGAGACGCGGAGTACTGTTCGAGTCAGCGCTTCTCGTTAGGTAATAACCAATTTTCCCCTGGAATGAATCGATCACCCTGTCTTCCATGGTGTCCTGGTAATAGAAATAACCTGCAACACCTCCGACCAGATAAAGTTGCCAAGGAATAGCGAGCAGTAATTTCCCAATTCCCGAGAACAAACCACCAGAAGAAGCAGGTGTAACCGATTTCCTGATAGAGGCATCGCCTTCACCAGGCAGCTGTCTGGAATCCGGCTCACGGTTTGCCTCGACCTTTACTCGGCCGGGAGATTTTGTGTGATTTACTTGCTGCTTAGGCGAAACGGACTCTACATTCGAAGTCAGGTCAGAAAGCCCTGTAAATCCGCGTTTGTTATCTTTGTCATCCATCGATCCTTATCCCCCCAACAGACTGCTCAACCGATCTCCACCCCGTTTCCAGAACATACGGATAGCGGCCTCGAGAACGTGGATGTTATCCTCGTCCTGATACGAGAATGCGGCAGCCAGTTTTTTGTCTTCCTTTTTTCCGATACAGAAAGCGCCAGCACCATTCCAGATCACTAGCTCACCCCAGCGGCAAAAGACCCTTTCATTGCTCCCAAAGAGTTTTTTGCGCTCCAGTTCCATTCCCAGGTCACTCATAACCGTTGAACCAAAACGGTACTGTTTGCCATCGCGCAGTCCTTCCAGATACTCCGTCAGCAAACGGACTCCAACTGCCTTCCACAATCGATCAATAAAGTTGGAATAGATTGCCTCCTTCTTCAGCTCGATGGAGGCATAATTGGAACCGTTGCCAAAAACAATGCTGTAAGTTGTTCCGGTAGGAATGCCGTTGACTGAATGCCGGGTCCCGCCCCAACGAACCCGCGTGATTGAGTCAAGATCCCAGTTGCGACCTTTCCACTCGATACCTTCTGGAGAAATCCGGAGCTTGTCTTTGAAGACGGCTCCGATATCAGCTTCATACGTTATTTCTCTTCGCCACTCCTCGGCTCTATTCTTTACATCTTCTATCAAACGGACCCTTTGTTCTGCTATCTCACCAAGCGCATCCGCATCCTCAGCAGTACGTTCGGCAACTTCAACAACCTCAGCAAACACTTCCTGCAGCATATTGGTAAGTTGCTGCGAGAAATCGAGCTTGCCGTGCTCGTTGAACATATGAATCGCCAGGTCACGAACCGTGCCGGCCACACGATGGCTCGCTTCGTGAGCAAGACCTCGACTCATCGTGCTGACCTGTATTGGCTGGGCGACGATATCCCAGTTCTTCACGACCTGGATTAGCTGGTTCACCATGGGAGCGATGCTCGAATCCGACTGTTCCGCATCAACGGCAGCCCACAGTCGTTCGACCAGGGCTTTTATAGTGCCCTCCTCCTTGTCGAGGAATCCCTGAGCTTCCACTTCATACGAATCAACGAGATCGTCTATCAGAATCGGACCGTGTTCCTCCCCGTCGTTAGTTGCAGACTCAACGGCCACGGTAACTGCCCGCACGAGTTCCTTTGGCGAAAGATTGTCGAGGGCCGACTTGATGACCTGGCGATAGTGCCTTCGCCGTTCCTGGACAGCTGCTTCGATGGCCGAGAGGTCTGATACTTCTGGAAAACCGGAAACAACCCGTTCTTCGTTGATAATCACACTCAACTCTTCGGGGTCGATGTCCTCAAATGCCCATGAGATTTCAAGAATCCATTCCGCTACGTCATCAGCATTGTGGTCGGGTAAAAGTGCGAGACCTGCCGCAAGCAGGTTCGCCCGAGCAATTGACGACAGCTTATCGACAGCGAGCAGATCCATTGGCGAGGATTCGAGGAGCGATAACACCTCTCCGGCTCTTTTGGGGCCGATGCCTGGCAGCCAGGCAATTTCAGCTGAGAGCCTCTTCCGCGGGTTAGTCAACTCCGAACGCGCTTCCATGACCTCGCTAGAATCAAGCAGCAGGCTGCGTTCATCGGCCAGTTCCATGATTCTCCGACGGTTATCGCGGGGACTGGCAGTTAGAATATGAAATGGATTTTGTAATAGGTCCATGCTCCCCTCCGGTTAATCGTCGTCCCAGACGAACCCGATGCGTCTGCTTTTCTTTTCTGTGTCTTTTGGCAGACTGCCCAATGCGGCATCAACGCTTTCCTGATCAAGCTGTGTCTTTCCTGCCTTGGCTGCCAGCCGCGCGGCCTCCCGAATAACAAATGCCGAATCGGAGAGAGCCTTGCCCGTAAGCGCATCGAGGATCTTGTCCAGGTTAAGGTCATCAGCTGTCGGCAGTTTGCCCAATAATGAATCGACCAGCGAAGACACTTCCTCCCTCGACGGCATACCGACTTCTATGATGTGGTCGAAGCGCCCACGACGAAGAATGGCTGGATCGATCATTTCGATCATGTTCGTCATGGCGATTATCAGCACCTTGTTCTTGATGGCTTCGGGGATGCGACGAAGGAACTCGGCAACCTCTTCAACATGATGCAATCCTGACGAGCTGCCAGACTTCCGATCTGTGAGGAAAGACTCCATCTCATCGATGACGACCACGGACGGAGCGCCATCAATCGCCGTATCGAAAACCTCCGAGATCTTCTTACTGGTTTCGTGAATATAGGGGCTGCCAACGCTGCTGGAATCAATCGAGTAACTGGGCCAATCGATAAATTCGACAAGCCGCTCCACGGCGAAGGTCTTGCCACATCCCGGGGGTCCATGCAGGACGATGGCCGAAGGGAAATCAATGCCCAGAGCCTGATATTTCTCCGCATTGAAGATGATGTCGATAACGTGTTCGTTAAAGAATTCCTCGAGGTGAGGTCGCCCTGGAAGTTTGAATATCTTGGATTCGGCCATATCCTCAGAGGATTGCGGCTTTTCAGGTTCGACAGCCTCCTTCGCACTGGCGGTCTTTGCATCGCTCCTGGTTCGAGAAGCAGGCTTGCGCTTAGCCAGCAGCCCTGCGTCTGCAGGTACAGCAAATCCGGCGGCGTTTATGATTTCCGCCAGATCACCAGCGGGCATCCAGCCGGTCAGATTGGTCAACCGCCTGAACGATTCCGTTGATATGACGACCCCACCGGTAATCCAGGTACCCAAGACCACCTCGTCATCAACGTGGGGCGTCAGCGTCCAGGCCGGGAGCAATCTGGAGTACTGCTCCACATAAACGGCATCATGGAAAGAGGCATCCTCTGACAGTTTCCGGGACTCTTTGAGTGTGAAAGCAAAGGCCATTGCATCGACCTTGCTTTCCGGTGATTTCCCATTCTCGACCGGCGTCAATGCGTACTTCTTATGGCTGCTCATGCTCCGGAACGATTCACCCCCGAAGGCGACATCTTCGAACAGGGCTTCATCGAGAAAACCGAGTTCATTCCATTTCTGCGCCAGCTCTGGACGCACGAGCAGGATATTGTTCGAACCATTGGTATCGAAAATCTGCCACTCGTCTCCTGAATAAAGGAGTGACCGGACTTTCGATCCGTCCGGCAATTCATACCCTTTAGATAGCCATAAGTCCTTCGCCATGAATTATCCCCTGATAATATTGGCTACATCGAACATCTCGTTGTCGGGGCCGCCACCGATCTGAATCATCGAAAGCTGTGCAACCACGGCACGAAGCTTTTCAATGTCATCGGAGCGCATGAGTTGCGTGCCGACCTGGGCAAGTTCCTCGAAACGGTGCTTGTCCGCAAACAGATGGGGCGAACTGACCATCCATTTGAACCGCTCGACCACAAACCAGTCCTGCCGCCAAAGGATCTCGAAGTTTTTACCTTTCAGTTCATCAAGGTGATGCTCGAAATCCTTGTCGTTTCGGTCGATGGAACGTTGAGCCGTCTTCGCCAGGTTGTCGAAGCCCGACGCCTCTGACGGACGGGCATGCTGACGGATATGCTCGTCGAAGAAGGAAACCACGTAGTCGAGATCTATCTGTCGAATTTCCTTGAGGTGCTCCTTCCGTACCTGCGCAAGGAGTCGCCGCGCCTCAAGAACCTTCTCCATAGCCTCCTGGGAGGTCTCGGTTTCCGCTTCCTCAGGATCTAGGGAGACAGCGGACTCGAGTTTCTTACGTGCCTGATCCAGTTTCGGGTTGTCCACCACGTCGTTGATCTCGTCGATGCGGTTCAGTGTCCGTTCACCCTCCTCGACAACCATGGTGGCTGCTGCGGTGTAGTCGAGCTGCCCCTCCTGACGAGAATAGAAATTCTTACCGGAATGGAAGGTTCCGCCGATGCAGGGCACGGAGACTTCGATGATGATGTTGCCGGAATCCAGAATCTCGTAATCACATTCCAGATCGGCACCGGCCGGAATTACGCCGTCGTCAAAATCGGAGCCGGAAATCTTCAAGACACCGATGGGACGGTTATCGGTAATGGGGTCTTCGATTTCACCTTCCCAGAGAGCAAAGTTTAATGAACCGGTTGATCCGGCCTTGAGCGACTCGGCCGCCTTGAAGGTCTTGTTCCCCTTCTTCGGTAACGAATCACCCGATTTCACCAAATATTCCAGCACCTGCGGGCCGCCCACCTTATCCAGAACGGCGATAGCGATCGAGTGTGAGGCCGGGATGGCATCGACCGTGGCGGCGGTTCGCGTAATGACAATGCTGTCCTGCTCCAGGGCAATGGGGCCACCCACGGAATCGAACACGAATACTTTGAAGCTATTTTCGCCGGTTTTTGTCAGACTGACGTCGAGGGTTGCACCGTGCTTGAGCGGCATGCGGCCGGAGGTCCAGCCAGTGTCGACGCTGTCGATCTGGAACTCTGAGCCGGATGCAACCTGGCCTGCCAATTGAACTGCGATCTTGGCCTTAACATCCGGGGTGCGGGCGATGTAATTGAACGACAGCTCCAACCCGCCTCCAGAAGAAATCTGTCCACGGGTGTTCTTGCGAGAACGGTTCTGGGAACCCCAGTCAATCGACTCCGCAAACAGGCTCGCACCTTCCGCCACGGCTGTCATTGGGTTGACATCGGTACTTCCCGGAATGCCCAGTTCGAAGGCAACCTTGTCGCGCAGCATTTTGTAGTTGGTCGGGCCACCAACGAACACGATACGCTCCAGGTCATGCGGGGAAAGACCGGCCTTATTGAGCGTCTCTCGTGCAGACTCGATTGACTCACCGACGCGCTCCGCAATCAGCTTGTCGTAGGTATCACGCTGCAAGGGAATATCGAGATAGACCTCATTGTCGCTGAGATCCCGTACCCGGGCCTCGGTTTCCGACAGGCTGATAACCGAATCCTCGCGCGCCGAAAGTTCAATCTTGGCGCGTTCAGTGGCCCAGATGGCCAGCCGCATGAGCGACTTGAAGCTGGGGTTCACGGAAAAGTCTTCAGGAAGGTCGAAGTTTTCCAGCAGCCAGGGGCGTACAACATTATCGACGAGCACGCGGTCAAAATCCCGGCCACCGCACATGGCGATACCGCCGTGAGCGAGAAGATTAACCCGCCCACCGAGGCTTTCGGCAATGGCGATATCCAGTGTGCCGCCACCCAGGTCATAGATCAGGAACATACCGTCGGTATTGCGGGCCCGCATGACACTCATGACCGCAGCGACCGGTTCCTGCATCAGCGCAACCTTGCCAAGACCGGCCATGCTGGCGGCTTGCATGGTGGCATCCTTCTGCATCTGGTTAAACGCTGCAGGAACGGTGATGACGGTTCCGGTATCCGGATCGTTTCGGATTTCCTCCGGCAGGTAGCCGAACAGAACTTTCAATATTTCCGCTGAGCACTCTTCCGGAGTCATTGTCATGTTGACCGCCGGAAGATTGATTGGCGTACTGGTACCCATCAACCGCTTGAAAAGCATCGCAGAGTTGTCCGGGCTTTGCGGCGCCATGTTGTATGCGTTAAAACCAATCTGCTTGTTACCTCGCCTGTCGATATAGATCGCCGAGGGAGTAACGTCATTTTGCTGTGGGCTTTTCCACACCCGCGTATCGGAACCGTCATAGGAACAGATTGCGCTGTTTGTTGTGCCCAGGTCTATGCCAACGAAATTTTTCATAGTTCCACCTTCCTCAAAGTGACGGTTCCTGTCTTAACCAAACCTTCTTTCCCCATGATGATCGGCTCGAGCATCTGATCGACCATCAAGGCATCCTTCGCATCGAACTCGTCGATATTGAGGGGAGTGGCGGCCATTCCAGAATCGAAGGCATGACCCTCAACATTGACGATTCTCAAGTCCGCTTGTTCCAGGGCCTCTTCGACCTTCTTGATGAACCAACGGAACTGGCTCTTGTACCGATTCTGTTCCCCGGCATCGAGCTTCAACAGCAGACGATCAAACACCCGACCGAAGCGCCAGGACTCCACTGCCATGCTGATCACCGCATCCCGCATGGCCTCGGGGGTCGTTGTTGTTTGTTCAGAGTCCGCCATATTTTTCTCCGTGTTCATTAAAATTCTTAGTAGTACTGCCGGATGTATCCGAATGCCTTGTCAAACAGGTCCTGATCCTTGATCTTGTATTTGACGTAAATCACCTTGCGCAGCGCTTTCTGCACTTCACGTTCTCCGGCCTTGGTGTCCTGCCAACCCGGAAAGCGAACCAGGCGTACAATCTCGTCGATGTCGGCCACAATCCGCTCGACCACGACCGGCGTCTTGCCGCTCTTCACCTCAACGAACAGCTCGGTCAGTGCCGCTTTCGCCTTGGCCTGTTCATCAACGGGGTCCACCCGCTTCTCGGCCTGAACGATCTCCTTGGCCAGGGTCAGCAGCTCCTTGAGAAAATCGATGCTGTGCAGCAACCCCTGTTCATGCCGTTCTTTCAGCTTTTCGAGACGCTCGCCCAGGGCGACGAACTTCGGGTTGTCCTTGTGCTTGCGCAATCGGGCAATAATCTTGATCTCAATCTCCTTGGATTTTTGCTCCGGGTCCTTGGCATCGAGCAAGCCCTCAAGCACTTCGGCGTCCATCACCAAGGTGTCCAGGTCGTCACGCACGGTTTCCAGGTGGACATTTTCGTGGACCAGTTCGATGGTCTTTGCCCCAAGCGTATGCCAGAGCAGCTTGCCGTTACCGCTTGGCGGTTTCACCGATTCATAGATCTGAGTCAGCCACTTATAGTCGGTTTGGTAGGGCCCCAAGCAGGGATCTGGCGACAACGCCTCCCAGAGACGTGAGAGCACCGAGTATTCCGCTGCAAACCTGTCCCGTGTCTCGTTATCCGGCAGGCAATCCTGCGCCGCGATCAGTCCCTCGTAGCCGCCGACAGTGCGGTCCACCCCGGGAAAGAACGCCAGACATTTCGCCACCACACCCGGCAGCTCTTTCTTGAGGTCATCCAGGTTGGTGATGACCTTCTGCACCGCCTTCTCGTCGAAATCGAGTGCTGTGGCCACGTCATCGAAAATGCCGAGGTAGTCCACGATCAGGCCATGCGTCTTGCCGGTATAGACGCGGTTGGTTCGGCAGATCGCCTGCAGCAGGTTATGGTCCTTCATCGGTTTGTCCAGATACATGACCTGCAGGATTGGCGCATCGAATCCGGTCAGCAGTTTGGAGGTAACGATCAGGAATTTGAGCGGGTCTTCAGGATCACGGAATCGATCCAGCAGCTTCTCCTCTTCATCCTTGGAAAGTTTCCACTCGGCAAATGCGTCCGATTTGCCGCCCTGGGTATGCATGACAATGGCACTGGCGTCCGGACCGACCAGCTCGTCCATGGCCTTCTTGTAGAGTACGCAGCATTCCCGGTCGAAGGTCACCACCTGGGCCTTGAAGCCATTCGGCTCTACCTTGTCCTGGTAGTGATTCACAATGTGCTGGCAGATGGCCTGCACCCGGACTGGGGCCTTGATCAGCACCGCCATCTTGGCGGCCCGCCTGGCCAGGTCATCCTTGTCTTCTTCGCTCAGCTGGTCGGTCATCTGAGCATAGGCTTCGTCGATGGCGTCCTTATCGATGTGCAGCTTCACATCCACGGCCTCGAAGTGAAGCGGCAACGTGGCCTTGTCCCGGATCGAGTCCTGGAACGAGTAGCGGCTCATGTAGCCCTGTTCATCCTCGTCCGCGCCGAACGCCCAGAATGTGTTGCGATCCCGCTTGTTGATCGGCGTGCCAGTCAAGCCAAACAGGAAAGCATTGGGCAGTGCATCGCGCATCTGGCGACCGAGATCACCCTCCTGGGTGCGGTGCGCCTCGTCCACCATCACGATGATGTTCGGGCGCTCGTTCAGGCGGCCGCCCGCCTCGCCGAATTTATGTATGGTGGTGATGATGATCTTGCGGGTATCGGCTGCCAGCAGGCTTTGCAGCTCCTGCCGGGTAGCGGCTCCGATCATGTTGGGAATATCGGCGGCGTTAAAGGTGGCGGTGATCTGGGTATCCAGGTCGATACGATCCACCACAATCATCACCGTAGGATTGCCGAGGTTGCGGTGCATCCGTAGCTTCTGGGCCGCAAACACCATCAGCAATGACTTGCCTGAACCCTGAAAGTGCCAGATCAGGCCTTTCTTGGGATAGCCCTTCACCACGCGGGCCACCATCAAATTGGCGGCCTCGTACTGTTGATAGCGGCAGATGATCTTGATGCGCCGGTGCTTCTTATCGGTGGCGAACAGGGTGAAGTTTTGCAGGATATCCAGCACCACATGGGGACGCAGCATGGCTCGGATCGAGCGCTGCACGTCCGCAAGCGTTCCCTCGGTCTTGTTATCGCCCTCGTGCCACGGCCCCCAGATATCGATAGGCATGCGCACCGAGCCATAGCGATAGCACTTGCCCTCGGTAGCAAAGGAGAGGACGTTAGGCACGAACATCTGCGGCACGCTCTGTTCGTAGCCGTTGTGGATGTCGCTGGCCCCATCCACCCAGGTCACCGCCGGGCGCACCGGCGTCTTGGCTTCCCCGATCACCAGCGGGATACCGTTGACCAGCATGATGATGTCAAAGCGGCGGCCACCCTCCTTGACCGGGTAGACCCACTGGTTGGTGACTACGTAATCGTTGTTACTGAGATTCTCGAAGTCGATCAGGCGTACCGGCGTATGTTCGCCACGTTCGCCGAAGGGCATGGACTTCTCGCCTCGCAGCCATTCTGCGAACAGCTCGTTGGCCCGCACCAGGCCTTCACTCTGCACCGACAGCGGAATGGTCCGCAGGCGGTAGAGCACCTCGTCGGCGCGGTCTGGCTGGGCCTTGATTTCCGGGTTCAGGCGAATGAGGGCGTCGCGTACCACCGACTCCACCAGTACGTCGGAGTGCTGGCGCGGTAATTCTTCTGCAGCGACAAAGCGCCAACTCTTGATTTCGTCGCCGTAGCAGGCACGCTCTTCGGCAACCATGTTCGAAGTTACACCCTCACAGAGCGTGTCGAGAACCATCTGTTCAACGGTGTTTTCTTCGTTAAACATGGGATACCTCTTTAGCTATCGTCGCCCCGACCAGGTTGTTTATCAGAGCTGCCAGGCATTTTTTTGCTTCGGCAACATGATTCCTTTGCAGATGCTTTCTTCGCTCCAAATTATTGAGAACCTCAATAATCTGCTTTTGCTCCTCCATAGGAGGTAGTGGAACCAGCACTTTTTTCAAATTTCCCGCGCTGATATTGGTTTGGCTCACACCTGGGGTGGCATAGGCGAGAAGCCTTCTTTGGCCGAGATCGGAATTCAGATAATAATTGAGGAAATCAGGAAGGATTTGGTTTTGATCCGCTCTCAAACGAACCAGGTATGATGCAAATACATAATCCCCTTCAAGATCAAAAATTCCGACCTTCCCGACCAAATCGGCACTATTCGTTCGATTGAAGAGGATGTCTCCTTTGTGAACCTTGAATGAAGTGAAATCCGCATCATCCAAGTCAACATATTTTAGGTCGTTGGCAATGATTCGACCGTCGTCGTAATTCATCATTCTGAGAATCGGATATTGGCCAGATTCATTCAAAGGGATAGATAAACCGTATTGGCAAATTGATGTTACGTCTTCAACAGTTGCTAGACTCCAGTGCGATGGTATTTCACCAAGCCTGGTATGCTGGATTGAATGATGTCCAA